>JAABUJ010001698.1_pt1 | contig 30628 bp, 27 predicted proteins | sample 5559131 | NCBI WGS metagenome assembly JAABUJ01 (sample SAMN10711875, study PRJNA513366) | rock metagenome | isolation source: Antarctica rocks | place: Antarctica: Victoria Land, Mt New Zealand nord | collected 2016-01-07
GCGTTGCCGCAGGCTGCCTAGCCGACGACACCGCTGGTCTCCCCCAGCCCCACGCCGCCTGCCGCCCCTGTACGGTCTGACATCTGAGGCTTCCCTGGATGCGGGAAGAGCGTTACGCTAAGCAGGTAGGCATAAGACGTCAGTCGCCCGCTCCAGAGGTGGAGGCCGCCGAAAACCATGCCCAAAGTTGCATCCCTGCTTAGGAGAAGCGCCTGCGCGTGGTGCGGTCTGGTCCCGAACACGCCAGGCAGAGGAGGCACAGCGATCATCATGCGCCTGCCTGGAGGGAGCGTTTCCCTCCAGGCGACCTACGACGAGCGCTTGGTCTTGCTGTCGCTGCTGCTCGCGGCCGTGGGCGCCTACACCGCGTTGACCTTGGCAGACCCTGTCGCCGTCACCCGGGGGCGCGCCCGCACGCTCTGGCTCGGCGGTGGGGCGCTGGCGCTGGGGCTGGGCATCTGGGGCCAGCACGTCGTGGCCATGCTGGCCTTTGGCCTGCCCATTCCCATCGGCTACGACGGTGGGGTGGTCGCCGTGTCGTTCGTCGGGACCCTGGCCGCCGCCGCCGCCGGCCTGTTCCTCGTGCGCTCTCATCAGCCGCTCGGGGCCGTGCCCCTGGCGAGCGCGAGCGCGCTCGTGGGCATTGCTATCGTGAGCCTGCACTACACGGGCATGGCAGCGGTGCGCGTGGCCGCCCTGCCCATGGACAGCCCCCCGCTCCTCGCGCTCGCCGTGGTGATCGCCGTCGCGCTCTCGGGCGTGGCCCTCGGGCTCGCCTTCCACCCCCGCGCCGCCGCGGCGGGTCTGCCCGCGCGTCTGCGCCGCCCCGCCGCCGCACTCGCCCTGGCGGGGGCCATCGGCGGGATGCACTTCACCGCCATGGCCGCCGTGCGCTACGTGGCCGTCCGCGCCGTCTCCGGCGCTCCTCCTGCCAGTCCGTCCGCCGTCCCCGCCACCCACGCCGCCCTGGCCGTCGCTGCGGGCCTAGCGTCCCTGACCATCCTGGCGCTCCTGGCGCTCGGAGCGACCCTGGGCCGGGGCCATGCCGCGCACCTGGCCTGGCTTGAGGCCCTGCGCCGGAGCGAGGAGCGGTACCGCGCGATCGTCCAGCACGCCCCCGACCTCGTGGCCATCGTGGCTGCGGACGGCCTCGCCCGCTACGCCAGCCCCTCCCACCACCGCCTGCTCGGCTACCCGGCCGCGCAGGTCGAGGGCAAGGACCTGTTCGCCCTGGTGCATCCGGAGGACCGCGCGCCCCTGCGCGCGGCGCTGGGGGCTGGGGGCCGGCGTCCCCACGCGGCCGCGGAGGACGCTCCCGCCGCCGCGTTCCGGCTGCGGCATGCCGACGGCTCGTGGCGCACGGTGGACGCCCGCGTAACCAACCGGCTGGACGACCCGGCCGTGCGCGGCTTCGTTCTGATCGGACGTGACATTACGGTGCGCGCGGAGATGGAGGTGGCGCTCCAGCACCAAGCCATGCACGACGCCCTGACCGGGCTGCCTAACCGCGCCCTGCTGCATGATCGCCTCGGGCAGGCCCTGCTGGTCGCACGGCGGGAGAGGACGCCGCTCGCGCTGCTGCTGCTCGACCTGGACCGCTTCAAGGAGGTCAACGACACCTTCGGGCACCACGTTGGCGACGCGCTCCTGGTGGAGGTCGCCGCCCGCGTGCAAGGAGTGGTGCGCGCCTCGGACACGGTGGCGCGCCTGGGCGGGGACGAGTTCGCCGTGCTCCTGCCGGGCGACGACGCGGCCGGGGCGGGGCGGGCCGCGTCGTCGATTCTTGCCGCCCTGGACGCACCGACGACGGTGGAGGACCACGCCCTCCACCTCGCGGGGAGCATCGGTATCGCGCTCTATCCGGCGCACGGCGCGGACGCCGCGACACTCCTGCGGCAGGCCGACATCGCCATGTACGTGGCCAAGCGCACGCACAGCGGCCACGTCGTCTACGATGCGACGCACGACCAGCACACCCCCGAGCGCGTCGCCCGCGTCGCCGCCCTGCGCGCGGCGATCAAGCGGGGGGAGTTGGTCCTGCACTACCAACCCAAGGTGGAGCCGCGCACGGGCCGGCTCGCCTGGGTCGAGGCCCTGGTCCGCTGGTCCCACGCCCCGTTCGATCCCGCGTCCGCCGCCGCGTCCGGCGCGCCCGGCCTGCTCCTGCCGGACGAGTTCATCCCGCTGGCCGAGCAGACCGGCCTGATCGGGCCACTGACGCGCTGGGTACTCGACACGGCGCTGCGGCAGGTCGGGGCGTGGGGGCGGGCGGGGCTGCCGCTCGGCGTCGAGGTCAACCTGTCCGCGTGGGACCTGCGCGACCCGGGGCTCCCCCCCGCCATCGCGGAGCTGCTCGCCACACATGGGGTCGCTCCCGCCCGCCTGCGCCTGGAACTGACCGAGGGCACGTTGATGGTCGACGCGGCGCGGACGCTGGCGGTGCTCTCCCGCATCGCCGCGATGGGCGTCGGCATCGCCGTCGACGACTTCGGGACGGGCTACTCGTCGCTGGCCTACCTGAAGCGCCTGCCCGTAACCGAACTCAAGATCGACAAGGGCTTCGTCCTGACCATGGCGACCGATGAGACCGACGCCGCGATCGTGGCCTCCACCATCAGCCTGGGGCACAGCCTGGGCCTGCGCGTCACCGCCGAGGGCGTCGAGGACCGCGTGACGTGGGAGCGCCTGGCGGCCCTGGGTTGCGACCTGGCGCAGGGCTACTACGTGAGCCCTCCGTTACCCCCCGCCGCCCTGGCGCGCTGGCTGGAGGCCGCGCCCTGGACGGTCACGCCCGCCGACGCGCTGTAGCGACGGACCGAGCGGCGCGCGACCAGGAGAGCCTGGGAGGCTCAGTGTTGGAGAGTCGGCCGCTGGCGAGGTGCTGGGTGGGAAGCGTCAGGTTTCCGTATGCAGGGAGCGGAGGCTGCGTCGAACATGTCAGCCACGTCGCGCAGGCTGAGCTTGTCGTGCAGGCGCCCCGGCACAACCAGCACGGCGCTAGCAGTGGGTTGTGCTGGCCGCTGGGCTCATCCGCTTGGGAAAGCGGCGACACTGGCCTCCCGCTATCAGGGAAGGCGAGTCCAGCATGTGCCCTCTCGCTCGCCCTCGGCGTCGTTGGCCTCCAGGCATGAGTCACGAGCTGAGGCATTCAGTCGGATGTCGGCTATTTTTGCCCAACGCACCGAAAAGGTAAAAATAGCCCTGAAACCTGGATCTGAGCCGTCATCGGTCGCTGTCCTGCGGTCTGGAGCGCACGAATCTCAGGCCACCTCGGCCGTGCAAGACGTCTACTTTGCGCACACGGCCGCCACCTGGCCTCGAGCAGGGCAGATGTTTTCTCTTCCTCGCGCACATACCGTTGCCAGAATCATCGTGCAGTTGGCCCGTAGAGGAGTTAGCTTCTTGCACACGTGACTCAGAAGGAAGAGCACGGCCATAACCTACACGTACTTTTACCTTTTCGGGGGGTTGGGCACTAATGGTCAGCATGCGACCTGGGATTGCCGTATCGACCAGCTCCTGCGCGGTGGCGAGAGCCGGACCTCGCAGCTATAATTCCTCCAAGCGATTGGTCTCGTTTTTCGTGGGGAAGGGGGTCTCCTTGTGCCTAGCATTTTTCGCCCCTACGCCAATGACTCGGACTACGACCGGATGCGCCAGCTCCTGAGCGAGATCACGGCGATTGGTGGCGATGCGCACTATTGCACGGTTGGCGACCTCGACTGGTGGAATGTGCAGACGGGCGATGGTCCGGGGGCCGTTCGCGCAACCCGGCTCTGGTTCGCGGACGACGGCGAGTTGATCGGCTTCATCTGGCCCGGGAACGGCCAAGCCGCCGTCCTCGTGCATCCCCGCCACCGGGTGCTCGTCGATGCGATTCTCGATTGGGCGGAAGCGGACTGGCACGCGACCGGCGCGGCCGGGCAAGGCCCGCTGACCTTCACCACCACCTCCTTTGATGGTGACGCCGATCGCGTCGCGCGATTGCGGGCGCGCGGCTACCAGCGCCAGGAGCGCGCCTGGATCTACCGGGGGCAATCCCTCGCCGGAGCCTTGCCCGAACCGCCGATCCCGGCGGGCTACACCGTGCGCAACATGGGGGGCGAGGAGGATCTGGATCGACGCGTGGCGGTCCACCGCGCCGCGTTCGCGCCCTCGCGGATGACGACGGTCAAACACCGGGCGGTGATGGCCTCCCGAACGTACCGCCCCGAGCTCGATCTCTTCGCGGTCGCCCCCGACGGCAGTTTCGCCTCGTATTGCCTCATCTGGTTCGACACGGCCAACCGGATCGGCGTCTTCGAGCCGGTCGGGACGCACCCTGACCACCAGCGGTGCGGCCTGGGCAAAGTGGTCCTGGCCGAAGGGCTGCGCCGCCTGCGGGCGCTCAGAGCGCAGCGGGCCTTCGTCGGCAGCAAACACGACAATGTCGCCTCCAACGCGCTCTACGAATCGGTCGGCTTTCGCCTGGTCGATGTGGACCGCGACTGGACGAAGACGGTGTAGCGTGGGGCGTGGGCCGACCAGATTTCAAAATACCTTTGCCTGCCTAGGCCCAATCTTATAAACGAAGATTTCTGTGCGTCACCGTTACGATTGGTCGAACCGAGAGTGTATGGCACGATGATCCGTGCCTACACAGAAGGGAGGAGACATCTATGTCTGAACCGCACATCCTGCTGAGTGGTCTTCTCCTTGGTGAGTCCCCGCGCTGGCACGAGAACCGGCTGTGGTTCTGTAACTGGGGCGCGCAGGAGATCATCGCGGTCGCTCTCGACGGCGCCAGCGAGGTGGTCACCCACGACCCAGAGTCGAGTCCGCATTCCATCGCGTGGCTGCCCGACGGGCGCCAGCTGATCGTCCCAGGGGTTGTGGACCCCAGAGGGCGCCTGCTGCGCCGAGAGCCTGACGGGTCGCTCGTTCCCCACACCGACCTCAGCAGTCTGCCCAGTGGCTTCAATGAGATCGTCGTCGATGGGCGCGGCAACATCTACGTCAATGGCGCCGCCTTCAACTTCATGGCCTTCCTTGAAGCCGTTCAACGCGATGGCCCGGACGCGCTACAGGTCCCCTGGCATGAACGACCGGAGTTCGTCCCGGGGTATATCGCGCTGATCACCCCTGATGGTGCAGTGCGCCAGGTGGCCGAGGACATCGCGTTCCCCAACGGCATGGTCGTCACCCCCGACAATGCCACGCTGATCATCTCGGAATCCTTCGCTGGCAGGTTGACGGCGTTCGCCATCGCCGCCGATGGCAGCCTGTCACACCGCCACGTTTGGGCGGAAGGTATCGGCCCCGATGGAATCTGCATGGACGCCGAGGGCGCGGTGTGGACCTCGTCAGGGGGCACAGCCTGTATCCGGGTCCGCGAAGGCGGCGAGATCGTACAGCGGATCGAGCTTGACCGGTCTCCCTTTGCCTGCATGCTGGGCGGGCCAGACAGGAGAACACTGTTCATCATGGCGGCACAGTGGAACATGGCGAACCCGTTCGGTGGACCCCGCACCGGCCAGGTCCTGACCGTTCCTGCACCCGCACCTGGGGTTGGGTGGCCCTAACGGCCCCCTGCCTACGGATCAGCGACGGACTCATGCAGAATGACACATAGGAAGAGGAACACCCATGGAACAGCACAACGGCCGCTTCCGTTCAATTGATGAGTATATTGCCGTCTTCCCTGAAGACATACAGACACTCCTCCAAGCAGTACGAGCTACCATCAAAGCCGCTGCGCCTGATGCAGAGGAGCACATCAGCTATAACATGCCCGCGTTTGCACTGCACGGGAATCTGGTCTATTTTGCTGCGCTGAAGAAGCATATTGGCTTCTATCCAACGGCAAGCGGGATCGCGGCATTCAAGGATGACATATCCGTGTATGATAACTCAAAAGGCGCTGTCAAATTCTCCATCAGTCATCCCTTGCCTTTGGACCTGATAAGTAAGATTGTCCACTTCAGAGTTGCGGAGAATCTCAATAAGGCGGCGGCCAAAGCACGCAAGCATCGTGCATGAGATGGTGCGCAGGAGATCCACGTCTTTCGGCTCCCCACATCGCTACTTGGCCCTACCGTAGCGACGATCGAACTCTCGGCAAGGTAATGGCCATGTCAGACAGGGAGTAGGCGCGGCTGGGCTGCGTACTGCTCTCTTTTGGTCGCAGCAGGGACATACGACACACTTTTCGCGGGTCCGTGCGCTCTTACGGGGCTGAAGATGGCCAGAAAGAGTGCCTCTGTGCGCGGTCAAACGGGTAAAGCGAACGTCGAGAGAGCTGGCCCAAGCCTCGCTGGGCGCATGAACTCGGGTGGGGTTGCCAATCGGCTGCTACTTTGCCGAAAAATCATCCTTCGCTACGTTAGGGCCCATAGTACTGCACAGGAGGCGCGGCCACACGGTGCTACCAAAGCGCCCCAGTGCTGGCCGCGTGCCTTGCCCGCGCCTCCTGTGCCCCTCCCGAGCCCACGATGGTGAGACCGGCATGGGGTGATGATCGTGGCTGCGACGGCAAACCCACAGTGTGAATGTGAGGCATGCGCTCACCGCGTGTGTTGTTCGCCGCTGTTGCGAGCGGCCACTGGCCATCCCTGTGCTGGCCGCTTGCCGCATCCGGTGGGCAGGCGGCTCAGCATGACAACCAGGCCAGCCTAGCGCACAGCATCAGCAGGATCTTGAATGGTGACGGAGAAGCGCGTGATGTGCGCTCGCATCAGACTCGGCAGCCTCCCCCATGGTGGCCCAAAACGGCCACCATGGGAACGGCCATCAGGCGTGCAGACCCATTCATCGTGGTGGATGAACATGCAGCCGGTGCAAGAGGGCTTCGTCAGCGATATCGGTCGTAGCGGCGTGCTGCTCCCTCGCGCCTCTCCTGCGTCTGACGGAGAGGCGGCTGATTGCCGGTACCGAGACAGGTCGGATGAGCCACGCGGCCAGCACAGCCGCCAGGCTGCCAGTAGGGAGGGCCGACAACGGATGGTTTATGGCGGGCTACTGAGCGCTGAGGGCGCCGGCCGTCAAACCCTGGATGAAATTGCGCCGCTGCAGGATATAGAAGATGAGCAGGGGCAAGGTCGAGAGGACAACGACACTGAGCACGAGGGGCACGTTCATACCGTACTCGCCCTGGTAGCTCCACACGGCTAGGGGCAGCGTGCGGTTATCGCTGTTCTGCGTCAACACCAGCGGCAGGATGAAGTTGTTCCAGTTGCCAATGAACGCGTAGATGGCCACAGTGGCCAGCGCGGGACGCGCCAGCGGTAGGGCCAGTTGGGCATAGCGCCGCAGGTAGCCAGCCCCGTCCATGCTCATGGCTTGCTCTAGCTCAGCCGGAATGGCGCGCATGAAGGCGGTCAGGATGAAGACCGTGATAGGCAGGCTGGTCGCCGCGAAAGGCAGCAGCAAGCCAAGCAGCGTGTCGTACAGGCCCAGGTCGATAGACAAGCGATAGATGGGGATGATGGCCGCGTAGATGGGCACGGCCAACCCCGCTACGAAGAGCAGGTACAGGATGGAATTGATCCGGCCGGGCACGCGGGCCAGCGCATAGGCGGCCAGGGAACCGATCAGGGTGGAGAAGACCACGGCGCCGACCGAGACCACCACGCTGTTCAGCACATAGCGCAGGAACACAGGCGTGATCAAGCCCGCATAGTTGTCCAGGGTGAAGTGAGGGATGGTCCAGGGGCTCGTCGTGAGCTCATCTTGCTGCGGCTTAACCGTCTGGATCAACGCATAGGCAATGGGGATCAGCACGATGGCCAGCCAGATCAGCGCGGCAAGTCCGGGCAGGGCGTACTCACGCAGGCGCATAGCCGTGGAACGGGACGAGGGTTGCTGGATACGGGCCATCAGCGTGCTCCTCTCAGTCCTGCAGTAGGCGTGAAAACCGGACGATGAGCCCCGAGACGATGAACGAGATGACGAACAGGAGCATGGCGATGGCTGAGCCGTAGCCCACTTCCTGATCCTGGAAGGCGGAGCGATAGATGTACATGGCCAGGGTGTAGGAGGCGTTGCCGGGACCGCCACCCGTCATCACGTAAATGAGATCGAAGTAGACGAGAGACCCGGTGATGATCAGGACGAGCGCGGTGATGAAGGTACGCCGCAACAGGGGAATCGTGATAGTCCAGAAGCACAACCAGGCGCTTGCCCCATCAATCGCCGCCGCTTCGTAGAGCTCGTGGGGGATGCCGACCAACCCGGCGTTGAATAGAAGCACATAGAGGGGTATGTATTGCCACAGAGCGACGACAGTGACGGCGAAGATGGCGTAGGTGGCGTCGCCGAGTAGCCCGGGCGCCTGCTGGCCGACGGCGTTATAGAGATAGTAGAGGGGGCCGAACTGCGGGTTGTAGAGGAACCCCCAGATGATGCCGATGGCCACGGAGGACATCAGCAGGGGCACGATATAGATGCTGGAGAGCACATCGCCCAGGCGGCCCAGGCGCTGCAATAGGAGCGCCACGCCGAGGCCGATGGGGATTTCGACCACGATAGAGCCGACCAGGAGGATGAGCGTGTTGCGCAACGAGCCAAGGACAGTGCCGTCATGGAAGAGGCGAGCCCAGTTGTCCAACCCGATGAAGCGGCCCACCCCGATGCCATTCCACTGGAGCAGCGAGTACCAGAGGGAGATGACGACCGGGTAGAGGATGTAGACGCTATAGAGCAACAGCGCCGGCGCCACGAAGAGGAGGATCACGCCGTCGCGGCGCCGTACGGCGCGCGCGCGTAGCGCTGCCTGCACGGCCAGAGGCGCGGCGGAGGTGGCGGGCTGGGAGTTGGATAGAGACATGTCTCACCTCCTTAAATAGGGTGGGCAGGCGGCGAGATGGACATGGAGAACCAGGGCCAGCGTGGCGAGGACCGGGCGCTATGGAGACTCCGGTCGGAGTCTCCATAGCGCGGAGTGATCGCCCTCGCCGTGCAGCGGCTGCCGGTACCGGCTTAATGGTGACTAGCGAAGTAGGCCGCTGTCTTGGCCTGCATCTGGCTACCGAACTGCTGTGGCGTGACCGACAGCCCAAAGAGCTGTCCGGTCAGGTCCAGGAAATTCTGGGCCAGTTGCGGGGGGAGGTTCTGGTCCAGCGCCAACTGGAAGCTGGTGGCCTGGCCAATAAGGGCAGCTTGCGCTTTGACCGCAGGGTCCTGGACGCCGCTCACATCCAGGTGCGTGACGGGAGGCAACTCGCCGGCTTTCAGGATCTCCTGGGCGCGCACCGCGTTAAGTTGCTCCTTCAGATAGGTGATGGCCGCCGCCTTGTTCGGGCTGTAGGCCGACACCGAATAGTAGTTGGCCGGGCCGCCGACGAGGTCGGTGCTTTTGCCTTTGCCGCCCGGCACGGCCGGGACGGGGAAGAAAGCCATGTTCTTGAGGAAAGCAGGAGCCTTGGACTGGGCATCGCCGAACTGCCACACGCCCATGAACATCATGGCCGCACGGCTGCCGTAGAGGAGCTGGCTGGCGTCGCCGGTGTCGTAGTTAAACGACGAGAAGCCGCTCTCGAAGGCGTTACTCTTGACCAGTTGCTGGACCATCGTCGCGGCCTGAATCCAGGCCGGACTGGCGAATGTCGCGCCCGGCTTCCGGTTTGCGATGTCGTTGAGGGCGCCGGTCCCACCGATGCGCTCGGCCAGGTATTGGATGATCATCATCTCTGGCCACTCGGACTTGCCGGCCAGGGCGAAGGGAATCACGCCGTGACTCTGCAACATCTTGACGACCTGCAGGAGCTGGGGCCAGGTGGTAGGAATGGTCAGGTGATATTGGGCGAACATAGCCTTGTTATAGAGAACCACCTCGGGCTGCGTATTGTTGTAGGGCACGCCGTACACGTGGCCGCTGAAGGTGACGGGACCCATCACGGCCGGTAGATAGCGGGTCTGCCAGGTCTGATCGCTCTTATACGCGCTGGTCAGGTCGGCGACGGCACCGGATGTGATGTAGGATTGCAGGACACCACCCCCCCAGCCCATGAAGATGTCCGGGCCCCGATGGGCGCCCACGGCGAGGGTGAGTTTCGTCTTGTACGGGTCGTTCTGGAACCACTGATACTGCACGTGGATGGTGGGATGCGCCTTATTGAAGCTAGCGGCGAACGCGGTCAGGTTAGCCTGCTCCACGCCGGTCTGAATGTCCCAGATGGTGACGGTGGCCGGCGCGGCGGCACGCGCTGCATGTGCCCGTGGGATGGAGGCGAGGGCGAGGCCACCAAGAGCCAGCGACCCGACGACTACGGAGATGAGCGAACGGCGCATGCTGGATCGACGTTGAAGAGTCATTGCGCATTGTCCTTTCGTTACGACGTGCGTGTCCTGTGTCACAGGGGGCGGCGACGGCGCCGCGGCGGCGAATGGCTAGTATGCCCTATAGGGACGTATTCGGGTTCCTGACTGACCCTGCCCGCGAGCTCTCCTTTCCCTGTCCCCATCCCTGCACGGTTGCAGACTCCCATCGACGCGGCATGCCTGGAGGTCCGCATCGATGACGTCATGGGGGGGCACCCTCTGCGCCTCTGTGAAAGGATGCCACATCATAATCATTATACTGACATCGTCAAGCTAGGCCCGATAGCCTGGACCATGGACTCCCGTCATCCAGACCACGATCATGTTCGTCACCAGCGTGCGGCAACGTGTCTGTGTGGCCTGGTCATCGGGCCAGTAGCGCTGCATGTGGCGCTGCTCTATCGGTCGCCTGTACACCCTAGCGCGCAGAAGGGTTGGGGTTAGGCGGCGTGGAGGGCGATGAGTTGCCGCTGCTGCCAGTGCTCCTCCTCGCCCTCGTTGAGGGCCACCGTGCGTAGCGTCGCCAGGCCATTACTGGTCTGCTCGCCCCACTGCATGCCCCGCCGGTTCTGCCGCCACGTGACGCTGCGATCATTGGCTTTCTCACCCAGCCCGTTGCCGATGTAGCTCCGCTGCCGCCGGCGCTGCCGATAGGTGGAGATCCACTCCACCCGTGCGCTGAGGTAGGCGCTCAGCGTCTCCACCGCCTGAGGATCGGCTGCCTGGGAGCGCTGTTCCTCCAGCACCCGCAGAGCGCGAGGCACATTGCCTGCGCAGCAGCTGATGCAGCAGTTGCACTCGTTGGGCGCGGGCGGGGCAGATCGCGCGAGCCAGGTCCCGGCACTTCTGCGCCAGGTGATGCCCGTCCAGCACCATCTCCACCTGGGGCATGTGCACTAAGCGGCCCGGCGGTGTAGGCTCGTGCTTTTTCTGGTGCCGATGAGCCGTGGCTCCGGCGTCGTTTCGGTGGCGCAGAGGACCGCCAGATCGACGAACTCTGCCCGGCGGCCCACTTAGCGGTACTTTGTTGAATCGGGATAAGCCCGCTCCGATCAGCGCAGAAGGCGGCGTTTGGTGTCCAAAACAGAGCCCTGGACCGCCGTCTAGCCGCCAGTTTCGGGCCAGACTGGTCCATTCAGCCTGTTATGATCGGCATCAACAAGGTATCGTTAGCCTGCTGGGCGGCCCGTCGAACCGCTCGACGGCTCAGCAGACAACATGCTACGATAGCACCAAGACATTGGCCCCACCCTCCGTGGCCGCCGCCACAAGCTTGGGCGTGTGAATCTCCACGAAGCATCGTGTGCTCAGGGCCGCGCGGAAGCCGGCAACAGCCGCCGCCGAGAGGCGTGCGTAGGCGTGCCGCTTGGGGTGGCGCAGCGTGAGCGCGGCCAAATCGAGAATCGTCGAGGCCTGCGCCTTGAGGTCCGGGCGGTACAGGTCGACCGGCGGGGGGATGGAGACGGGGGAGACCACCGTGATCGCCGGGTTGTGGATCTCATAGCCGCCCGGCGCATGCGCCTCCGCCGCAACTGTTCCTTCAACGCGCAGGACCGACTCATTGTGCAGCCCCGCGAGGGTCTGGATAAGCGCCGGGTCATCGAGCACGACCTGCGTGACGCCGGCCCCGTCGCGGAGTAACAGGAATGTGTGGGACCTCAGCTGGCGTTGCCGGTGTAGCCACCCGGCAAGCTTAACGCGTTGCCCGCTATGCTCCTGTAGTTGTGTGGTCCAGATTCGCTCCATCGTGGCGCCTCCCGCACAAATGCGCCCTCATTCGTCCTGCGGACGAAGAGGGCGTTCGTGGTGCCACCGCGCTTTGCTGGGTCTCGTCGGGCAAGACACCAGCCTTATGAGCCCGCTAACGAGGGCGAACCGTTGTGGTCTACGCGCTCCAAGCGTTCGATCACACACTTCGGAGGGTCTTCACGAGGGACGCGGGCGCTGCCATCACACCACCGACAGCTCTCTGGACCCCACGCGACCACGCTACTTGTCTCCATCAGCGCTTCTTACCACATCAGCATACGCGCCACGGCGTCGAGACGCAAGAGGGTGTGCGCCGATCAGGCGGGATGGCTCCCCAGAACGACGAGGGCACGGGGCGACAGGTCTGCCGTTGATGGCTCCTCACCCTTTCGGCCGTGTCCGTGGCCCTAAGGTCGCGATGATGCGGTCAAAAGCAGGCCAATCACGTGTAGGCGCCCGTGGCCGCACCACGTCGTCGGCGAATTGGATCAGCCGAGCCACTGCGGCGTCGGGCGGTGAGGCGAGGATAGCGGCAAGACCGCGCGCGACGGCGGGCTGGGAGAACTCGATCCGCCGCCGTGGGTCCAGGGGATCCGCCAACACGCCCTCCGCGCACGTCCCATCGTGCGCGAGAAGATGGAGCGCGATGTCGAGCGCAAGAGAGACAAAACTCATCGCGCTCACGGCCTCACCTCGCTCTAGGCGATGCGTGGCGGTAAGGAGGACAATCGCAAGGTTCACCGGAGTAGACGCCTGATCCGCCGTGCTCTTCTGGCGCGCCAGGGTACGGGCGTGTGCCTCCTCGATGCGTCCTTTGATCTCACCTCTGTCGAGGAGCATGGCGAACCGGGTGACCAAGAGGGCAGCGGCAGACGTATCGTTGCTGACGACGTATTCGACCTTGTGCCCATCGTCGTAGACGACTGTGTTGTAGATGCCCCCATGGCGGGCATGCCCGACAATCCTGGCAGCGTGAGGCATCCACTCCACGTCGCTCAGAAACTGCTCAGGATCGGCCTGGTGGAGCACGATTGCGAAGTCGTGATCAGACCACACGTCGCGTAGCAGCGGGTCCGCCGTTGATCCTAGCGCGACGATCCCCAGGACACACGGGAAGGGGACCAGCGCTTGCACGAACAGACGTGAATACGCCTCATACGCGTCCTGGGTCCAGCCCACCTGCCCGAGCACGCCCATCACCTCCCATCGTTGATTGTCGCGCTACTCCGGTAGTGGACACTCCTGTGTCTGGGTTACGATCCCCGTCATCCCCAGGCGGACATGTCTCGGCTGACCAGGGGGCAAGGCGCACGTCATCGCTCTCATTATGAGCGATACGGCCCTGGATTGTGGCTCCGTGAGTAGGGAGGCAATCCCTGCGTGTCCTGAGTCCGTGCTGGTGTGGGCAAAGGCGCGACGCATATGACCAGGGCCTGCGGATGACCGCGTCACGGGGTGGCCAGGCACAAGCAGGCCGCCCCGCGCCACGAGAAGCCTTCGGGACATAGCGCCTGAGGATGGCCTGCATAGCCCCAGGTGCCATCTCCCTGTGCTGTGGCCGTCTGCCTCGTTCGCGCACCGTCTGCCGTCGCGACTCCATGAGCGCGGAGCATGAAGTGCATAGGTGCGCCTTGGTCAAGTCCGAGGGTGCGCCGGCGAGGGTTTGGACGTTCGACATGTGCTCATCGCGAATAGATTGAGCGCTGCCCTGCATGATCGGCGTTGTCGCTACTTGGCCAGTCCCTCGGAGTGGTGGCTGAACCTGAGACAAACCTTAGGACCATCTTGAATGGCAGAATAGCAGCGAGAGGCATGCGCTCGCCGCACACAGCCTGGCAGGCATTGTCACGGTAAAATGAGGAGACGAGACAGCACAGCATAAGGAGAGAGATCCCCCATGGCGACAGCAGCATCCCCGTACCTACGGCATCGGTTTCCGCCCGAGATCATTACGCAGTGTGTGCTGCTGTACATGCGCTTCCCGTTGAGCTTCCGTGCTGTGGAAGAGGCGATGCTCTTGCGCGGGGTGCAGGTCAGCTATGAGACCATCCGCCGCTGGTGCCAGAAGTTCGGTCAGCAGTTCGCCAACGAGTTGCGTCGCCGGCGACCTCGGCCGGGAGACAAGTGGCACCTCGATGAGGTCTTCCTCAAGATCAACGGGCAGACCTACTATCTGTGGCGAGCAGTGGATCAGGAGGGCACCGTGCTCGACGTGCTGGTGCAGAGCCGGCGCAACGCGGCAGCAGCCAAGCGCCTGATGCGCAAACTGATGAAGAAGCTGCAGTGTGTGCCCCGCGTGCTGATCACCGATAAGCTCCCGAGCTACGGGGTGGCCCATCGTGAGCTGATGCCGAGTGTGGAGCATCGCAAGAGCAAGTACCTGAACAACCGGGCAGAGAACTCGCACCAGCCAACGCGGCAGAGAGAACGAGCGATGCAGCGCTTCAAATCCCCCGGCTCTGCCCAACGGTTTCTCTCCGCCTTCAGCATGATCTCCCCGCACTTCCGGCCCCGGCGTCATCTCCTGGGAGCAGCAGCCTACCGGCAGGAGATGAGAACACGCCTGCAAACCTGGCGCGAGGTGACTCAGACGGAGGCTGTGGGGTAACCGGAGGAGACCAGACGAGACACCTACCTGCTGGGACAGCGGGTAAAACAGCCTTATATCTATATGTCTGCTGATCAACAACCTTCTGAGCCCGGTTAACGTGACAACGCTTCATCGAGCATCGGGCGGCGACCACGTGCTGTCCGGGCTGCGGGTGCGAGACGAGCGGGGCATTTCCCGACGGGGTCGCGGCCCCGGTGCAGTATGGTCCGGGGGTGGCGACGCTGGCGGTCTATCTGACTCAGGAACAGTTGCTGCCCCTGGGGCGAACGAGCACGGTGCTAGCTGAGGTCTTCGGCTGTCCGGTCTCCGAGGGGACGGTGGAGCGGGCGGTGGCAGACTGCCACGACCGGTTAGCCGGGGCCGAAGCGGTGATCAAGCAGGGCGTGCGTGCGGCGGCGGTCGCGCACTTCGACGAGACCGGGGTGACTATCAGCGGGACGACCGCCTGGTTGCATGGGGCGAGCACGCCGCAGCTGACGTTCTATGCTGTCCACCCCAAGCGCGGGCACGGAGCGATGGACGCGCTCGACGTGCTGCCGCAGTTTCGGGGGCGGGCCATGCACGACGGGTTGACCAGCTACTGGCAGTACCGCCAGTGTGCGCACGGGCTGTGCAACGCCCATCATCTGCGCGAGTTGACGTTCGTGGAAGAGCAGCTGGGTCAGAGCTGGGCCAAGGACCTCACGGGCCTGCTGGGCGAGATCAAGCAGGCCGTGGACGCCGCGCGGGACCAGGGACGGGCGGCCTTGCCGCTCGACGTACAGCAGGAGTTCGCGCGGCGTTATGACGCCGTCCTGGAGGAGGGGGCACAGGCGAACCCGCCCCTGCCCCCGACCGGCAAACGCGGGCGACCGAAGCGGGGCAAGGCCGGCAGCCTGGTGGACCGCCTGCGGGACCACAAGGCGGCGACGCTGGCCTTCATGACCGACGTGGCCATCCCGTTTGACAACAACCAAGCCGAACGCGACATCCACATGACCAAGGTCCGCGAGAAGATCTCCGGCTGTTTCCGTACGTCCACAGGGGCGGAGCGCTTCTGCCGGATCCGGGGGTACATCTCCACGCTGCGCAAGCAGGGAATGCCGATCTTCTCCGCGCTCGGCCACGCTATCATCGGCGACCCGCCCTTGCCGCTGACCACCTGGCCCGCGGGACCTGGCTAGTTACCCTATTGCGCCGAAAGAGCCTAGAAAGGGTCCTATTCTCACTCGTATGGCGCCGCTATTCTCACACCTATTGCGCTGAACTGGCCTTCTCAGATATATTGCGGCTGCCCTGCACGCGCCTCACGCATGAGTGACTTGCCCTATAACCCGCGTTATAGGGCAACTATGGACCTATCTCCTCTGGTGGCGCCTGCCGCGCTTTTCGGCGCGATCTGGAATTATCGGGCAAAGTAGCGGCTGTGCAGGCGGTGGGCACGCATGTCGGCGCAATACCTGTGAGAAACGGCGCAAAACGTGTGAGAATCAACAAAGCGGGTGTAGGATTCCATAGAACCTGCACCAATCTTGTGCGTGCCGCCAAGCGCTGTTCGACTCACTTTGCGCCACTTTTTGCCACTCATCTTGCGCCAATCCAGCACAGATTGTCACAGAACCTGCGCCAACCCATCCACAGCCATCACCACCAGGGCCATGGCGCCCCCCTGTTTTCAGAACCATTTGTGGGCCGTTAGCAGACCTCCTGGAGCGCGTTATCAGAAGCTCCCCTGAGGAAGCCAGTGCTGATTAGTATGTTTATCAGAAGTCGGCCTGATCAGCAGAGCACAGCGCCGATGTCGGCGCGGCGCAGGTTCTGTGGTAAACGGCGCAGGTTCTGTGGCAACCTACACCTACCACCCGCCTCATCTACCCTGCCCGCCTCCCCGCTCCTTCCCCCATCTCAGCCTCTGCCGCCTGAGCCCCGATACGACACCGTTATCGTAGCTCAGAATGCGGGGAAAAGGGGCGGTGTTGGGAACACCGCACACGCGCTGAAGTATGATCTCTGACACGGCGTACACGGTATCGCGAGCATCATCATTATCTACTATTAAGTCAAGTACATCCGTGCCGACGACAGGCCGCGCTTCTGGCGCCCGCGTCAGCCAGCATCCTCAGACGAATGTCGGCTGGCGTCCCAGCGCTGGTAGCGCCAGGACCCCCAACATTGTGTGCTCTTCATAATCAGCAGCGACCTTCACATATCTACTGTGGGCTCACTCCCAGATATCCTGTGCAGGTCTGTTAACTCCATGCCTTCAGGAAGTGTCACAACCGCCTCTTCAGCCTGAGCTTCAATTTCATGCTGGAGTACCACGCGAGCCATGTACTTCAGCACTGAGGATGTTTGCTCACATTGGGCCACGTCATCGTAGCTATCAGCGGCCAGCGAGTTGCCCTCAGGATCAAGGTGCGCCACGGCATGCCGGATCGTCTCTCGGAGTGCAAGTGCAACGTCGTCGAAGCTCTGCCCATAGTAGGGGCCGAATCTAAGGCGCTCCTGCTCGTCTCGGACAGGAAAGTCGGGGGTGTCAGGTGGGATCTCTTCAACCGGTCCAATATACAGACCACCAGCCTTCTTGATACGTTTCTCTCGGGCCAGTCGAGACTTCCGAACCCCTTCAAGTACCTTGGCATAACTCAGCACTTTATACATGGAGCTTGTATTGGTCATCCCTTCACGATAAGCCGATAGTAGACGGCGCAGGGCTGGAGTAGACGCAGGGAGCATCTGTGACGGAAGGGACTTTGCTGCACCTACAATGCCGACCGTCCAGCAAGTTACGTCGGTTTGTTCCTCATGTATCTCAACTGCAGCAACGTCAACTCCAACATCGGCCTGATAACACCATTGGCTTAGACAGGGGAGGATTAGGTTCGTCGCAAATCTCTCCGCGTCGCGAAAGTCTTGTGCCTCAACACGCATCTGAACCTTCGCGAGTGCCTTGCGGTCATTGAAAGATGCAACCATTTCAACCTGCTGTCCCTCTCCGACAAGCCGCATGGCTAACCATGCGGCGTCAACTACGCCGATTACTAGTGAGTCGCCTGATTCCATAATCTGTGCAAAATGAAGGCTGTTGTGATAGACTTGCTGACCTGGTGTCGCGAGTATAAATGTGACACGGTAAATTCCATATGAGCCATTGGGTGAACGAGGAACTACCGCCTTAGGATGATCAGGTGAGAAGGTGGGAACACTAGCGATGGTGTAACGTCCGCCGCTGTCGGGACGTGGCATCTGCCCCGTCAACGAGCCTAGGTGTCGTTGTCTTTGGTATGGCATTGCACGGGCTGACGTCGTAGCTTGCAGGCGAAAGCCATCGGGGGGTTTGCGTCGAATTTTGTTAGTACCATTAGATCTAGATTTCTTTTTACCACCCATGGTGTACTCCTACGCTGTTAATAGCCACGGCAATTAGCCCAGTGGTACGCACGCTGCATCTACATGCAAAGAGTGCTGATCATTGTCCTAAGCACGACGCTTCAGTCATATTGCTCGTCGTCGAACACCTCGGTACATCTATTTCACTCCATTTTGGCACCTAGCTTGTGTCCTGTATGATCTGTAAAAGGGACCCCGGACCACCCCCCCGGCCGGGGGGGTGGTCCGGGCGCGGCCCAGACTGGGCTACCCACCGCGCTCCTTGGTAGACTGGCACTGAACGAAAACGCCACGCTACGACAAGGAGAAAGAGACGATGACCCCGTACAAGCTTACCGTAGATGCCGAAGCCGTGCAGGGATTGTTTACCCGAGACGACGCACTGGCTGGATTGGTGGAACAGATCGTGCAGCAGGTTCTGGAGGCGCAGGTGACGGACTATCTGCAGGCGCAGCCCTATGAGCGCACCACAGAGCGGCGGGGCTACCGCAACGGGTTCAAGCCGCGTCGTCTGACCACGCGGGTGGGCACGCTGGACCTGCGCGTGCCCCAGGTGCGGCAGGGTGAGTTCTCCACTGACCTCTTCCTCCGCTTCCAACGCAGCGAGCAGGCCTTCCTGCTGGCCCTGCTAGAGATGGTGGTGCAGGGAGTCTCCACGCGTAAGGTGACTAAGATCACCGAGGAGCTGTGTGGGGTCGAGGTGTCCAAGAGCACGGTCTCGGCGCTGTGTGGGCGGCTGGACCCCCTGGTGACAGACTGGAACGCGCGGCCGCTGGAGGAGACCGCGTATCCCTTCCTCTTAGTAGACGCCCTGGTGCTCAAGATCAGAGAGGACGAACGGGTGCGCGCCCGCAGCGCCCTGATCGTCACCGGTGTTGCCGCCAGCGGGCACCGCTCCATCTTGGGGCTGGCGCTGGGGGACAGCGAGAGTGAGGCCAGTTGGGGCGCCCTGTTCCACAGCCTCAAGCAGCGCGGCCTGCAGGGGGTGGATCTGGTGGTCTCCGATGACCACAGTGGCCTGGTCGCCGCCGCCCGGCGGCACTTCCAGGGCTGCACCTGGCAGCGCTGCCAGGCCCACTTCTCTCGCAACGTCCTCGGCGCCACCCCCAAGGTGGCTCAGAAGGAGCTCAAGACCCACCTCACCGCCCTGTTCACCGCGCCCGATCTGGCCACCGCCCGCACCCTCTTGCGCCAGATGCACACCCTCTTCGCTGACCGCGCCACCACAGCACTAGAGATCCTCGACGCGGGCTTCGATGACGCCACCGCCGTGCTGGCTCTGCCCGCCCCCTACCGCGTGCGCTTGCGCACCACCAACAGCCAGGAACGGCTCAATGAGGAGATCCGCCGCCGCGAACGGGTCATCCGCATCTTCCCTAATCGCCCCGCTGCCGTCCGCCTGCTCGGCGCTCTGCTCATGGAATGGGATGAGCAGTGGGCCACCGGCAAGCGCTACCTAGATATGGACCTCTATTTCCAGACCAAACAACAACAACAACACGCCCTCACTCTGGAGACAGCCGGAAAGGAGGTGCCTGCTCAGGTTGCGTAACCCGCTGCTCTACCCTGGAGCGCTTTTACAGAAAATTTGGGACTTGACCGTCGCTCGAAGCAGCAGGGGCTGACGTTGGATATGCGCTACCAGGGCAACAAGATCGTCGTGCGCCAGAAGACTGACGCCGTAGACAGCGCACCGGCTGAGGTAACCAGCACTGAGCAAGACGAGTCATCGGATGCTGAGCCGGACGCCGAGCCACAGAGCGCACCCGCACCCGCATCACGCCGGAAGCGCAGCTAGATCACGATTTCACGCCGCGCCGATGAACAACACACCAGATAGGCCATCCTCGTACAACCCGCCACGCTTGCCCATTCGCGTGCGCGTCTCAGCGCGCGGCGAGCTGGGTGACGGCGCCTCCATCGTGGCCACGGGGTGGCGCATCCTGGAGCCGGACGAGCCCGAGTACGAGCAGGTCTACCAAGAGGCAGCCCGTGCCTATCGCACCGACGGCTGGCCCATGCCGTATGCCGAGGGAGAGCAGCAGCCGGACGAGGAAGATACGGACAAGGAAGGGACCCCAACAGGATAAACAGTCTTATCATGCGTTCACAGATATGACGAAATGGGCTGTCATAGCGCTGGAACACGGAGTGACAAACCTAGCATATATTGGAAGGGCGCAGCATACACCTAGCGAGAGCGCGAGGTCCCAGTGTGGTTCACAGCATCCAGGCGCCTCGCCTTTTCAGCTATTTCCGCGGGTGTTAGCGGGCGCAGGACATACTGCTCGAGGTAGTCCGTCGCCGTCCCATTGATCATGGTCACCTGAGGCGCAAGGTGCAGAAGGACGGAGGGGACACTTGTAGTTCCTGGCCCGACAATGACGAGTGCGCGTCCCGTGCTGGCCTCAAGCCACTCTCTCAAGACCGCATTGATGTGGATATCACCGAATCCGTAGCCAATGCTTACCACTGTAGAGAGATAGTTGATGTTTGATCGGAAGCACTTGAGAAAGACGCTAGGTAGAACCTGGCTGAAGCGCTGGTTAAATTTGTATGCCCCTGAAAGCAAGGATCGGCGGAGGAATTGCATCTCTCCCTCGTCATCCGCATAGGCAATCTCATTTGTCGCCTTTATGGGACGGGTGGGCACCGTCGGATGGATATAGAGCAACTCCTCGTTTGCCGCACGTAAGCTGTTGAGTACACCCCCAACATTGGCCGCGAGAGGTTGCAGCTTCATGAGATCTTTTCCGTCGCGAAAGGTGAACACATCGAGGGCACCATGGATCTTGAGCAAATTGATGCCCAACGAGCCAGGTTGCAGAAATGGCATTCCTAGCTTCTCAACTTCTTCACCGGATATGATCTCGGCGTGTAGATCGCCGATCTTCATCCCATCTCTGTCTCGGCGCGGCAACGTCATGGTTCCAGAAAATCCGGAGTTCAACGTTAATCCATATTGGATGGCAAGACACTCGATCATCAAGTCGTGATTGAGCGAAAAAACCCACAGAGGTGTATTTTGCAGCGCGAGACCTGCGATTCCTTCCACATAGCGGAGGCCACTCGCAATGAACGACTCGTTCTTCACGTGTCGAAAATAAAGCAGATAGTACACCATCTCCACGAGCCACGAATACAGTCCATGGTACGCCTGTGCCTGCTCCTGGTGTTGTTGGGAGCGCAGAAACTGCGTTTCGAGATAGCCGAGGATGCTCTCGTAATGCATCTCGTTGTACTGTTCAAGTATGCGTGACAAGTCATCTATCACGGTATCAGGGTAGCCGCCACCTTGTTCGCGCCATGATGTGTTGAGGTCGCGCAGTTTGTCTGGAGTAAGCCAAGTCTTAAGTTCGTTGGTGAGCCCCCACACTAGAGGCATCCCCAACTCATAGGATGCACCAGCCCCGAGGAAGAGGCCGGTGAGTGGTGCTAGGCTAGCTGGTACCGTATCGCTCATGAGTACTCTTCTGAACCGCCTTTGCTCATCCTACGGTTATGCCATTACGACGCCCTACCATTCTTGGTAGTGAATACCTCTCTTCTGGTGCTACTCTCCACGCATTCTAGCTACCAACTGATGCAGCCGCGCCTGAATGGCCTGTGCCGTAACCTGAAGGGCAGCGCCAGCATCCGGCGGCATCGACCCATCGCCCCCATTTGTAGAGACAAGCGTGCGTGCCAGTGCAGCGCGAAGACGGCGGGGGCTCTCCTCCACATCGGTCGGTGCGTACCACCGCCCCTCACGACAGAGAAAGCCTCCGGCAGAGAGCACCGAGCGGATTGTTCCTCGATGTGTCTCATGGCCCTGCCGCTCTCGCAGGGCCGTGACCACCTCTGGGAACGTGAGTCCCTGCGGAGTATCCCGTAGAATGGCGAGCAGCGACTGACGGTAGGACTCGCCACGCCCGCCACGCAGAGCCGCCAGTTCTTGCAGGTCCACCAGGCGTGTCTCCTCCCGTTGTACCTCCAGATCGACGCCGTCTACGCGCAGAAGAACAACGTCGGCCATCCACTCTACCTGCACGCGTTCTCCCGCCTCACACCACTCCAGTTGACGCGCCAGATCTGAACCACAGAGCTGATCGTGAGCGCGATCGAGCCAGAGCCAGAGGTCGTCGCCGGTGGCGAACCATTTGCCACGCAGTACTTCCCAGGTTCCAGCACCGAGAGGCTGCGGCGGATAGGCGCCACGACAGCGTGCCGGCACGGGCAGGTACCCTCCCAGGAGATTGGCCGTGCGCAGGATTGCGGTCCAGCGAGCGCTGGCGCCGACCGTACGTGGATCCTCGCTCGGCAGCGTATCATCGCGGCCACCTGCGGTGTGTACCTCCTCATCGACCTGAGCCTGTGTCTGCCTTGTCTCGGCATCCAGGACCACGCCCCCCTGTTTCGACGCTATGGGCAAGACGGCCAAGCGCATGGGCCGCGTTACAGCGGGCACTACGCCAATGGGTACCCAATAGTCGGCGCCCACCCGCATGACGGCCGGCCAGGCGCGCAGCCAGGTGCGCACGCGTAGCCAGGCCCCACGCTCGCCCGCTCCCGTCCATCCCACGGTACCCAGCGTCTCCGTCACCCGGCGCACCGTCCACGGTGCATTCCCCTCCGCGTGCCAGCGTTCGAGCACGGACGGACCCAGCGCATCCAGATCGCGCCTGGCCTCCGGGTCGAGGGCGACCTCGTGCTCGCGCTCGGCGGGCGCCACACGGCCATCGAGCTCCAGAACAAAACGCGGGTCAACGGCACAGAACACATAGTGGATCCCATCCTGCACATCAAGGCGCTCCAGCAGGGTGTCCAGACCACGGCCATCCCATTCTCCATCGTGCAAAAGGTCGAGCAGGCGATTGTTCGCGAGCATCTGTGTGTCCAGCCGCCAATGCGGCGGGTGCGTCCCGTCTGCGTCCCGCGCCAAGACGAAGCGGGCATCCATCTGGGGCACCAGTTCATAACCTTGCTGCCAGAGCGCGGCAAAGGCCTCGTCTTCGGTAAACGTGCGGCGCGTGGTGGCGAGACGCGACACCACCTGGTCCAGCAACCGTGCTGTCGCCTGGCCGCCGGTCGTGGGTCCGTGATGCTCAGGCATCAGATACCCTTCTCGTCAAACGCTGGAAGCGCCACGCCACCAGCCAGCGCGTCTCGGCCTTTCCGGGTCAAGGCGACAGCGGTGTAGGTCGTGCCCGCGCCCTGGTGTGCCCGATCCACGCTGGCGAGATAGCCGGCCTCCACCAACACCTCAAGTGTACGCCGCACGCGTTCTCCGTCGGCGCCGGTGCCTTCCAGGATGCCGAAGTGGTCGGAGGCCCGCGCTGTCGGAGAGAGGAGGCGCGGCCGACCATCGGGCAGTCGCGTCTGGGGCACGCCGAGCAGCATCTTCTCCACCGACCATCGAGAGAACCAACCATCATGATCGTGTACCGCCTCCAGGATAGCCTGCCACACATCGACACGGAGCGGTTCACCGTACAGGCGTACACCTGGATCCCATGGCAGTCCATCGTTCGTCGGGCTGCACAGATCGCACCGGCCACAGGCCGGCACGTCATTCTGACCGGTGAGATAAGCGACCAGAGCCGCGCTGCGACAGCGCCCCTGCCCGGCCTGGAGGCGGATATAGGCAAGCATGGTCTTCAGGCGTTCCTCAAAGCGTGCGTAGCGCCCCGCGAAGCTCTCCTCAATGGCGGACAGATGGGCCTCATCGGCAAGCCCCTCATGCACCCTGAGGGTCATCCCCCGGCTATAGGGGCGATAGAGTAGCAGCCCCTGACGAGCCAGGCGCGTGAGCAGGGGATCAATGGCCCGCGGGTCCGCGCCCGTCTCACGAACGAAGGCGGTCGCCTGGTAGTGCCCTTGCCGCTCGTCGCTTGCCCCGCTCTGACGCAGTAGGGCCGCCAACAGATCACGCTCACCCCCCGCACGAGCAGCCTCCAGGACGTGTGCCGATGGCGCATTGAGCAGGAGCGTCGCCTCCAGCGTGCAGTCGGGGCCGCGGGTGACAAGACCAGCGGTTTCAAAGGAGAAGAGCAACACGCGCGCCTGCGTCTCCTCCACGCGCGCCGCGCTGGCGAGATCGTCCGGGTTACACAGGACAGCCCCGTCGGAAAGACAGGCAGCGCCGGGGATTTCCCCAGCCTGCGCTGCCAGGAGCGCCTGCCTATAGGCAGCGAGCACCTCTGCGCTGGGCAGACCCTGCTGGGCAATGAAGCGCTCGGTGCGCTGGGTCTGCCCGTGGGCCAGCAGGATGGCGTACGCCTCCTTATTGTCGCGTCCAGCGCGCCCCGCTTCCTGGATGTAGGACTCCAGGCTGGCTGAATGGTCGTAGTGCAGCACAAAGCGGATCTCCGCCTTATCCACGCCCATGCCGAACGCTGAGGTGGCGACCACGACTTGGAGCTCTCCCTGCATGAACTGCTCCTGGACGGCGTGGCGCTCCGGCGTCGCCATTCCCCCGTGATAGGCCTGTGCGGCCACATTGCGGTCACGCAGAAGGCGCGCAAATTGCACTGCCTGGCGGCGTGTGGCGACATAGACGATACCCGCCCCTCCTTTCTCCTCATTGCGGACGATCTGATCTACGATGCCCAGAGCAAGGGCGTCGCGCTCGTCGCGCTTGGCCATGCGGTAGACGCGAAACACCAGGTTGTCCCGCACGAAGTCACCCGTATGTGTCACCACGGACCGCCCACCAGCACCCATGTCGAGCGCGGCTTTGATCTCCTCCTGCACCTGGGCCGTCGCCGTGGCTGTGAGGGCATGGACTGGCACGGACTGTCCCGCATCCCCACGCGGCAGCAGAGCCGTCACCTCAAGGAAATCGGGCCTGAAGTCATGTCCCCAGGTTGAGATACAGTGGGCCTCATCGACCACGAGTTGCACCAGAGGGAACTCCGGCAGGGCGGCGCGAAAACGCGGATCGCGCAGCCGCTCGGGCGATACGTAGAGCAGCTTGATGCTGCCCTGTGTCGCCTGGCGCAGCACATCCTCTTGACTTGATGCATCCATGCCGGAGACGAGCGCCGCCACGCAGGTCATGCCCGGTACCTCGCGTAGCTTCTCCACCTGGTCGCGGATGAGAGCGATCAGGGGAGACACGACTAACGTCAGCCCAGGTCGGATGAGGGCCGGCAACTGGTACGTCCGGCTCTTTCCCGCGCTGGTTGGCAGTAAGGTCAAGACATCCTGACCAGCCAACACGACGCGGATGATCTCCTCCTGGCTGTCCCGGAAGCTCTCGTGCCCCCAGACCGCCCGCTGCACGGCCAACAGGCGTGGCAGCGCGACTGCCTCGAACTCCTCGTCCGCCACGATCGCGCTGGATAGCTGGTTCTCCTCAAGGACGCGTGCGAGGTCAGAGACCGTGGGGGCTGGCAGGTCCGCGGGATCAAAGGGCAGGTCCATCCACGCAGCCAGGCGCTCAAAGAGCGCGGGGCCAGACTCGTAGCCGATAGTGGGGTCCGGGAGCGAGCACAGCACCTCCGTGCGGTACAGGGCGCTGCGCAGGCGCTTATCCAGGAGGATCACAGCCCCATGGTCCTGGGGAGAACGGAGCAGGCGCCCAAAACCCTGCTTGAGCAGGATCACCATCCGCGGCAACAGGTAGTCAAAAAAGGCATTGCCGCCACTCGCCTCCACGGCGGTCATCCGCGCCGCCTCAACAGGGTCGCCGATGCTGAGATAGGGCAGCTTCTCCAAGAAGACGTAGGAGAGCGACGGGCCTGGCACGTCCACGCCCTCCCAGAGGGTCCGTGAGCCAAGAAGCGAGCGCGCCGGGTCAGCGCGGAAGTCCTCCAGGAGACGGGGCAACGCTCCCTGGCCTTGGCGCGACACCGGAAAGCCCTGCCCGGCCAGTGGCCCGACCAGCCGGTCGAAGACGAGATCGCGCCGGGCATTTGCAGTGAAAAGGACCAGCGTCTTCCCGCCAAAGAAGGGGATGAACCGGCGCAGCAGGTCCGCGACCGCCTCGGGGAAGGCCCGTTTCAGGTCGGTGTCGCGGGGCGCCGGCAGGTCATCAGGCAGCAACAGGAGCGCATGCCCTTGCACATCGAAGGCCGGTTCCAATTGACGGGTGATCACAATCCACAGATCCACAGATATTTATCTCTGGCAGGTGCTCTGGGGCAGGGGGTGGGGTCCGTGCGCGCGGTCCCTTTTTTCCGCCCGCAGGCGGCGCGGTGATCGGTGGGGTGCTGCGGCGCGCGGGCCTGTGCGCGGTACAGATGCGCCGACGCGGGGCCGGCGCCCCCCCCCTCTCTACAGGGTGGGGATAGGCATGGAGGACGGCGGCGACACAGGCACGATCAGCCCCCCCGGCTACAGGCGCCTGCTGCACAGCGCGACGGACGCGCCACACGGCCCTTTTCCCCGCCCCGCAGGGCGGCGCGGTGATCCGTGGCCGGCCGCATGGAAGGTCGGTCCATCACTGTCGTAGGAAACGTGGGCCGGGAGAAGGCCCCCTGCACAGAGCAGCCCCGGTGGCTCTCTCCCTGGGAGAGCGACAAGGGAGCCGCCAGCTGCCGGCTGTCAGCACGAGCCGAGACGCGGGGTGTCATGGTCCTGCTCCTCTCCCCGCCACTGTGCCACGTCCCTCGAGGAGGCTGATCCGTGATCGCTACGTTGCGTGATAAAATGCATAACTATGCAAGGCATGCGCTCGCAGGTCGGACGGGTGTCAGTGCGCCTCCCGGCTCTTTTGTCCTTCATTCCTGCTGCTACTATGCAAGGCATGCGCTGATGTCTTATGACTCCGCTGCTGATCATCAAGTCTGGGATTGCGCGCTCCGCCGGGGCATGGCAACGCCGGATGAACCACACGGCCAGCACAGCCTCTTCGATCTCCCGCAGCGTTGTGCGTGGATGCGCCACTCGCCAGTCCGCCATCCCCGTGAACACCGCCTCTGCCGTCGTCGGCCACTGCTCTTGCCCACCCATCCGCGCCCTGTCCTCCTCGTTTCTGTGTCCCCACTCCTCCTCCTGCTAATCTACCCTCTCCGCCACGCGATAATCTGGCGCGCACCCGATCCTGATCCACCTCTTGACACCGCTGGGGAGTTGGTGTAAGCTGTGACCTGTCAGCAGATTGCAGCCTAATGAGGGGTTGCGCTGGTAGCCTACAGGTGGGAGGCGCGCAGAGTGGCCATCGCGGGATCCGTGGCTATCTTCGAGCAGGCGCCAAGCTTCCGACCACTGCGTACCGACGCCTATGAGGCGCTGCGCGAGGCCATCCTGTTGGGCCAGTTGCGTCCAGGAGAGCGGGTCGTCGAGGCGGAGATAGCCCGCCAGATGGGCATCAGCCGTGGCCCCATCAGGGAGGCTGTACGCCAACTTGAGCAGGACGGCCTGGTGGAGTACCAGCCGCGCCGCGGGGTGATTGTGGCCGAGTTGACCCGCGAACGGGTGCTGGACGCCTATGCCGTACGCGCCCAACTGGAGGGTCTGGCCAGTCGCCTGGCCGCCGAGCATATCGTCCCCGCTGGGCTGGCGCACCTGGAGACGCTGCTGGAGACGATGCGCGCCCACGCCCACGCCGACGACGCCATGGCCCTACTACAGACCGACGTGCAGTTCCACGAGTACATCTGCACGGTGGCCGGCAACCGCGTGCTGCTGCGCCTATGGACCAGCCTCGGTCCCCATGCCTGGACCCTGTTCAGCGGGGCGCAGCAGCGCGGACATACCACGCTGGCGGCGCTGGCCGACCGGCACCAACCGATTATTGACGCGCTGCGCTCCCGGGACGTCGACGAGGCGGAGCGCGTGGGTAAGGAACACACATTGGGTATCGCCCGCGGCGTGCTGGATCACCTGCACACCCTGGGCGGCCAGGATGGCCTGCCTCCAACCGGAAGCGGCGGCTAAATCAGAGGCGTGAGAGTAGAGAGTGGGAGGGAGCAACGATGCCGACTCTGGCCAACCGAGTGGCCCTCGTCACCGGCGCGGCGCGGGGCATTGGCCGCGCTATCGCCCTGCAACTGGCCCGCGACGGGGCCGACGTGGGGGTCAACGACGTGCTGCCCGAAGGGGAAGCCGTGGCCGAGGAGGTGCGCGCCTTGGGCCGCCGGGCCGTCTGGTTGCCCGCCGACGTGTCCCGCTCCGACGAGGTGGAGGCGATGGTTCGGCGGGCCAGCGCTGAGCTGGGTGTGGTGGACCTGCTGGTGAACAACGCGGGCATTGAGACGATCGTGCCCATGCTTGAGCTGACCGAGCAGCAGTTCGATGACGTGATCGCGGTCAACCTGAAGGGCGAGTGGTTGGTCGCCCGCGCCGTGGTCAAGCGGCTGGTGGAGGCCGAACGGGGCGGCGCCGTGGTCAACTTCGGCTCGGTGCAGGCCGGCATGGCTATGCCAGGCCGCACCCACTACGCACCCTCCAAGCGCGGCGTGGAGGCGCTCACGCGCAACATGGCCGCTGAACTGGCTCCCTACAATATCCGGGTGAACTGCATTAACCCCGGCCTGATCGCCACGGAGATGACCCGCTGGGTGATGGACGACCCCGAGATTCTGCCCGTCGTGCTGGATAAGATCCCCATGCGCCGCGCCGGTCGGCCGGAAGAGATCGCTCCCGTCGTATCGTTCTTGCTCTCCGACGGGGCCAGCTATCTGACCGGCCAGTGCATCTACGTGGACGGTGGCTTTGTGATCCAATGACACCAGGAGAGGGAGTATCTATGCGCGCCGATCGTCTTGGCCATACCGGCATTACGTGGCCGGTAGAGCCGATTGACCAGGTGGTGGCCGAGGTAGCCGAGCTAGGCTACCCCGGCTTCGAGACATTTGCCCTGACTGTGCGGGGCTATCCAGGCGGACCCACCGCCTTTCGTGAGCTGATCGCCCGCCACGGCCTTGTGTTCCCCTCGGCCTACTGCTACGCCTCCTATATTGATCCGGCGACCAGGCAGGCCGACATCGAGGAGATGGTGGCGCTGGCCCGCGTGATCAGGGAGGTGGGCGGCGCCATGGCTGTGCTGGGCGCCACAAATCGGACCAAGCCCAGCTACACCCCCGACGAGTACAGAGGCATGATCGAGACGCTCAACGAGATCGGCAAGCGCAACGCCGACCTGGGCGTCGCCACCTCGATCCACCCGCACACGGGCACGCCCATCGAGACGCGTGAGGAGATTGACCGCGTGATGAGCGGCGTGGACCCCCGCTACGTGGGCTTCGCCCCCGACACCGGCCAGATCCAGAAGGGCGGCAGTGACGCCGTCCAGGTGCTCCGCGCCTACCTGCCACTGGTGACTCACGTCCACCTCAAGGACTGGGTGGGCGGCACGCTGCAACATACCCCCGACGGACAGGAAGTGGACCGCACCGGCTACGCCGACTATGTGCCCGTCGGCTCAGGAGTGGTGGACATCCCAGGTATCGTGGCCTTGCTGGATGGCGTGGGCTACGCGGGCTGGTGGATGGTTGAACTGGACGGTTCGCAACGGGCGCCCCGCCCGCCCAAAGAAGCGGCGGCGATGAGCAAACACTATCTGGAGGGCTTGCTCTCCAGCCTATCAGGAGCACGCTAACCATGATCCTTATACGGCGCCCTGAAAGGCCCTGGCGATGAGCCGCCCGCGCCTGATTGACCTGACCATGGAGCTGTACCAGGGCATGCCCACCTACCCCAACGTGGCCAAGCCTTTTGTGCATGAGCTGGAGAATCACGAGCAGCACGCCCGCTCCAGCGGGGCCTGGCAGTATGGGCTGACTCACGCGCCCAACCACTGCGTGATCGTCAGCGGCGACCATATCGGCACCCACCTGGACTCCTGGGGGCACGTCAACCCTCAGGCCCCGCGAGCTGAGGGCATTCCCCTGGAGTATTGCTATGGCCCCGGCGTGGTGCTGGACCTCACCCATAAGGGGCCGGGCGAGGAGATCAGCGCCGATGATATCGCCGCCGCCCTGGAGCGCGCCGACTACACCTTGCAACCCCTGGATATCGTGCTGATCCGCACTGACGCGGCAAAGCTGCGCGGCGAGGCGCGCTACCTGAGCGATCACCCGGGCATGACCGCGCCGGCGGTGCATTGGCTGCTGGATCGCGGCATCAAGGTGATGGGCATTGATGCCGTCGGGTTCGATGTGCCGATGGCCTATATGGTGCGGCGCCGCAAGTTTTGGGAGGCGCACATGGTCATGCTGGAGCGGGAGTATTACCATCTGGAAAATATGGTCAACCTGGATCAGATCCCCGTGTCACACGGCTTTACCGTCTCTGTCCTACCCGTTGCGTATAGCGGGGCCAGCGCGGCGCCCGTGCGCGCCGTGGCCATTCTTGACCAGTGAGAGGGCTGATCGTTGAGCGCTAAGAACTATCGTGTGGCGATCATCGGGTGTGGCGGCATCGCCAACGCCCACGCGCAGGGCTGGCAGGGCGTGCCACAGGCGCGCATCGTGGCCGTGGCCGACATCGCCGAGGAGGCGCGGGCGGCATTCGCCACAAAGTACGGGGTGGAGCGACAATACACCGACTACAGCCGGATGTTGCGCCAGGAGAAGCCAGAGATCGTGAGCATCTGCACCTGGCCGGTGCTGCATTGCGAGATGACCGTGGCCGCCGCCGAAGCGGGCGCACGCGGTATCCTGTGCGAGAAGCCCATGG
>JAABUJ010001699.1_pt1 | contig 30583 bp, 29 predicted proteins | sample 5559131 | NCBI WGS metagenome assembly JAABUJ01 (sample SAMN10711875, study PRJNA513366) | rock metagenome | isolation source: Antarctica rocks | place: Antarctica: Victoria Land, Mt New Zealand nord | collected 2016-01-07
TGGAATCGCGGATGATATCCATCTCGTCAACCGGCTTGGTGGGGAAATCCTCGCGGCTCACGTCGACGACGGCATACTGCGCGTCGTTGGTGTCGGGGAAGAGGTAGATATTGTGGCGGTCACTCAGATGCGGATTGAGGTAATCGCCGGCCGAGACCGCCGCACCCGGCGGGACCAGGGAGAGGATATAGCGGCCGATCTGGTCGTGCCGCGTGTCCTGGGGCAGGGCGAACCCCTCCGTCAGCGGCGTGAAGCCGTTGACGCGCGCGTTGCCAATGCTGGCCACAAGGAGCCACAGGCAGGCAACGGTGGCAACGACGCGGGGAGATACGCGCAGCAGCGGGCCGACGCGGTGGGATAACCAGGCCGTCCCGAGAATGGCCGCGCCGATCATCATGGGTACCACCTCCGCCGGGTACTGCGCCAGTCCGCTGTACATATGTATGTCGTTGCTGAACAGGATGAGCGCATAGCTCGGCAGACTGATCGCCAGGGTTAGCGGGCTCAAGGCGGAGAGATAGCCCGTCGTCGCGAACATGCGGTGCAAGAATCCGCGCTTCGCCGTGATCCACACGACACTGAGCGCCTGATCGGGGTAGCGCACCCACAGCTTCGCCACCTCGCCACACGTTGTCCGCTGGGCATCCAGGCCCGTGTTATGGCCGTTGATGACGAAAGGGTTGAAACGCCCGCAGAAGGCGCTCGATTGATGGTGGGGCGCGAAGTGGCGGATGATGACGAAGACGCAAAACAGCGACCAGCCCGCGGCGAGGAGGGCCGTCATCGCCCCCGCCGCACGGTCACGCCGCCGCCACCAAATCCACAGGCCCATCAGCGCCACCACCAGCCCGATTTCCTCCTTCGTCGCGATCGCCAGCGCGGCGCACAGGGCGAAGGGGCGATAGCGCGCTCCATCGGCGAAGTAGAACGCCCATAGCAGGAAGGCGGCCGAAAGAGTGACGGCATGGAACTCGTAGAGGTTGGCCGCTTCCAGGGGCGGGGCCAGGAGGTAGGCGAGGGGGAACGCGATCTGCGCGAGCGGGAGCGCGAGGTGACGCCGGGCCAGCCACGCCGCGGGGAAGACGCCCGACACGACGACCAGCGTCTGGATCGTCAGGAGGGTGACCGGAGTGCCGACGATCAGGTAGGGCAGCGCCAGGAGCGCGAAAATGGGCTCGACGTGCACGGAGAGGCGCGTGATCGTGCCGGTCGCCTCCAATCCCGACTTGATGCGCTGGTTATTGAACTAGAACGGCGGGTTGAGATAGCCGTGGGCCGTGTTCCAGGCGGCCTGCTCCATGTTGCCGAGGTCCTCGCTGTGCGGCAGGAAGATGTGATAGCGCCACCACGAGAGGTACAGGAAGAAGGCCGCGTAGGCGATGACCATGACCCAGAGAATCGCGGTGATACCGATCGTGGCGGCGATACCGCGCCGGCCGGAGCGCCCCAGGCTCCGCGTTAGGCGAGTGGTCATCGCGGGTCGGTCAGCCGTCGGGTGGTCCTGAGGGCAGGCGGCGCTCATCCCGTCATTATCCTAACTACTCGTCGTTCGCGTTCCGCCATCCGTGGCGGCGTGACCCGCGGGACGGCCACGGACTGACCACGCGGGGACCTACGTACCAGCATGAGGTGGAACGTTTCCACTATACGCCGTAGCGGGAATAAGCGCCGCCCGAAGGGCGGGCGATTGTCGTGTGTCGATGGACATAGGCGCCGACGGCACAGGCACACCAACACGGTGGCCGACCACACGCTGATGGGGAAGGTCCGGGGCGGCGGCGCGTCGTCGATGGTCAGAGCATCGCGGTATTAACGGTCGTCGGCGCGGGGTCGCCCCGCTTTATCAGCGGTCCCGCATGGACGCGGATGTTGCCGTGGGACAGCCACCCTCCCGGTGGGTGATGGACCCGGCTGACCGCAACCCGGACCTCGACGCTATCACTGAGCGCCAGAGCATCCCGGTCGCTCAGCCGATCGGGCGGACGCGGCCACCGGGATGGCGCGGACGTCGATGGCGCGCGTCGTCACCGTGAGCGGGGCGCTCCGGCAGCGCGTCGCCCCGCCGGGCTCGGGCCGTTCGCGCCAGGCGGCAGGTTGAGATCGCTGCCACGGACCCAGCCATACTGGTCGCCGCCGTCGTACGAGACGTTGACCCACTGGCCCTGCGTTTGTACGACCGTCAGCGCCGTGTTGGGCGTGACGGTGTCGATCGCGGCATAGGTGGAGCCAGGGCCGCTATATATGGTGGCCGTGCCGCGGGGCGAGAGGACCGTCCCCGCCTTGACCGCCAACGTGGGACCACCGGGAGGCGTCAGCGCGGGGCCGGACGGGAGGCGCATGGACGACAGATCCAGGGGTGCGCCGGTCGGATTGGATAACGGACGCGTGGCGCCGAGGTAGTGGTCCTGCCAATAGGGATCGGCGAGATTATCCCACTGCACGCCGGTTTGGAACGAGTCCGCGCCGATCATCTTGCCGTCGCCGACATAGAGGCCGACGTGCGAAATGCCATCCCACACCGTATCTTGGAAGAAGACAAGATCACCCGGCCGCAGGTTGCTCTCATCGATATGCGGCGCGCTTGCGTAGGCCGCGCCCAATTCTTCGGGTACATACACACCGTCCTGCGCGAAGACGTAGTGCGTAAAACCGACGCACGAGAAGCCAAGCGACGGGTTGTCGCCAATGTAGGCGTAGGGGTAGCCGAGGTAGCGCCGCGCCGTGGCGATGACAGAGCCGGCCGAGGGGGTGGGAGCGCCGGAGCTCGTGTTCCCCGTGCCCTTACCTGCGGCCGAGGCATGGGGAGCGCGCCACGACGCCTGACTAATCCCGAAGAGGCCAAGGATCGCGATCAAGATCAGCAGGCGTTTCATACCGATATGCCCTCCTCGGGGCGAGACGCGGGGCTGGGCGCGCGGCGTTGCCAGTGTACTACAAGAGCCGGTCGTCACGCAACCCTGGCGGCCTACCCGCCATCTCCACAACATCTCCGCACGAGCCAGTTGACGGGCGCGCGGGTCCTCGTCGATAGCCGTCGCAGCATGGTCAAGCCGCCATTCGCCCGTCGGCCCCGCGTGACGTGTCCTCAAACGTGACGCGTCCGCCCGCGACACATGGGGAGCGACGGGACGACCATAGCTGACGTCACACTATCCTGCGCGGCGCGCGCGGTCCATAGCCCGTTCGTACTAGTCGCCCCCACAGCAGGGAAGCGCCTGGTGTCGCAACGCCCTGGCAATACCGTGCCTAGCACGATGGCACGTCGCCACGGTCGGCTGGCTCTCCCGATACGTTGACTCCGCTCGCACATTCATCGTCACGATAACTCGCTGATAGCGGACCGGGGAATATCATCTTCTGGCAACCTGGACATACCTCCTGTACCAGACGGGTTACTTCGTCCCCGCGGACACCAAGTATGCTCCGGTGGTGGTCGCGACGGCCGCGGGCACGGCCGGCCGTGCCGGCGGCGTCGTGCGCGGGGCAAAAGCGCCTGCCATCGTGATGGCAAATGCTCCAGCGGCAATCACGGCGACCCACCGCTTGCCTCCGTTCTTCCGCCGCCACTTCGTCCCTTTCTTCGTGGTCATTGTCGCCCCCCATAGACTCTCAATACCTTCGTAGCCCTCATGGTACGCGTACGTGCAGGGCCGAGCAATAGGTCATACGGGCGCCATAGGAACCGTGCGCGGGAACCGTCGCCTACGTCAGAGGATAGGGCAATCGCGTCTACGTGGAGGACGTGCCGGCGACACGCGAAGGGGTGATATTGCCGACGTTGCAGCCGCACATGAGACGGACGTCAGCCATTCAAAGCCGCCAGACCATGCAGGACCGATGCTCATGTCGGTGCGAGGCAACACGGCCCACGCTCGATAGGGGAGCGCCAGCCCCCGTCCTCCCCGCGCCGGTGTCATGCTGTGGACCTATCGGAACGTGAAGGGCGGCGGAGGCGTCCAGGGCGGACCGACCTCCAGGGTGATACGCGCGTGCTGCGTCAGTGGCAGCGCGCGCGGGTCCCCGCGATACAGCCGGCCATCGACATAGGTGCGCAGGCGGTGGGTTGCGTCCACCCGTAGCCCCAGGACCTGTGTGCGGCCGAGCGGCTGCCGCCAAACGGCAAAGAACTGGCCCAGGGTATAGGTCCTCCGGGCCGGCGACTCGATGTGGATGATGCCATCGGGCGCATGGGTGTGCAGCCAGTACAGGCAGGACGCCAACGGCCGCCCCGTCGCGTCGCCGATGCCACCGGGTACGGGAACGAGCCGTCCCGCCTCCTCGATCGTCAGATGCTGGTGCAACGGCGGGACGGTCCTGGTCGGGGGCACACATCCGATGCTGGCGACCGTCGGCGCCACCAGCAGCCGGGGCGCGACGGCCACCCCGCCCAGCACGACAAGCGCGCCGGCCATCATCCAGCCCCACGAGGCTCGCCAGCGCGGACGCGGCCGGGCGACCTTCGGTGCGGCGACCGGGTCCGCCGAATGGTCGCTCCTCCCTCCCTCTTGCGGCGCTTCGGCAGGTACGACCACCGGGCCGCGGGCTGCCTGCGTGCTCAGGCGGCGCGGGGGGGCGAGGGGCCGCGCGGACGCCGATGGCGTCCGCGCCCGCACGTCCACGAGAACCCCGTTCCAGTGCTCTGTGTAGTCCAGGATCTCGAATCCGGCCCAGCGGAGCGCCCCCACCGCGTCGCGGTCGAGATGGCAGCCGCTGAAGCGGCGATTGAGCCGCGTCATCCAGGCCTGCACGGCGGCGGTCGTGGGGTCCGGCGCGCGCACATGCTCGACCATACGCACGGACGCCCCCGGCCGCAGCACCCGGCGCACCTCGGCCAGGGCGGCGTCGACGTCGTCGACGGAACACAGGACCAGCGTCAGGACGGCGGCGTCGAAGCTGCGCGCGGCGAAGGGCAACTGTTCGCCGCGTCCGTCGACGACCTCGATCGGCGTGCGCACGCCCTGCTGGCGCAGCAGTCGCACCTGCCGTGCGGCCCGCCGACGCATCGTGGGATCGGGCTCGACCGCCACCACCCGATGTACCCCTTGATAGTACGGGAAATTGGGACCGGACCCCGCGCCCACCTCCAGCACCCGGCCCCGCAGGCCGCCGACCGCGCGCGCACGGATGTCACGCGGGAGATATGCCACGTCGCCTCCGTTCATGTGTGAGGAGCAACGCCGCCGGCGTGGCGACGCGCATGCCTGTTCTCATAGCGCCCCCGTGGGAGCGTCGCGCTTGTCGCCGACACCGCTGGTGGGAACAGCCGTCATGGCGCGGTTTACCTCCGCCGGACGATCGCGCGTCCCGCGTTGGGACAGCCACCAGGCGATGGGCGCGAGCGCGACCAGGACGACCAGCGCGGTGACCTGCGCCTGCTTCAAGGGACCCAGCACGATGTCGTTGGCGCGCCAGATGAAGAGCACGAGTTGCCCTACGGAGTACAGCGCCAGGTAGGCGACGAAATGCAGGCCCGCGGGCCACGCGCGCTCCCGCACCCCCCAGAGCAGCGCGAAGAGGCCGAGGCTGAAGATCAACTCGTAGACCGCGGCCGGCTGGAACGCGATGCACCGGGTGTCGGGCGACGTGCATAGCGGGCGGACGAAGGCGCCTGGATTGGCGTAGGCGGTGGCCCAGGGCAACGTGCTGCGGTAGCCCACGATGTCGCCGTTGATGATGTTGCCGATGCGCCCGACCGCCTGGGCCAACGGCGCGAAGAGCGCCGCGACGTCGAGCAGCGGCAAGAACGGCGTTCGGTAGCGGCGCGTCAGCAGATAGAGCGCGGGCACACCGAGGAAAACGGCGCCGTAGAAGGCCATACCTCCCTCCCAAGCGGCCAGGATGTGCGCGGGATGCGCCAGGTAGTATGCGGGGCGGTTCTGGACCACGTAGTACAGGCGACCACCGACGAGGCCGGCGACCGTGACGCCCCAGAAGAGCGCGTAGATCGTATCGCGCGCGATACCGCGCCGCACGGCAACGGGCAGCGTGACCCATAGGGCCAGGGCGAGCCCTACAGCGTACATGACGCCATACCAGCGTACGGTCAAGGGTCCGATGCGCCCCAGAACTGGGCTGATATTGATGATGATGTAGGCAAGTGCCGTGGTCATGTCTCCCTCATCGAGGGCGCCGATGGAGGCGGCGTCCAGACTCAGCCCCACTATAGCAGGGCATCCCGCTCAGACCAAGATGGCGCATTGCCTCACGCCTAATAGATAAAGGTACCTTGTGGTGAGTCATGTTCGTCGCGTGCGTATTGACTAGCCGGTGCATTTCCCCTATACTACCAGCTACTATGCAGGATAGGCAGGAGATAGCACCTGTCGCAGGGTAGCGTCAACAACCGTCAGCTTTAGCTCCAGTTTCCGGGACGTTCTTTATGAATAGACCAGCAGACAGCAGGCGGAACACGATAGCGTTGGGTCTGGGTGTGGGTGTCCTCATACTCGTCGTGGTTGGCCTTCCCATCGTGATCGTCGCGCAGCCGCGATTCGCGCCCGCGGCGACCGCACAACCTCAAGATGCCGCCGTGCTCGGCCTGATGATCCTCATCGCGGCGGCGTTCGGGGCAACGTTTGGCCTTCCTCCAGCCGCCGTCCGGTGGCCGCGTCTTGCGGCCATCGGCGGTTCCATCATCGCCTTCGCCGGCGCCATTAACCTGGCTCTGTTGGCCATTAGTTGCCCGTCGTGGACCGGAGCGATCCGGCGCCTCTTTGGCGAGCGTGAGACGCGGATCGTCTTACAGCCGTTACAACCCGCGCTCGTCCTGTCCAGCCTCATCCTGCTTGGACTCACCCTGGCCCTTCGCCTGCAGCCGGTCCCCAACCTCACGCGTCTGTTTCCCCGCCCCGTTTCCATCACGCACAGCCACACGCGGACACCTGTGTGGACATCCGCCATGCGCTGGCGCTGGGTCCGGCGGATAGTACCTGCACTGGCGCTAGCCATCGCGGGTATGACGCTGGTGCTGGAGCCAGCGTCAACAGCCGTGGATAGCCGCCCGGCCGCGGACTTTACGCTACCCGTCGCCGTAGGTCTGCGCACCACGCTCTCGCTGCATGATCTGCGCGGGCATGCGGTGCTCCTCAACTTCTTCAACTCGCAGTGCCCTCCGTGCATCCAGGAGATGCCAACACTACGGCAGACGGCCCAGGCGTATCGGACGAAGGGCGTGATCGTGCTCGGTGTCGCCACGGGTGGCGACACGGTGACAACCGCGCGGGCGTTCGCACGCGCGCAGCACGTCTCGTTTCCCGTCGTGACCGATGACCGTCAAGACGTGGCCTGGCGCTACCTCGTGACGGGCTGGCCCACGAGCTTCTTTCTTGACGCACAGGGACGGCTGCGCGGCCGGTTTGATGGTCCGATGGACCGTCAAACGGTGCGTGCGGGACTCGCGCAGGCCAAGGCCATACGCTGCGATCGATGCACCCCCCTCCACTCGCTGAGCGTGGGGACAATTTACCTGGGGACCGGCGCGCCCACGACGGCGGATGCCCAGCTACATGCTGATGTCGTCTTCACGCCACCCCCAGCCGCGCCCCCATTTTCCCTGCGGGATCAGCGGGGCGTCCCCATCACCCCAACGCATCTCCGCGGCAGGGTCGTTGCGCTTACCTTCATCAGCGCCGTCTGCCGGTCGCAGTGCCCCTTTGTCGGCGCGACCCTGGGTCAAATCCGTCGCGATCTCGGTCCACTCGCAGGGCGTCTCAGCATCGTGGCCATCAGCCCTGATCCAGAACGAGATAGCGTACGCGCGACGCTCCAATTCGCGGCGCACGCCGGCTGGGGCAACACAGACTGGCACTATCTCACGGCGTCTCGAACGACGCTCACGCAGGTGTGGTCCGCCTATAACGAACTTGTCGGTCCACCCCCCAAAGCAGGACAGGACCCGCAACACCTCGCCGGACTCTACCTGATCGATCCCCGCGGACGGTTACGCATCTACGACAATGCGCCCTTTCTCGCCCCTCGCGTCGCCGGAACCATCCGCGCGTTGCTCACACACTAGGCATGAACTCCGTCGGCTCCAACGGGATAGTTACGCCGCGACACACTCGTCGCCGTCGACATGCTAGCGTGAATCACGACAAGGGTGGCAATGTCAGTGCCCAACCTGTCGTGCCGCTTCGAGGGCGGCCTACGCGATTGTTATCAACGCCGTGGCCGACGAGGCCGTGGAGGAACGGACCGGCGCCGGCGCCGGCGCCCGACACGCGCCTCGTGGACGCACTCCTCGTATCTGCGTGGGAGGACAACCACGGCGGCCCGCGCTGTCGCGTCATCGCGCGCGGCCCGCAGCGCCCTATGCAGTTTAGCGAACCCGTAGCTCGCGCCCGCCAGTCCGCCCGCGCCCAGGATGAGCGCCCTGACCAGGTGATGATAGGGCAGCCATGCCAGCGTGACGAGGGAGACAGCCGCGGGCCAGCGCGCGTGATGGTAGAGATACAGGGCGTTCAGGACGATGGCGACACCCAGTCCGAAGGCGGCGAAGCCAATCGCCAGCAGCACCAACCAGCGCAACAGATGCGGGACCACCGCGGACCGTCGTTCGCGCGCCATAAAATGTTGCCGCAGGGGACTCCAGCTTTCAAGCCGGAGCGGAATGCGGCCCCTCCTCTCTGCTACTCTCGTGGTACAATGAGGCTCGTAGAGCCTCGGCAACAGGGTGTGACGGGGAGTTGCGGTCAGGAACTCAGCAGCGCTCGAACAATCGTTGTCCGCGTGAAACACCCGCGTCGTTGAGTGGATCGTCGGCTGGGGCAAGTATTTAACGCGTCGAGTCTTACGTTTCACCGTCGCCTCGCGGCAGGTGTGTGCCGACTGTGCGGCGGCGCTATCGAGCCAGAGCGCACCACTCCGACATGTGCGGCGTGCTCTGTGACTAAAGCTGCCGCCGACCGCGATTGTCATGCACATCGCGCGACTCAAGGTATGTGTCACTACTGCGCCCAACCCACTGGGGGTCGTCAAAGAGCATGCGCATCGTGCCTGATGACGCAGCGCACGCAGCGAAAAGCTCTGCGTGCCACCCGACGCGCGTCCGGCTTGTGCCAAGAATGCGGGCGGTCCGCGCCTTTGCCCGCCCTTGTCGAAAAAGTCGAGCAACTTTGTGACGCCTACTATTGCCGGAAAGTGTCCAAGTTCAACCTTGGCACCGGGAAACATTGGCGTGTCTTGCGCGACAAGTTCCACGCACAGGAGGCCCGTTGCCCCTACACTGGCGACGTGCTGGTGTTGGGGCTGAACGCAACGGTCGATCATATCCTTCCTATCTCTCGCTACCCCGACCGCCGAAACGATCCTACTAACGTCGAGTGGGTTGTGAACTGGGTCAACCTCATGAAGGGCGACGCCACCCCCGATGAGTTCGTGGACCGAATGCGTCGCATCTTGGTCTACCGCTCCCGCTAACCAGCCGTCGGACGTGAACGTGAGTGGATGCACTGAGCGTTGTCCGAGAAGCTTCCGGCTTTTAGCCGGGAGAGTTGTCATAGGTGTCCTCCCCGTCTATCTCTCGTCAATCGCGACGCGTCCCACGTCCACGGGCACATGATGGGTCCAGTATACTCCGTCGGTTGGGACGACGATACGATACGCTGCCCCCGAGGAGAGTCCGCCCCCGGTCAGGCCCGGGTCGTGCACGCGGCCGCGCCGGTCCGCGTGGTTCCGCACCACACACGGCCGATCCCCATGACGACGCGGCCGCGTGCACGATCGAGGGCGTGCGGGAACATCTGGGCGGCGCCCTCTCGATGTTCCGGCGCGCCCGCCACGCTAGGGTGGCGTTGGACAGAGGCCCGTTGTGCCCTCGGACGGTCCCATCGCCAGCGGGAAGGATGTCGTGCCGCCTGTCGTCGTCACGCACATCATCCCGGCCGCGACCGCATAGCTGTACGGAGGCGCGACACTCGTCGACCACTGCTTGGAGCCGTGCAGATCCCACACGGCGAGTTCCATCCCCGCCGACATCACCACGTACGCGCCGTACCGCTGCCAATCGCCAAAGCTGGCTTTGACGCGCTCGCGCCATAACCGCCTCGTCATGCCCAAGTCGTAGGCCAACACCAGATCCTGCGCCCCGACGAACAAGACCCCTGTCCCAGGAACCAGCAGCGCTCCGAACTGGATCACGTCGCCCGGCCATCGCGGGGTGTAGCCTTGCCCAATAGACTCGTTGCAAAATAAGCATGGACCACCGTGACGAGCGCAACAAAGCCCTCTACGCGGCCAAAACGACGTCTTTCACGGGCCAAAGGGCTTGCTAACAGGGCTTGGAGGGGCGCTCCCGTTATTCTGCAACGAGTCTAATGAGCAGGAAAGGCCATCTCAGCGAGCCCTCATGCACGGCGAGGATCGCGACCTGTCCCGCCCCAGCGGTCGGCGAGATCTCCTCGACGACCGTTGCCGTGAGGAGGTGGCGGTGGTACGCATCCCGCCCCATCGCCCAGATCAACGTATAGTCCCCGATGCTGATCTGGAAAGACGCCGCTCCCATTGCTACGCTCACATCGCTCACCCTACCTATAATGACGCCCGTCCCTCGATGACGCGTGACGCCGCACAATCGGCGCGGCCGAGGGGGTCGTGACCGCGACGCCAGCGATAGCGCAGTGCGCGACGGCGCATTATCGTGGCCCGGACGCCCCGTCGTGCGGCGCGACGCGCCACCCCTCACGTCCGGCCGCGCGGAAGGGCGCCTTCAGGCGCTCGTTTCTCGTCGCGGGGCCAGGACGTTGCGACGGCCACGATCTATGATGTCACGTCCACCACGGTGCCGATCTTCGCCCACTGGTAGAGCGGCTGCATCATGGTGAACGGCACGTTGACACAGCCGTGCGACCCCGTGTAGGTCTGGCCCGGCGTCCCCGTCGTCGCGTTGCTGCCGGGGCCGAAGTTGCCCCGCCACGGCGCGTCGTGAACATAGTAGCCCCGGTCGTCGAAGAGCAGCGCGTAGGTCGTCGGCGACGGCGCGTAGTAGTACTGCGAGCCGGGTGGCCAGGGGCTGACGAAGGTGAAGGGGCTGTATTTACCGAGGATGGGGAACGTCCCCGTCGGCGTGGGCAGCGCCGGGTTGCCGGTCGTGACCAGCGAGCTCATCACGTAATGGGAACCGTCGAAGGCCCACAATTGCTGCTTGGAGAGCGAAATGACGATGCGCTTGTAGGTAACCGCCAGCATGTTGTAGGTGTCGCTGTGCCGCTGTCCCCTGGCGTTCGTCGCGGTGATCGTGTAGGTGTACGCGCCAGCGGGGACGAGCCGTCGGGCGTTGTCGCGCCCGTCCCACTGCAGCGTGATGGTCCCTGCCGGCCGGACGCCCAGGTCCATCGTGCGGACGTGGGACACATCGCCAGGCTGTGCGATGCGCACCCGCACGCGCGCCGGCGCCGACAGGCTGACGGAAACGTCCTGCCGGGTGAATTGCGGGTTGATGGTGTAGAGGGAGAACTGGGCATTGCCCAACACCACGGGGCCGTTCGCTGGCGCCAGGGTAGGCGTCGCGTGCGGGGCCGCACGCCGCGGCGTGCGCTGGCCGGGCGTGGGACGTGCGGCGGGGGTCCGCGACGGGGTCGCGGTCGCGGTCGCGCGCGTGACGGACGGGCGTGGCGTGGTCCGTGTGGTGGATGTCGGTGATGTCGTCCGGGTCGCGCGCGCCGGAGCGAGGCGTGCGCCCTGCGTGTGCCGCCGCGACGCGCCGCGCGCCTGATAGGATGCGCCGGCCCCGGTCGCGAGTAAGAGAACGACGAGCGCCATGATGAGACGGTACTTCACGAGAATAGTCCTTTCTTCAAACGGTCCGCGTATCGGCTTCAACGGGTCAGATGGCGACACGGGCCGCCAGGAGCGACAAGCCACCGCGCCCTGCGTCCCCGGCCCGCGGTCGCCGGCGCGCAGGATACGCGCCCGCGACGCCACCCACGCGGCAGGTCTGGGCGCGCGGACGGGCACATCGGTCGGCTGTGTTTGGCGCAGTGTCTGAGCACAGGGGGCATATCACATCCCCCGAGCCGCGCCCCGCGCCCCCGCGCCTGGCCAGGCGCGCAGAACGCGGAGACGGACGGTGAGCGCATAGCCAAGGAGAGCCAGCCCCCCGACGGCCAGAATCGGCTGCACCGGCTGGAAGATGGTCAGCGCGCCGCTGATCCCCAACAGGAGCACGACGACTTTGTTGCAGATCGGGCAGCCCACGGCAAGCACGGAGAGATAGGTCCCGACACCATACGTGCCCGGCTGAAAAGGGCACACGGCGGGGAACGCGTACGTGGCGCCCAGGGCCGCGGCCAGCAGGGCGGTGAGCCCGAGGAAGACATAGTCTTGCGGGCGCACGGGCGTCATGCGCGTGAACCAGGGGTTGGCGATGACGTCGCTCGGCACACCGGCGATCAGGAGCGTCACGCCTCCGAGGCCCGCCCCCATGGCCAGCGCCTTCCAGATGATCCATCGTCCAGCCATCATGCGAAACCTCCAATGACACCGCCGGCGTCAGACGGCGCAGGAATGGGATGTGCGCCGCCGCGTAGGCCGCGACGGGTGGCGCATCCGTGTTGATGTCCCGCGGGTCGCGCCCTGTGCACAGGCGCTGGACGTCCCACGGGGGAAACGAGTCGTTGCGCGATAGGTATGGGATGGCAATCGCCATGGTTGCTCACGCAGGAGCCAGCCGCGTGCGGTATCGCGGCGCCCCCCAGCGGTGGGCGGGCATAGGGAACGGGGACAGGCGGGCATTGGTTCGACATAGACAGCACCTTTCTTTCGCTAGACGGGTGGACGGATGAGCGTAGCCAGCCTCAGGAACGTGCCCGCGTACACCATGACACCCATCACCATGAGGAGCGCGCCGGCGGCGAGGTTGATGACCCCGAAGTAGCAATTGAGGCGCCGAAGCCGCGTCGTCAAACCCTGGACGAAGACGGCGGCGAGCAGGAACGGCGCCCCCAGGCCGAGCGCGTAGATCAGGAGCAGCGCGACGCCCTGGCCGAGCGTCGCCGCACTGCCGGCGAGCAGGAGGATCGAGCCGAGCATAGGACCAATGCACGGCGACCATCCGGCCCCGAAGGCCACGCCGAGCAGGGCGCTGCGACCGAGGCCAGCCCCTTGCGTGGGGTCGAGATGCAGGCGGCGCTCCCGAGATAACCACGGGAGGCGTAGCACACCGGCCGTGTGCAAGCCGAACAGCACGATCAAAACGCCCGACGCGTGGCGCACGAGGAGCAGATGTCCCACCAGGAAAGCGCCGAGTACACTGGCCGACGCCCCCATCGCCACGAAGACGACGGCGAATCCGGCGACGAACCCCGACGCGTGCAGGAGCACGAGCCACCGCGAGGGGGAAACGACGGTGACCACGGTCACCACCCCCGCCGGCCGGGCCACCGTCACCCCGCCGCCACGTCCCGCGATACCGGCTAGATAGGAGAGGTACATCGGCACCATCGGCAGGCAGCACGGTGAGACGAACGACACCACGCCGGCCACAAAAGCCAGCCCGAGCTCTACCGGGCTCATGGGCGTACCAATCCTCTGCCCCTCCCAACGGGCAACGGACAATCTCCCCCCGGTACGCCGGATGGGTGAGATCGATGCGTCGATGCGGACGACAAACCGGGTGCGGAGACGCGCAAAAAATAGGCAGGCACGCGTGAACCTCCGGAGGATGGGCAATGAGTGATCGACGGACGCGGACAGAGACCGACACGCGTGGCCCAGCGAGGCGTGGACACAACGAACGCGCGGCGGGAGCGGCGAGGAGCGCCCCTATGGTTGGAGTCCTAGAGCAAGAATATTTGGAGGACGGCGCGACGCGCGGCCGCGGAGAGGGGACGGCCCACCAGGCTCGTGAGCGCGGCACGCATCGCCCGCGTATCCGCGAGGGGCACGGACGGGATGGCGTGCCGTCGTGCGGGAACCGGCCCCGGCGCTGGAGATGACGCCGCGGTGATGAGGCGGTCCCGCGTCACCGGGCGTCGCCAGGGGCGCGCCCGCGTACAGGGCGGGTGGGACAGGCGTAACGCGGATAGGGGCGCGCTATCCGCCCACGGCGCGACGTGACGAGCCGCCGTCGTGGGCGCGGACGCCGCGCGGGACGTTGTCGCCGCGCAGGGCAGCGGCTGGGACAGCGTGACAAAGAAAACGAGAGCCGTAGCCAGGACCGCCATGGCCTCCGGTGGACCCCATTCGTGTCGCCATGCGCGCGCGAATCCGCGCCTCATGTATCCGGCGACGGACGGTCCTACCGGACGCGGCGATCGCGCGCGCGACCGTCTCGAACGTGGAGGCGCTGCTTCCATGATGCGGAGCGCCTACGATGGCTCCCCTGTCTCGCCCGTCTACCATTGCCCCTCCATGACCGTCACGCCCCGGCCTCGCGCGGTCCATCCATCGTCACCCCAGCACGGAATGATACATGGAGTATACTCCCAGTAAGCATTCGCCGACACTCGGGTGATCTGTTTGTGTGCGGGAACGGGCGGTGTCGATGGAGTAGCCGCCGAAAGTAGCGCCTGACGCTCGTGTGTGACACCGAATCGCCGAGGAGGACAATGATGGGTCTGTTTGATCGTTTGCGCCATACGCTGTCGGGAGAGTCCGGTGAACATCATGAGGAGCATGACGAAGGCCACCACGGCGAGCATCACGAGGAGCGCCACGAAGGCCACCACGGCGAGCATCACGAGGAGCATGGTGAGCGCCACGAAGGCCACCACGGCGAGCATCACGAGGAGCGCCACGAAGGCCATGCCTTCTATGGTCATCATGAGGAGCACGAGTAGTCCGGGCATGTGTCGCGGACCACGCAAGACGTACGAATATGGACTGTGTCACGCCGTATTGGGCTATCGGCTCGACAATTATGATGATGGAGGCGCGGGCGATGGTCCCGGTTCATCGCGTCCGCCGTGGGAGACCGTCGATGACCGCGCGACGTATCATACCAGCAGGAAAAGGGAGCGGGCGATGGCCGCGTGAGCCATCTACTGACCGTGGATAGCTCACGCGGCGACGGCACGATCACGATAATGAGGGTGGAGCGCGGTGACGCCGTCCGACAGGCGGTACGCTGGCGCGCGGGAAGGAGGATGGCGGTGACGTTTGGGACACGCCTGAAGGCGATGATGAAACAGGAGGTCTCGGCGGCCGATATCGAGGGCCTCTTGCGTGGGAGCGGCTAGCTCGAAGACCTACGGCAACAGATCGATGATGCGCGGCGGGTGGGCGAAATCACGCATCCCGGCCGTCCCTGGGAGATACACGGGAACCTGGGCGGCGCGCTCGCGTACTTCTGGGTGGCGCAGGCGTTCATCGCCGTCGCTCAGAATCTCAAAGAGGCCGATGACGCCATCGACCCGGAAACGCGCGGGTATATGCCCCGCGTCTCGCACGATCAAGCCATGGCGCTGCTCGTCCAGGTCGGCGACTATCTGGCTCTGACGAGCGCGGCCCTGGTCGACCCGACCTACGCGGTCGGCCGACCGCTCCCCGTCCCCTTGCAGCCCCGCATCGAGGCGCAGGGGCGCTGCCCCGTCGGGCATCTCAAAGGCATGTTACAGGCGGCGCGGTATCTCGATGGCTACGCCGAAGTCGAGGTGGAGCGCTACGCCACCGCTGTGAAGGCGGCGTCCGGAGTACCCGAGGAGGTCGCCGTCGCCGCGCAACGCCTGACGGGAGAACTGGCGGCGGCGCGCTCGCGGCTTGCCATGGCCACGGGGACGGTCTTGCCGATCTTGAATGGCCAAACAGTCGACGCGACGACGCACGAGGCGGCCGAGACGAATCTGTGGACCTGCCTCTCGGCGTATGTCTGGTTCGGGCAGATCGTCGCGATCCCGTCGTTGTTGAGACGTCAAAATATGCCCGCTCCGCCACCACAGGTCGAACCAGGCGGGTACGGGCAGTCGTCGCGGCCACCGGCCGACTTTTATCATGTGTCCCCGCGAGAACGCTGGTTGCTCACCGCCGAGAGCGCCCGCGCGCAACTGCACGCTGACGGGCGGACGCACTGGGCTGAAGACGAATTGGAGGAGATGTGGCAGCGTAAGAACTGGCGGCTTTCCCCCGAGGAGCAGCGCTTCCTGACCGAGACCGCCGACCTGCAGCGCCAGGGAGCGATCAGCGGGGGCTCGTACCTGCTGGAGTGCCCCTTCAATCCGGTGTGGGTCGCGCGCCGTCCGGTGACGGTGTTGGGGCAATCCTTGCCTCCGGGAAGCCAGTTCGCATACAACCACCACGAGGGGAGAGGGAACCTCATCACGGGCTTCCGCCAGGGCAATCAGTTCGAGGAATGCGAGGACAACGGCCGAGGGTAGCCGCGGTCCGCGTCGCCTGACAAGCGAGACCACTGTCCATCGTGCAACAACTCACCTAATCTGACGCCTTATAGGGGGACACTGTAGACGAGAGCGGCACGGACACATCGCGCGCGGATCGGCGCACCTACTGTAAAACCTTACACGCCCTCTCGCCGTCGCCGCCTCTGTCCCAGGAGGCCGACACCGCTACCGACAACGGCAGCCGCGAGCAGGAGTTGGGGACGTCGGGCTGGATACCGCCTGGCGAGGACAGTCAGGGCCAGGGTGGCGACCTGGGTGCCCAGCCGCTCCCAGGGGAGGGGCTCGGGCTTGGTGCGCCGAGGGTCGGCGTAGTGGGTGAGGGTGACGACGAGGACGGCCAGCAGGAGGCTAACCTGACGAGATCGGTGCATGTTTTGTGCTCCTTCTGCGTGATGCGCCGGCGAGACCGCGCCGGCTTCCCTTGCAGTGTGCGCCTTCACGGGCGTTGGGCACCACCATCAACCGCCTCACGACGCCACGACGCCTAGGGGGACAGGACGACTCCAGCGGGGCAGAGGGCCACCCCCCGTCCCGTGCATCCAAGGTCGGCCCTGAGGCGGACACGCAGAATGAGTTGTGGGGTCACGGGGACCAGCCGCGCGAGGGTCGCCCCAAGCAGCGGGAGGGCGGACGCACGGGTGAGGAGCCAGGCGGGTGCGGCCGTGGGGACTGATCGCGCCGGCGAGACGAGGAGAAGGGCGCGCGTGGACGGCCCGACGGGAGGCGACAGGCGATACGTCCCGTCCTGCGCCCGTTCCATCACGGCCAGGTGCGACGACAACTGCAGCGCGGTGCTCCCGTGCGGCGCAGTGGCTGGCTGAAGATAGAGCCAGGTGGCTTGAGGACACGGCCACGACGGACACACGATGTCGCCCGACACCGCGATCACCCCCGCCACCCGCACGGTCCGCCCCGCCCACACCTGGGGGCGCTGCACGAGCCCTGCTTGGACCTGCTCGACGGTGTACGCGGGCTCTGGCGTCAGCGCCCACGCCGCGACACCGGCCCCCGCGACACCGACGCAGAGGACCGCGGAGATGACGGCCGCGACGCGATACGCCATAGCATGAGTATAGCCCCTCCGCTCTCTTCCGTCAGACGGTTGTGTGTGGCATCTGCTCACCGGTGTTGTAAGATCCTACAGGTGGTGCGCGCCGTCCCCTTCAGCCTGCGCCACGATTCCCACATGCCCTGCGCCATCCTGCACTCGCCCCGCCTGCAGACGCAAGGGCCGCAGCTCCCCCCATCTGTGACTCTGCGTGGAGCCTCCCGCCTGGCTGTTGAGGGCGCGTCCCGGCCACCAGGCGCGAGCCCACAGCCACCACCACGGCGCACGACACGCCGAGGGGCCGCCAGGAGCCTCGATCAGTCCCGTCCTTTCGAATATCTACTTGGACCGATTGGACACCTACATCGAAAGGAGGCTCCTACCGTGCTACAATCGAGGCAAGAAGCGAGCGGCCGACTCGACCTATCAGAAGGTCACGTACGCCCTGGGCAAAGCGCGCAAGAGTGAGGATCGGGAGCTGGCGCGGGCGCTCGTCAAACGACGACGCCTCCTGCCAGCAGGAGACCCCAATGACCCGCACTTCCGTCGCCTGACCTACGTACGCTATGCGGATGACGTGCGCCGTATCACCGAGTGTTAGATCCCTCTCGGAGAGGGGAGGAGTTCGGAAGAAAGGCTCCTGGGTCAACAGCTTACCCGGCGGCGAAAGCCAAACGGGACCGTAGCATGCTAGTAAAGCGGGAGGCATCGGAAGACGTTTACGGTGTCGTCCTGCAAGACCCGCGCGATAGGGTGAGGACCGCATTGTTCAAACCTCAGCCTCCAGCGATGCAAGCGAACATTCCCCGTCTACAGCGTCTGTTACGGGGCCATCCCGATAGGGCGGCAAAGTCGTCGTCGCTCGAACCTTCCGCGGGATGGGCGGTGGGGAATGACCCCACTCAAGGGGACGGACAAGGCACCTACGTCGCGCTAGCACGTCTAATGCTCAGGGAATGCGGGATGGCCCGCCGCGCCGCGAGGCGCAGGGTCACGGAGGGCTCATACTAGTCGTGGGGGTCACGTCCCACCAGGGCGCTGAGGAAAGCTCAGCACAGGGCGAAGGGGCTCAGGTGTCTGCGGCGGAGGGGCGAGAAGGTGTGCGAGATGCACGGAACCGAACTCGTGTCGACGCTAGCCGCCTTGGCGGTGGTCAGGCACTGGAAAGCGGTGTACTGGGAAACCCGTACGCACCGTTTGGGGAGGGGCGGACGCAAAAGGACCGGCTTACGGCACCTCGGCGGCCGCCTACTCTACTTCCTCTTGGGATTTATCGGCCCACGAGCCGAAGCCGAGGAGATCAAGGTTCGCTTGCGCGAGTTCCTGCGTGATGATCTCAGGCTAGAACTCTCGGAGGACAAAACCCTGATCACGCACGCCACCGACGACGTGGCGCACTTCCTCGGCTATGACGTGCGAAGCAATCATGCCGACGATTACCTCTGCCCCGATGGGCGGCGGAACGTCAACGGCATCATCGAACTGCGCGTCCCCACGACCGTCATAACGCGCAAACGCGCCGCGTACATGCGCGGTGGCAAACCGATACACCGCCCGGAACTCGCCCATGAGAGCGACTACAGCATCATGACGCGCTACCAACAGGAGTATCGGGGCGTGGTCCAGTACTATCTCCTGGCCCACAACGTCGCCTCACTAAGCTACGTCTGCTACACGATGCATGTCTCACTCTTGAAAACCCTTGCCTGTAAACACCGGGCAAAGGCCGTGGCGATGGCGCGTCGCTACCGCTCAACCGTCGAGACCGAGCACGGACCCCTCAAGTGTCTGAAGGTCGTCGTCCCGCGGGGCGATGACAAGAAACCGCTCGTCGCCCTCTTCGGCGGTATCCCGTTACGACGGAAGGAAACGGCCCTCTTACGCGACACACTCCCCAATGTGCGCTTCCTCACCCAGCAGACTGATCTTGTCAGCCGCCTGCTGGCGAACGTGTGCGAGCTATGCGGACATGAAACGGACTGCGAGGTCCATCACATCCACAAGCTCGCCGATCTGCACAAGAAGGGCAGGCGAGAGAAACCTTTATGGATGCAACGCATGATCGCGCTGCGCCGTAAGACGCTCGTCGTGTGCGCGCCGTGTCACCGGGCTATCCACCAAGGCAAGCCCTGGGACAGGGCGTGACATGGAAAGTCACTGGAAAGCCGTGTGCGCTGAAAGGCGCATGCACGGTTTGGAGGGAGGCTGATGGAAAAGTACCTAACCGGCGTGCAATCGCAAGGGCAACTCGTCAGCAGCCTACCCTACTTCCTGGATCTGGGACGGGATGCTCAGGAGCGCGATTTAGAACGGGGCTTGACCACGCACATCCGCGCGTTCCTCCTCGAGTTGGGCGTGGGTTTCGCGTTCGTCGGCAGCCAATACCACCTTGAGGTGGGCGGTCAGGATTATTACATCGACCTCCTCTTCTACCACATCAAGCTCCATTGCTACGTGGCGATCGACCTCAAGATGGGCGCGTTCGAGCCGTCGTATGCGGGAATGATGAACTTCTATTTGTCGGCCGTCGACGACCTGCTGCGCACGCCCATCGACGCGCCCAGCATCGGTATTATCCTCTGCAAGACGAAAAACAAGGTGGTGGCGGAGTATGCGTTGCGCGACGTTTCCAAGCCGATCGGTGTCTCGGCGTATACGTTGACCGAGGCGTTGCCGACCGATTTGCGCGGGAGCCTCCCGACGATTGAAGAGTTGGAAGCGACGCTTGGTGACGGGGGCGACACGCCATGAATCGACGGCCGGCGCGCACACATGGCCGGTGCGTTGTCGGAGGACAATTGTGCAACGTCTGTTGCACAGATAGGTCCGCGGGTCTGGGATAGTAACGGGCGGCAATCCATGAATTGTTGCCACACCGTGGCGACAATCTCTACCGGATGTGAGGAGCGGAGTTGATAGGGCGGGTCGTGTTGATACCAAGGCACGGGCACAGGCCACCCATGACACGACAGAGGAGCTCGTCGCTGCGGCGCTGGCGCGGTGAAGGAGGGGACGTGGAGGTACCATTGCTGACCGTGGAGCAGGTGACACGCGTGCTCAATGCGGGCTTCCACGTCTACTGTATATGACGCCCACGGGGATCGTCGCGCGCGTCCTGGCGGCGCGCAAGCGGTACACACGGCAGCCATCGGCGCTCCCGCCGGGCGTGACGGTGGGGCCAGGCGTTCCGCACGGCACGGTGCTCACGGTCAAGGTGGACTACGGCATGGGCTGCGGGGGCGGCACGTCGGCTGGTGCGTCCCGCGCTCTGTGTGGGCGGAAGAACGATAGCGGATACGTGAGGCAGTGTATGCACAGGACCTATCCGGCCACCCCGATTCCCGACGGGCAAGACATGGCCGGGAACTATCACGACACCGCGATTGAGGCGGCGCACACAGCAGACGCGCTCGTCGACTTCAATGCGTGGATGCGTGGCCAGACCGTGTGTCTTGACGCCGCTGGGCAAACCGTCGTCTTCGCGCGTGATTACGAGCGATGGGTGGATCGGCCTCAGCGGAGGCGCCGCTCGTCGCGGTCAGACCTCAGGACGGAGCAGGGGGCGCAATAATCTCAGCACTGTTGGGACTGTTTCAGCGGACGGTCGGTACAGGGCATCGCGGCGCCTTGGTACGCGTGGGAAAAGCCGACGATCGGCCTGATCATATGCGAGAGCGCCGCGACGAGGTGCGCTACGCCCTGGCCAGCCTGGAGGAGAAGATCTTTGTCGCGGAATACCAGGTGCGCCTCCCGACCGCGGAGAGGATCAAAGAACGTCTGCAGGAGTTAGCGGACGAGTCCGACGACGAGAGCACATAGGCATCAGTTGGCGCAAACCGCGCATTCGACCCACACTGTGGGTACAATCTGAATTCGACCCATAGTGTGGGTCGAATTCAGGTAGAAGGAGGTAGAGCGCGGATGATAATGTTGTGACCCCGGTTAGGGCGACGCGAGCGGAAGCGTGACCGTGAAGAGGGCGCCGCGCCCAGGGGCGTTGGCGGCCGTGAGGCGCCCGCCGTGCGCCTCAGCGATCCAGCGCCCGATAGACAACCCCAGGCCACTACCCGTGCTCCCGCGCGCCTTGTCGGCCCGGTAGAAGCGCTCGAAGAGGTGCGGAAGATCCTCCGGCGCGATCCCCGGCCCGCTATCCCCACCCGCAGCCGCGCGTGCCCGCCTTGCCGCGCCACGCTCACCGTGATCGACCCGTCGTCCGGCGTATACGTGAGCGCGTTGTCGAGCAGGATCAATAGCGCCTGGCGCAGCCGGCCCGCGTCGCCGACGACACGCACGGCGCCTGGCGTCTCGACCACTAACCGCACGCCGCGGTCCTCGGCCAGGACCTCCACGCCCGCGACCGTCTCGACGACGAGCCGGGACAGGTCTAGCGGCGCGCGCACCAGGTCCACGGCCCCGCTGTCGGCGCGCCAGCGTGGAGATGTCTTCGACGAGGCGTGTCAGGTGCGCGTTCTGCGCCAGCGCCTGCTCCAGGCCGGCCTCTTGCGCGGGGCCGGTACCCGCCGTGAGGCCGAGCTCGGAGGCGCCGCGCATGATGGCGAGCGGCGTGCGCCGCTCGCCATCATGCGCGGCGTCAGCCACGAAGTCGCGCTGGCGGCGCAGCGCCGCCCTGATCGGTTGGAGGGCGCGGCCCGCCAGCACGACACTGATGAGGGCGGAGGCGAGCAGTCCGGCCGCGCTCACTTCGAGCAAGATGATAAGGAGGTGGCGCAGGCTATCCAGGTACTGCTGCTCCGAGATCCGCGCCTGCGCCACCCCCGTCGCCACGGTCCCATCGCGGCTCCGCACCGGCCCGCGCGCCGTGTAGATCAGGTACGGCCCGTTCGCGTCCACCTGTTGCGTTGAGTAGGGCGACGACAGATGTCCGGCGAGGGCGGCGCGCGCCGCGGCGGGATCGGCCAGCGTCGTGCTGATGGGCGGGGCGCTGAAGAGCACACCCAGATGGGCGTTGGCGACGGTGGTGACGACCCCGTCGTCGACGTTCCCCTGCTCGGGACGATCGGGCGGCCGCGCTGGAGGCCCATCACCATCACCATCGCCGTCGCGGGGTTGCGCCGGTCCTGACCCCAGTGACGGTGATGCCACGAGGACGGCTGTCGCCCGCGCCTTGACAATATCCTGTAAGGACCCCAGGAGCACCGTTCGAGTCGAGAAGTAGATGGTGAGGCCGAGCGCAAGCAGGAGGGCGCAGAGCAGGCCCACGGTCAGGGCAGCCAGGCGCCGGCCGACTCGCCGCAGCGGCGCCGCGTCCAGATCCATGCCGTGGGCCCGCGCGCCGGCAGAGGGCCTGTGTGCAAAGCGCGCCCAGGGCGACCACCGCATCGTCATCGCGCGGCCTCGGCTACCAGCGCGAGGTTGTACACCGTATGCATGCGCGGCGTACCGTGGCCCGTGTCTATCGCCGTGCGCGAGCGATGGGCGGTGGCGTGGATCATAGTGTCGCACAAGCCGACATCGTCGTCCCGCGCCCGTTCCATACCGAGGGTGCCGCCCACGACCTGCTCCGCGTGACGCACGACGTAGGCGGGCGGCGCGCGTTCTTTGGGCGAGAGGTCGAGACGAGCGCGGAGTCCCTCGACAGCAATTGGCCGGGAGGGATAGCCACCGGAGTCGACGTCACGCGGCCCATCACAGGCGGGGAGCCTCAAGACAGGGACAGCGGCGTTGGTGACGTCCGGGCGGCGCACGCCATCCAGGCCGGTGAGAACACGTCCTATCACGTCGAGGACAGGGGCATCGCGGCCGTCCCGCTCAGTCTGCTCCGGCCTCTCCATCCCCTCGCGCGCGGCGTCGACCACAGGCCATGCCCGCGCCAGGCCGCGTCGCGCTACCACGACCAACGCGCGGCTATCCCTCACGACCAATGGGCGCATCACCCTGCCCTCATCAACCACGGCGCACATCCTCCACGCGTCGAGCGCCGGCGTCGCGCCCGCCGGCGCCACTCGGAATCGTAGCACCCTATGATGACAAATTGATGACGGGAGGTCCCGCGGGCCTGTTGTCGGTCTTCTGCTGTCCATGTGGCGTGAGGTGGTCGTGCGACGACGCGACACCACGCGGTATCCCCCGGCGGCAGGGCCACCGCTATCCCCTCCGCCGCCGTGTGCGGCACGGGCCAAGGCCCGCGGGACACCAACGGTCAGGCGTTGGCCGAGAAAGAGGGCGCAAACGCCAGGGTACGCGCCGGCGGGACCGATCGCCCTCCCCCTGTCCCAGCCGCTGTGGCGGCCGACCCGCGGTCCCACCGCTGCTTATCCTACCTTCGCCCTGCCCCCGTCCCGCTAGCCCCCGGCCGCCCGCGTCAGGCGCGCCAGGTCGGCCACTCCATGGAGGTAGCCCCGCACGATCAGGCGGATGCGGCCGCGCGCGTCGAGCGCGAGCGTCGTCGGGAGGAGGTCGATCCCATAAACCTGCGAGAGGCGACCCGGCCCATCGTAGAGCACCGGCGGGTGCGTCGCATGCGCCCGCAGGTAGGCCTGCACGAGCGTAGGCGTCCCGTACTCCTCCAGCGCCACGACGCGCAGACCGGCGTGTGCCGACGCGAATCGCGCGATCATGGGCAACTCGCGCCCGCACCAGCGGCACCATGTCGCCCACACGTTGAGGATGGTCGGCCGACCGCGCAGCGCGGCGATCGTGGTCGCACGGCCGTCCAGCGTCCGCACCTGGACATCAGGCGCCGGGTGCCCCACAACGGGAGCGGGCGTGTCGAGGGCTTGATCGCCGACATAGTAGACAACGCGGTCGGCGGCCTGGGCGTGGACGAACCAGCCCGACCCAAACCGTCGATCGAGCGCGAACTCGACGGCGGTGGTCGCCACCTCCTGGCGCGCCTCGGCCGGACTCAGCAGGTCGCGGCGCTCCAGCGCGGCCAGGCCGCCGACCGTTGCGTATTCCTGCCGTTGGATGGACCGCGCGCGCCAGGTCGGACAGCGTCGGCGCCACGCGTCGGCGCACGCCCTCCAGGTCGATGACGCGCTCGGCGACGAGTTGGTCGATGGCGGTGTCAACCGGCGGGACCGGCACGCGCATGGGATCGTTCATCAGGGGAAGGGCATCGAGGAGCCTCAGCCGCCGCCGATACGCGGCCAGTGGGATCGGCGTCCCGGCGACGGTCGCGGCGAGGCCCGACGAGACAGCGAACGTCGGCAGGGCCGGCAGGGCCGGCACGGCTCCCAGGGACGCGAGGACGAGCGTGGCGGCAAGCAGGCGGACCGTGGGCGACATAGGGCGCATCTCCTCTATTCTTAACTATGGCCGAAGGCGACCCGCGCCAGGGTGAGCGGGTGGATGGCCGCTTCGCGGTGCAGCGCCACGCGGCCGTCGCGACCGATGACGACGGTGGTCGGCAGGGCCGCGACGGCGAAGGCGGTCATGGCGTCGGATGATGGGTCGCGTAGGACGCGAAAGGGGACGCGGTACGCGCGGACGAAGGCTGCCACGGCCGCGGGCGTTTCGCCCACGGCGTCCACACCGAGGATGACGAGGCCGCGGCGCGTGAGCGCGGGGGCGGCGCGTGAGCGCGGGGGCGGCGCGTGCGAGCGCCGGCATCTCGTCGCGACAGCCTTCGCACCAGGTGGCAAGGAAAACCAGGGCTACCGGCCGGCCGCGGAAGGCGGACAGCCGCGTGTCCCGCCCCTGTAGGTCGGGCAGACGCAGGGCGGGCGCGGGCTGCCCGGCGCCCGGACCGAGGGCGATCCGGCCGCGGCCGGGCGCGGCGGCCGGCTTGAGCGTCAGGACGAGGGCCACCGCCGCGCACACCCCAAACCCGACGCCGATCACGCGGCGTCGGCCGGGCGTAGGGCGCGTCCACCCCGCCGTGTCGCGGCCGGCATCCCCTGCGCGGCGCCTCATGAGGCAACCGGAAACGGCGCGGCGTCGCGGGCGCCCCCGACACCCGCGCGCGACATCCGCGCCGTGCCGGCCGTCGTCAGGATCTCGAAACGGCGACCATCGACTCCGTCGGTCGCGTGCCGCGGCTGTACCATCGCGATAGGTACTATCGTCACGGCCGGTGTCCCCACGGTCTCTCCCCTTTCTTCAATGCGCCGTGATCGCGCCCACTGTCCGGCACGCGCATCCACCGCGTGTGAGCCGCGTTCGATGGCGGCGAGCGGTGGCGCCAGGGCGGCGGCGGCGATCCCGCGCTAGCGCATCGACGCCGCGCCCAACGCGTGTGGGATCACGACACGTATTTAACGACGGTGAACATACCGCCCTCGCCGCTGCTGCCGTTGTTCGTGGTGTGGTGAGGCAGGTGGCAGTGCAGCGGCCAGATACCCGGATTGTGGGCGATGAATTCGATATCTTCCGTCTGCCCCGACACGGAATCGACCGTGTTCTCGGTAATGGGCAGAGGCAGGTCCGCGCCGTCCACGGCCACCTGCTGAAAATATTGGCCGTGCATGTGGATCGGATGGTTGAATTGCGAGATGTTCATCAAGCGGATGCGGATGCGCTCGCCCAGCCGTACGGGCAAGGGATAATTGCTCGGCATCGCCCGCCCGTTGATCGTCTCGAAGTTGAAATTGCCGCTATCGGGGTTCTCGGGAAACGCCCCCGGCGTGACATTGTCGACCGGATCCATCTTCAGGACTCCGTTGGTGGGACTTTCCTTGGTCACGCCGGCGTCCATCATTGGCATGGCCTGAGGAATCGCCCAGGACTGCAGGAACAGGGCGTAATCGCGGTCGATACGATGGGACAGGCACCCCCGCGGCTCGATGATGAAGGCGCCTTCCAATCCGAGGTTGTCCTGCTTGGTCGTGTTGGTGTGGGAGTGGTACATGTGCGTACCCGCCGGGTCGACGATGGTGAAGTGGTAGCGATAGCTCTGGCCCGGTTGGATGAACGGGGTCGGCTCACCGACGCCGGGGACGCCATCCTGGCTGTTAGGGATGGTCAGGCCGTGCCAATGCACGCTGGTCGGCTCAGGCAGGTGGTTGGTCACGACGATGGCCACCCGCTCGCCCGTCTTGGCGACGATGGTGGGGCCGGGTGTCGAGCCGTTGTAACCCCACGCCTTCACACGCAACGTCTTGCCGTTGACATGATCGAGGATGGTCTGCGTGATCGGCGCGGCCGTCAGGTAGAAGGTGCGCACGCCGTCGATGACGTGCGAGGGGACGGTTCCTGCGCCGGGGGTCGTCACCGGCGGAGGGGCGTAACACGGCGACACCCCACCCGCGTGCGCCGTCGCGGTGGTGAGTAGCGCGCCGCGATTGGCGACCAGCGCGGTGAGCAGAACGCCGGCCAGGAAGGCGTTGGCCAGAGGGACGACCGATCGATGGCGAACAGACATGCGATGACCTCCACTATGCTAACGGATGACAAGCCAGCCGCGTCGGATCCGAGACGGCCCTGCACGGCTACTATTAGTGTGACACGATTATGATACGCGGCCAGTTGGCGCGCGGCAAGGCATGAACGATCAGGGATAGAGCCCCCATCGACGCTGAGGCTCCGGCCAGGGAGGCGGCGGCGCTAAGAGCGCGCGTAGGTAGCCGGCGAACCGCCACGGTGGTCGGCAATCGCTCCCCGCGTCGATCGGCCTGCCTCGCGCCGCCACACGGGGCGGCGTGTCGCCGATGGCCCCGATGGGCTGTCGGCGACCCACCACGATGACCGCACGCCGCCCATCACGGGGCGACTGGATAGCCCTCCTCATCCAGCGTGGCCTCGATCTGGGCGCGCGAGACATCGGCCGGGTTGTAGGTCACCTGGACCTGCTTCGACGGGATCTCGACGTGGACGCTGTTGACGCCGGGGAGGGCGCCAACGGCGCCTTCGACGGTGCGCTGGCAATGCTCGCATGAAATAGCGGGGGCGGTGTAGGTAATGGTTTCCATCGATGGATGTCCTTTCATCTTCTTCATCTTCTCTACGACGTGCGTTTGCTTTCAACGCGCTTTGTCTGACCGTGTGCATGATCCGGGTGTTCTCAGGGTGGCCGAATCCGCGCGACACGAAACGGTTTCATGTCCCCATCCTCCACACGCTCCCCGTGATCATGCGCGGCGTCATGCCGTGGCCGCCCGTCGGTCACGGCCGAAGCGACCGAGCCGCAGGCTATTACTCACGACCGTGACCGAACTGAGCGCCATGGCCGCCGCGGCGAAGATCGGCGTGATCACGCCGAGCGCCGCCAGCGGGATGAGGATCACGTTGTAGAAGAAGGCCCAGAACAGGTTCTGCTTGATCACGCGCATGGTCGCCCGCGAGAGCGCGATCGCTCGCGGGATCGCGCGCAGGTCGCCACGCACCAGCGTGATGTCCGCCGCGGCCATCGCCACGTCGGTCCCTGTGCCCATCGCGATGCCCACATCGGCCCGCGCGAGCGCCGGCGCGTCGTTGATCCCATCGCCCGCCATCGCCACGACTCGTCCCCCATCCTGCATCCGCCGTACCTCGTCCGCCTTCTCCTCGGGGCGGACCTCGGCGATGACCTGATCGATGCCCGCGATGCGGCCGATCGCCGCAGCGGTACGCCGGTTGTCGCCGGTCAGCATAGTGACGTCGAGGCCCAGCGCCCGCAACTGGCGCACCGCCTCCGCCGCGCCGTCCTTGACGGTGTCAGCCACGGCGATGAGGCCGGCCAAACGACCGTCGACGGCGACCAGGAGCGCCGTCTTGCCGTCCGACTCGAGCGCCTCCAGGCGCTCTTTGACGGTCGCCGCAGCGGGGACGCCCCGCTCCCCGAGCAAGCGGCGCGATCCGACCATGACCGCGTGGCCCTCGACCAGACCCTCGACGCCGCCACCCGTGATGGAGCGGAAGGCCGTCGGCAGGGGCGGGAGCGCAAGCCCACGCTCCTCAGCCCCGCGCACGACCGCCGCGCCGAGCGGGTGCTCGCTGCCCCGTTCGACGCCGGCGGCTAGGCGCAGCACCTCAGAATCGCGCAGGCCGGCCAGCGCGACGACATCGGTCACCGCCGGCTTGCCCACGGTCACGGTGCCGGTCTTGTCCAGCACGATGGAGCGCAGCGCCTGGATGCGCTCCAGGCTCTCGCCACCCTTGATGAGGATGCCCTCCTCGGCCCCACGGCCTGTCCCCACCATGATGGCGGTTGGCGTGGCCAAGCCCAGGGCGCAGGGGCAGGCGATGACCAGCACCGCGATCGCCGGGATCAAGGCCTGCGCGAACGCGTGCCCGGTCAGGAGCCAGCCCAGGAAGGTCAGGGTGGCCAGGACCAGCACGATGGGCACGAAGACGCCGGAGATGCGGTCGGCGAGCCGCTGCACCGGGGCCTTGGAGCCCTGCGCCTGCTCGACAAGCCGGACGATGCCCGCGAGCACCGTGTCTCGACCGACACGCGTCGCCTCGATGTGCAGCAGGCCCATGCCGTTAACCGTGGCCCCAATGACGGAGTCACCGGCGCCCTTCTGCACGGGCAGACTCTCGCCGGTGATCATGGCCTCGTCGACGGCGCTCTCGCCGCCCGTGACCACGCCGTCGACCGGCACGCGCTCGCCAGGGCGCACGAGGAGCATATCGCCGGAGACGACCTGCGCGATCGGCAGGTCGCGCTCCTGGCCGTTGCGGATGACGCGCGCCGTGCGCGGCTGCAACCCCATCAGCGCCTTGATCGCCTCGCCGGTGCGCCCCTTCGCCGCCGCTTCCAGATATTTGCCCAGGTAGATGAGCGTGATGATGAGCGCCGCCGTGTCGAAGTAGACGTACTGCCCTGGCAGCGCGATCATCGCCACCACGCTGTAGACGAAGGCCGCGGTCGAGCCGAGCGAGACCAGTGTATCCATGTTCGCGGCGCCGTGGCGCAGATTGATGAGCGCGCCACGATGGAAGCTCCAGCCGACGATGGCCCAGACCGGCAGTGTCAGGAGAGCGAGCAGATAGTTGTGCGTCTGAGCCGTCGGGAACATCATCAGCGGCGGGGCCATGGCGAGGATGAGGATGACGGCGCAGAAGGCTGCTCCGGTCAGCAGGGTCGTGCGGCGGCGCGCCAATGCGCGCGCCCGGCGCGTCTCCTCCACGACCCCGTCCTCCGCGGACGCGTCCTCAACGACGGGAGTTGCCCCATAGCCCGCGGCCTCGACGGCGCCGATGAGCCGCGCCACCTTGACGCGCGACGGGTCGTAGGCGACCGTGGCGCGCTCCGTGGCTAGGTTAACCGCGGCCGACCGCACGCCCTCGACCTTGCCGAGTTTGCGCTCGACGCGCGCCACACATGACGCGCACGTCATCCCACTAATCGCCAACTCCTGCCACGCCTCGCCGGACGTCGCGACGGTGGCCGGGACAGGGGGCGCCGCGAGGGGGCGCGCCCGATAGCCGGCCGACGCGACCGCGCCGACCAATTGCGGCAGGGTGACGGAGGCCGGGTCGTAGCTCACGCGCGCCTTCTCCGTGGCCAGGTTGACGCTGGCCGCGGCGACGCCCGGCAGACGCGTCAGCTTCTTCTCCACGCGCGCGACGCAGGATGCGCACGTCATCCCTTCAATGGCCAGATCGGTGACCTGGTTGGCCCCCTCCGTCGCCGGAACGGACGTGCAGGGAGGCGCGGCCTCCGCGACCGGAACCGTCTGATCGACAACCATGTCTCCCCCCTTATCTTTCCGCGGGCGCGGTCATGACCGCGGCGGTCTCGGCCTGGACATGCGCTCCGCAACAACCCCGGTCTGCCTGGGGCGCCCCGGCATCAACGATCGGGGTGGCTGACACGCCATCCGGCACGCCCGCCGCACGGCCATCGGTCAGGCTCTTGTTGAACTTAAGCGCGCCCATCAGTTCGTCGATGATCTCCTCGCCCATGCCATCCTTGATGGCGTCGGACACGCAGGTCGAGAGATGGTTGCGCAGGAAAATCTGCTGCACCTTCTCCAGGCTGGCCTGCACGGCGCTCAACTGCTTCATCAAGTCGACGCAGTACGCCTCGTCGTCCACCATACGGCGCACGCCCTCTAGGTGACCCGCCGCGATCTTGAGGCGCAACGCCGCCTCTTGCTTGTAGTCCTGTTTCATCGCTCCTCCTCACCGGCAGGTGCATACTCCCATGCACTATCCGGCCCATCCACACTATAGCACCCCATGGGGGGTGGGGTCAAGTGCGCGCATTGCCTCATAAATAATCTGCTCGAAGGGATAGTCGTTGCCTCATAACAAAATCTGTCTTTCTATTGAAAGGAGGAGGACATGGCTGTGAGGCAAGAGAGTAAGCACGAGGTCA
>JAABUJ010001700.1_pt1 | contig 30579 bp, 29 predicted proteins | sample 5559131 | NCBI WGS metagenome assembly JAABUJ01 (sample SAMN10711875, study PRJNA513366) | rock metagenome | isolation source: Antarctica rocks | place: Antarctica: Victoria Land, Mt New Zealand nord | collected 2016-01-07
AAAGACGTTTCAGCAAGGGCTTTTCGTGGGACATGGACATAGCAATAGTTTTGACAGGATGATAGCGCTAGAGCCCTTTAGGCGTAGTGCCTCCGGGCGGAATAAATTACCTACCTACCTACCTACAAAACTCTCACCTCAAAAAAGCAGGGGGCCTCTTATGCGCTTGATCAACTCACTGCTGAGGCTTACAATATTTGCACCGAAGAACTGATGAAATCAGCAAAGTACAACGAGTACAAGATCCACGTACGCAAAATAAAGGACGAAGGCAGGGCAGCCAACCAGTTCAATAAGGTCTGTGAACAACACCTGTTGAACTTGATTCCAGCGCGCGAGATGGCAAGCCCACTAGATGCCAGTCTGACCGTGAAACCCAACATGTAAGGCCATCAACCCCTGCAAACTCCTTTCGCTTACACGCTATAAGGTACCTCGGGCTCTCAGAGAATCACTTGAAGCTATTCAAGAATGTCCTGCAGCAGTTACGCCCACGTCTGGATTATCTTGCTCGACGTGCTTACCTCCTTGATGACGCACTTCTAAAAACAAACAGAGCCCACCGGGTAACATTCAGGCTTCAAGATCTGAAAGCTGAGACTATTCTTGAACAGCAACTCGATTCTGACGTCCTGCTTCATAGCCTTGATCCATTGCCTTCATCAGAGGAGGCCAGAACACCGATCCCTAGTTCACAAGGCCACTATCTTCAACTGCATCAATCTGTACCACAACCTAACCGTCTGAGTTTCTATCAGGAATGTATGCTCTAGCAAACGAGGGAGCAAGCATGGATATAGGCAATAAGAGGCTTAAGGACAGAGGTCGAGTTAATCTACAAGACGTCAAACTGCCTTGTCAGCATGTACTTCAATGGATGCTGCGCGTCGACCTGATTTTCATTTATCTTATTGGCTGTGCAACGGCTTTGTAAAGGCCTATCAGTCTTTTATGTTGAACCATAGCTGAAACATGGTCTAACAATCACTGCAAAGCGGCCTTATGCTACAAGCAGGGACTCTCATTGGTATCAAGGTGACGAGGTGGCGATACACGGGGCCTAGATAATCGGTTGCTAAGAGTGTCTTGTTGACCATCTCACATTATCCAGCTCACTCTATGTCTACACAGAGTCATCTGCACAACACCACTCCCCGGACTTTTGACTGCTTTAAAGCGCTGATGTCAGTGCCGGGAATTTTGCTGTAGGGATGGCACGCTGCCGGCTTGTGGGAAAAGAAAGCTCAAGTCAAGTGGATGAACGGAAGCGATGATACTGCGACGTTACAAGCTCAAATGCTAGCGAAGGAGCAGGGCTGCAACTTCATTAAGACATCAGCGGAGACCAGCATCAACGCAGAGCAGGCCTGCTACATCCTCACCAGCATCACCTGCACGTGTCCTACCACTGTCATCGACGATGAGGCGGCCGTCAGCCGCAACGGTAAGCAGCTGACTCCTTCACTCGTTGGACCGGTGGGTAATTTCCCTGCTGTTGGCTCTTAACGTCTTACACCATCCCCTACTCCTTGAAAGGCTCTAACACTCAATACAGCTCAGTAACAGCAAGAAAATCCCAATATAGACACACAACAGCAACACTAAGTCCCTTTTGCCGCCCTTCACAGTCAGGGCTCTCCCCACTGAAGACAGCCCTTGAAAAGAGATTTGTACGGGACCCAACCCTGCACCTACCAATAGTGATCGAAGGAGGCTCTGCGGCCTTGGCGGCACTATTGCTCCGTGACCAGACCTGCCGAATTAGGCTTAGTGGATCAGTCATAGCGCGGATTGGTAGGAAGAACGATGTGTAGACACCGTTGCGATTTCGGTCTGATTCTCTCGGCTACCTGAAACATGTACCGGGCCGTCCGTAGTCGTGGCGCATGATCCCATGCAGCCCAAATCATAAGCGAGCCGCTCCCAGTTCATACTCGGATGACATAGGCTATTACTTGATTAGAGTGATCCACCACACCATCTCGACTCCTTTCAAAGCCAGCGGCTACATAAAGTACATCTTGTGCCGCCTCTTCTTTCCAACAGCTATGGCTCGCAGTCAAGCGAAATCGAGCACCAAAAGAATCCGGCGGCAAGCTCAGGGTGGGACAGGCTTTACGCACTGGGCTTACATTAACTGACTATTAATAGGAGAGCGACCTCAAGGCATCCAAAAACGGCCACAGCCTCTTCGCAGGAGCGCACGCTTGCAAAAGGCGCAACAAAACAACGGACCAAAGCATCTTCTGCCATCTCCACCGACAACCAACCCTCCTGACCCAAAGGTACTTTGACCATTGCGATGGCCAACTTCATTCTCAAGCTAATCAGTCGAAGGCGTTGCACCGTCCACCACCTCCTGACCCTGAGGCTGTTACTCCGTCTTGCCCACCTCACGAGTCTGAAGCAAATCGAAAGCCTGAGCGAAAGCGGAAACGATTGCAAGAAGTCGAAGCTTCTCAAAGTCTTTCAGAGAAACGGCTGCGGGCAGATATCAACGACAATCGAAGCAACCGTGGAGTCGAAACTTGGCTCCAGAAAGGGAGTTATCCCGAGGATTACTTCGAGCCAGGCAATAAGACTTGGGAAGATATCAAAGCCGACACATCTAGGAGATTAGGAACCAACGAAATGGACAATCTTCTTGCAAGAAAGAAGTCCACTGCTTCTCTTCACCGCCAAGCATTGGAAGCCAATACTCCCACGCCAACTGAAAAGATCGAGGATAAAAGCTTGCTTTACAGAAACCCAGGTTACGAGCGTGAACTCAAAAATCGAGGTGGAAGTTATTTGGATGAGGCCAATGAAGGAATTACGGAAGATAGCAAGACCCTTTGTCAAACTCTACTTACCACCATCCAAGCGGTTCCTCAGGATTCACTATTCCGTGATGACCTATTCAACATTACCTGTCAAAAGTTACGGAACAGAAATGAAAGCAGGACTGTCGAGGATGTTTCACCATTGATTGCTCCTTCTGCCGAAACCCTTGCAACATATGGTGCTACCGAATTGGATCACCTCGTTTTCAATATCAACGAGCGCTGGAATGAGTCCTTGCCTATTACTGACACTCGTCCTCAACCCGATCGTTGCGTGGGTTTCAGCGAGTCCGCGTTTACTGGTGACCGGCTTCAAAAACTAAAGCCTTATATTGGAAGTCTTGTTCCAGTCAACTATCTTTCCGTTTTCTTAGCCACATGGAGGATGTATTTCCCATTTTTCGCCTGCGAAGCGAAATGTGGAATTGGGGACATTGATGTCGCCGACAAACAGAATGCTCATAGTATGACCATGGCTGTACGAGGCATCGTGAAGCTTTTCGAGCTTGCGGGGCGCAAACAGGAGCTTGATCGGGAAATTCTTGCGTTCTCCATTTCGCATGATGCGAGATACGCAAGAATCTACGGCCATTACGCTCTAATCAAAGACGATACAACCACCTTTTATCGTCATCCAATTCGCTCCTTTGACTTTACGGAACAAAATGGCATAAACAAATGGACAGCCTATCGGTTCACGAAGAACGTCTACTTCGAATTCATGCCGAAACTCCACAAACTGATTTGCTCCGCTATCGACAACATATCGCCTGATACAGCCTCTCAAGGCTCAACATTACCCCCTAAGATTCCACTCGGCGATTCTTTTGGCACAGACCTGGAATCTGAACAGTCTAATTCTCAGGAGGTGGCAGCCAGCGCTCCGGCATCACAGGATACCACAGGCTCCAAAAAACGGAAAGTTACAAAGGGAGTGCTGGAAAAAGAAAACGAGCAATACAAAGGACAAGTCTATCAACTTCTAGGGCAAGTCAATCTCCTAAAACAGCAGCCTCCGCCAAATGCCAACTCTGGAAACGATTCGGAGGCCCTGAGAGTGCTACGAGAAGAGCTTGAGCGACAGCGGCAGGAAAACGAGCGACAGCGGCAGGAGTCGAAGCAAGAAATCAACGCATTGATGGATCTACTAAAACAATCTCTGCCAACACAAACAAACCAGATGCTCCAAAAGATATGAAAGCAGGCTTGGCCTGCTACGCCTGATAAGGTGAGTGCCCAAGTCCATCGCCCCTACCTTGTTTACTACTTTTCAAGCGTATACTAATCCGTCGTATCGGCTTGAAGGCTATGCCGGCACTTCAAAGAGATGCGCCACCTCCGGCCCAGCAACCGAGACCTGACCGTGCCAGCGCACGGCCGAAGCCAGGCAGACTGCGAGCAGCCCGATCGACGATTGACGGTACCAGTGGTAGACCAGGACACCCGACAGCAGGTATAAGAACCCCAGACTCCTTCCAAAATCCTTGTCTTTCTTTCACACCTCATACCTCCTTCGCCTCTGTCTCTCCACCTCTCGATTTTCAATGAAAGCCCTTATGCTCAGTCAAAATGGACCCTGACAGCCAGGCTCTCGATCAAGAGACATGGCTTCCCCAACACTTTTTCAACCCCTGATTCCTGGCGTGGCAGCCCACCTGCGAGTTGATATTTTGCAAGCCCTCCTTGGCTCCACAACATTGACGACAACCTCACACTTGCGCTTATCGGGTCTCCAGAGATACGATGTGCTCTGGCTGGGCATGTGGGTTTCAGGTATGTCCTGGATGATCTCAAATACAAGGTTAGGAGGTTGTTGCGCATAGGCAGCAACCTTGGCTCAGCCATACAGCAAGTTCTGGGTGTCTGCCTGCAAGGGGCCGCTTATGATTGGGGCTGCATGATCATCCGCCACAACATGTTTCATCAAATACCAGGTACCTCCCGGTCCTCTGCCTGTTAAGGGGCCACTTGTGATCCGTGGCTGCATGGCTGAGGGTCACGGTAGCCGATCAACTGAACCGAAATGGCATGGGTGTCATGGTGCGTTACACATCGCTCTTACTAAGGTACCGTACTGTTATATTACAGTATAATACAGTAACATGAGGATGATATGATACAATACAGCTGCTTCCAAAAATAAAAGCGAGAAGGCCTCATAAAACGGCATCAAAGCGATCAGAAATCGGGACGCATCATCGCTCTCACACAGAGAAACCGCGTCAAATTATATGCCAATGTTCAACCAGGATCGAAATGCTATGGTAAATAGCCGGACATGACTTCTTGTTCTAGACTGACAGGTGAAACAGAGACCGAATGGCGGAAAAGCCCAACTCATCAAGGAGGCTTCCTTCTAGACGGCGGTGTCCACTTCACTGCCGGCATACGCCTTCTCCTTGGCTCGGCGAATGCCATCGCTCGTTTGTCAGCATTCGCGACACAGCTACAAAAGCATCTACCACCTGTCGATACGGTGGATGCTACACTGAAGACGAAAACCGGTGTTACTGGTACCTTCTCGGTTTCCTTCGGAACAAGCTTGACAGGGAGCGAATGGACCGTTGCATGTGAGGGAGGAAGTGTTAGCGTCTCCAGGCCTACCGTGACGACAGACATCGACGGCCACAAAGAGAGTAAAGATGTCAAAGACGAGAGGACGGGAGTGCCGCCAGAGGTGAGGCACTGGGCGGAAGCGATGAATTCCGGCAAGCAGAACGAAGAACAAAAGCCTGAAGAGGCTTTGGCAGATCTGGAACTGGTAAGAGTCTACCTTGATATGTATTGCCCTGTGTTCTAACTTGGCTCAGTTGGAAGGCATGTTGAGAAGCGGTAACAGTAATGGCGAGCCACTAGACTTGATCTGGCAGATCTAGAGTGACCTCTATGTGTATCAAAGATATGTCAATCCAATACCTCGGCTACAAGCTGACTGCCAATACCATACCTTTCTCGGGCACATGGTATATTAGCACTCCCACTGGTGTACAGAGTAGGTATGAGTTGTGATGTGCTTGTGCATCGTTCGGATCTTCGCAGTCATAGCTTTGACGGCTGTTTGACCAGCAGTCTTTCCAATCCTTTCCTGATCTCACTGTTCATGCCATTGGCACCCGGTCGGTTTGTCTCCTTATCCACGAATACGTGTGTGAAGCCACCTACGGCCCGGACGTCTTCAGCTCCTCGCTCGAAAACGGCAATCTCGTACGTGACGCTGGCTTTCCCAAGCTTATTGACTCGCAAGCCCAAGTCCACGAGCGTTGGGAAAGCGACGGAGCCGAAGAAGTCACAGTGCGAATGAACCACGAGTCCCACTTGCCTGGACGTAGGCGGATGTAGTCCGCAATGTTGAATGAGGTAGGCGTTGATAATAGAATCAAAGCTATGGCGGACTCTTCAGCATATGCAAAACACGGTCATAGCTTCCGAGGCGCGCATACAGGAACGAATATATACTGTTATTCAGGTGGTCATACATGTCGTTGTCGGACCTGTACCGACTCGTCATTGACATGGCTATAAATGGGAGGACTCGAGCAGTCTTAGGGTACCATCTTGTCCGGTAGTCCAGGTGAAAGCCATAATCACTCCTAAGCCGTTTCTTCAAATCTGCGTACGCCATTGAGGTCTTCCGGGGCAATGATTAGATGCTGGTCTGATTGCCCTTCGACTTTCATTGGACTAACAATAGGAAGGCGCCTACATCAAATCGGGGAGTGAGCAACATAAGGTAAGGAGGTACTTCGTACCTTACGGTATCCTTAAGGTAGGTACCTAGGTAGGGTTAGTCATTGGTACGTTAGGGCAGCACGAGCCGGATCTATATTTTGCCGATATTCGGTTTTCATAGCTCCAGATACATAACATAATTAATCAATTACTATTTGCTTGTTGACTCATGAATACCAGATTCTACTGGATTCCTCGTAGAACAGTTGACTGTGCTTGTCTCCGTCGCTCCCTGGCTACCTCTACCTCACCGCGTGTCCTCGCATATCTCGCGCGTCGAGGCCGTTTGCCCTCCGTTACCATGGCCTTGAGTATCATTGAGCAAGTCCCCGTAAAAGCGGCTGCTGCTGAAGTGTTCAAACCTCCACCCAAAGTCGTCACTACACCCTGTGATCCTTGGCCGGGACCCTACTACAAGGAAGATGGCCTGAGAAAGGTGGTGCCCTATCACTTTACGTACAACACGTACTGCAAAGAACGATGGCGTGGCCGAGAGCTGCTTGACATTTTTGCTTGCGAGTTCAGGGACCGCTCCAAAGAGTACTACGTGAGGATCCATGTCCTCGGTTTTCAATAGGGTCTCTTTGCTGATATGCTCTAGAAAGATGCCATAGAGCGCGGGATGGTCGTGCTCAACGGCAATCCTGTCCCTTCGGTCAATACCATCGTCAAGAACGGCGATGTAATATCGCACACTCTTCATCGTCACGAGCCGCCTGTGACGGGCCAACCGATCGGCATTGTCCACGAAGATGATGATATGATCGTCATAAATAAACCTGCCGGAGTGCCAGTACATCCTGCAGGGCGCTATAGGTACAACTCGGTGGTGGAGATTATGCGGGCGGAGAGGGGCTACGGCTGGAATCCCTTACCTTGCAACAGGCTCGACAGGTTGACCAGCGGAGTTATGTTCATAGGCAAACATGCCAAGGCCGCGGAGGAATTGAGCGTACAGATCAAGGACAGAACTGTCAAGAAGGAATATATTGCCCGTGTGAAAGGGCAGTTTCCCGACGGGAAGGTCGTCTGCGAGCAGTCCATCCTTCAAATTAGTCCCAAGCTGGGCTTGAATAGAGTGCGAGCCAACGGCAAAGAGGCACGCACCATTTTCCGACGGCTGGCGTATTATCCTCCAAGTCAGTCAGGTGCAAGCCAGGAAGAGCTAATGCAAGACATGGAATCGGCAAGAACGGCTACCGGAATGGCCTGCAAGCAGAAGGAAGGTTACTCCATCGTCCGCTGTCTTCCTCTGACGGGACGGACTCACCAAATTCGCGTTCATCTCCAATACCTCGGCCACCCGATAGCCAACGACCCTATATATTGCAATCAGCGTGTCTTTGGGCCCTCTCTGGCGCGAGGTGACGCTGAGTCGGACAATGACGAAGACATCATCACGCGGCTTTCGCGCATGGGCAAATCCGAAGTTGCGGAAGCTGTCGCCTACCACGACGAGATGGTGGAGGAGTACAACAAACGCAAAGCGGAGAAGATGACCGGTGAGGTGTGCGAAGTCTGCCAGACGGCGCTGTACAGCGATCCGGGCCCACATGAGTTGGGAATTTACCTGCATGCAAAGAAGTATGCGTGTGAAGCGGGGCGGTGGGAGTATGAGACGCCGCTGCCGGAGTGGGCGTTGCCACCGCCGGGGATGGAGGGTCCGAAGGAGGTGACTTCGGAGACTGATCCTCTTCGTTTAGTTAATGAACTCGAGCACATGACATTTGGACAAAATCCGTGATGTCGCTCAAAATAACGGTTATTTTCATAGATAGAGCCCTACATACCAAACTCATACGTGTCGACTTCATATCGTAGGACGTCTTCAAATCTTACCAATCTCATCGAGTATTCTAAAGCTCTTTACCTAGGGGGTATTCTAGTGAAGCTCCATACATTTATCACCGAGCATGAGGCACAGATACGGTAGAGCGAGATTGAATTGCTCAATATCCGGTGTTTCCTTATGAGTACTACACCAGTTATCACTAGCAAGTGTAACGAGAAATCCCAACATGACCGAGTTGAAACGCCTTTCCCCTACGACTCGGTCGTTACTCTCGCCTTCGCATTTGTCACTTTCACTCCCAACTGCTTCGCCTTGGCAACGATCTCGACCCGCTTCCGCGAAGATACTGCATGCGCGATCCTAAGAAACTCTGTCAGCGCGCGGTATAGTCCAGGTCCACGAGAGTCATACTCAGCGGCGAAGGTCTTGTTGTGCATGAGGAGGAGGTCGACATCGCTGGTGTTATGAACGACGAAAGCCTTGTGTCCGGATGGCATTAAGTGTCGGGTTTTCTTGTTCGAACCGTAACCAATCTGAGCGCCAAGAGAATTGATCAGCACCTCGCTCAACCTCTTTCCAGTATTCGACTTCTCTGCCAAGATAACTGTCCGCGGTATGCCCCGGTGTTGGTTGCCATTCCAACTCGCAGCACAAGAATCTCCAATGTGGTCCAAATCGCTTTCCCAGATGCAGCGAACTCACCGATGGCATAGCAATCTGACCCTTGAACCGTCTCCTCACTCGGTTGTCGATACCCTTAGGTTTCCTCCAGCTCGGATCGACACATTTGTAGGTATCGCTTTGATGACGGTGGAAGCGCTTGGTGCCTAAAGATCCGCAACATCAGCCTAGTTGAATTTCGAAGATTGGCGCATTATAGGATGAGTAGAGAATGCTGCTTTGGTGCTCGCCGATGAACGCTGTAGAGGTGTAACGTACGCTTCTTGACGATCGTTATGTGTTTCTTGGCGGCAACCATCTGGACAGAGACAAGATCAGTAATCGGCTTCCTGCGAAGTATCTGTTTTCGGACGCATACCTTTGCGGTGGAGTGAGGATGTTGAATAGTCGCCGATACCTCGAATCTTGAATTTCGATGATACTGATGAAGAGCGAAGGCGCTAAGCGATAAGCGAGCGCACTAGGGTTTTCACGAAGCAGCCCTCAAGGTACTTTGTACATCTTACACAATTAGGTAAATTGGGACAAGCGAACGGGAGTTGGGGACGGGAAGGTCAACCAACATATGTCTCATAGATGGATATATTTTGCAAATACCTTGTGCTCAAAGGTACAGGTGAGATACAAACTATAGGCTTATTCTGATCCTCGCAGACATCCGCGATAAATACCACTCTGTCCCAGCCTTCCAATCCTCAGACACGGGCATAAGCCGCAGTAGACGCTCGTACTACGAGACTGAGTGCAATGACGTTTGTATCCTCGGTGAAGGGCTTCATAAACTTCTAGTATCTAAGGTAGACATCAACAAGGTTGGCCGACCAAACCGACCGGGATGGTCGAAGCCTTCGAACCGGTCAATCTACATATTGTTCGATAGTGCCGCGGTATCCTTATTGACGAGTTCGTCCATCCTGAACGCCGATATCATGCTCATCGCTACCTACTAATGCAGTCAAGCAACTATTGCTGGGCACACTGCGGTGTACCATCCTCATCATCTTCATCTTCATCGACCCATGCGGCGCCTCCGCCCGATTCTCCTGAGCCGGCACCAAAATCATCGATGCTTGCGTCTCGGTCATACTCAACTTCATCCACTGTCTCCGCCATGATAGGCTGAGCCGGTTGTGGAAGTATTTCTTGCAACTTGGTAATCACACTGTCGTCCTTGAGCCAGCCATCTGCGGGAAATTGGACGTGTACGACCAAATAAAGGTCTCCCCTCATGTCGCTCTTCTTGTATGGCATGCCTTCCCCGGCTACCTTGATCACTTGAGATGGCTTCAACACCCCGCCTTTCGGCTGCGGGTGACTGATGGATATCCCTCGTCCGTCCAGGTGCTTGATAACTACTCGTGAGAAACCGCATAATGACTCTGCCAAAGTGATCTCCATGGGTGCTGTAAGATCGGCGCCTCCTCGTCGAAAGACCGGGTGCTCAAGTTCTTCCAGAATGAACACAATGTCGCCCGGCTGCTGATCGGGTACTTGGTCCGCTTCACCTTCCAATACTATCCGATCCCCTTCCCTAGTCGCGGTCAGCTAAGACATGGAGGAGCGAAGTGGTAAAACTTACTTCGAGCCTCTCGGAATGTAAATCTCAAGCACCTTTCGTTCCTCGGTCACCCGGTTGCCCTTGCATTTCTTACATCTATCTTTCTCTTTGTAAGTGCTACCTGTACCCTTGCAAGTATTACATAGGACTGTTTCCTGCGTGACGAGTCCTGGACCGATAGAGCGGAGCCCTACTTTGGATCCTGCATCAAATGCGTTAGTGGCTGCCATGGAAGTGTTATCATCACATGCTTAGCATACCCTTTCCTTGGCATGCAGCGCACTGCTTGGGCTTGGCTTTGTCCTTCCCACCGCTGCCCTTGCAATGACCGCAGATGACATTCTTCGTACTTGCGAATTTTGCCGTCTTGCCTTTGTACAACTCTTCGAGCGTAACCTCGTATTTCTGCTCTTCATCTTTTCCCTTTCTTGGCCTTCGAGGCTCACCAGCGCCTCCTCCGAAGCCTGGAGGTGGCATGCCACCGCCCATTCCAAACATCTGCTGCAGTATGTCGTCAAGGTCCACCCCGCCACCCATACCGTTCCCACGGCTGGGGTCAAACGCGGACATGCCATGTGTGTCGTAGAGATGTCTCTTCTCATCATCGTAGAGGATGTCGTACGCTTGGCTGACTGACTTGAATTTGATTTCCGCTGTTTCTCGGTCACCTTCGGCAACCTTGTCAGGATGACTCGCAAGAGCAGCCTATAACGGTCGATTAACGAAGGGCACATGAAAGTACGCTCCGCTGGGTACGCAGCGGACCTTGTGGTATGCTTTCTTGATCTCCGCCTTGCTGGCACCTCTATCAATTTCCAAGATCTCTATAGCTCGTAAGCATTGATACCTCCGCTGTGCAAGGCATATCACCAACCGTACAGATCAATCTCTTCAGTGACGCCGTTCACTATGATTGGGTTCAAATTAGTAGATGAGGTGGGGCATTGGCAGGCATAGCTCTTACTGATCTTGTTGATATAGTTTAGGAAGCTGCGTGACTCTGCCGAATCCGGGATCTCTTGATGGCTTATCTTGAAATTATGAAGAGGTTAAACGTGTGCTAGAAGGCTTGATCTACGTACTCGAAAAAATAAATTACCTGATTAGGTTAGATCAAATTGGAAGATCTCGGGAGTGGCTTTTGTAGCTTTCGACGTCTACTTCATGTGACACGCGATCCTTCAATACCTTGGTCAACACTGGTATTCCGCTCTATGTATATGACCATGTTTGAATGATTGACTACGCTGTCCTGACTATTTAGGTTTCGGTGATGCTTGCGACGCCCAGGTCTGCACCTGCGAGTCGACTATGGATCTGCATCTCCTGTACCACTCGTTTGTCGTTATGGTCAAAGTCATTCCGGCGAAGTCTCTCGAGACTCAACCGTAATACCTCTCGCAAACTCCCTACAACGCCAGCCAGGACCAGATTTGCCCCGTCCCCTACCGGATATCTACATTTGGGCTCTCTCAGGACAGCGCTGTTCAACTTCCTCCTTGCCAAAGCCACAGGCGGTCAGTTCCTGCTGCGCATAGAGGATACGGACAGGGTGGGTGATCACTGTGTCTCTTGAGCTAGGCAGGGAACTGATTATTAAAGAAAAGGACAATACCAGACGCAGAAGAGCGGCTGTACCGTGACCTAAGGTGGGCGGGCTTACAGTGGGACGAGGGTAGGAGCAATACTCCTCTGGAGGCACGAATACTTAGCCTATCAATTAGGTCCCGAGGTTGGAGGTCAATATGGTCCTTATCGACAGGTTAGCTTGCTTCAAATGTATGGAAAAAAACCTAACGAAAACGGCAGTCTGAGCGGACCCTTCTGTATCGCGAGCATGCCGACAAACTGCTACATTCGCGACATGCGTATCGCTGCTTCTGCTCCCCTGAACGGCTAGACGCCCTAGCGAAGCAACGGAACCAACTTGGACTTCCTACAGATTATGATCGAACATGCCTAAACATCCCCACTGAGGAGTCGGCGGATCGTGCAGCTAATGGGGAAGCGCACGTTGTGAGACTCAAAGTTCCCGACCAGTACCCAGATTTCACCGATATAGTATATGGCCATATAGGTAAGGAGAAGCATATGGGTGCGGCTATCAGGCATAGCGAGCCAGCGTTCGAAGACCCGGTCCTTCTCAAGTCGGATGGCTTGCCCACGTATCATCTTGCCAACGTTGTCGATGACCATTGCATGAAAATTACGCACGTGGTTCGAGCAGCAGTACGTTGGAATTCTTGGCTCCTTGGTGTTGAAGGCTGACTGTCAATCTGAAGGAATGGCTCACATCAACTCCAAAGCATCTCGTCATGTATAAAGCGTTTGGCTGGCAAGCCCCAGCTTTCGCACATGTAGGCTTGCTTCAAGATCAGGATCGGCAGAAACTTAGCAAACGCAAGTTTGACCTCAGTATAAGAACCTTGGAAGAGGAGCTAGGCATCATCCCTGATGCCTTGGTCAATTTTGTCGCCCTGTTGGGATGGTCACATGGTAAAGGGAGCGACTTTTTCAGTTTACGAGAGCTTACAGATAACGTCCGTCTCATAACATTAATCCGTCAGTGCCGCGGCTAATCAATTGCAGTTCGACATGAAATTCACAAAGGGTAACACCATCGTCACTTTCAGCAAACTGTGGCATTTGCAGAAGAAATTTGCTCAACGTTACGCTGAGCGAGGTGGGAAGGAGTTCGACTCCTTAGTCGATCGAGTGCACAGACTCGCGGCACAGTATACCAAGGATGAGCAATTGTTAGCTTCGATCACCTCTGGGCCGAAGTCATGCTAACATATATCTAAGAGAGCTCATCTTGCAAGACCGCAACTTGAAGGACTACTTAGCTTTGATACTGCGGATAGACGCTAAGAACTTCAGTACGGTGGAAGACTTCTACCAGCGCAACGCCTACTTCTTCAGACCTGTCAGCCATAGCGGTCTCCATCCTATATACGATCACAACAGCTCTATTCATGGGGTACCTTCTGTCAATCTCGTTAGAGCAGCCAACTTGATCTTAGAGGTTGATACCGAATCCTGGGACGCCACTTGTCTTCATGAAAAGATCGCCGAGGCTATTACATCCCACGCTACAACAGATGCTGGCCTGGACGATAATCCTCTTGAGGTGAAGATTAAGCAATTCCACGCAAGTCAAAGAGCGTTCAGCAAGGCTCTTCATTCATACCTACGATGGGCGCTTGCTGAGGGCATGCCAGGGCCAGGAATCGGAGATATGCTGACCATATTGGGCCGGACTGTCGCTCTCAGCAGGCTCAGTGACGCGGCTAATTCAGTCAGAGAGCGGAGTGCACCTAGATGTGAAGCAGAAGTCCCTCAGAGTGAAGCGATAGCTTCGAGATGATGTTCATTCAGTTCTGTGTCCTGCCAGCCCGTCCCTACGTGATTCTAAATAGACATGAACACTGCTAGCCAGCAGCCAAACGCCGTTATCGCCGTAGCTTGAACGACAGGTAAAGGCCTCCTCTGTGTGAGGTGTCCCCTCAAGCCTGCGTCTCTCCCGTTGCAGTAGTACCCAGTCCGTTGAAAAGTCTCGCTTTTACTTCCCCCGCCAACAGACCTGTAATCTCCTCTCCAGCGATCTTGTTACTATCTCGTACGACTCTCTCCAGCTGCGCGTCCTTTCCACCGCCTGCCGAGGAACCCAGACGCGGCCCGCCTCTGGAACTGTTCTGCACGTTCTTCTCTGCTTGCCGAATCTTCTGGCTCAGGTCGAGCATCTGCTTACTGCTGTAGTCTCGGTTTGTAAACAGCGGGCTCTGGCTCAGCGTCGAGACCCAGTATTTATTCCATAAGAGCTCCAGCAGGTGTGTATCGAGCGAGCTCTTGAAGTGAGAGATTTCCAGGGAATAGTACTGACTCGCATGGGCACCGAAGTCTTCAATCTTCGCAAGAGGTATCGTCTGATAATCGTCCTCTCCCCGACCCGCTGGTGGTTTGTAATCTTTAGGAAACGTCCGGAAAGCGCCAATTTCCACCTTGCCCGCGGAGATTGTCCGATCGGGATCGATGACCACTGCCAGGAACGGATCTTGAAATTCCTGCTGCATCATTTGCGTATGGACATCAATCCCGCTCAACCAACACCCATAACCCGGATGGCTGTGATACCACCCGAGCGCGTTCTCTAACCGGCCCGCATCCCGACAAGCTTGCAGGTAGCCTACCATGTACTCGTTCGCGTCGTCCTGAGCGTTCACCCTGGTCTCCGTCCCTTCGACAGGAAGTCGGAAGGCGTCCGTAACGATGAAGGTGTCTCCGGCAATCTTCCCTTGCATCAAACCCATGACTTCGATAGAACCACCGGAACGAGCGTGCATGACCATCTTGAGAAGGGCAACAGCCGAGATTCGGACGTTCTTGAAATGATGGGGGTCGCTTCGCCATGGTTTGGCGTTCTGTATCGCTTTTGCCTCGTCTTCGTCGTAGGCGTAGAGGGCGTCGCGGTGGGGATCTACCAGCTTGACGGAATTTTCCAACTCTGGAGCACATAAGTAAAGCGGATTGATGTTTTGAATAAGGAGGTTTACTGACCCCAACTCCTACGCGCAGTCTCCATGGTATGATTATGATCGTTGAGATAGGACAACTGGGTCTCACTTGCACTTGGGGCTTACCGCAAGGGTGATATCGCTGGGTAGCTGACCGGGTTATGGCTATTCGAAATTCTTTCACGGAGACGTATAATTTTTACTTGGAGGTCTTCCTTTTCAGGTTTTTACAAATATCTGCCTGAAACCTCCCCCCACTCTATGGGGCTGATAATGCTACAGTGAAAGAAAGGTCAATCTATATGAAGCATTATCTCGTACAAGGGTGCGGACCGACTCCTCCAGATCTTCCGGCGCTAGCGTTGCTGGGCAACAGGTTCCACTTGAGTCCAACCACAACCTTTTGTGATGTTGCGACAAATCATAATCAAGTGTCAACGCGAATCATGATCGCCGTGCATTGAGAGTTGAGCCACTACCTCTCTTGTGCAAACTCTTAGCTTTGTGTATTTTACCCTTTCTCACATTCATGAAGTTGGCGAAGTTTGCAACGCGCCATCTACAGTCGCGCCGCTCTGGTTCATGCCTATAGCTGAGCTCTTGCACGACGGACTGCGAGTTCAGCTACTGTAGCCAGTCATTCCGAATTGATAGCAGCTATGGACACGAATTACTTGACGACGCAGGTTACCACCATCATCGGTCAATTGCAAGGCCTCTTCGATGAGATAGGCGTCCCCGGCCATGAGAGGGATTCCAGAGAATCGGAGGCAAGTACTTTACGTTTGTTTCCCTTCCCATACAGAGGCTGACCCATCCCAGCTGTTCGCAGCGCTCTCTGAAACCCTCCACAATCAGTTGCGTCTTGTCGCCGCGTAAGTAGTGCCTGAAGAATATTTGGCTCATACTGTTCTTACATTGATAACACATAGTGAGAAAAACGAGATGGTAGAAGAGGCACATCGAATCATCAAGAACATCAAGCAGATGGAAACTTCGTTAGATGATACCCAAGCCAGGCATGAGCTCGACCTCGAGGACCAAGCGTTGAAGGTCACCTATCCGCTCACACGGTGTCTACAAGTCTTGAAAGAGAAGCACAACTCTATCGCGAAGGTACATCGTGAGAGATTTGAGCAGGTGAAGAGTGGGTATTCAAGTACACCATACACTAGCTCACTACTGACAACATGCAGAACTTGTCGAGGCTCTGGAGTCGTACTCGTCCCACCTCGAACCTTCTTTCGTCAAAATCACACTACCTCCAACGTCTTCGACCTCGTCAATTCCTATCACCTTTGATCTTTCTCCCACCTACGTCACGGCTCTTGACAATGAGTTCACGCGCGTTTATGAGGAGTACAACCGTAGGGTGGGGTCCGTGAAGGCTTTGGCCGAAGAGATTGTGAAGCTCTGGGCGGAGCTCGGCACACCCCAAGCTCAAACTGACAGCACGATCGTCAGGAACTACCGCGACTCCCCTGAACAATTGGGTCTGCACGAGGATGACCTGGGTAGACTTAAAAATAGGAGAGAAAGATTGATGGAAGAGAAGCGTGGCCGCGAACGCCGGTTGAAGGAGCTAAAGGCGGCAGTGGAAGGCTTGTGGGATCGTCTTGGGATTGACGGACAAGAGCGGAAGAGGTTCCTGGCCGGAAACCGCGGGTGTGGAATGAGGGCTATCAATGAGTTCGAGGATGAGCTGGCAAGATTGGATGAATTGAAGAGACAGAATCTCCACCTGTTTGTCGAAGACGCACGTTACAAGCTTCAGGAGCTTTGGGACCAACTGTATTTCTCGGAGGAAGAGATGTTGGAGTTCACCCCCGCCTTCTCAGAAGTCTGCAGCGATGCGTTGCTCTCGGCACACGAAGCGGAGATATCGCGCTTGGAATCCCTTAAAGAGCAGCGAGCATCTACGTTGCAGCTGATCGAAAAGTACCGTTCGCTGATCAACGATCGTGATGAGTTGGCCGCGTCCAGTCAAGACGCCTCCCGGTTGATGGCTAGAGGGACCAAGGGAGAGAAACGCGATCCGACCCGCCTGTTGCGGGAAGAGAAGATGCGAAAGCGGATATCCAAGGATCTGCCTAAGATTGAAGCCGATCTCAAGAAGACCTTGGAGAGCTGGGAGGAAGAGTATGGTCGGCCGTTCTTGGTTCACGGGGAGCGCTATCTCGACGAGCTTGCCGCATCAACAGCAAAACCTGCAGCTCCTCGGTCAAAGACACCTTCATGCCCACCACCCGCCACGAAGATCAACAAGCCTGCACCATCGAGTCAACGTAGTGGAAGTACCCTGAGAGGACCCCCGCCGCCACGCTCCGGTGCTGAGAGTTCCATGAGCACCATGAGACGAAATCCGTTCGCCAGCTCTATTGCGTCTACAGTTGGAGCGAGGACTCCTTCGCGAATCCCCGCGCGGGTGCCATTAGGTAACATGCCCCATGGAAACAACTCGCCAGAGCGGAGGGCCCCACCCGAGCCGGTATACAATGCAAGCACATCACGAAAGATGGGACCGCCCACCAGAGCGCCACCGCCCAAAATGAGGGATCTCTTCGTCGCACCCCCTGCCCCTACACCGATACACGAGTACGCCTCGGATAGTCCGCGTTGTGTCAGTGCCGCCTCTTCGATGGGTAGCGTCAGACAGATCACTCCAGAAGATGTGTATGATGACCGGCAGCAAACGTCCTGCATCCAATCTTCCTTGGTTCACACGGAACGCAACACACCGCAGAACTATCGTGACCTGCAACGATCGGCACGTCTTGACCAGGACCACCGTCTGCACGGGCAGCATGACTCTATTGCCAGCAGCAGGCAGATCTCGGCCACCTCGACAACAAACAATACGGTATCTGGGTCGGAGAACTGGGAGACCTATGACGACGCCTCGGAACCTGAACCAGACGCGAGCGAAGCATACTACGCCAAACTTAAAGCTGCACGCGGCAAGCGTTTTACACCTGACGGGGGGTACGCTTTGCCACACGCGGGTCAAACGAAGAAGCTGAGGGGTATTCGCGGAGTCGGCGGAGCGGAGGGGAATCTCATGGAGGAGGGAAACAGACGTGTCGTGCCTGCAGGCAGCGACGCCAGTTGGACGGACGAAGATGCTTTTTGACGGAGTTATTGGCAGGTCGCGCAACAATCTCTTCACCACGGGTTTCCAATACGACACTTGAAATTTCCTCGTAACCATCTGGGTACGCGCAGCGGGCATAACGAAGACAGTAGCACAGACGGTGCGCTGCTGGCTGCGCACTGGGACCGGTGTCACGGGGTATGTACGAGCCGCACGCTTGATGGCCTCTATTCCCGTATGTGTGGCTGATCAATTCTCTTCTCGGTCCTTTTCTATCTTGTTGATGAATTTCACTGGATACATGCGCAGGCTCTGGACTTGAATCCGGTGCTCTGTCGGAGGGAGGCGGTACCCATATTGTGGATATGTTCGACCGTTCCATTATCTGTATGTTCTAGCTTGGCGTCTGAGGAAGGCGCAGATACATGTATCATGACCACACTGAACGAATTCTCAAATCACCTCTCGTCTGGACGAGACGTCTTTGAAGAAGTAAGCCTTCTACTTGGCCTAATTGACGGGGAAACGTTGCGTTCTCGTACGGTTGTCAAAGGTCTCATGGGCACATCCGCTGCAACGGTTGGAACGGTTGGAACGTAGAGAGTGGTTGTTATTACAGTCGGCCCCCACGCCTCGAACGCGGCACGTTTAGAGACGACATTCGCAGTTGCCATAATTAAGTTGATCGAAGGATCTCTAGAAAGGAGGGTCTGACATCGCCTTCCCTACAGGCACCTATAATCTGTGGCTATATCCTACACAGGTGTGTGTATGGTGCCACGTTCGAGTGTCGCTTCTCTGCTGATATATAGTTGCGGGCATCCCTTTCCGCCCACCCAGCTGCAGAGGGCCGTGGAGGTCAGCTTAGGACATACCGCGGTGTTGGCATGACACCGACAGAACAAGTATCAAGACATGCCAGCTTTGCTCCTTCTCTTCTTGATCTAGGTCTGCATGCCTCTCGGAGCCATCTCCGACCTTCTGCGATAACCAAATGACCGGTACCCACGTCGTACCTTGATCTCCAGCTTATAAGCTATCCTTTCGCTGTTAAGGTACTGTACCTTACTTGTACCAATACACGTTGGCGACCTGTGGGGAGCTGGAGCCGGGCATGCAACCAGGGAATCAACGCTCGGGTCTCGCTGATTCATATTGATTTGTTTGTGATACAAAGAAATTGTTGAGAGTAAGCACATCCCCAACTGTGCCCCTTCAGGGCGTCCTGGATGACACGGCATTTGTACGAAGGATTTATCTAGATGGTTTTATATCAGTGAGGAAGCCCATCATCTGTCAGCTGGAGCTAAGCTTGATTTAGTTAGCGCCTTAGTAGCCTTGCCCGTCCACCTTACCTTACTAATTGTTTCGTCAAAGATACCTTAAGCTTTTCGTTTCTCGGATAGATGTTCTTGGTACGAAGGCTATTTGCAAATTTATCCGCCACCCCACGACTTTAGGCGACACCTATAGGAGAGCATAATATTTTTGTGGGGTGGCGGACAATTTTGCAAATAGCCTTCGTACCTTGTACTGTAAGATGTACCTTACGAAGGTGTGACGCTGCTTATCTGTTATCGCAGCCTCGCGCTGGTGAGAGCCATATGAGCCGTACTAAGAGCCATCTGAGCCATCTACGGCCTCCTCACAGCTTACAGTCCACCATCAGTGCTGGTACCCAAACTCGAGATCACGACCTGAACAACCTATCTCAGCTGTCAAACTCACAATGTACTATTCCCCCGTCAGACTGGCCGAATCAAGACCGACCTCATCAGCCCAACCGCGCCCTCAATGATACGAGCCGTGGTGATCCCCATCACTGTTGAATACACCTGCCAGCCATACACCGCCTCCCAACCTTGATCCAGCCGCTTTCAGCGACCAGCGACCTCCACGTTCTCTGATAACAATGATGGTGCCCAAATGCTTCTTGTCCTCGTCACCACCACCTTCGTCCAGGGTACGAAAAGGCAAGGATCATCGTTCTGGGACGCCGTCATCGATGCAGTGGAGAGAGTGTGAGAAGGAAGAGAATGTTGTGAAAAGCACACCACTCTTGGTCTCGACAGCACTGTCCAGTGCTGCTTCAACGTCGATTGTCATTCCTACACGAACCCACCGGAGGGCTTTGCGTCAGCGCCAAGGTCGATCTGATGTCACGCAATGTAACTGCAGCCGGCCGGAAAAGATGCCTTACAAGCATGACCCCCAAGCTCTACCACCTGCCCTCGGGGCACTTCTAGCGCTCACATCGATACCACCCCCTTCCACGCGAAACGGCGTTGAACGCCATAGGAAGTGCAGGCGACACGATCAGAAATTGTCCTCGGCCTATGTATTGCAAGTCGGCGAGCTCAGTGCGGGAGACTCGGAGCCTGTGACGGGGTTTACTTCATCGTCATTAGAGATTCTTTTCGGTGCGCCCGACCACGCGGAAGTGCTTGCTGCTCCGGACTCTGATCTTGTGAGGACTTCGGAAGAAACGGTACGATCATCTTCGAGCGATTCGATCCCGTCACTGGAGAACGATAGTGAATCAACCGCCTCTTCATACACAGCATCCACCCCGGGGCAAGGAAGCAGGAGAGTTAGTGTAGAGAAGAGACGAAAAACATTGTCGTCGCCCCGCGCTCAGGAATGTGCTCATGACCACCCCTTGCTCACTCCGATCTTCGAGCCAGATATATGCTGGAAAGGAGGATCTACAGACATTGGGAAAGCACGTGTCACAACGCCTCCGAGGCCTCCCAACTCACTTTTTAAGTCGAACCTGACGGCGTCACTTCGCGCTTTGAAGTCGGCTGCGCGGTCATTTTCGAGCTTTACCGCGCCGGTGGTTCCACACTATGAAAGTCTGACCCGATCGATGCTGGCAATCCAGCCACATACTACCGACGATCGACGGCCACTCCCAGCATGTGAACCGCCTGGTCCGGTTCTCCGACGCTACCTCAATCCGATCGGTGCATCTCCCGCAGAGCTGCATATGCACTCTTGCTACTTCAACGGTCGTCGAAGTGACCTTCCCTGCAAATTCTCTGTTCAGCTGCAAACCTATCGGCGGTCGACTGCAGCTTCGACGAAGGCAACCTCTCCTCCGGTGTTCCTCTCGCCTTACAGCGATGGTCGTGAGGCGGGCCAAGGGACCGCCCAAGCCGCCACGGCTCCGGAAATACGCCAACGGGAACCTCGCGAGAACAGTGACTTCCTCCGTATCATCGTGTTGGAGATGAACATGCGCAGAGAGGGGAAGCTCCCCGACAATGCGAAGGGGAAGGCGCGGCTATGGTTGCCACCACGAGCGCCGGGCCAACGGCAATCGCGACACGACGGGCACGTACCAAATCGTTGGATAAGCCGGGCACCAGGGCTTGAAGCATAGTCTTCGGAGCTGAATGAAAGAGCACGCATTCGTGCTTCACATCGACCGAACGTCAGCTTCCACATCAGCAACGATGATTAAATCCTTGCCAAGTCAAGCAGTAATCTTTCAGCGCTACGAGGATTCCGGCCGCTGTGGAACCGGGGCTTTCTTGATTGCATGCTGTCATTCTGGACGATCAAGGTTGTGAGGGACTCTTAGTGATCGCTGATCGCTTCCAAACTCCCGAGATGAGGCCATCCCAAAACCGTCACCTGCTCGGCAACGATAACAGCGATAATATCTCCCTCCCATTCTCGGATGTCAGTGATCGTTCTCCAACGGATCTATTGATTATTCGTTTGGAGGTGTAGAGACTGGCTTTCTTGGTAGGATATGGCAAGGTGTTCCCGCCATTGCAGGTGAAGCCTTCCACCGATGGGAAATATTTTCATGACATTCTTCATATGTACATTGTTATGATTGTATATCTAGTACGATTTTGCATCATGTCATCACGCCATTTCGCCATCGTAGTCACTAACCTGGGCCGGCCCGAAGTGCGCTTTGTCGGCTCCTTTGATGGTTGTGCCTCTGGTTTGCCTTGTGCGTCACGGCATGCCCAATGTTCCGTACATTCTCATTTCGCATCGTCATGTTCACGAATCGTAACAGATAACACTATCTCACTGTCCCCCTCCTGGTGTCTTTTCAAGCAGGGGCGAAGCCTGCGGGAACAAGATTAGCAACCACAGAGGCTAACGCTGTAGAGACTAGAGATTTCACCCACGTTCTTCGTCCAGGAGCGTCTTCTCCGCCCAACTCTGCTCTATCCACTCGACGGTGACAATCCGAGGTAATCGCTTCTGCCTATGTGAACCCGTCAGCTCTTCGTCGTGAAATGGACAAAGAAGGACGCGGATAATACCTGGACATGGTCTCTCGGATGCTTCTCAGCCTTGACCGATTTTCACCAACGGCGACATGAGTGATGTTTTCGTCTTTTAGATCTTCCGCGAGCCGGGCGCCTGCAAATCTGGCCGTGTTGGAGGCCATGTGGAGCCTTAGATCCAGTGGTGCCATTGGCCCTGGCGCTTCGCCGTTGAGAATATCGGTCGAGGCGTGCTGGGGTCTGTCTATGTATATAGACAAACCTTTAAACATCCAGCAAGTTGAGAGTCCAGAGTCACGGTCCTGCACTTCGAGCTCCGCCATCATTTTCAAAGCGTCGAACCGAGAGGTGGCCATTGATGGCATACGTTTAAATATCTTTCACGCGCTTCAGTAGATTGCTACCGAATGAGCAGAGAGCACCTACGTCCTTGAGCTCAGCCACGGTGACGTCTCTAGCATATGAGTCCTCGAAACTGTCAACATTTTCTTCGATACTCTCTTTCGATTCATGCGTGACATGGAACATATGTCTTCCAAGATGTTAGCTCACGATACAATATGGCAATATGGACAATGCATACGCCGGCTCCAACGGCAGTAGCACCTTAAATCTACCAACGTCCGACTGGTTTTGCTTGATACAGTCAAAGAGCCACGAAGTATGGACGATGTTCAACTTTCCAGCCTTCTGGAGAGAAGCGACCTTTACAGCGCCTGGGTCTTGTCAGAATCAGAAAGGCAAGGGAGGCTTCTAGCTTACGTTTGTCGGCTACACAGACGGTATTTAGCGCGGCATCATGCGTTTGATATATTCTACCACCATTGGCTTTCACGATCTGTTCGACTTCCGATTTGCTCTTCTTTTCGCGCTTCGATGAGTCTGTCATAATGTCTGGCGTCGAAATTAGCCTGATACTATGTACACTGGTGAAGAAAAACACACAGAAATTCAGCCCCTCAAATAAGTTCGTCTCTGGACCTGCATAGGCAGCCTTCAACGACTCGTCATTACCAGCGACGACAAGAGCCTTCTTTCTCGTAATCTTTGTTCTCTTCCTCCTTCCGTCATCAACCTTGAATTCCTTCTCCTTCTGCTCCTTTTCGACGTTCGATTTCAGGTTCAAGAAACCCTGTACAGACAGTGCTGTTGTCCAGTCACGATCCATCCGAAATCTCTTGAATCTAGGAAAGCGTAGAGTAAGGCCCATTCGGAACTGGTCCGTGGTGGTGATCGATGCAGCCTTGACAGATAAGACGACGGATTCGTTGGACTTGATCCAGACATCAGGACGCTCATATTGAAGGTCGCCTCCGCTCAACTCAATATAATCTGTTGGTGGGTGTTTGGGATCCCAATCAATCCATTTGCCATCAGTGTGGTGCCTGACGTTGGCATAATCTGCCGCTGTAAAGCCACCACCGACTTTGAAGAATGAGTAACATTTCATCGGGTTCGCACCTTGACGAATCTGGTTTTCGTCGACTCGCAGTCCACACATAAAGCTCGACAGTTTACCCCCTCGGCTACCTGAACCGTAATAACCACCAATGACGATACAATCCAGAGACTCCCCAAACTCGGTCATATACTCCGGCTTCACCTTCATCCAGTCGTCATTCCGATCATTCAACCGATACATTGAGCGCGGGTTTTTCAGAACGAGTCCTTCCGAGGCTTCAGCTACGACCTTACGCAGCAGTGGCTCGATCTCGCCAGCACTGTGAGCCTCGGTGTAGCTATGGATTTCCATCCTCCTATATATGGACTTGACACTAGCCTCGAGAGCCCTTCGACGATCCCGAAGTGTGTAACTGGTAAGCACCTCACCGTTGAGGTAGAGGACGTCGAAGATTCGGTACAGTGGTCGCTGACCGGTGGAGAATGGATTGCGCTGCTCGGCAAGCGCAGCGGTCTTCAAAGTACCAAAAGGCACCATGGCGTCCTGTTCTGGGTCCCATGTTATCATCTCACCGTCGAGTATGATGTTGCGCACCCCGTCATCGAAGGCATCTCTGATGTGCCGGCTCAATGCCCCTTTCTCATCTTCGAAGCCAGATCCATACAGATAGGTATAATCCTTCGCCTTCCTCGACCAGAAACCGAATCTTTTCCCACCGGGTACACCCTCGTCCTCGACCATGTGTAATTGCATTCGCTCCCCGTCGAGCTTCTCTTCAATCCAGAACGCAGTGTCGTTCTCGACCGGTCTCATCTTATCCACCATCTTTTGGAAGGAGTGCATCTGGAACTGTGCAAGCTGGGGTTGAAAACATTGCATAAGGGCTATACCGCAATCTTCGCCCTCCAACCGTACAGACGGATCAAAGAGATCCCAGCAAACGCGGCGCAAACTAGAGGACACGTTGAAGAGAGCCTCTGCATCTGGGTGCCACACGTCAAAGATTGTCCTCTCCGTGGCACCAACCTTCATTTGGCGAAGAATGATCCGGATCAACCACATGAGCTCCTCCGCGTTCATGCCTTCGTAAAATTGCTCGAACAACGGTAACTGGTTCTCTTCCTTTTGTGCTGCGGAGAGTCGATCTAGGAGGTCATTGACCTCACCAATCGACATGTCTCCCACCGCTATTCGCATCGGACGCTTAGAGATGACCTCGAAGCATCGGCCAGCAAAGTCCCCTGCCATTCTGCTGGCCGCGCTTTGGCCGGGCAGCTTCCAGTTCAAGAGGTTAAAACCGTCCTCGGAGTTCTTGTCGATCTTCATAACTTTAACCAAGAGCTTGCCGATTGTCTTCTCCTTCAATCCATACATAGCGCGATCTCTATCCTTCTCCGGAATAATCAATCTGAATGCGGGCAATATGTCGTTCCCAACCTCCTTGCGCCAACGCGAGATGAACCTCTCAATGATAGCCCGGCGAGCTTCGTTCGGCGACAGATTCGCCGGCCCATGGGGTCCCTGCTTCTTCCGCGCCACCGTCGGGCCCGTAGGTCTTTTCTTGTTCTCATTCAGCGGATTGAACAATGTCAAAAAGAGATCGTGAAATGGCAGAGTTGGGGAGTGGTTGTGTGGCCGGTCCGGGTATCTCCAAGTTTACTGTGAGCGAGAATAGCAATCACTAGGTATATGATAGTGAACATACTTCTCATCCAAATCTTTCTCAGTAAGAGTGCCATGACCATACTGCCTGCGTTCGTCTAGCTGTGCTGTCTCCTCTGGAATGTCCATATCCTCTTCGTCGCCTTTCCCGGCGTTTGCCATCGCTCATCCATGAGCAATGCAGTGGCCTACTGTAACTCTGAGAGAGCGAACGTCGTATCTTGAAGAGGTCGACATTATCCGGACTGCACGCAACACACAACCAGAATCAGCTTCTAACGCAGCCGCCTGCAGTTCGGAGTACCTAACCTACAAGTATTTGTACCTTTGGAGCCTAGGGTACCTTACCTAAGATACTTTACCTAAGGTACCTTAGGTATGGAAGTAAACGCGGGTCTACCGTAGCGCGCTAATGCATGAATGGACCGAGCCTTCAGCCCTACAAGGTATGACGCGTTGCGGTGTCTTGGTTCCCATGAACCCAGATGTGGCCGTAGCCACTCACTGGGAAGACTGTTTGAACGGACGACACACTAAGACTGCTTTCCGAGTTCTCAGCCAGAACATGGCTTCTGGATGGGGCTTACTCATTTTTTCAACGAACGCAAAGCGATTGTAGCTAAATCCCAGCTAAAAGCCAAGTCATCCTTCCGCTCCATCAAAGCTAGGAGTCAACGGATATCCCCCTCCCTCCTCCCATTTGGCACCGACTTGCTGCACGTTGCAGGGGTGTCTGGTTTTCAGCAAGCTACCTACTGGTTAGTCGAAGACCTACCTATGCCCCACACAAGCAGTGGCACCAACGGAGCACTAGCGGCGGCCATAACTGCAAGTACTCAGGCAATGGCGTCCCAAAGATTGCTCGACGGTCACAGCACCACGGCTTATCAAAGCTCACCAAACACTTTGCCCCATCACAAGGAATTACAGGAGACCATGCATCGGACCGGGCGAGACACACTCCGGTTACCAAAGGACCGGGAAATCAATCGTTCGCGGTCACCATCAGACATCGCAGCCAAGCTTGCAGCAGCACGACATGCACCTCAGACACAGCAAATCTTGGTCGCAACTACTATTGGCACAGATCGACAGCAAAGCAGAGATCTACTCCTCATGAAGGATCTGGAAGCGCCAACGGACACCACATCTATAGCGCCCACTGATGTGCTCGTCAATATCTTTGAGCGCAAGAGCAGAGCACGGCCATGTGAAGCGCTTACAACCTCTACTATATCTACGACCAAGCACGATATCCTGTCTCCTAAACCACTTCGGGCCCCTGTGGAGGGCAACGTTCGTTTGAAAGGTGCTGATACGACAGGAAAGCAAAGGCGTTCAACTCAGACGGATGGATACACGAGCCCTCAAATGGCGAATGATGCGCGTGTTGCCCATCAGGTCAGTGCTCAAGCCGTTATGCCCACCAGGTCTTTGGACCCTTCAACATTGGCGTTGCGAGATCCCAAAATAGATGCTACTGCAAACCACTGGGAAGCCCCATCCCGACGGAACAGTCAAATACCATCACGGCCTAGTTCGAGCGCAAGAGTTTCTTATATTAATGTCAGAAAAAGTTCCTACGACAGCTTTAGGGTCGAATCAATCGCTCCGACGCCCCGCGTAGGCCAGAACCCGCCACTGCCGCCCACACGCAGAAGTAGTCGTTTGTCACAGATCAGCTTGCGAGAGACTCCTGATGCTGTATTGGATCTCTCGGCAAGCAGGAGTTCAAACAACACACTGCCAACAGGTACTAGAAACTTCGGCGAGTCCGACTCCCAGCCGACTCGTGGACCCACTTCAGAGCAGGGCAGTACACTCGAGGCACAACATGCACGATCAAACGGCGAGAAATGGCGGCAGAGGCCTTCGAGCACTGCGGCCTCGCATCTTACGGAGGATTCCCTAGCAAATGCCATCGTTGCATCGTCCCTAGCTTGCTCTCGCGCCCCTTCTCCGACGAAATTCAATATTCTACCACTTCCAGCACGTCACGTCAAGCCTCAGAAAGCCTTATACTACCAACAGCGACATGAGAGTAGTCTGAGTTCTCGCACTCCGAGTCCTGCTAAGGGTATGAGGCACACTATGCGGCGAACCCCATCGTCCGATGATGAACCTTCTAAGACATCTGGCGTCCATCAACATGGCCGAAGAAATCTATTAAAGAAACATCCGAACAAGCATCATGAGGGTGATCGTAAGCGGTGGCGAGACGAAGTAAATGAGCGTGAACGTAAACTTTACGAGGGCGTTTGGGCTGCCAACAAGGGATTCGACATAGCGGATCCCAGCATGAACAGCGCTTTTGATCAGAATCGTTCGGCAACTGCTGGAAGTTCAATGGTATTGAATGTGGTGGTGCGGGAGATCTGGCTGCGCAGTCGGCTGTCGGACGGCGTCCTAGCAGAGATCTGGGATCTGGTGAACAACCAGTCTACCGGCATGCTGTCAAGAGAGGAGTTCGTTGTCGGCATGTGGCTAATCGATCAGAGACTCAAAGGCAGAAAGTTACCTGTCAAGATCTCTGATACCATATGGGCTAGTGTACGACAACTGAGTGGTATCAAGCTCTGAGTCAACTATGAGCTGGGAAAATGAGAGTGATATGTTTTCAGATTGTATAGATATTACAATTGAATCCTGAAGCTGGGCAGCATAGTAAAGAAGAACTAGCATTGAAATTGTCAAAACAAACAGAGTATCAACTGTATAATTTGATATTGTTGTACTTTCAATTAATGTGTTTATCTTACTAAAAAGCAAAACAATCACATCAGCTATTAAAAATTCACTTAAAGCATGTAAAAGAGCTCATTTACATCTTTAAACTTCTTAAATCTTTTATCTTCATCATTATTATTTATAATGATAAAGCTTCATTTTCAACATTTAAAAAAATTTACTGCTACATTATACAAGCAGCTTCTTTCTGCATAACATAATCACCACTCAGTCAAGCCAGCCACCCAGTCAAGCCACCTCACTGTCACTTAATTAATTCTTGTCAAAACACCTTGAATTATTGAGATTATCACCTTTCTAGACTAACTACATGAAAACTAAATTATTTATAAGTATTTTCTTTTAGATCAGCTTCACAAATTTAACTTTATCTTTTAATGCATAATATTTAGCTATTTTATTAGTCAATTTCTTTATCTTCTTCTCTGTCTTCTGCATCATAGCTCTATTTTTATTGACAGTAAGAACTCAGGCATTTTCAACACTCTTTTATAATTACTTCTTTCATTGTTGCTTTTACTTATTAAACAGCTTCTAATTAATTTGCTGTAGAACTGTTCTATTCATCATAGCTGTCAGAGCTGTGTCTTTTAGATTTAAGATATATATATATAATGATGATATTATATCTACTATGATCTCATTCATAAACTGATTGATTTGAATTGCTGTATTAAATGTGACAGTAATGTTGACTTGAACTTCATTAAAATTTGTAAAGAAGATATAGAGTGAGGTCTTTGATTAAGATAATTTTAAAATAATAATAAAATAATTAAACAGAATAAGATCTGTATCTCATTATGTATTTAGAATGTTTTGAGTTGTAATTGCTGTCAATTTAGTCTTTTAATAGTAGTGTAGAAAGTTTAGCTTGTTGATATTAATGATCTTATAATGTAAATAAGTATAAATACACTTTTTATAGATCTTACTTAATGACTTAAAGACTTCAACATTCAATGACTGCAGTAAATGAATTGAATATAAAGAAAGATATAAAGTTACAATGTTGTGATCACAGCAGTATTGAATAAAGTCAGTAAAGATATAACTTTTATAATTATTCAGTATTAATAGTTAATGAGTATCTTAAGTCTAAGTTTTAATGTGTAAATTGAAGATCTTAAGTCACTGAAGCTTTATTACATTAATAATTTAATCATTATCATTGACTTATAGAACAGTCTAATCATTCTTAATAGAGTTTAATTATATTTGCTGTATCAGCTTATTCTTGAAAATGAAGTAGAATGAAAGAGTAATATTATTAAATAATATACACTTAATAAGAAACACTCAGTTCTGATTATTAGTCTAAATACTGAAAGCTTATGCTTTTATGCATTATACTAAAACTTTAAAGCTGTCTGTAATGTTCATTGCAAATTTCTTTTCATTTATGTTATATATGTCTGACTTCAAAATATCATGCTGAATTCACATGAAATTGTATAAATCAAATCATTTTTAAATGATTTCAAGATTCTTAACATTCTTTTAATTTTAATTAAGATTGCAGCTATACTGTATCTTAAAGTCTAAATGTCAATGCAGAAAATTCTTATATCAATGTTGTTTTAAAGAATTTAGATTATCTTTGATTGTTATTAAGTACTTTATCATAGATTTTAGCTGTTCAATCTGTAAAGATCACTCTTAAGCTGTCATAATATCAATTCATTAAATTAAAGCATTCTTCTTATACACTAACAGCTATTGTTGACCTATTTAAAAGATCTTTACTGATTGTCTTTCTTTTCAATGAGCTTATAAAGTAAATTAAGATAGATCATAGATTTAAGCAATCTTATAAAGAGAAACTGATGAATCATTGTTTAAATCAGCTAAGACAAGGCTATATTGTGTAAAAATATTAGAAATTGACTTAATTGATTCATTTGAGGTCATTGTGAATGTGTAATGACAATGAGATGAATAACAATGTTGATGAGAATGTTTATAACTAATAAGGTGACTTAACTGAGTAACTAACTTAACTAAGTAGTGATTATGTTATATTCATCACTTATACAATAAGCATAGTCACTAATAAGAAACAGACTTCATAATTATGTTTAATTTTACTTTATTTACATTTTATACACTTATCTTTTCTCATTATATCTGCTGCTTTTCAGTACATTTAATTGTAAAGCTCTTCACAAAACTTTTAGTTTTTAATGTTTTTGATTTTTTGTTTATTTTTATATTTGTTTATTTATTTCATTTATTTATTCTTTATACATTGCATGCAGCCTATAAGGCTATGACAGTTAAAAGTGTTAAGTATAGATATTTTTATAAAAATATATATATAATAT
>JAABUJ010001701.1_pt1 | contig 30571 bp, 36 predicted proteins | sample 5559131 | NCBI WGS metagenome assembly JAABUJ01 (sample SAMN10711875, study PRJNA513366) | rock metagenome | isolation source: Antarctica rocks | place: Antarctica: Victoria Land, Mt New Zealand nord | collected 2016-01-07
GTCTTGCGCGGCCGTGATGATCGCCCGATACGTGGCGATCTCAAAATTCTCCGACGCGTAGTCGGTGATGCTGTTCTTGAGGAGGCTTTCTTCATCGGCGGAGCCTGTGAACAGATTTTCTAAAGGGGCAAAGACACTGGTCCAATGGTCTTTATGGGTCGAAGGCGCGCTGCCGAGCGCCGTGATGCGGCCGACCACGAGTTCCGCGTGGCGGCGCGTCTGAGTGAGGTGCTCTTCGAGCTTGGCCCCCATGTCAGGAAACCCTGTGGCCGCCTTGGCATGTCGCTCCAGCACATGCGCAAGCGCGTTTTCAACATTATACGCATCGTTCAGCCAGGTCAGCACGATCTCGTGATTAGCCTCGGCCGCGGTCATGATGGGAACCTCCGTACTTACTGTTTGTCATAGCATGAACGTCCTCGACGCTAGGGGAACATTGCGGGCACCGTGGATGGCGATAACCCGCCCTGCAACTCCTATGCCACAGGATACGTTCGTGCGCCTGTGGACGATGGTGAGCCGTGGTGCTACACTAAAGAAAATCACTAACGCGCCAACTCATAGACGCGGCACGCCCCTCAGTGAAAGACTTCGCGCCATGATCGATATAGAAACGCCTTCCAAGCAAAGCATCGACATTCCGCCCGCGTTCTATCGTGACGACGACGTACCGCCGCCACCTGCTGATGATCCACATTGGCGTGAGTGGTGGCACAACAACGAGGATGATCAGTTATCACGGTGGATCATGTATGGGCTGCCGGCGTTGCTCGTCGTGACCGCCGTCCTCCACGCCGTCCTCATCCTGATCGTCCTTAAAGGCACACCAGGATAGGCAGGAGAGGAACACTAATTCTTGCTGACTGACGTCGACTTCCGCGCCCAGGCCGAGTTCCGCTACGCGATGCGCCGCTTCCTGCACTTCTCAGAAGAGAGCGCCCGCGCGGCAGGTATCACGCCGCAGCAGCACCTGCTCCTGTTGGTCGTGCGCGGGCACCCGTCCTATCCGGCGGTTAATATCACGGAGATCGCCGAACATTTGCAGGTGCGCCACCATAGCGCCTCGCTCCTGGTCGCCCGCGCGGTCAACCGCATGGTCGCCGAGGAGCCGGCGCCCCTGCTATACCGCGTGCAGGATTCGACCGACCGCCGGCGCGCCCTAGTCTCGCTCACACCTGAGGGCGAAGAGATTCTCGAGCGCGTCACGGCCGAAAACAGACGCGTTCTGACCGATTTTGAGAGCGTCCTCAACAACATGCGCATCTCGCTGCTCCGCGCGCAGCAGGCAGATTCGGCCTGACCATTCCTGCCTGTCGCACCCTCCACGCCCTATGATAACGATGCGCTGAATGATACAGGAGACGCATGTGATACCAAAGAGAGCCCTGATTATCTGGGGTGGGTGGGACGGCCACGAGCCGGAGCAGGTCGCGGGCGTCTTCGCCGACGGGTTGCGCGGCAGCGGCTTCGACGTCACGGTGTCCGACACCCTCGACGCCCTGCTTGACCGCGAGGCGCTGCGGTCCCTCGATCTGATCGTGCCAGTGTGGACGATGGGGACGATCACGGAGGCGCAGTTGGCGGGGCTCGCCGAGGCCGTCGAGGGCGGCGTGGGGCTGGGCGGCTGCCATGGCGGCATGTGCGACGCCTTCCGCGCCGCGCCGCTGTATCAGTTCATGACCGGCGGTCAATGGGTCGCCCATCCCGGCAACGACGGTGTGACCTACAATGTCGCGATCACCGATAACGCGCACGACATTACCTGCGGCATGAGCGACTTCACGGTCACGACCGAGCAATACTACATGCACGTCGACCCCGCCAACCATGTGCTGGCCACGACGCGCTTCCCGCTCGTCGACGGGCCGCACGCCGCCAACGGGCCGGTCGACATGCCGGTTGCCTGGACACGGCGCTGGGGGCAGGGACGCGTCTTTTACTGCTCGCTCGGGCACCACGCCGATGTTATTCAACAGCCCGACGTGCTGCGCCTATGCCTGCGCGGGCTGCTGTGGGCGGCGCGGGGCGACTAACTACTAACTACTGACTACTGACTACTGACTACTGGAGGGATTGATGCAGGAACGCGCGACGAAGCCGGTTGGCGTGGGCGTGATCGGTTGCGGCAACATTAGCGGTATCTACTTGCAGAACGCTCGGCGGCTGGACATCCTGGAGGCCGTGGCGTGCGCCGATATCGACGTGGAGCGGGCGCGAGCCAGGGCGGCGGAGTATGATGTGCCGCGCGCTTGCACGGTCGAGGAGTTGCTGGCCGATCCGGCGGTCGAACTCGTGATCAACCTGACGATTCCGGCCGCGCACCTTGAGGTGGGGCTGATGGCGCTAGAAGCTGGTAAGAACCTCTACAACGAGAAGCCGCTCGCCGTCACACGCGAGGCCGGCCGCGAGCTACTGGAGAGCGCCCACCGACATGGGCTGCTGCTGGGCGGCGCCCCCGACACGTTTCTGGGGGCGGGGTTGCAGACCTGCCGCCGCCTCATCGACGACGGCGCGATCGGCGCGCCGGTCGCCGCGACCGCGTTCATGCTGGGCCACGGCGCCGAGTCGTGGCACCCCGACCCCGCTTTTTTCTACAAGCGCGGGGCCGGCCCGATGCTCGACATGGGTCCCTACTACCTGACCGCGCTGATCACCCTGCTTGGTCCGGTGCGCCGCGTGACCGGCTCGACCCGCGCGTCGTTCCCGACACGCGCCATCACCAGCGCGCCCCACCATGGCGAGATCATCACGGTAGAGGTCCCGACGCATCTCGCGGGCGTGCTGGACTTCGCGTCCGGCCCGATCGGCACGATCGTGACGAGCTTCGACGTCTGGGCGGCGGAAACGCCGCGTCTCGAGATCTACGGCAGCGCCGGCACATTGAGCCTGCCCGACCCCAACACCTTCGGCGGCCCTGTGCGCGTTCGGCGCGCCGGCGAGAGCGAGTGGAGCGAGGTACCGCTGACACATGGATACGCTGCGAACAGCCGCGGGCTCGGCGTGGCCGATATGGCCTATGCCCTACGTTCGGGCCGGGCGCCACGGGCGAACGGTGAGTTGACCTACCATGTGCTCGACGTCATGCAGTCCTTCGAGGAGGCGTCCGACGAGGGACGGCACATCACGATCGGCAGTACCTGCGCGCGTCCGACGCCGCTGCCGGTGGACCTGACCGAGGGGACGCTGGACAGATAAACGTGCGGCTGCCTCCCCACCATGGTGGGGAGGCAGCCGCGGACTATTGAGGAAGGAAGAACAACGATGAACACTGATGCAGTCGCACTCCAACTCTACACCGTGCGCGACGAGACCGCGCGAGACTTCGCGGGCACGCTGCGCCGCGTCGCCGCGCTGGGCTACAAAGCGGTGGAGTTCGCCGGCTACGGCGGCCTCTCCGCCGCGCAGCAGCGCGATCTGCTCGCGGAAACGGGGCTGACCGCGGCCTCCACCCATGTAGGCCTCGACATACTCGCGCATACGCCTGACGACGCCATCGCCTACTGCAAGGCGATCGACTGCCGCTATCTGGTGCTACCCGGCCTGCCCAATGAACGGCGTAACCCCGAGGCCCTGCGCGCCCTCGCGCCGCGCCTGGACGACCTGGGGCGGCGTTGTCAGGAGCAAGGCATTACCTTTGGCTACCACAACCACGACTGGGAGTTCGCGGGGCACGCCGACGGTACGGCGCTGCTTGACCTACTGCTGGACGCCACGGACCCCGCGCTGGTCGCGCTCGAACTCGACGCCTACTGGGTGTCCTACGCCGGCGCCGACCCCGTGGCCTACCTACAGCGACGGACCGACCGCGTCCCGCTGGTCCACCTCAAGGACATGACACCCGAACGTACCTTCGCGGAAGTGGGCGACGGCACGCTCGACATGGGCGCTATCATCGCCGCCGCGCGCGCGGCCGGCGCGCGCTGGTACATCGTCGAGAACGACGCGCCCACCATCCCATCCCTGGACAGCGCGCGCCGCTCGCTGACGAATCTGCAAGCCATGGCGGAATGAAGCCTGGGCTCGTGCATTATCGTAGGGGCGTATGGCATACGCCCACACGTTCGAGGCCACGGGCGTATGGTATACGCCCCTACGCCGCGCCGGGCGCTTTGGTCCCGCGGATAATGCACGAGCTCTGGGTCTGAAGCAATGACCTGGGATCATCCGTCCGCTAGTTCGTGAGCACTAGACATGAGGACTGATAGGGGCGCATGAGCATGTGGCTAAACGGCGCCAATAGCGGCGACGACTACGAGGCGGTGTTCGAGCAACGGGACGCGACGGGCGAGGACGTGCACGGCGAAGCGTCGTTCGTACAACGCTTCGCTCCGCGCTCCGTGCTCGACGCCGGCTGCGGGACCGGCCGGGTCGCGCGCGAGTTGGCGCGTCGCGGCGTCGACGTGGTCGGGGTCGACCGCGACCCGGACATGCTGGCGACGGCGCGCCGCAAAGCGCCCCACCTCGATTGGCGCCTCGACGATCTGCGCGCCATCGACCTCGGGCGTACCTTCGACGTAGTCCTGCTGGCCGGCAACGTGATGATCTTTCTGGCGCCAGGTAGCAAGGGCGATGTGGTCGCCGCCATGGCGTGCCACCTCGCCCCGATCGGCCTGCTCATCGCGGGATTTCAGCTGGACTATGCCGTCACCCTCGACCAGTACGACGCGCTGGCCGCCGCCGCGGGGTTACGTTTAGCCGAACGCTACGCTACCTGGGCGGGCGACCCGTGGACGCCCGGCGGCGACTACGCGGTTTCCGTGCACCGGCGTATCGCCTGATGTACTATTGAGTTGGAGCAAGGGGCGCGACGGCGGGCGGCAAAGGAGGGAGAGGGCTCATGGTCGAAGCGACAACCGATAGGACCGCGTTCGTGGTACCATCGTGGCTGCCACCGGACACGGAGGAAAGCGTCATGGGGGCCCAATGGCATCAAGAGGCGATCGACGCCCTGGCCAGCATGCTTGTCGAAGTCGGGCGACGCTATGGCCGCACATGGGGTGTCGCTCGGGGCATCACTCTGCTGGATAGCGGCGCGCGCTACCCCAACGGGAAGCCGTACGACCCCAAGCCCGACGTCATGGTGCTGCCCCAGCCCTTGCCGGACGGCGACATCTCGGGGATCTCCCTCGTCGATGCCGGCGCCCCACTCTTCATCGCGGAAGTGGCGAGCAAGTCGACGTGGGGCAACGACCTCAGCTTCAAGAAAGAGGTCTATGCGTTCGCACAGGTCCAGGAATATATCGCGTTCGATCCATCCGGCCACTTCATCGCGCCCGCACTCCAGACCTGGCGCCTCGTGAACGGGACGTATGGCCCCTGGGTCGCCGGCGACGACGGCTGGTGGCGCAGCCCCGCGCTCGACATTACATTGCGGCCGGCGCAGCCGTTCTTGGCTGTCCGCGATCGTGATGGGCGCCAACTCAGTGTGCCGCGCCGGGCTTTTGAACGCGAGTATCAACTCGAGCAAGAGTTGGCCGAGGCGCGACAACTGATCGCGGACTTGGACGCCCAATCGCGCCGCCAGCGCGAGAAGTGAGCGCGTATCACCACACCGCGCGCAGCGACGCCCACACATCCGCGAAAATCTCGGCGAACAGCGCGCGCTCCGGCGGCGTACCTACCGTAACCCTGACGAAACGGTCGAGTCCAGGCGCGCCCGGCATGCGCACGAAGACGCCGCGCGCGGCCAGCGCCTCCAACGTCGCGCGCGCCTGCACGGGACCGCCGGCGTCGATGGACACGAAGTTGGTGGCCGACGGCAAGGTGGCGAGACCTAGCCCATGCGCCAGTTCCTCGTACTCGCGCCGCCCCATGGCCACGGCGGCAACCACGTCCCGTAGATAGCCGGGGTCAGCCAGCGCGGCCACGGCGCCGGCCTCGGCTATGGAGTTGACCCCGAAGTGCAGGCGTACGCGGTCGAACGCGGCGCTGGCCGCGGCGTCGCCGATGGCGTAGCCAATGCGCGCGCCGGCCATACCATAGGCCTTGGAGAACGTGCGTAGGCGCAACACGCGCGGATCGGACGCGTCGATCGGCGGAGCCACGCCGGCCGGCGCGAACTCGACGTACGCCTCGTCCAGCAGCAACAGGCAGTCGGGCGGCAACTGGTCCATGAAAGCGCGTAGATCGCCGGCCTTGTACCATGTGCCGGTCGGATTATCGGGGTTGGACAGGTACACTAGACGCGCGCCGGTACGGACAACCGCCGCCGCGAGGGCATCGAGGTCGTTGCGATCGTCGCGATAGGGCACGCGCTCCAGCGCCCCGCCATACCCCACGACGTGGTAGTTGAACGTGGGGTACGCGCCGAGCGAGGTCACGGCCACCGCGCCCGGCTCGAGAAACGTCCGCACGACGACGCCGAGCAGATCGTCGACGCCGGCGCCCACCACGACGTTCTCGACGCCCACGCCATGCAGGCGCGCCAACGCGGACCGCGACTCGTAGCTCTCAGGGTCGCCGTACCACGAGACCCGCTCGACGGCGGCGCGCATCGCCTCTTTGGCGCGCGGCGACGGGCCGAAGTTGCTCTCATTGGCGCCAAGGCGTAGCGTAAAGGGACGGCCACGCGCGCGCTCCAGGGCCTCCGGCCCCACGAAAGGGACGGTGGTAGGAAGATCCTGGACGAGCCGCGTGAAGGGTGGACGGGCGCTCATAACTCACTCATTAACTATACAAAGACGTCTTGTCTGGTAGGATACTACCAAATCGATCAGATAACACGGAACTCGCGGTCGGTTTCCCACACCACTCGCTAGACTCGAACGGCGATTTCACCGTGCAGTGCAACGATCCTCAGCCACGTCCGGTTGGACAGGCCTGTCAGTCATAGGGGCGGCTGACGTCACGGGGCGCACCGGGGCAGATAGCGGGCAGGGCGTCGGAGTCCTGCCCGCTACCTGCCCCGGTGCGCCCCCACATGCGATACTATCTTCAAATACAGAATCCGCAAGAGGTTTCTCTCCAGCACTTTTTGCTTGCTCGCCCCGTATCGCGATTGAGTAATGCTCAAACCACAACATATTGGGCGTGTGCAAGGCCGGCTTACTTACCCAGCGATCGAGGAGCGTTAGCGAGAACCGTTGAAGATTGACAAAGGGGATGAGGAATAGTGGCATTAGTAACATTACAGTACCCTCCCGGTCGGCTGATCCGGTGGTGTGCCGCGCTCGCCATGAGCATGTTGGGGGTAGGGGAGCATCATCCTATCGCCGCGATCGTGTCCGCTGACGGGAAGCCTGCGGCCTCGCTTGATGGCCCCTTTCTCCTGCTAATCCCGAGCGCGAACGCGCCGAACAGTACACTCACAGTGGCAACTCCGGGACAACATGGGCGTGTCTTACTGCGCATGCTCCCAACCGAAACGACGCTGGCGCCTTCACCACGAGGGCGCTTCATTGCGTTAGGCGAGGGGGCGCGGGGCTTGTGGTTGGTCGATAGCGACGGAACGCGCCTACACCGGCGTCTCTTAGCACCTGGCGCCAATCCATCCCGGCCCTCCGGGCAAGGAGGGGCGCGCCCCGACGCGACAGGCCTACCGTCGCCCGATGCAACACCGGCACGTCCTGGCCCTAGCCACCTCGCCGTCGGTGCTGTGGCCTGGTCGCCGGACCGCTACACACTCGCGTATACGCTCCAAACGACCGCTCAGGCAGCGGGCGGGGACGATCCTCACATCGGCAATTGGCTGGTTCGCTATGATCAGGGGCAAGCGCGGGAGCTCATCGACGCCCAGCACTTCAACCCAGCCGGCGGGTTTAGCGGCTTGTCCTGGTCCCACGATGGGCACACCCTGTTGACCACGATTGCCGGGCGGCTCGTCGCGATCGACCGTGCAACGGGGCACACCCATGTCTTGCCCTTGCCTCCGCGTCGAGGACAGACGATCACCGCGAGCGCCTTCTCGCCCGTCGCTGCGACGCTGTTCTACCTGACTGACAATGGCCTGGGGGCGCATCCCGCCTACACTCTGTTCGTTGCCGACGCGCAAGGGCACGGGGCACGCGCGCTCGTGAACGCGGACAGCATCATCGAGTCGCCCGTGTGGGCGCCTGACGGCCAGAGCATCGCCTATGTGTGGCGCCGCCTTCAAGGCGCCGGGCCGCAGGTGTCAGTATCTGATAGTTCTGATGGTGAGGTACACACGGTGACACTGGCAACGGGACGGGTGCAAACAATTTCGTTGCCGCCGCCCACGACAGGTGTTTACGGGCGTCCCAGTATTGCATGGTTACACATACGGGAGTAGATGGCTAGTCAAACATATTAACCTTTGGTGCTAGTTGGGGAGTCTCTCCAACGCCTTTGATGCGATGGAGGTAGCCCCAATGCCTCTGTATTGCGTCAAATGGTGCGCACACGGGTGAATCAGGGTCGTCAGGACCTGTTCGATAGCCGCATCGGCCTCCCATCAGGCATCTGTGCAACAAATACTAGATCAAAGCATCGAGGACGCGAGAAAAGCGGCGGTTTCAACTAGCACCAAAGGTTATTAAGAGTTGCCTGAGTTAACACACGTCAGAGGAGGGCATACCTCGCCGGACAGCTGGCGACGTAGGCGTTCAATATGCTTTAGCAAATAAGCGAATGGTCGCATGAGTGTGAACCCCGGCAGTGAAGGTACGAGGGACGCGCGCAAGGGATCGAACGCGCAGGAAGCGCGGATCATCGACGCGCTCAAACAGAACGGGGCGTTCCAGCCACAGGCATGGAACCGCCTTGACCGGGATCAGCAGTTGACGGCCCTGCAAGGGGCCGAGAACACGATCGCCGGCATCCAGGGGCGCGGCCCCCTACCTGTGAGGGTGCGAGAAGGGATGGGAGAGGGTGAATCAGGAACCAGCCCGTGGAAGCCGGCGCATGGGCGTACGGGACAGAATAGAGGCTGGCATATACGGAGGTGAAGGATGAGCGTCGAACAGGCCTCGCACTTCGACGTGGCGGATCTACTGCCGCGCCTGACGTCCGAGTTCGGATATAAACCGCCCGTCGCCGAGCAGGTCGCGGAGCGGCTGGCGTGCGCGGACCCACAAATCAGGGTAGCGTTCTGGCGGTGGTGGGAAACCGGCGAGATCGACAACGCGCTGGAGATCGAAGGATACACAATCGAACGCCTGATGACGGAGAGGAAGCTCAAGCCAGTGGCGGCGTTCTCGACGCTCGTGTGGCTGCGGAGTGATCCACAGCAGGCCCTAAGTACGCTGCGCCGGGGATTCGATAGAGTCACGTTCCGATCGCGCCGTTCCAAGGAACCCAATTAATCGTGGCGGCGAGGGAGGCTCATGATGAACTGGGGTCGGGACCTGTACGGCAACCCATGTCGGGAGTGCGGCTACGACTGGTCCATCTCGCCCGACGATGCTCTGTCGCTAATGGCGGCGATTCCGGCCCGCTACGCCGCATTAGTGGGAGACCGCGACGGCTCACAGCGCCATCCCGACCTCAGCTGGTCTGTGGGCGCCTACGTCTGTCACGTCACCGACAACGTGCGCATCTGGGCGGAACGCCTCGCAGGCTGTGCGCTCGGTGGCGAAAGAAACGTCCCTGGCTACGACGAGAATCTCTTGGCGCGCGCGCGCGCCTATGAACGCGTCCCAGTCGCAGGCGCCCTGTGGTCACTCCAACATGCCGTCGACAACTGGATTGAGGCCGTTGAACGGGCCATGCAGGAGCGGGTCGTCTTGATCCATGCCGAGCGGGGCGAGCAAACCGCCCTCGATGTCGTACGCAACAACACGCATGACGCCTGTCACCACGAGTGGGATATTCGCCGGTCCATCGAACACTCGGACGACTGCATAGAGTCGCCCAGGAAGCTTTGACGCAATGTGAAGCGTCAATGAGTGCCGGTCAGGGTCAATGGGCGCAGGCCGGCCATGAACACCTGGAGCAGCCGGCGGAAGCTTTCGTCGAGGTCCAGCGGCAAGCCGAAGCCCCCGCCGGTTTCGAGCGACACGAAGCCGTGTAGCAGGCTGCGTAGTCCCCGCGTGGCATGCAGCGCATCGTCGCCTTCCAGACCGTAGCCGGCAAGCACCGCGAGCACAATACCCACGACCTCGGCCCCGGCAGCCTCCCACGCGGCGTCTCCGCTGGCCGGGACCTGCTGTGCAGCGGCATAAACGCCGGGATGTTCGTGGGCGTAGCCACGATAGGCGTGGGCGATGGCCTCGAGGGCGTGGTCATCCGCCTTGCCCACGGCCGCTCTGCTCATCCGCTGCCCCAGTTCACGCAGCCCCAACAGCGCCAGCTCGCGGCGCAGGCCGGGGAGGCCCGCCACATGGTTGTAGAGCGAGGGGGTTCGCACCCCCAATCGCGCGGCGACCGTGGCGAGGGTCACCCCGCCCAGCCCCTCTCGATCGGCCAGTTCGGCCGCCGCCGCGATGACGGCGGTACGATCCAGGCTCGGCCCCGCTCTACGCGCCATGGGCGGCCATCGTCCGCTCCTGTCGCGCCGCCACCGCGATGGCCTGATCCATCGCCGCGAGCGGGCTGACCAGCGCATTGCCGTGGCCGACGGTCACGAGTGTGGGATCGAGCGCGCGCAAGGCGCGGGCGCTGACCAGCGCTGTGGGCTTGTGCCAGGTCGCCATGGCCGGGAAGGGGAAGAGCGGACGCACGACGCCCGAGACGGCGATGCCGGCGCGGGTCTGAAAGGCGTCACCGGCGATGAGCGCGCGGTCGCGCGTATCGAGGAAGGCGACGTGGCCGGGGGTATGCCCCGGCGCGGCGACCACCTCCAGTGAGCCGATGCGGTCTCCCGGCCGCAGCAGACGCGTCGGGCGTGTCGTGCAGGTCGGCCAGCCGCCACGCAGTTTAGCCTGCGGCTCGGCGGGATCAAGGCTCATATCGCCAGCCAGGAAGCGGGCCTCGCGGGCCGGAACGAGGATCTCGGCGTCCGGCGCCGCCGCGTGCAGAGCGTCGAGTGAGCCGGCGTGATCGACATGCGCATGGGTCAGGGCGATGCGCGCGATGGGGGCGCCGAGGCGCCGCGCCGCGGCGAGGATCGCCGGCGCCGACCCCGAGATGGCCGTGTCGATCAGCGTCAGCCCGTCATCCTCACGCACCAGATAGCAATTTACGGGGAAGAGACGCGGAAAGCGCGTCAACTGAGTGAGCGTAGCGGTAAGAGTCGTCGTCTTCATGGTCGTATACTGTCCTTTCCTATGTGTTAGGCCCTTGCGCCGTGCGGCGTGGCCATAAACTATCATGGCTAATTTATAAACTAATTACATTAGTTTGTCAAGTCCTGCGAAGCTGCCGGTAGCGGCGCATCTTTCTTTGTCCCCTCTCCGAAAGCGACAGGCCCCTGGGCCGCGTTACCGCTTCGCCCCCACGCGCCGCGAGTAGAGAGGATGTAGGCGCTCCATCAACGTCCATCCGTAGAAATCGACATTGGTGTAGCGCCTCTACAGCCCGATGCAAACATCCGTCCCCACGCCGGCGCACACCGCCGCACGCGGGACGCGCCAACGCAAAAGGAGTAGACTAGCATGACCGCCGTAGCCACGCCGACCCACTCATCAACAACCCCCACGCCGACCGCAGGCGCCCCCGACACACGCCGCAAGTTCCAGCTGACCGAGTTTGGGGACAACCACAACAAGTGGTGGCAGGTGGAGACGTGGGACCTCGGCGGGGGCAAAGTACGCATGCGCGCGACCTGGGGCCGCGTGGGCTCCGCGCCGCAGAGCAGGGATAAAATCTGCCGCGAGGCAGAGGTGGAACGCACGCTCGCGGAGAAGAGGGCCAAGGGCTACCAGGAACTGGACTTGCACACGCCGCCGGTCGTCACGGCGACAGCGCAGGCCACTGCTCCGGTCGTCGCGGCGGCGCCGCGCAAGGTCGTGGAGTTGCTGGACATTATTTTCAAGGAGGCTGGCGAGCGCATCGCCTCCTACCTGGCGACAAGCGTGGACGCCCTGTCGCAGGCGCAGATCGCGCGCGGGCGCGACCTGCTGGATGAGGCGACGCGCCACTACCAGGCGTGGCGTCAGAGTACATCGCGCGCCGACTTCGCCACCCTGGTGGAGAGCGTCAAGTCCTACTACAACACCATCCCCACGCAGCTGCCGCGCAATCTGCGCGACCAGTGGGTGCTGGAAGAGGTCGTGACGGGCTTCTGCCAGGACTTCGGTGAGCAGGAGACGCGCCTGAACCAACTGGAAGCCGCGCTCGCCACCTACGCGGCGCGGACGACCGGCGGCGCGGCGGCGCCCGACCCCTATGACCTGCTGGGCGCGCGCATCGACCTGCTGCCCGAGAAGGACGAGGCGTACGACAAGATCGTGGATTTCCTGAGCGCGACGGCGCGCCACGGCTACGACATCCGCGTGCGCGACATCTTCGAGATCGCGATTCCATCGGAACGGGCCGCGTTCGAGGCCAATACGTTCGGCGCCAACCGGGTGCTGCGCCTGACGCACGGCACCAACAACGCCAACGTGCGGCACATCCTGCACGAGCGCGGCGCGGGCAGCGGCCTGCGATTGCCGCGCTCCTACACCAACGGCTGGATGTTCGGCCCCGGCATCTACTTCGCCAACGTCGCCTCCAAGTCGGCGCAGTACTGTCGCGGTGGCGGCAGGCATCCGCGCATGATGTTCCTGGCCGACGTGGCCGTGGGCAAGATGTACCTGGCGCCCACGGACATGGGCGCCACGCGCGAGGCCCCCAAACGATATCACTCCGTGTGGGGTAAGGCGCACCACACCAAGAGCTGGGGCGGCAAGCTCGCCTACGACGAGTTCATCGTGTACCGCCAGGAGCAGCAGACCCTGCGCTATCTGGTCACCTGGGACGCCCGCTAGCTGTCAACTGTCGGTGGTCATAGAGCGACTTCAGCCGCCGTTTGTTTGCCATGCGATGTCAATCGCAGGCTATAGAGTGCTACAAAAAATTGAGGAGTATATTATGACAACCAACGGATCGAACAACAACATACCCGGCCGGCCATCCTATACGCACGCCGCGTGGCTGGGCGCGGTCGGACCGCGCATCGCGGCGGGCTACGCCGCGATGCCGCTGCCCATCGTAGTCGAGGCCGTGCTGGCCGAACTGACCGGCGCGGACCAATCGTTCACGGCCTACGACGTGACGATGATCCTGCGTGCGCTGTTCCCCTACCCCCAGCGTGAACTGCCGCACTACGACCAGCATGGCGCGCCCGGCGTGCAGCCGGAAGTCCATCGCCAGATGGCCGACTACCTCGCCGCCGGCGCCTACACCGTCGACGTCGCCTACCCCAACGGCGTGGACCCGGCCCGTCTCTACACGCCCAACCAGCGCGGCCGGCGCGCCAGCCGCTGGTTCAGCCTCTCCGCCGTGTTCGGAAGCGGCCACGGGTCGGCGCCTCTGCCCGTCGGCGCGTGGGTGATCAAGGATAGTTAAAAGCCGGACGTCGGGCGTCCGACTACTCAAGAATAAGGTGCAGATCCCCGAACTCGTGCCACAGGTAGCCCTCGCGCAGCGCCTCGGCATAGGTATGCGCGAGGTGATCGCGGCCGGCGAGGGCTTCGAGCATGGCCAGGTGCGAGGAGCGCGGCTCGTGCAGGCCGGTCAGCAGCGCGGTGACGGCGCGCACGCCGCGCTCCGGCGTCACCACGAGGCGCGTCCAGCCCTCGCCTGGGTGGACCACGCCGTCGCGGTCGGCCACGGTCTCCAGCGCGCGCACTACCGTCGTCCCGACCGCGACGACCCTGTGGCCGGCCTGCCGCGCCCCGTTGACCAGGCGCGCCGTTTCCAACGGCACACGATAGTACTCCTCGTACGGCGGCTCGTGCGCCTCGGGGCTCGCCACACCTGTGTGCAGGAGCAGCGGGGCGATGACAATCCCGCGCGCGGCGAGGCGGGTCAGCCCCTCGGCGGTGAAGGCGCGACCGGCCGAGGGCATCTCGGCGCTGCCGGTCTCGGTCGCGTAAACGGTCTGGTAGTACGATAGGGGCCAGCCTTCCCGGACGTAGCCATAGCGGATCGGGGAACCATACGCGGCGAGGTAGTCCGCCAACAGGCCCGGCACGTCGAGCGTGGCGATCCACAGCCGGGACGGCGCGCCTTCCCGCAACGCGGCGTGGTCGTGGCGATAGGGCACATGCAGCGTAGCTCGTCCGCCCGCAGGCAGACGCTGCGTCTCGCCCATCGTCGCGGCGGACAACATCAGCTGCTTTGTCGCGCTCCCGCCCCCGTCGAGCCGGCGCGGCTCCACGATCCACAGGTCGGCCGGCAGGTGTGTTGACAAGTGCAGCTCGATGGCGCTGCCGTCGGCGCGTGTCGCGCGCAGGGCCGCGTTCATCGTACCGCTCGTATTGACGACGAGCGCATCGCCGGCGTCGAGCACGTCTGGCAGGTCGCGGAAGGCGCCGTGGACGACGCGGTCGTCGGACCGATGTGACACCATCAAGCGCACCTCGTCGCGCGCCAGCCCGCGCGCCTCAGGTGGCTCGCCGGCCTCCAGGCGCGGTGGCAACGTGAAGGTCAGCGAATCCAACGTAGAAGCCATCATGTCAACCTCCTTTAGACGACCGGCGCCTTGACAGGCCGATCTCCCCTTGTTCTATGGCCCCGATGTACCGCTCTACCGACCGCGCGACGGCATCCTTGGCATCCTCGGAGACAACGGCATCGATCCATGCGCCATAGATGCGGTCGAAGTCATACCCCGCTACGGCGGCGCCGATGTGGCGCACCTCCGCGACCGGAAGCGGGATCAGGTTGGGATAGCTGTACATAAAGCTGACCCAGCGTTGGTCGGCCACGACGTCGATGATATCGCCGGTCAGCAGCGCGCCCCGCCCGTTCGCGCCAGCAGCCCAATGTAGGACCGTGCCGCCAGGGAAATGCCCGCCCAGGCGCGCCAGCATCACGCCGCGCATAAGAGGATGGCTCTCGCCGCTCCAGAACGTGATGCGCTCGCTCCCGCGCATCACCCACTCCCGGTCCGCCTCGTGCAGGTAAACCCGCGCGTCGAAGCGCTCGGCCCACTCGACCATCGTCGTGTAGTAATGAGGATGCGAGATAGCGATTGCCGCGATGCCGCCGTGGGCGCGCACGGCGTCGGCCGTGTTGTCGTCCATAAGACTGACACAGTCCCAGAGCACGTTACCCTCGTCCGTTTGGAGCAACAAGGCCCGCTCGCCGATGGCGAATTTCGGCGCGGTGTGTATCTCAGTAAGACGAGGCTCCAACTCATGTAGATCATTATGGAAGCCGTCGACCTGCATACGGGCGAGGGTTGTCCACTGCTGGCCGTGTCGCCCGATATACTGCCGCTCGTCCCGGCAGATCGGGCAGGCGTTCGGCGGGTTGTTGCTCGGGGTGAACTGCGTGCCACAGGTGAGACAGATCCAGGCGTTCATTGCTGTGTATCTCCTTGTACCGCTACGACGTACTATCTTCGACCGTCGACTATCGACTCTGGTACCGCCCACTCGGCGCATCCCCGTCGATCAAACGTAGCAATCCGGGCACGCTCTCCTCGGGTAACGGGCGATCAGAGATGTCCTCGCCGGGGAAGGCCTCCTGCTGCATGACCGTGCGCATGTCGCCGGGATCGACAGCGTAGACGCGCAGATCGGGGTTCTCCACGGCTAGGACCGCCGATAGGTGGTCGAGCGCGGCCTTGCTTGAGCCATAGCCGCCCCAGCCCTCGTACGCCTCGACTCCGGCGTCGCTACTGACGTTGATGACGCGCGCGCCCGGCGTCAATAGGGGCGCGACGGCCTGTAGCAGGGCCAGCGGCGCGATGACATTGGTCCGATAGATGTCGGCGAGTGCGTCGAGCGGATAGGTCAGCAGCGACGGCAGCGGACTCGGCCCCAGTGCGCTGGCGTTGTTGACTAACAGGTCGAGCCCTCCGGCCTCGCGCACGGCATCGGCCAGCGCCGCGCGATGCGCCTCGTCCGTAATGTCGCCGGGCAGCGCCACGACCCGCGTACGCCGCGCCAACTCCGCGCGCGCCTCCTCCAAGGCCGCGCCGCCGCGCGCGTCGATAATGAGACTCCAGCCGCGCTCCGCGAGGGCGCGCGCCAGGGCGAGACCGAGCCCGCGTGAGGCGCCGGTGATTAGGGCGATACGAGATGTGGATGACGTCATGACTGCTTCTCCTGGCTTATGTGTTTGGCTATCCCCCGCGTCTGAGTACAGTGCGCTCACCCATGAGAGCCGCTGGAACCGGCGCGCGGAACCTGTTGATCAGATCATACACCTATTTCTCCGATTAAACAAGTTTTTACTGTTTTTAATTGTGAACGGTCGCGGCACGTATACTGGAGGTATGAGCCCAACACAATCACCCGCCCTAGCGGCGCTGCCCACGACCTGGCAAACGGTGCTGCGTTACCTCAAAACGCGCGGCGACGCCACGGCAGAGGACCTCGCCGCGGCCGCCGCTATCACGTTGAGCGGGGTACGGCAGCACCTAACCGCCCTGGAACGCGACGGATTGGTGACGCACACGGAGCGGCGCGCTGCTACAGGGACGGGCCGCCCCAAATATCTCTATACCCTGACGCCGACCGGCGACGCGCTGTTTCCGCGCGCCTATGCCGAACTGACCAATGAGCTGTTGCACTACGTCGAGGACGAAGACCCCGCGCTCTTGACTCGGCTGTTCGACCGCCGCGCCCAGCGCCGGCTGGAGCAGTGCCGCGCGCGCACGGAGGGGCTGCCCTTCCCCGAACGGGTGAGTGTGGTCGCGCGCATCCTCGACGAGGACGGCTACCTCGCCGACTTCACGCCTCGCGACGATGGCGCGTTCGTCATCACCGAGCATAACTGCGCCGTGTTGAGCGTGGCCAAGCGCTACAACCTGGCCTGCAGCAGCGAGCTCACCTTCCTGCAGGCGGCCCTGCCCGACGCCATGGTCGTGCGCATCGCGCACCGCCTCAACGGCGCGCATGTCTGCGCCTATGAGGTCCGTCCTCACGCCTAGCGCTCACTCTCGCCCCCTCCGGGGGAACCTGGGGAGATGCCTCCCCAGGTTCCCCCGGAGGGGGCGAGAGTGAGCGGACCCTGAAGGTGCGCCGGTGATGGGCGCGTATCCGCAGGACCTGGTATCACTAACTCAGGGGCGCCACGCCGGCCAAGCGGGCCGTGCGTCCTGCTGAAGGCGTCGTCCAAACCCAGAGAGGATACCTATATCGTGCGCCGAAATTATCTTGCCTTGCCGCTCACCGTCCGTGTCGCCGCCGTCGCGGCCCTCCTGCTTGGCGTCGCCACGCTCCCGCCGCGCCCGCTCGCCCACGCCGCCGCGTACCAGCCGCGCTTCCAGACTACCGCCTGTCCCTTTAAAGTCGGCAAGGGCCTCGTCGTGGGGCATGACGTGCGCTGCGGCTACCTTGTCGTGCCCGAAGACCGCGCCACGCCGGCGGGACGCCTGGTCCGTCTGGCCGTCGCCATCTTCAAGAGCCCCGCGCCATCGCCCGCCCCCGACCCCGAAGTTTTCCTGCAAGGGGGGCCTGGCGGCGCGATCGTCGGCCAACTGGGGCCATCCATCGACGCGTCGACGCTGCCTGTCATCGCCGGGAGCCACGATTTCATCCTGCTCGACCAGCGCGGTACGGGCTACTCGCAGCCATCGCTGGCCTGTGGCGAACTGACGCGGCTGCAATATACGACCCTTGACCAGAACCTTTCCCCGCAACGCAACGTCACGCTCGAAACACAGGCGTCGCAGGCCTGTCACGACCGCCTGGTGCGCGCTGGCGTCAACCTCAACGACTACACCACACCCGCCGATGCGGCTGACGTCGCCGACCTGCGGCGGGCGCTGGGCTATCAGACGATGGATCTGTACGGCGTTTCCTACGGCACGCGGCTGGCCCTGACCACGATGCGCCTCTATCCGCAGGGCATCCGCAGCGTCGTGCTCGACTCGGTCGTCGAGCCGCAAAGCGATAACTTCAGCGACCCCATGCGCAGCATGAAGCGCTCCTTCGACACGCTCTTCCAGGGTTGCGCCGCCGACACGGCCTGTAACAAAGCCTACCCACACCTGGATCAAACGTTCTACGCGCTCGTGACGCGCCTGAACGCCCACCCCGTTTCCTTCCGCGTCACCTCCACCGACACCCACAAGAGCTACGCGGCGTTGCTCAACGGCGACGGGTTGACCAACCTGCTGTTCCAGGCCCTCTACGCCACCTCGTTCATCCCCTCGTTGCCCAAGATGATCGACGGATTGCGGCGGGGCGAGACCAAGCTCGCCGCGTCCCTCTACGGCCAGGTCGAGTTCGACAACAGCGTCAGCATTGGCATGTACTACACAGTACAGTGCAGCGAAGACGCGCCGTTTACCAACCGCGCCAACATCGTGGCGGCGTCGAAGGCGTTGCCGCCGGTCCTGCGCGCGGATCAGCTGGTCAGCAACCTGGGTGAGTTCAGCCAATGCGCGGTCTGGAAGGTCAAGAGTGTGGCGCCGGCGCAGAAGCAGCCCGTGCACAGCAGCATCCCGACGTTGGTGCTCGCCGGCCAGTACGACCCGATCACGCCGCCCGCGCACAGCGCGGCCGTGGCCCACGGCCTGAGCCACGGCTACTTCTACCAATTCCCCGCGACCGGACACGGCGTCTTCCTCACCAACGCCTGCCCCTACCACATCACAGAAGCCTTCCTGGACCACCCCACGAGCGCGCCCGACGCCTCGTGTATCGCGGGTATGCCGGCCCCCGCGTTCCTCACGAAGTAACGCCGCCGGCCACGCCCTCACCCCAGATACGTCACCAGCCCGTCGCGCAAGGAGAACGGCCGGATACCCATCCGCTCAACGACCGCCGTGTTATCGGCGAGTGCCTCAAAAGCAATACGGGTCTAATTAGCCGCAAATGAACGCGTATACACGCAAATATCCCTTCGTATACGCGTTCATTTGCGTGCATACGCGGCTAATTAGACCATTGGGATAGACTGATAGCGGTCGACCGCATCTACGCCAAAGTTCGGTTGCCGGGTGATGCCGCCTTCGGACGGCTATAACACGGCCACTGTACGTCGTGTACGACCTAACCTAATTCAGCCTACAGCCCCCATAACCACGTCCACGAACCGCCGCTCATAGCGGTCCAGCCAATGGACGAGGCGTTGCAGATACGCGATGTTTGTGGGGATGGGGCCGGCGTCGCCCGTGGCGGCCGTGCGTCCGATCCACCACACGATGGCGGTGGCGGCGCGCAGCCGCATCAACCACGACATGGCCTCCGCCTCGGCCTCGGTCAGGGGCATCCAGCGCGTGTAACCCCGGCAGAAGCGGCGCACCTCGTCCCACGGTTCGGGGTTCTCCCACACCCACGTCGTCATCCGCAGGCCCATGGCGACATCCAGGGCGCGGGCGGCCAGCGTGGCAAACTCGAAGTCGAGCACGGCGCTGACGCGTCCCGCCGCGACCAGCACGTTGGCCGGGGTGACGTCGTTGTGGCAGAGTTGCCGGGGCAGCGCGCGGTACGGGCCATCAACGAACGCGCGTAGCCGCGCCGCCTCCTCACGCCACCAGCGCAGCAATCCGTCGTAGGGCGGCGCCGAGGGCAGGCCCAACTGCTCCGGCGTCAGCGTGAAGGGGTCGCGGGGCGGCGGCGGGAAGCCGAATAGCGCGCCGAACAAGGGACGGCCGGGCCTGGGCGCGGCCGGGTAGCGGCGCAGCGCCGCCTGCAGCTCACCGAGCGTCGCGCCCAGCAACTCAATCTGGTCCGGCGCAAGGGCGTCAAGGCGCACGCCCGGCAACAAACGCGACAGCGACATAGGTCCGTGCGGCCCGTGGACGAGCAGGGCGCCGTCGCGCGCTGCTATGGGCATAGGCACGTCGAAGGACAATCCCGCGCCCGCGAGCCACGCCAGCAGGTGATGCTCGTAGTCAATCGACGCAGGGTCGTCGTAGCTCAGGCTCACGTAGGTCTTGGCCACGAAAGCGCCCGCCCCGGTGCGCACAAGCGCGTTCCCGTTGTTCTTGCCCTCGTGTGGCAAGGCGGCAAGCTCGACCAGCGGGACCAGATCGTAGGATGCCAGCAATTCAGCAGCCCCATCCTCACGAACTACTATGTGGGACAATAATGTTGGTTCACGGTGAATCACCATGCTATACTACCAAATAATGACGCGGAGATACAGCAACAAGGGAAGGAGTGAAGGATGCCGGCGACTGAGAAGGGGATCGTGGTCCGGCTGCCGGGCGAAACGCGCGAGCGCATCGCGGCCTTGGCGCGCTCACGCGGGCGGAGCATGAATTTCGTCCTGAACGAGGCGGTGGATCGCTATGTCGCCGAGGAAGCGTGGTTGATCGATGAGATCGCCGCGGCGGTCGCGGAGGCCGACGCGCCTGATGCCCTATTCGTCCCGCAGTCCGAGGTGATGACCGGCCTCGACGCCGTTATCGAAAGCGCGCGCCGGCACCGGGCTTCGTAGCCGGACGCATGGCCGATGGATGACGATAACGACACCGAGGGAACCGAGGACAAGGTAGCGCACGAGGTCGTCTGGTTGTCGCGGGCACAGCGCCACCTGACGGAGATCGTCGTCTACATCGCTGAAGATAATCCAACGGCCGCGATCTCTGTCAAGGAACGCATCGAACAAGCGACCACCCACCTATCCGCCAACCCCCGCATGGGGCGTCAAGGGCGCATCGACGGGACGCGTGAACTGGTCGTTTCCGGGCTCCCCTACGTTATCCCCTATCGCCTACGCTTTGGCCGCGTCGAGATCCTGGATGTGATTCACGCCGCCCGGCGCTGGCCGTCGCGCCTCTGATAGTGGTCTGCACTCGCCTACGTCCTGCCCATCTTGCCATACGTTGATCGAACAGGAACGGGGCTGCTTAACATGCCCTTAACACCCCTCTGATACCCTCAAGACGGCGCATCACCGTGGCGCCTACGACTATCATAGGGGGACGTTCGACGTGACGACCTACGGCGTGCTGGCGCGCTTCGCCGTGGTGAGCCTCGTCGGGACGGGGCTGGACTTCGCGATCCTATGGTTACTCGTCGCGCACGCGGGGTGGGCGCCGCTCCCGGCCAAGCTCATCTCGACCGAGGCCACCATCGTCAATACGTTCGTTTGGAACAACGTGTGGACGTTCCGCGACCGCGTCGCGGGGCCGCTCCTCCGCCGGTTTCTCTCGTTCAACGCCAGGTACGCCGGCAGCCTCGCGCTCTCACTGACGATCGTCGGCGTCCTCGTCGCGGTCTTCGGCCCGCGCTACTACCTGCTCTACAACGCCGCGACCCTGCCGCTAAACTTCGCCTGGAACTACCTCTGGAGCACCCGCGTCATCTGGCGCGACCGCCGCGCTAAAGCGCCCTCCCGGTCCCGACGAGGCCCGGAAACCAAGCGTTCAGCCTGACCGATCTGACCATGGAAGTCGATAGTCGGAAGCCGGCTAACGACCATCGGCCATCGACTATCGACTATCAACTGGCACGCTGGCGTCGGGCCGGATGCGCAGCCACTCGGGGTTGTCGTCGGACCCGCCCGCGAGCAGGAATTTGACGACCTCGCGCCGGGCCGACGCCTCCTGCTCCAGCACGACGACCCACACCCGCTGCGGCGATTCGGCGCGGCCACGCGTGAACAGCGCCATCGGATCTTCGACGGCGACCACCGCGTCGATCAGGCTCGTCCGCTGGCGTCCCTGCCGCACCATCTCCAGGCCGATCTCATCGTACGTGACCCGCCACCCAGGGACTTGGCCGTCGATGATCGCATCGACCGCCGCCTCGACCGTCTGGTGGTCGGCGCGGCCCTGCATCGCTAAAAGAGGCGGTTCCATGTATCCTGTTCCTCACCATCCTGCTCGCGGTAACGCACACATGCGCTACCCTCGTGGAGTGTGCCCCCAGCATACACCACTCGGACATACCGGACCTTTCCGCGCCCCGCAAACAGTTCAATCGGGTGGTCGCCTCATGGGAGGCGGCATGATAGGTTTAGGGCAACGAGGATCACTGAAACAGGGAGGGCATCGTGCGGCGACGTGGCGCCTTGCTAGCGCTGGTGGGGCTACTACTGCTCGCGGCGCTGGCGGAGTTGGCGATCATCTTTCGCCCCGACAGCACGGGGCCCGTCGTCGGCACGATCGCCACGGACGCTTTCCCGACCTTGATCGCCGACGACCCGCGCACGGGGCGCGCCATCTTCGGCTCCGAAGATGGCGCGCGCCTCTTTGTGGTCGACACACTCACCGCCCGCGTCGTGAGTACCGTGACGCTGCCCCGCTCCACCGTCCTGGAGGGCGCATTCGGTTTCACCGCTATCCCGTCCCAGCAAGAGGATACGGGGCGCGGTCTGGTGTTCGTCATCAGTCATCCACCGCTCGGCCTCCAATTGTATACCCTTAACGTATTGCCTACAAGTTAAGGTTCTGAGCCACATGTCAAGTACCCGCATTTCCGCCGCTCGGGGTGGCAAAGGGAGCGTAGCAGCATATACGCCGTACGTCCACGAGCCTTTTGCTCCCACACACGGCTGTCGCTACGCCATGCGCCTCATGCGTTTGTGCAACATGGCAGCTGTCAGGTTGGCTTAAAAGCTGCAAAAATGGCCTTGACAACGGCTTAAAATCCTTAACTTGTAGAAAAAGCCCTTAACGCCATCGACATCCGTAGCGGCCGCATCGTGGGCGCCGCTCCGCTACCCCCGGCCGGCGGCGGCAATGACGCGTGGGTAGTCGTAGACCCGCGGACACGGCGCGTCTTCGCGCTGACCGTCCCATTCCCCGGCGTCGCCGTGAGCGTCTTCGACGAGCTGACCCTGCGCCTCCTGCGCACGACGACCGTCAGCGCCCCGCCCCCCATCAACGTGGGCTGGGGTATTGGCAATCCACTCGCGGTGGATGTCTGTAGCGCCCGCGTCTTCGCCAGCCATGTCGCGGACAACAGCGTCGGCGTGCTCGACGCGACGAGCGGACGGCTCCTGAGGACGACAGCGCTGTACCCGCACGGCAATCAGCTCGGTCGTAGCCTACAGGCGGGCGCGTTACGCGCGGACGAGACGCTTGGCCGCGTGTACGTTACCGACACCTTGAATGGCGTCATGCACACGCTCGATGCGGCGAGCGGCCGCGCGTTGGGCAGCACGCGTATCGGCCCACGCCCGTTCCCCCCGATTGTGGACGAGCGCGCGCGACGCCTCTTGGTCCCGTACCGCCGCGGCCTGGCGGCGCTCGACGCCGGTAACGGACGGCTCCTGCGTCGTATCGCGACCGTCCAGGCGCCTATGTATGTCGCGGCCACGGCGAGCGACGGGCGCGTCTTCCTGAGCAGCGGACTCGACGGTTCCGTCGGTGTCGTCGGCGCGCGGCCCGGCGCGCCTATCCGGACACTGCGCACGGCGAGCAGTCATGTGGACGGCCTGGCGCTGGACGATCACAGCGGACATCTCTTCGTGCTCGATCCAGGTTCAGGGAACGCGAGCGGCGCGTTCATGGGACAGGGGGTCGTGCGCGTGCTGGATGTGACGAGCGGGGCCACCCTGCGGACCATCCCGGTGGGCAGCGCCGCCAATGCTATCGTCATCGACCAGCGGCGCCAGCGCGCCCTCGTGTTCAACGGTGGCGGCGCGCTACCCGTGCCCGACCCTTGGGGATGGCTACCGACAGCGCTACGGCAACGGCTACCCTTCATCCCGGCGCCTTCGTCGGGCGCGCGGATCGCGCCTGGCAGCGTCACCATTATCGACACGTCGCGGTTATAGCGACATAGCCCCATCCTGGCCGGAGCCTATCAGCCTGATGTCCGTCAATCCCATCGGGGCCTGCTCCCTGTCGTGTGGCGCCCCTATCATAAGCTGTCGCCCGCGGCGCTAGTTTCCGCACATTTATCCTCTTGTTGCTCGTATTACTTGCAAATCGTTGCATAACGTGGTATCGTGGTGTCATCGTCAAGAGGCGCGCCGCCCAAGAGCGCGACGGGCGATGCCGCCTGGAACAGGCGGAAAGGAATGAGAGCGCATGAGCACGTTGGCCCCCCACGCCCAAGACCGGGGCATGTTCGGACGCATCGCCGCCGTGTGGCGCGATGCGCCGCCCGACCTGAAGAAACGTCTGATCACGATCTATGCCCTACTGATCGGCTTCAACGCCATCATCTGGGCGCTGCTGCTGCTCACGTCGGCCCGCTACCCACTGCTGCTGGGGTTGGCGCCGGTCGCCTACGGCTTCGGGCTGCGCCACGCCGTCGACCCCGACCACATCGCCGCCATCGATAACACCACGCGCAAGCTGATGCAGGACGGGCAGCGCCCCGTCGCCGTCGGCTTTTTCTTTTCAATGGGCCACTCCACTGTCGTCTTCCTGCTCTCCGTCCTGATCGCGATCTCAGCCGCGTTCGTCAAGACGAACCTGCCCCAGATGAAGAACGTGGGCGGCGTGATCGGTACGAGCGTTTCGGGCGTCTTCCTCGTCATCATCGCGATCATCAATCTGATCGTGTTCGTCGACATCTACCGCACCTGGCGCAAAGTGGTGCGGGGCGGTACGTATGATGACAAGACCCTGGACGACTACCTGTCTAACCGGGGCCTGCTCGCCCGCCTGCTGCGCCCGATGCTGCGCGTGGTGACGCACAGCTGGAATATGTACTACATCGGCTTCCTGTTCGGCCTGGGCTTCGACACGGCCAGCGAGGTCGGCATCCTGGGCATGTCCGGCCTCGGTGGCGTCCACAGCATCCCGGTCTGGTCCGTCCTGCTCTTGCCCTTGCTTTTCGTGGCGGGTATGTCGCTCATCGACACGAGCGACGGGGTCGCCATGCTGGGCGCCTACGGCTGGGCCTACATCAAGCCAGTGCGCAAGCTGTACTACAACATGAGCATCACGGCCATCTCGATCGCGATCGCGCTGTTCATCGGCGGCCTGGAGTGCCTGCAGGTCATCATCCAGGAGTTGAACCTGAGCGGCGGCGTCTGGGACTTCATCCAGAACCAGATGAACATCAGCAATTGGGGCTTCTACATCATCGGCATCTTCCTAGTCAGTTGGATCGGATCGATGGCCTACTACAAACTGCGGCACATCGACCGCCTGGACGACGAGTTGCCGCGCGCCTCAACCGGAGGGGCGCCGGCGCGGTAAGCGGACAGGACGCGCCGGCGCCGGGACGATCGCACAGGCGCATACGCGTCGTGTGCGCCCGACGCGTATGCGCGTATCGCGTATTATGAAAAGTAAAGGAGGCAGCCGGCTCAACAGCGCGGTGGCTGCCTGCCTGTCTTAACGATGAAAAGGGGAGTGCCATGGACGCGACCGACAACGGGGATGTGGCCGAACTCAAGCGCGTGCTCCACGCGCACGGCCTGCGCGTCACCATCCCCCGTGTCGCCGTGCTCCAGGCCCTCGACGCGGCTCCGAGCCATCTGAGCGTGGAGGAGATCGCGCACGCCATCGCGGAGCGCTACCCCGCGTTCGATCGCGTCAGTCTGTATCGGACGGTGGAAACGTTCGAGGCGCACGGACTGGCCCTCCGCGTCGAACTCGACGACCGGATACTGCGCTGGGAACGCAACCGGCACGCCCATCACCACATGGAGTGCCGGCACTGCGGAGCGGTCATCGAACTGGAGACCGCCCACTTCGAGCGTCTAGCGGACGAGTTGGCGCGGGTCTACGGCGTGCGCGTCGAGTTGCGCCACCTGGCGCTGCCAGGCCTCTGTGCCCGCTGTGTCTCAGCGGTGGCTTGATCCTCCCACGCCTACAGGTTGTGAGGTTTTTGCGCTTCGGCAGCGCACCGGGCTAATCCGGCCCGGTGTAGGTTGCTAACGATACCAGCCTGTCCCGGACACTATGGTGGACTCAGGGGCGTGGCGGAGCGGACCCGAAACGGCGGAGGACACCGGATATGACAGCCGCGGAACAGTGGACCGACGCGCTCGCGGCGTGGGCGATCCCCCCGCGCATCCTGCGGGCGGCGCCGGAGTCGCCCTGGGGCTATCCGGTCGCCCTGTTCGCCCGGCGCGCCGACGCCACGTCCGTGGAGCTGACCGTGTCTCATCGGAGGGCGCTTGAGGCGTTACCGGAGGGTGGGACCGTGCTGGATGCCGGCTGTGGGGCGGGCGCCGCCTCGCTTCCCCTGGCGCGCCGGGCCGGTCGGCTGGTTGGGGTCGATCCCTCGCCGGAGATGCTCGCGGCGTTTCGCGTCCGCAGAGAGGCCGCGGGCGTGGCCGTGACCACGCTGGCCGGCGCTTGGCCAGCCGCCGCAGCACGGGCTCCGATCGCCGACGTGGTGGTCTGCCATCATGTGGCCTATAACGTGCCCGATCTATCCGCCTTCGCGCGTGGCCTCACCGCCCACGCCCGCGTGCGCGTGGTCATGGAGCTCACGGCCGAGCACCCCCTGACCCCGCTGAACGATCTCTGGCGGCGCTTTCATGGCCTGGCGCGGCCGGCCAGACCGACAGCGGATGACGCCGTGGCGGTCCTGCGGGAGGCGGGTCTCGCGCCGCAGCGGGAGCTGTGGGTGGCGTCGGCGTTCAATCCGTACACGCGGCACGATGAGTTGATCGCCTGGACCCGCCGCCGACTGTGTCTGCCTGCCGCCCGCGACCCTGAGATCGCGGCCGCGCTCGCCCAGCGGATCGTGCATGGACCCGAGGGCACCGTCACCCTCCCCCCACCACAGGTAGTAACGCTGTGGTGGGATGGGGAGGCTGTGAGTTCGACAAAGTAGCCGGTTTTCGGTCTGTTACTTGGCGAAGAACGGAGTCACTTGGGCGACCACCGTCGCCATGTCGAAACCACCGTCGAAGGGGCCAAGCGTCGGGTCCTGGCCCGCCAGGGTCATCCAGGCCGCCGCGTGGCGCGCCTCCACTGTCACGATGCTCGCCGCCGTGAGCAGGATCGCCGGCGTCTTGATCAGGGCGGCTTGGCCCAGGTAAGCATGCACGCCCAGGTTCTCCACGACGATACCGAACCCCAGGGAGAGCGGCGGGAAGTTGTACGTGGCCTCAGCGACCGGCGTGCCGCCGTTCGCTTTGATCGCTGCCGTCAGCGCATCCACATGCTGCTTCTCGTCCGAGGCCAGGATGCCCACGAGATCCCCGATCTGGCCGGCCGGTCGCTGAGTCGTGCGATAGAACGTGGCCTCGATGTGCTCCAGCGTCAGGGCATAGTTCAGGATATCAAGATCGCTCTTGGGCAGGCCGGTGCGCGTGTGGCCGGGCGTGAGCTCCGCCGCGAGGGCCGGCGCGGCACCCGTCGCCAGGGCCGCGCCCCCCACGCCGCCGCCGACCAGCAGCAGCTTGCGTAAGAAGTCGCCGCGCCCCGTCGTCTGATCGAACGCGTCGATGATGATCTCGCGCATCTCCTCGTGTGTCTCGTACAGTGCCATGGTGTCATCCTTTCTCCGCACCGCGGATCGAAAGTGTTCTGAATCGCCGTATATATGGGTCGTCGCGCGTCGCGCCGAGATGCGCGCTACTTGGCGAAGAGGGGCGTGACCGCGTTCACGACCGCTGTCATGCTCAAGCCGGTGTCGAAGGCGCCAAGCGTCGGGTTCTGCTTGTTGAGCGTCATCCAGGCCGCCGCGTGGCGCGCCTCGACCGTGACGATGCTCGCCGCCGTCAGCAGCAGGGCCGATGACTTGACGAGCGGCGCCGCGCCCAGGTAGGCGTGCACGCCTGTGTTCTCCAGGATCACGGCGAACGGTAGGCTGAACGGGGGGAACTTATACTTGGCCTCTTGCACGGGTGTCCCGCCGGCGTTCTGTATCACCGTCGTCAAGGCGTCGACGTGGGTCTTCTCGTTCGCGGCCACGACGTCAATATAGCGCGCGATCTGCGCATCGGACGGGCGCGACGCCGTGCGGTAGAACGTCGCCTCGAGATGCTCGAGGGTCAGCGCGTAGTTCAGAATCTGGAAGTCGCTGTTGGGGATGCCAGCGCGCGTGCGGCCGGGCTCCATCTCGGCGGCCAGGGCCGGCACGGCGCCGCTCATCAGGGCCGTGCCGCCGGCGGCAACGCCAGCGCCCACGAGCAGCATCTTGCGCAGGAAGTCGCCGCGCCCGGTCTGCTTGTCAAACGCGTCGATGATCGCCTCGCGCACCTCTTCCGGGGTCTCGTACAGTGCCATGTTCTGCCTCCTCCTTATGCTTCGTACGTCCCGCGTCTGTCTGTTCAACCGCGGGACGCCCTATCAATGAGTACGCGCTAGCACGCGCCTTGGATCATCTTCTTACATTGTGCCCATGATGATCGGGCAATTGAGCACGACGCCGGTCATGGTCAACGTGAGCTTGCCCGCTTTGGCCAGGTCGTTGATCTGGGTGTCGGAGCCGAGCGCGCTGGCCGCGGCGGGATTCTTCCACGTCACACGCACCTCTTGCCAAAGCGGCGTGTAGTCGGACTCGCCCGGCTTCGTGCCGAAGACAGGGCCGCGTCCGGCGAAGGCGCCGTTGGTGATGAGGTAGATCTTACTGGCGCTCCCGCGCGCCGCTCCGAGGGCGGGGGCATAGTTGATATGGTCATGCGCGGCCTCGGCCTTGCTCGATGTATCGGTCGCGATATACATGAGCGTATGACCGTCGTAGTAGCCCGTGTACGCAGTCAGCGTGGCCGTCCCCCGCGGCCCCATCGCGCTCATGCCGCCCTGGCCGCTCATGCCGCTGGCGCCGTGCGCCGCGACGACGAGCGTGGCCGTCATGAAGGAGTGGAACGCGCAGTGGTAGGGGTACGCGCCCGGCTTGGTCAGGGTCAGCGTGAAGCTCTTGCCTTGCGCGATGGAGCCGGAGTCGGTCCACGCGTTGCTATCGCTGGTGACGGTGTGGGCGGCGCTGTCCTTGTTTGTCCATACCACGGTCGTGCCGGGGGCGACGGTCAGGGTATGGGGGCTAAAGGCAAAGCCCTGGATGGACACATGGACCGTGGCGTGCGCGGCGGTCGCCGGCCGCGCGGCGCGCGCGGACCAGGCCGGCGCCAGCAACATAGCGGCGAGGGTGAGGGCGGCCAGCGGCCAGATGAATCGACGACTATAGCTCATGAATTACCTCCGCGAGTTCTCGCACAGCCGCGATCTTAACTGTGCGAGAACGACTATTTACCGTGCGGGAACGACTATTTGCCGCCGGTCACGACGACCCACCAGTAGCCGCCGTTGATGGTCAAGCCCTGGCCGCGCATCTGGCCCACCTTGTTGTCCCCGAGGAAGGTGTAGAGTGGCGCCCCATCATAGGTGAGCTGATGCGTGCCGTCGGAGCGGACGGCCACCCCAAAGGTACCCGCCATGCCGGTCATACTGGCGGCAGGAGAGGCGCCCTTGGGGCCCAGGAGCGGCGGCCAGACCTTGGCGCACGTCCCATAACATGTGCTCTTGTGCGGTTTGTCGGGCGCGAAGATATAGAGCGTCGCGCCCCCGGATGTCACCAGGATGTGGGCCGAGGCGGCCTTCACGAGGGCCGCGCCCGCCGGGGCGTGCGCCCGCGCTTGGGCACCGGTGACGGTGACCGCGAGGAGCGCTGGGAGCGCCAGCAACGAGAGAAAACGACGACGAAACGGCTGCACGATGCACCTCCAGTGTCAGTGCGACTCCTGTCTGCTACGCGAAGAAAGGCGTGACGGCCTTGACCACCGTGGCCATGTCGAGCCCCGTGTCGAAGGCGCCCTTCGTGAAGTCCAACCCATTGGGCATGTTGCCATAGTTCAAGGTGGCCCAGGCGGCGGCGTGGCGCGCCTCCACCGTGACGATCGAGGCCGCCACCGGGACGAGCGCCGCCGTCTTGATCATCGGCAGCGCGCCCAGGTAGGCGTTCACACCCAGGTTCTCCACGGTCACGCCGAACGGCAGGCTGATCTTGGGGAACTTGTACATCTTGGCCGCGACCGGCTTGCCGCCGTTCTGGCTGATCGCCGCCGTGAGGGCGTCCACATGCATCTTCTCATGGGTGGCGATGATGTGCACGTAGTGCAGGATCTGGCCCGTCGGCGCATCCGTGCGCTTGACACCGGCGTAGAACGTGGTTTCGATGTGCTCCAGCGTCAAGGCGTAGTTCAGGATGTCGATGTCGCTCTGGGGGATGCCCGCCTTGTTCAGGCGCGTATCCAGACCCAACGACGCGGCGTCGACGCGCCCGGCGCCCAACAGGCCGCCGCCGACCCCGATCGCGGCGACGCCGGCGCCCGCGGCGATGACCGTACGCAGGAAGTCGCCGCGCCCCGTCGTCTGGTCGAACGCGTCGATGATCGTCTCTTGTACTTCCTCAGCTGTCTCGTAAAGTGTGCTCATGGTACCTACCTTCCTTGTGCCTTCCAACTCTCCCCGTCGCCCCACATGTAGGGGCGGCGCGCCTCATCTCGTGAATGAGGCGGTTGATCGAACCTGACGGCGGCGCCGGCAGCCGCGCGCCGGTCTTGCTAATGATACGTCCGTCGCGCGCCGTTGGATCACAATTTGCATCTGTTATTTTTATCATTCATTATCATTGTCTTCTGCAGTCGTCCGCGTACCTAAAAACACACCATTATGGAAGGTTTTGGGTAACCCTATTGCCTACAAGTTAAGGTTCTGAGCCACATGTCAAGTACCCGCATTTCCGCCGCTCGGGGTGGCAAAGGGAGCGTAGCAGCATATACGCCGTACGTCCACGAGCCTTTTGCTCCCACACAC
>JAABUJ010001703.1_pt1 | contig 30564 bp, 37 predicted proteins | sample 5559131 | NCBI WGS metagenome assembly JAABUJ01 (sample SAMN10711875, study PRJNA513366) | rock metagenome | isolation source: Antarctica rocks | place: Antarctica: Victoria Land, Mt New Zealand nord | collected 2016-01-07
GCCCACGGCGCCCCGCTTTTGGAGCGTCTCGGATGATGACCAGCACCTACAACGACGAACGCCCGGCTGTAGGGCCGGGCGCCGTCACAACTCCGGCCGGGCAGGGCCATCATGCCACACCATAACGGCCCGCGCGGCGCACATCTCCGCCTGACAGACGTGAAGGACCTCCCGAGCGAAGGGTGGCGCACGGGTCATATCCAGTGGCGCTTCGCCCTAGGCGACCGCTCCTTCTACGTCGAGTCAAGCCGTGACGGGGCAGTCGTCTGTGACATGCAGGAGACCGACTGCACGGTGTGGGCGGCCGCACCGGCCGGTACCACCGGGGACCCCGAGCTCGACGGGGCGATCTGCGCCCGCATCGGTGAGGAGATGGCTCGGGCCAAGCTCGCCGGGATCATCAGCGTCCCCGCAACGCATGGCAGGAGGTGGGCCGCATGAGCCCGACCGACCATCCCAGTGGTCTGACGGTACGCACGGCCGACCTCTCGCGCTCACGACCGCCGCGCTGGGCGTGGGAGGGACGGATCGCGCTGGGCTCGCTGAACCTGCTGGTAGGCAATGAGGGCGTCGGCAAAGGCACCCTCATCGCCTACCTCGTGGGGATGTTGACCACGGGCCGGCTCCCCGGTGACCTTCGAGGCCAGCCGGTCGGCGTGGGCGTCCTGGGCGACGAGGACAGCTTCGATGACGTGTGGGCGCCGCGGCTGCATGCGGCCGGCGCCGACCTCTCACGCGTGGTCCAGATCGAGCGGCCCGACGGCGGCTATGTCGAGCTGAGCGAGGACCGCTCCAAGCTCGCCGCGGTGGCACGGTCTGAGGGCCTGCGCGTGCTGTTCCTCGACGCCCTGCTCGACCACCTGGGCGTCGGAGTAGACGACTGGCGTGCCAAGGCCGTTAGAGACGCCCTCAGGCCCGCCCGGACGCTCGCGCGAGACCTCGACCTTGCGTTCCTCGGGGCGATGCACCCGAACAAGCGGGCCGACAGCTTCCGCACTCTCGTGGCGGGCGCATCGGCGTTCAACGCCGTGTCGCGCTCGAGCCTGCTGCTCGCCGCCCACCCTGACGACGAGGACCGCCGCGTACTCGTGCGCGGCAAGGGCAACCTCGTGGCCAGGCCGCAGGCCGTCGAGTTCGACATCGAGTCCTACACCTTCCCCGCCAACGGTCATAACTTCTCCGTCCCGCGCGCGTCGGAGTTCGTCCTTTCAGACCTCACGGTGGATGATCTCGTGGGCCCCGAGGGCGTGGCACGGCAGCACAGCAAGGCCGGAGACGCCGCGGCGATCATCGAAGCGCTGCTACCGCGCGACGGGGGGTGGCACCCGGCCAAGGCGATCTATGAGGCGTGCGCCGAGGAGGGCATCGAGGAGCGCACCGTGCAGCGCGCGGCCGAGCGTCTGGCGGTTGAGCGCCGGCGTGGGCGGGAGTTTCCGGCACCGATGGAGTGGCGGTGGGCGCCCACTCCTGACAGCCCTCGCGGGGGTGTCGAGAGTGTCGTGTGTGTCGGGAGTGTCGGGAGTGCGAGGACCCCGCGTAGTGGCGACAGTCCCGACAGTCCCGACAGTGAAAACGCGCGTCGGGAGCGTGTCGGGAGCGCCGTGAATGCCCGGATGCCCGTGGATGCCCACCAACCTCTCGATGCCCTTACCGCCGACGTGGACCACGACTGGCGATGACCGACCAGCCCGCCCAGGACGCCTCCCCGGTCGCTGCCGAGCCCCAGACCGGCGATAAGGATGGCGTAGACCCCGAGGCCCTGGAGCCCCTGGAGCTTCGCCGAGCACGCCAGGTTCTCGCTGAGACCCACCGCCATCCCGACCTGGCACCGCCCTGCCGTTGTGACCGCCCGCTCATGCTCACCGACGAGGCCGAGCCGGCGGCGTGCGCCCGCTGCGGAAGGACCCCCAGGTGAGCCGGTCGGACCTCGCCCCTGTCCCGCGGGTCGCGCTCAACCGTGACGACGCCGCCGCCGCGCTGGGCATCTCCCTCGACAGCTTCGAGCGTCACGTCCAGCCCGACCTGCGCATGATCCGCCGAGGCAAGCTGCGCCTCGTGCCCGTCGCCGAGCTCGAGCGCTGGGCCGCCGGGCACGCCGAGCTGACGCTCGGGGCTTGACGGTGAGCGTAGGATGCGTCCAACTACCAAGTGCCCCCGCGACCGCTAGAACGGCCCGGGGGCGTGGCACCGAGTGACGAGACTCGGCGCGCCTGGCACCCTACCCGCCGTGGGTGGCGCTGCCTTCCTCGCCAGGACCGCCCTCGAAGCCTCCCAACCAAAGGAGGAACCGACATGGCTGAACGCATGACACTCGAAGAGAAGGTGACCGCGACCTTGACCCCCTTCTCGCCGCCGTGCTACGCGCGTACGACGAGGTAGTGCCGATGTCGAGTTCTCCAGCGCTCGATCGCGCCTCGCGCACGTTGCTCAACGGGATGGGGGTACCCGCATGAAGGGCCCCGATGGACGCGCCAGCTCGAAGCGAGAACGGACCGCCAGGACACCGGGCATCGAAGCGCGCCACGCCCGCACCTGCCCCTCCCGAAAGGAGGGCGGCAAGTGCAACTGCACCCCGACCTACCAAGCGCACGTCTTTGACCGGCGCACCGGGAAGCGCATCCGCAAGACGTTCGACACCATCACCGGGGCCAGGCAGTGGCGTCAGGACGCCCAGGTGGCGCTGCGCCGCGGCACCATGCGCGCACCGGGCTCCACGACGGTCCTGGAGGCCGCCGAGACGCTCGTGGCAGGTATGCGTGACGGTTCCATCCTCGACCGCTCCGGCAAGCCCTACAAGCCGTCGACGATGCGCGGTTATGAGCACACCCTGCGCAAGTACATCATCCCCGCGCTCGGCGCCCAGAAGATCACGGGCGTGCATCGCCGCGACCTGCAAGACCTCATCGAGCAGCTACGCGCCAAGGGTCTCGGACCGTCCACGATCACCAACGCCCTGGACCCGCTGCGCGTCATCTTCCGTCGGGCGATGCGCCGCGATGAGATCGCCGTGGACCCCACCGACGGCCTGGAGCTACCGGCGGTGCGTGGCAAGCGCGACCGAATCGAGTCACCGCAGCGCGCCGGGGACCTCATCGCCGCCCTCCCAGATGATGAGCGTGCCTTCTGGTCGGTCGCCCTATTCGCCGGTCTGCGTCGGGGCGAGCTGCGCGGGCTTCAGTGGTCGAGCATCGACTTCGGCGCGGGCTTGATCCGAGTCGAGCGCGCCTGGGATGACCAGACCGGCCCCATCGACGTGAAGTCAGACGCAGGCCGGCGCGCCGTGCCGATGGCTGGCCCCGTGCGGCGCGAGCTGGCCGCACACAAGCTGCGCACCGGCCGCGACGGCGAGGACCTCGCGTTCGGGCGAACCCCCACCGAGCCGTTCTTCGCCAGCACCGTCCGCGCACGGGCCAGGAAGGCGTGGGAGGCCGCGGGGCTTGAGCCGCTGACTCCGCACGAGGCACGCCACTGCGCGATCAGCTACTTCATCGCCGCCGGCCTGGACTGGAAGCAGATATCGACCTGGGCCGGCCACGGCGACGTGCGCCAGACCTGGAACCGCTACGGACACCTCGTGCCCGGCGGTGAGCGGGAGGCCGCAGACCGCCTCAGCGCCTACCTTGAGCGCCCGACTGTCGCGCAGACTGTCGCGCAGGGCGCCGAGGGCGAGGAAACCCCGCGAATTGCGGCGGGTTCTCAGTACCGCTACGGGGATTCGAAAGGTGGCGGCATCGGCTCTACAGAGCCAATCCTCGCCGTAACAGGCCAAGATCATACCGCTCAGGACCGCTCGGGAACGCTCCGGACGGGGGCTGACTGTCGGCAGAGTGTCGGCAACCTCGAGGCCTCATGCGCCGATCCTACGCTTGGCCGAGCGTCGTCCCGGCCGGAAGGGCGCCGCACGACTCGTCTGCCCGGTTTCCGTACGGCCGGACCTCGCTCGGCGACATCCGCAGCGGGCTCGGGAATCGCCCAGGCAGCGGGGCCTCATGTGCCCTTTGTAAGTTTGTGCCGAAACAGCACAAGGTTGGCTGACGTCGCGGGTAACGTATACGGTGGTCGTCCAGTCTCTAAGGCATGCTGATCAAGCGCCTGGGATCGACTGCCGATTAGCAGCGCAGGTACAGAAAGGGGCCCCGATGCAGAAGGTCATCTACACCTTCGACTCCATGGAGCGCTCTCTCGATGCATACGAGCGGCGCTTTGGGCTGACCTCAGCCGCGTTTTACGGGGCCTACGAGCGCAACCGCGACGATGCTTCGCTCGCTCACGTGCCGCAGTGGCAACGCCATTCTTGGGCCAGCTTTTATCGCGAGTGGCGCGAGCCTGGCGGAGACTTCGCCGCCAGCGTCGAGCGCGAGCTTGCTGTCTAGGTAGGCGGCGATCCCCAGGCCGGCCAGAGGTAACCTCTGCCGGTGGATGTCTGGGAATACTTTGCGACCAAGCAGCGAGAGATCGAAGAGTGCTCCGGCGCGTTAGACGAGGGCTTCCAGATGGCGGCGCAAAGCGTCGAGGGCCAGCGTGGGCGCGTCTGGGGCAGGGTCCTGCTCAACGAGCGGGCTTTTCTCCAGGTCAGTGAGCGAGTCCGGGTGCGCGGAAGTGGCGTTACGCGCGATGAGTACGCTTACTACCTAATCGTTGACGGGGCAGAGTTTTGGGGGATGGAGCGCGATCCGACCCACGACCCCGTCGACCATTCGCACGACAGTGACCACAACCGGGCGCCCTGCTCGCCAATATCCCTAAAGGGGGCCCTTGAGCGAGCCTGGGACACGCTCTCAGCAGAGGGCATATCCTAAAAGCCCTGGCTCCGCGAGGGGTGAGTTGGGCGGGTGCCGGCGGAGGCTGCTGAAAGGCTCGATCGACCATGCCGCCCGCACGCGCGTTCGGCCCTAAAGCTCAGTCATGCCTTGGCCGTCCCCGGGGAAGCGTCGAGATAGAGATCCATCTTCGCCGCGATCACGCGCGCTGAGTCAGGGAACAGGTGCCCGTAGATCGTCTTTGTCGTTCTCGGGTCACTGTGGCCGATCGTGGCGGTCAGCTCGAGGTCGTTCAAACCCGCCTCGATGAGATAGCTCGCGGCACTGTGCCTGGCTTCGTGCGGTGTGATCGGCGTGAGCTTCGCTGCCTTCCACGCCTCGTTTGCCCTGGTCCTGATCGTTGACGGGATGAAGGGCAACGATCGCGTCCGGCCGAACACGAGATCCCCCTCGCCGCGCCCAGTGGCGAGCTTGTGAGCGACCAACGTCCGACGCAGAGTGCCGGCCAGCGGGACCCGGCGGGACCCGGCGTCAGTCTTCGGGGGCTGCTCACCGTCTTGATCGTCCCAGGTGCGCTCGACGCGGATAACACCGGCCTCGAGGTCGAGATCCGTCCACCGCAACGCCCGTAGCTCGCCCCGGCGCAGGCCGCCATAGAACGCGCACGCCCAGAAGGCCTGCTGGTCCGTTGGCGCGGCATCGATGAGCTGCTGTGCCTCACCGCGGTCAGCGACGCGCTCCCGGCGTCCCTGGGGGCGCGGCAGCCTGAGGTTCAGCATCGGGTCGACGGTCACCAAGCCGTCCTCGATCGCTTCCCTGAAGATCACGCGGAGAGGGTCCAGGTTGTTGTGGATCGTCGAGGGGTCAAGCCCGCTACGCAGCCACTGACGGGCGAGCTCTCGGACACGGGCTCGGGTGACCGCGGTGAGGCGGACCGGGGCGAGGCTAGGCAGCACATGGAGGCGCAGGGCCCGCTCGTAACGACGGACCGTGGCGGGCTTGTAGGCCGCTGAGACCGACTCGTGACCGTCCCGTCGCGCATGCCCATCAGAAGCGCCTCGGCGGCCTCACGGACCGTCAGGCGGCAGGCCGTGACCGGTGTGTCACCGCGCTCGATCGCGTTCTGCATCTCCCCGCGCCATAACCGCGCCTCCCGGAGCTTCGGATGGCGTTTTCGTAGGCGCCGGCCGCTTCGCGGGTCGTGGACGGTCGCTTCGTACGGGCAGTCGCAGTCGCGCGCTCCCTTGCATGCTGCGGGGTGCACTCGGTAGATGCCCCTGTCGGCACGCTCAACTCGTCTCTTGGGTGCCATCAGGAGGCACCCCGGTGGCTCGCATCGCCCAATGCGTGGGGAGACAGCGAGCGCGGCCCGGGCGGGAACCGCTCCGCCAGACCAGCCGCGACGTCCTCAAACGAACGACGACCTGGAGACTGAGGGCGAAGAGTCGGGATGATCTCCTCCTCCAGGAACCGCCTCACTCGCACCCATGCCTGGGCCTCTGCGTCCTCGTCTCCGAAGTCGACCCCTCGCCAGCGTGCCCTCATGCCGGGCCCGCCGGGGATAGATGTCGCTCACCTAGATCCGCCAAGCGCTCTCGGCCGCTACGCGCAAGACGCTGACCCCACTCCTCGAAGTCGCGCCGAAACCCCGCATCCGGAGGAGCCGGGCGCTCTTGGAGATAGCGCAGGATGAGAACCCCGACCTCGACCTCGGCTCGAGCATCCCAGACAGCGGCTTCACGGCCGGTAACCAGGGTCATGCCGGCACCACAACCCCGGCGATCCGCCTGGCGGCGATCAGCATCTCCGCGAACATCGGCAAGAGATCACTCGGCAAGCTGCCGGGCTGCTGCTCTCCCAGTCCCTCTGCCGCTCTCGTGGCCACGGCAGCGAGTCCTTCGGGCGAAAGCGGCAGATCAACCGTCGAGGGGACACTCGCCGCGTGAAGGACTCGCATGGCCCCGACCAGCCCGTCCGTCTCGCTGCTGGCCTTCTCGTATTCACCGGCCACGTCGTCCATCGTCGGCATCTCCGGATCAATCCAAGTCGTCTCACGGGTGACCGGGTAGGTGGTCGAGAGCTCTTCGAGGGCGCCGTACATCAGCCCACACGCTCCGTAGAGCAGGGCGCGCCTCGCGGCGTCGTTCTCCAGGACGACAGTTACTCGCTGCTCGTTGGCGATGGTGCTCATGCCATCGCCCTCCCGTTGGCCTGGCGTTCGCGGTCAGACTGCAGGAGCAACTCCCTGTCGCCTCGTGTCGTCCAGCCCACCGCGTCGAGCAGCTCGGCGGTTGCTAGGACGTGCCGGCAGCGGCCCAGCGCGTCCTCGCCGACCACTTCGCTGGGCTCCTGGGCGGCGTGCTCGGCCTCTACGTTGAGCCCTTCGGCGGCATCTGCCAGCTCACGGAACAGGCAGCTGCGGGTTAGCGCGGCCTGGGCGGCGGTCAATCTCACTTCAGCCATTGGTTCCTCCTTGGTTGGAGGCTCCGAGGGCGGAACTGAGGCGAGGAAGGCACCGCCAACACGGCGGGTATGGTGCCCAGCGCGCCGAGTCTCGTCACTCGGTGCCACGCCCCCGGCCCGTTGACGCGGGTGCGGGGGCACTCTTGTAGTTGGGCGCATCCTACGCCTCTCCAGGACGGAAAGCCAGCGTCGTCGCGCACCACCGGACCAGTCAGACGCCTCAAGGTCGCTTATCGCGCCGCTGGGAGAGCTCGTCGAGCTCCGCGAAAGGGTCTGCTGGGGCATCCCGCTTCGCGGTCGAGCCAGCCATCTGGCGGCCCTTCGGAGTCAGTCCCAGCTGATCCGCCAACGCCGCCGCCCGCTTCACATGACGATCCCACTGCACCGGCAAACCCGTCGCCACCTGCCGAAGGGCAGCCCAATCGACCTCCTCGCTCGCCACGCACGCCTCAAGACGATCCAGCCCTGCAAAGCCCTCCCGGGCATCGCTTGCCGCCCGCAGGGCGAACACGTACTCATCGAGCAGAGGGCGCATCGCCGGGGCCCACGTCCCATGCTCCTTCATCGCCTTCAGAGCCCCACGCCACACGTCAAGCCACGGCGCCGGGATGCCAGGAGGACGTTCAACAGACGGAAGAGCCACGGCTTAGCGCCTCCTCAACGGGCGCGTGCGTGCGCGCCCGGGACACTCAGCCGCCCGGTCTTCAGACCTCAAGCCCCGTTTCGCCGGGCGGAGTTTTTCTCGCGCAAAATTATGAGCATCGCTGGGTGGGGTCGTGCTGGTGATTTTGTCCGCCCCCTTGCCTGGATGGCTACCGGGAGTCGCGTTAGATATTGAGCATGCCCCTGAGTGGCGACGACACGCGGCCGACTTCATGTAGGGAGCCCGGGAGCTGAGGCGGCAGCCGGGGTTTCCTTCGGGGGCGATCACCGGGGCGGTCCATTCTGGTCCTCAGCGAGGAGGAGACCCCAGCGGAAACCGGTGAGCATGGCCTCGATGGCGACCTGGCGGATGATGGTGAGGGTGTCTTGTGGGACGTCGTCGGCGTCGACGTTGAGGCAGCGGAGCAGGGTGTCGGTCTCCCAGAGAGCACGTTCTCCGACCTTCGCTACCACGGTGGCTGGGTCGAGCTTGAGGGTGGCGCATGGCTTGGTGAGCGGGACGAGTGTTCGTTGATGTGCCTCGTGTGGGCTGGTGGGCTCTGGGGCGATGATGTGTTGGAGGGCAATCTCGACGTCGGTGCGGTCGATGTCGGCGAGGGCGTGGGCGAGGACGGTGTTGGTCCTGCGCTTGGTCATGCGGCTCGCCTTCGGTTGAGTTCGTCGGTTGGCGCGGTGGCGTTGTCGTGGAGCCATTGCTCGAGGCCGGCGACGGGGTAGACACGGACACTGCCGAGGGTCACGGCGGGCACGTGGGGTCTGACGTGTTGGTCGAAGCTTTCGTCGGACACGCCGACCGCGATGGCGGCTTCGCTGCGTCTGAGCGCGAGCGGGGGTATCAGCCGAGCTTTCATGCGCCGTCCCCGCGGCTCGCGGTTTTTTTAGCGTTTTTTTCAAGCTTGACTATCGGGATCGCTGGGTGGCGTCGTGCTGGTGATTTTTGTCGCCCCCTTGAACATCTAGCGCGACTCGCGGTAGCCATCCAGTGATGTTGGGCCGGGACCGGAGCAGTCAGAGGGGGGGTTTGTCTCTTGGCGGCGGAGGTCACGTTCTGCCCCACGCGCCCCCTTAAAAGGGGCGCCTGGGGGCTAAGAACTGCGCGTGACCTCGCGTGACCTTGGCGTGACCCCTTGTTCTGGGGGTTCGTGGGCTTGCGTGACCTGATCGTGAGGGGGTCACGTTTGGGGTCACGGGGGGTCACGGTCCCACCTGCCGTTCGATCGGTCGGTACCTGCTGGGCCCGCCGTCTGAGGCGCTGATCTTGCGGGCGTGGCCGCGGCCCACGAGGTCGTTCAGGCGGCGTCGCGCTTTCTCTCGGTCGACGTCGCTCGGCGAGGTTGTCGAGAACAGTTCGCATGCGGCCTCGGCTACGGTCAGGCCGCCGCTCAGGGCACTGTTGACCATCGCGAGGAGATCGGTCGGCTGGTGCAGGCTCATCGCGCCGGTCGTCGCCTCATGCATGAGGCGTAGTGGGCCGATGTCGTCGGCGGGTTGCTTGAGGTGGCGCAGCTCCACTATGGGGTCACCCGCTTCGCCCCACACGAGAAGGACGGAACCTTGGCCGGCGGTGAGCCATGCTGAGCCGTAGACGTCGGAGAGGGTGCGCGGGGCTTTGTTGTCGCCGCTGGCCTTGCGCTGGTGGTGAAGCGATATCGGCAGGATGCCCTCGGCGACTGCGTGCTGAAGGGCGAGGTTTACGCGGCTGCCGGTCTCGTCTTTGGTCAGATCCAGCGCGACGTCCTTGAGGGAGTCGAGGACGATCGTGTCGGCGTTGGATGCCTTGGCGAGCTCGGCGAGCTTATGCGGCTCGAGAGCTAGGTCGAAGTTCAGCGGGCCGCGCCACACGAGGATGCGCTCGTTGAGAGCCTTGCGGTCTGTCTCGTGGATCATCCGCCGGAAGCTCCGAGCGATCTGCGCGGGCCGGTCGGCCGCGACGTACAGCAGGCGGCCTGCGCTCTGGGTGACCGGCAGCCCCAGAAGGTTCCCGTCTCGCAGGCCAACTCGGTGCAGACAGAAGTTCTGAGCCAGCGTGGATTTCCCCACGCCTGGCGGTCCGGCGATCATCGCGGGCTCGCCCTCGCTAATCGCGATCGCGCCACCGCGTCCCCAGACCGCTGGGATCTCGGTTGGCTGGTCCAGGATGAACGCGCCGCCGTCTACTAGCCCGCGCCGCCTCGAGGGGCTTGCGGCTTCGCCCTCCGCCAGTGGTTGTGCCTCGTTGACGGCTGCCACGCCGGCGAACTCCGCGTGTAGCGCTCCCCTTTGCTCGCTGGTCAGTTGGGAGCTCACGCCGCGCGCCTCAGCAGGTCAGCTGCGAGTCGACGGCGAATCTCATGGAACCCGGGGCCGCGTGGCTCGATGCCATACAGGCGGGCGCCGAAGTCGATGATGGTGCCGCCCGCGTGGCAGCCGAAGCAGAAGAACCCGCCATCGGGGTAGATCTGGAATGACGGTGTGCCGTCTTCGTGAAACGGACAGGTGAGCTTGCCGTCCCGGCCGACGTCGCGACCGGTCAGCGCGGGCACGTACACGGCGGTGGGGATCGTGCGCAGGGCGTCATCCCTGTCAAGATTCGGGGCAGCCGCGCGAAGGGGGAGCCGTGAAGGCGCCGGCGGGTCCTCGAGCGAGCCCACCACCTCGCGTGCGAGGTAGGACGCGATCTTCATGCGGATGCACTCGACAGGTCTTGCCGGCTCGTGTTTGTGATTGAGGGTTCCGGGCGGCCTGAGGATGCGAGCCGCGTCTGTCGAAGCCATGTCCGCCCCCAGTCGGAACGCCAACCGACGGTTAGCCCGCCTCGCATGGTCAGGCAGCAGAGGCTCCCGAAGCGGCCAGTAGGCGTGGACGTTGCCGCCGGACCCCGACCGTATGACCACCGCCGGTGACGGACGGAACCCCCTCAGCGAGCCCACAGCGAGCTCACCATCACAATCAGCCCAAAGGGTCCACACGGCCCCGATGGCATCGACTCCACCGTGCTCACGGCGACGGGGGGCACATCCCACATACACATCGGTCGTCCTGCCGAGCCGCTCGACCGTGTCGGCGATGACAGCCGCCCGTGTGGCCGCGTGGAAGAGCTGGCCCATTCCCGCCGTGTTGGTGCGGCGGTAGCGCACCTCGATCTGGTCCTGGACGTCGCGGCCGGCAACCATCCTCAGGTAGACCCTCAGCGCCACGTCCTGGGCGATCACCTCGGTCATAGGTGGCTCACGCGGCTTGCTCCAGCCAGCGGATCTCCTCAACGCGCCCGATAGGCCAGGTGCGGCTCACACGGGCGCGGTAGGTCGCGCGACGGTCGTGGTCAGGGCCACTGATAACACGGAGCCGACCGTCCATCGAGACGCTCCGTCCGTCATAGCTCGCGTCGCCCTCGAAGGTCTTGCCGTCGGGCAAGTGCACGATGGCGGGACCGCGCATGACAGCAATCGCACCGCGGGCGTCGACGGGTCCTGGGGAGCGGTTACTCTTGGTCACGCGGACCGCCGTCTACACCGGCCGTCTTCGTCGAGCCCGGGGTCTGATCCACCTGCGGGCTCGACTCATTTAGAGCGTGAAGTGCGCGCCACACTCGCGGGAGCACATCGCCTTCAGACGGCGTATAGCCCCCCTCTAGCTGCCGCACATAGGCGAGCGAGCACCCTGCCAGCTCAGCGAGATGCTGCTGGGTTAAACCGGCGCTCCGCCGACCTTCGCGGAGGCATCCGCGCGCCTGATTAGCGTTAGCGCTAGCCATGGGCACAAGTGAATTCCCTGCGCCGCTGAAAGTCGTGATCCGATTTAGGCCTATTCCTGCCCAGGGGGATCTAGAGTCCTGGCTAGAGTCTCGGCGTCCGCCCGCGGCCTCGGTGGTCCCGGTGCATTGCGGTTGGCTCCCTCAGCTACCGGAATGCGGCGGGGTCCGACTGGATGACCTCCCACCTCCGCACAAGGCAGGCCCGGTGGTGGCGATCACGACCGCGTACCGCCAAGTCGAGGCGGCGTACTTGCGCCGCATTCGGGATTGGTCCGCGGTCAGGATCGCGGAGTGGTATCACCTCGCCCTGACCGAGATGGACAAGGAGCAGAACTACACGAACTCCTCCAGCGTTAGACGGGACGTGCTCGCTGGTGGCAAGACTCTCGCGTCCCGCGGCGCATGGCCCTGGGCCGCTTTCGCGGACGGGAACCTGCCCAGCGACTGGCGATCTGATACCGCCGGGATCACATCAATCGAACGCTGGTTCCTGCACGGCATGGAACTCTCCCGGCGGCGCCTCGCTGACGACGCGCGGCAAACGGCCAGGCTCCAGAACGCGCTCGAGTCCATAGAGATAGGGCATGCGGAGCATATGTCCGCTGGCCAGTTGGTGCGGTGGACGAAAAGGTTACGCGGGGACCCGTGTCCCGAGGACTCCGCCGGAGCGTGATCAATGCCCGTCCTGTCCCTCGCGTGGCGCTGACCCGCCCAGAAGCCGCCCTAGCGTTGGGGATGAGCGTCAAGCACTTCGACCGGCATGTGAAGGCACGGCTGCGCGTCGTCTACTGCGGCGGGCTGAAGCTCTACCCGCTCGCCGAGCTCGAGCGCTGGACGGACAGGCATGCCTCTGCGGCGCCCGCCGACCGGATCACAGCAGCATCGCCATGAGTGACGACCAGCCACTCATCCCGACCCTGGAGGCCCGCAGGGGCCTGGAGGCCGCCTGGGTCCGCATCCTCAACGAGCGTCACCCTGGGCTCAGGGCCATAGCCCCAATCGACCGCGCGCGCCGGTGATCTGAGTGTCGGGCAAGCGGGCAAGGTCCCGGCCGTTTGATGACCGAACGGTGGGGCACTGGATCGCCAGGGGCCGGCGGAGCCGGGGTCGGTGCACGCCGCCTTGCCCGCGAGGTCGATGCGGCGCGCGAGACCGCCGGCGACGTGGGGCCGATGGATGAAAGCGAGCTCTGGAGGGTAGTTTCCCGCGCGGCGAGGAAGGGATCGGTGCCGGCGATGACCTTGTTGTGGGAGATGTTGCGTGCCGGTGGGGGTTGAGAAGAAGAGCAAGCGGGCAAATCCGTGGCAGTCACGGTCCTGGAGGAGGAAGTAGGCATGTACGGATGGCGCTCATTGCTCGGCATCTGCGGGCTGGCGGTGATTTTTCTCACGTTCCCATCGGCCGCAGCGATGGCCAAGACCCATTCATGCGGGCGAGTCGGTGCTGTTCGGCTCTATGCCCACGATGTCGGATGCAAGACCGCGGTGCGCGTGTATCGGGCTGACACGCGGCCTGGTGGGCGACCTCCGCGCGGGTGGTTGTGCTCGGCCTCTCTACGTGCGTGCTTCTTCGGCTCCTTTAGCTCGTCGCGATCGATCAAGTGGACGCGACCCGGCGCATCCTCTGTCCGCCGACAGCACGCTCCGGTGATCAAGACACTCGGCGAGTTCGTCCACCGATCACACGGAGTTCGCATCCAGTTCGTCATTCATTACCTCACCACCCATCCCGACGCTTGCTACGGCGGACGTCCCACGCCGCGGCGGGTGGCAAAGAACATCTCCGAGCCCCTAGCCGCCCTCAAGCCAGGACGCGACGCCGGCGACGGGACGTACATCTCGGCGAGCACCCCGATCGGCAAGGCCTTCAAGCACGCCGAAGCCAACATCGGCTGCTAGGCCCCGCGTCTCAGTCCGGCTAGTCGGACGGGTGGATCATCCGGTTGGCAGGTGCCACGGCCGCGGGCCGGTCGGTGAGCACGTCACGCTCCTCGCGCACGACGCGGAACCTAGGCGCCCGAGCGGCAAGCCGGCCTGCCGGACGGTTGGCCACGACTCCACCATGGTGGACTGACTCAGTAGGGCCCCCGCCCGTAGCGCGTCGGGCCTAGGCGGGAGGCCCAGTCCAAAATTGTGGACTGGCGCAGCGGGCACAGTGTTTAGCCCGGGCACGCCTCAGCCAAGCAGGGGGAGTGCCCTCTCGAGGCCGTGTCGCGCGCATAGGGCCCTGATCGCGCGCTTCCCGGACCCCGGTTCCTCTGGCAGCGACTCGAGGGCGTCCAGGCCTTCGCTGAGGTCGTTCAAGTCGGCGGCTGGGCATTCCAGAGCGAAGCGACCCAGCCACCGCGTTGCCGCGCGCCCGTAGCTCGGGTCCGACCGCTCAGCCATGACAAGCAGGACCGCCAGGGCGTCGGTGAGGTCCACGGTGGGCAGCTCGGCGGCGGTCTCCCTGATCAGGTTGAGGTTGCCGGTGGCGAGAGCCCTGCGAAAGCGTGCATACGGGGAACCCTGGCTGGTCATACGAACGTATGTTCGCATGACGGTCAAGAGGGCCGTAGCCCGGCGCGACAGGCCGCGATCGGCTTAGCCAGCTCCACTTGAAGAGGTCGACGTGGCCCCAAGCGTCCCTTCTTCGCCCCGTTCGATGGTGGGCAATGACGCGGGTGTGGGGCTCGCGTCGCCGTTCTTCCGACCCGTGGTGACCCGTCGAGCCTCGAGCGAATTGCGCTCGGCACCGCACGGCCTCTTCTCCCGTGCAAATATCCGAGTCGTGGGAGAAAACATTGACGACCCTACGGCGGTTCAGTCCTACGGACCAACAGTAGCGCCAGGGTGGTACGCCGATTCGGCGACGCCCGGCCAGCGGCGCTATTGGGACGGCTCTGCTTGGGCGGCCACGCCACCACCGGAACTCGGTCGGGGTTCACGCCTCGCTCAACAGCCTGCTGCGCTGTGGTTCGCGCTTGCTGCGAGCGCATTCATGGTCATCGGCGTCCTCGGGACTTGGGTGACGGCGCTAAACTTCTTGTCGATCAGCGGCACGCAGGGCGCTGACGGCCTGCTTGTCCTTGGCACTGCGGCGTTCGGCGCCGCCCTGCTCGGCGGCTATGCCTTTCGCCGATTGCGCATCCTCTTGGTCTTCGCCGTGCTCTGTGGGGCTGTTGGTGCCCTCGCTGCCGGGTATGACCTGCACCGCGTCGCGAGCGGAGGCACCTCAGACTTCTTCGGGCGTCAACTGCAAGTCGTGAAGCCCGGGTGGGGCCTGTATCTCGACGTGGGCGCGTCTATCGCGCTCACCGGGTTCGCGGCATTGCTTGTGGCCGTGACTCGGGGGGACGCGGCACGGCAAGACCACCTGAGTGGCGCGACCACAGCCTTCCTCGCAGTTGCGCTCGTGCTCTTCGGTGCCGGTGCTGCGTTCGCGGTCGGAACGATTGGGAAGACCGCGACCACGACAGACACAGGGTCGGCGACCTCGACAGCTGCCAACACTACGTCCGCGTCCCCGACGACGGACAGCACCGCGACTAGGAGCACTTCCACATCCCACGCCGTGCAGAAGTTTCACGGAGACGGTCAGAAGAATCTCGGCACGATCGTGGTACCCGACGACTCGACGATCAGTTGGAAGTGCCCCAGCTGCGGGAGCACCAACTTCAGCATCCACAACGCGAGCTCGGACGACAGCAACATCCCCACTAACGCCTTGAACCAGACCCGCGGGGTGGACCCCATCTCCGCAGGCACTTACCACACCGTCGTGGTTGACACGACGGGCGGTCCTTGGACCGTCGCCATCGGAGGCACCGCGCCAAGTCCGACCTCGGGTGCTTCCTCGTCGTCCGGCTCCACGCAGTCTCCATCGTCGCCACAGGGGGCATACACCCCATGCGACTCGAACATCGCCGTCTCAGGGGGCGCAGACTGCGGGTTGGCTCAGAACACCTTTTACGAGTACTGGTCACACCATGGAGCGAGCACATTCTCGGTGTATAACCCGACTGCGCACTCCTCCTCGACAGTGACCTGTTCCACGACTGACAGCATCGTCTGCTCGACCGACCAAGGCGGTGGAGTCCGCTTCTCACAAGGCTCGGTCGATTCCTACACGCAGAGCCAAGCGACAGCTACGCCGGCTCCCACAACCTGGGGCCCTAGAGCACTCCTACACCCATGCGCGAGGCGGGTGATTGCCGTCGCTGACGGGAGGGCAACCCCCTGACCGGTGGGCACGTCTAGGCCTTGATCGGGCCCACCGGTTGACGTCAACGCCCCCAACCAGTTGCCCATGGGCAACTGCCTTCCAACGAGGGTGTCGCTCGAGAGATGGTGCCCGTCCTCCGTGACGAGCCCGGCAGTCGAGCAGGTATGGACGAAGACGGTCGCTGCGCGACACTTACGCGACAGTTGGGGGCCGATACAGGCGGTTGAGAGCCCCTCGAGCGCGGTCTATGGCCTGGCCACGTCGTTTGAGTATTGACCCGCCCCCGTTTCGGATTGAGGCAGCATGCCATCGGCCATCGGTTGGAGCGCGTCTTACCGCCAGACTCGAGTTCGGTTGCCTGCGCAGCGCTGGGAGTGATCATTTGGCCGAGCCGCAGATCTTGAACCCGTAGCCTTGTGCGAGACCCCGTACCTCGGCCTTGCCTACGGTGAGCCGTTGACTGACGACCTTGAAGGTTGGGCTGTCGTTGTTGTCGATCGCTGTCGCTAGCTGGTCCACGAGGGTGACTTGTCCCGCAACGCCGGCGAGGTACTTTGCGATCACGACCCTGTCCGAGGGGGGAGGCGTGAGCGCTCGTAGTTGGTCCAGCTGCGGCTGTGCCCGTCCCACCTCCGCTCTCAGGGCAGCGGCTAGGACGGTCCGGTTCGCGGCGGTGTCATTGACCTGCTCTGCACGGGCCGCAGTATCGATCTTCTTCTGTCGATGCTTCAGCGAATCCACCGCTGCACGGCACACGGCGTCCCCTTCACTGATGTACTGACTCCTCGTCGTGGAGGCCGGAGAGGTCGCCCGGCCAGCAGGAGCTGCCGGGGAGGATGAGCCGTTCCCGCAACCGGCCGTCGCCTGGGCTGCGCAGATAAGGCCCAGCAGTGACCGCCGTCCTCCACCCATCGACTGGGAGCCTACTCGCACCACAGGGGTGTGCTGCCGTCACGACCCTCAGGTACGCTCGCTGTGCAGCATTGTCCGGGTCACCGCTCAGGGCGACGGGTTGTTTCGCTTCCATCGGACGGCGGCGTCGTCCAGTCGTAACTGGGCAGCTAGCAGCGTCCTTTCGAGCGCCAGGGAGTTCATCCACGCCGCGTACAACCTCAGGAGCTCGGGGCTGGCGCCCTGGTTTGTGAGCCGCCGAGCCAGGCGCGCGATGGGTTCTTCCAACTCCGTCAGCTTGCGCCCCTGGATTTCACGATGGTGTTCCAGCTCGCGTGCCAAGTCATCCGCAGGTTCACTTGGCACATCAATCATGGGCGAGGAGGCCCAGGCGGGTGCTCGGACTCCCGAAAGCGCGACACTGCCTCCTGAATCCGTTCGCGCGCCGTCGTAAGGGCGTTCTCGATCACGCGGATCTCCAGGGCCGCCGCGTACAGGTCCAGCAGGTCAGGGTCGGCACCCTGAGCGATGAGACGGCTCCGATAGTCCATGACCATTTCGGACTTCTGGCCCGCGATCTGCGCGCCAAGGTCGCGGGCGAGCTCCATCGCAGCCGAGAGGTCATCACAAGGCGAGTTGGAGGCGTCGAGGCCCACGAGTCCCGAGGGTACCGACCCCTTGGCACACGCACGTGGGCCGCGAATTCCGGCGCCGACGTTAGGCGCCGAGGCCGATACCGGCCAGGTCAGTCTCGATCTGCCCAGATGAGCCCGGGGCCGCGAACGACAACGTCCCGCCGGCGTTCTTCAGGTTCTGGATGCTCGCGGTGCCCTCCTTAGTCGCGTCGACACCGGCCTGGGCAATCTCGTTGCCCTTGTTCTGCCCGTCTACCAGGTCCTGCCAGTACTTCGTCGGGTCCTTGGCATCGAGGACCTGGCGCTTCTTGATCTCCACCAGCTCGGCGTTCAGGTCGGGGATGATCGTCTGGCGGATGAAGTCCGCCCGGGACTGCCCGCCCGTGTTGAACGGGTCGTTGATCTTCATCCCCGCCAGCCGAGACTGGTCGTAACCAGTCTTGCCTGACGCTGCGCCCTCAGCAATGGTCTGCGCGTTGGTCGCTGCCTGCTTGAAGAGGTCCGCTGCGTCAGCAGCCTTGTTGACGATGGCGGTCCAAGCTGCCTGCATCGCCTCAGACGCGGCGTTGGTACCCGCCGTGTCATGGCTCGCCACGGCGGCCCTGTACTGGGCTTCAAGCCCCGGGAGCTGCGCTTGCATCGCCGGGATGACCACCCGCTGGATGAAGTTGCCCTGCGCTATGTCCGCCCCGGGCGTCCCCGTAGTCCCTGCGGTCCGTTGCGTGGCTGTGAGGTAGTCCCCGGCGCCCGTGGCCATGGTCAGGCCGTGAGTGGCCTTGTCGACCGTCTCCTGCGCCTTGACCTTGAGGATGTCCCGGACGAGCTCCACCCCGTGAGTGACCGTCTCAGCGATCTGGACGTTCACACCGTCCAACCGGGTGCTGAGCTCATCCAGCACCCCCTTCGGGGGCGTGATGACGCTTCGCCACCTGCCGGATCTGCTCCAGGTGACGCTTCGCCGCCTGCAAAGTCACCCGCTCAAGGCTGTTCTGGCCCTGCTCGGAAGTGAGGCCGAGACTTGAGGACGAGTCCACCGCCGCGATGCGCAACCACTGCTGGCGGGTCACGTCATGCTTGGCGACCTTGTCGATGGTGTCCTGCACCGCGTGGGCCATCAGCCCGAGCCGGTTGCCGATCTGCGCGTCCACGATCGCCAGCGCTGACTGCAACCTGCGCGTCCCGATGGCGGTCAGGCCGTGGGCGTGCAGCCCGGCCTGGACCACGGTCACAGTACGGTCAAGCTGAACCATCGTCGCCTTGGAGACCAACGACCCGATCCGGGTGAGTGTCCTGCCGATCTTGCCGGACACGTCAGAGTCAGCATCCTTGGCGAGGACCCCGAAGTCCTTGGTGGCCTGCGTCAGCATCGAGGGGGGGAGGCCCATCCGGGCGACAGACGCGCCCGCCGCCGCGAAGTTCGGCCGGCTGACACGACGGTGGTGGCCAACACGACCACCACGACGCAGGCCCGGGGGATGACGGGTCGCGGGGAAACTCTCAGGCTGCCCGGCCAACCAGCCCGCACCACCACCCCGGTTCGCATTGGAAGTCCCGAAGAACCTTCCGCCCAAGCTCATCACGGTGTGAGTCGGGGACGCGTAGATGCTGACGCGACCCCGGCCGGGCTGGCCGTAGCTCATCAGGCCTGTGGAGTCCAGGGGTGAGCTCAACGCCCGGCCGGCACGCAGGACCGCCGACACCGACCCGGAGCAGTCATACCCGATCCCCGGGCCTGACCCGTGACCACTACCAGAGGTTGGCGCGAATGCGCTGTTGTGTCCGCCGCCCCACTCGTAGTTGTAGTGGCGGGAGGCGATCTGGTTGGCCTCGGCGACCATCCGGTCATAGGCCGACCCGCCAACCGACCGGGGAGCCCTGCCTTTGTTGCCGAACGGTGATGGTGCGGACGGGCCAATCCCCCCAGGGCTGGACCCGGGGATCTTGACCGCCGCCGCCTTGATCGCGTCACTGACCGCGCTCGTCGACGACAGCGCGTCGCCCTTCAAGCCGGCGTCAAACCCGGTCTGCAAAGCGCTCATGGGGTCAAGACCGGTCTTGTTGGCCAGCGTCGGACCGGCAGCAGCCTTCAACTGCTTGGCGGTCAGGGCCTTCGTGGCCTTGGCGACCCCGCCAACGACCATCGTTGCCCGGCCAACCTGGTCGGTCGGAAACTGGGCGGGATTGATACCCATCAGGCGTGCGCCGGCCCCGGTGACGTCAATCTGACGCCACCCACGGGACCCCTGGGCGTGCGGGCCCTTGTCGATGACCTTCAGGACCGCCGAGTGAGCACCAATGGCAACCCGGAAAAGCTTGCCGGCCAACGACTGGGCGAGCGCACTGTTCCACCCGTCCGGGGGGGACGGGTTCAGCGCGATACCCGCCTGGCTGCTTGACCCGCCGTATGCGGTCTGTCCGGCCGCCTCGCCGGGCGGTCCAAACGTCGAGACAGGCCCAGTGATGGTCAGCTCGTGCGGACGGTGAAACGCCGTGTGATGCGCGGCCCGGGGATGCGCGGCCCGGGGATGTCTCGCCCGGCCATGACCATGGCCACCGCGCCCGGCGCCGGGCAACGCCCAACCACCGGTAGCGAAGTGAGGCATCTGCATCGACAGCGCCTCATCCATCGTGTGCCCGGCAGCCATCAAATGCTGCCCGTGATCGGTCATCACCGCCGCACCGTGCGGGAGCATCGCGAACACGTTGTCAGCGGCCACCCGGGCACCCGGGACCGTCATCGCGCGCCCCTGGTGGATGACCTGCTCACCGGAGGAAACCAGGGCGGGAACGAGCCCACCGTTGGCGAACGGGATAACCCCACCCTCACGCCCCCCGAGGAAGTTCACCACGGAGCCAAACGCGCTACTCCCGCCCCCAACGATCGTGCCCAACGCACCCTGCAACGGCCCGGGCAACAGACCCTTGATCGCATCCACAATCGCGCTGGGCGCCGCCTGGATGCCCGAGACGAGGCCGCCGATGATGCTCTTGCCGAGGTTGGCAAACGTGCCCGGCAGGCCGACGAGGAAGCTCTCCACACTGTTAAACGCGCCGGTGAATGCCCCGAGGATCTGCGGCCCGAATTGCTCGGCGAGCGAGATCACCGGCGCGAACGGTGCCGTTAGCAGCGCAGCGATCTGCGGCCAGTTGTCCTTGAAGAAGCCGACGACTGTGTTGGCTGCGGTGACGACCGCACTCATCGCCCCCTGAACGATGTCCCGGAACGTCTTTGAGTGCTTGTAAGCCTCAACGAGGCCGACCACGAGCAGGCCAATCCCCGCGACGAGAAGGCCGATCGGGTTAGCGTTCAGCGCTACGTCGAGGGCGAGCTGGGCGATCGCCCACGCCCTTGTCGCCCCGGCGATGGCAAACATCACTGCCGCTTGGGCGACAAAGGCGGCCGTCCGGGCCACCATTGCGACGGTTGAAGCAACGATCCTGGAGTTGAACACGGCCATGACCGTGTTGCCCGCCACCTGCGCGGCCCCCCAAGCGATCCACGCGACGGTGCCAGCAGCCGTCGCGACACGCTGGGCCACCATGGCAGCCGTTGACGCCAAGATCCGGATCTTCGACTCGGCGTTGAGGATGTTCAGCGCCGCCATCGACACCCTGAGGGCCTTGACCGTCGCTTTCATGGCGACGAAAGCCGCCTTGACCTTGTTCACGACCAGCATCCCGAGTAGGCCCGTTGCCAGTGTGACTGCCATCACCTTCAGCCCACCGAAGCCCAGTGTCAAGGCGGCCGCCGGCAGCTTCAGCACCCCCATCGCCTTACCGACCGCCTGGAACGGGACGGCCAGCAGCTCAACCCCCTTCCCGACGACCGGGAGCACCCCGCCGACCGCCTTCAGGCTTGAGGCGATCTTGCCGAGCAGCCCGGGGCCGAACACGAACCCGATGACCTTCCCGACGTCCTCGATCAGAGGCTTGAGCGGCTTCGCTGCGGTGCCGATCGAGCCGAGGACGGGCGCGAAGAATTGGACGACCCGGGTGGCGACCTTGATCGTCGCGATGATCCCCGTCGCCACCCCCTCAGCAACACCTTTCAGCAACGGCAAGAGCACGTTCTTCAGCAACGGCAACGCCGGTTTGAACGCCTCCACGAGCTGCTTGCCTGCGCTGAACACCTGCTTGCCGAACCCGGCGAGCGCCTGCCCGACCGGCCCCTTCAGAACCCCCTCGATCACCTTGAACACGGCGGTAAAAGCGGACCCCACGGGCCCGATGGCCTTCGCGGCCAGGCTGATGGCCGCACGGATCTCCGGGCCGAACGCCTTGATGAACTTCAGCTCGAACAGGGTGACCTGCTCGTTGAGCTTGACGACCTCCACGTTCATCTTCTGCATGTCCGCAGGGCTCAGGCCGCCGGTCTGCTTGCCGATCTCCTCCATGTGCTTGGAGATCGGGCCCTCCTTGAACAACGGGCCGAGCTGGGAGGCGCCACGGCCGAAGAATGTGCGGCCGAGCTGCGCCTGCTGCGTCTGGTTGTGCAGGCCCGACAGGCGCCCATGGAGCAGATCGACCAGGCCCGGGATGTTGTTCTGCATCCCTGCCGCCTGCTGCGGGCTGATCCCGAGCTGCTTGAACGCGAGCTGTGATGCATTTGGCTTGTTCTGGGCCTGGCCCTGCAAGGCTTTCTGAAGCTGGGTTGAGGCCGTAGCAAAGCTCATCCCGAGCGTCCGCGTCGGAAGGTCATGCTGGGACTGCGCGATGATCGCCAACTGCAACGCCTGCTGCTGGGACACCCCCGTCTGCCCGCGCAACCGGTAAGCGTCCTCCGTCACCTTCGACGCCTTCTCATATGAGGCATAGGCGACACTGCCGGCAGCCGCTGTCCCGGCAAGCGCAAGCGACCCGCCGGCCGCAGCCAAGCCCCCGACGAAGCGTGTCGCCCCACCGCGCGCCGTGCTGGCTCCCTCGCTGATGCGCTGACGGATCGGCTTGTCCGCCACCGCACGCACACGCTCCATCGCCGCGATCTCTCTCCGGGATGCCGCCTCCATTGCGGACGCCAACTCTCCCGCCGACGTGCCGGCCGCTCGCTGCTTCGCGGCGATCTCCTCGTAGGCGACACCCTGCTTGCGCAGGGCGTTGATCGTGTGCTCAGTCGCCTTGGACACCTCGACGCTGGCCTTTATTGCGGAGGTCGCGACCTTGACGTCGGCCACTTCTGCGACCCGGGCCACCGCCTGCCACTGGGCTTGCTGGAGCTTCGCGGACTTCGCGACGACGGCTCCCGCCTGCTCGGAGGCCTTGCCGAAATCCTTCGTGAGCGCAATGGCCTTCGCCACCCCGCGATCCACCACGGTTACGACGTATCTCACCGTCATGTCCACTTCGCGGTTGGCCATCGGCCAATTGTCGTGACCGCCGTGGGCGGAAGGGCGACTGTCGGCAGATCTGTCGGCAGACGCTCCTCAAACGCCAAGCGCCCCGTGTTTACGGGGCACCCTGAGTACCGCTACGGGGATTCGAACCCCGGTTTCCGCCGTGAGAGGGCGGCGTCCTAGTCCCCTGGACGATAGCGGCGAGAACGCGCTCCGAGGCTAGCAAAGGCGAGCTCTTACGCTATCTTCGTCCGCTGCCCGCGGATGTGGCGGAATTGGTAGACGCGCACGGTTCAGGTCCGTGTGGAGGAGACTCCGTGGAGGTTCGAGTCCTCTCATCCGCATGACCCGGTTCCGCAGACGAGCGGATTGGCCGACCGGAGGCTGACTCGAGACTCGGGACTCAAGGCAGGGGTGGGCGCGGCGGCGGTCAGCCAGTCCGATCTCCCCTGCGTGACTAGCGGGCGGCGCGTCGCAGCGAATCGGCGAGCATCGCGATCACGGCGGCGGGAAGCACCCACCAGGCGACCACTGTGCTGGTGGCGACCAGGGCGGTAAGAGCGATTGCAGCGCTGACGCCGAGCGCCACCCGCCAGTCGTCACCGACCACGAAACCCCAGACGGCGAGTGCGGCGCGCCGCGCAAAGGTCATGCGCCCTCCACGATCGCCTGTGTCGGGGTCGCGACCGCCGACCGGCGTAGCCAGGTGACCAGGGCCAGGGATACCGCGATCAGCACGGGGATGATGGCCAGCAGGGCGCCATCGGCACCTGGCCATGACGCACCAGCGCCCTCGGCGGCCCAAAACGTCCCGAACGAGGTGAGCATGATGCCGACACCGAACTTCAGGGCGTTCTCGGGCACGCGGGCGAGGGGTGCGCGCGCGGCGATGCCCGCCACGAGCACGATGGCGATGGCCACCCCCGCTGACACGGCTGCGAGTCCGACACGATGCTGGTTAGCGCCAAAGGTGAGCACGATGAACGCCACCTCAAGACCCTCGAGGAGCACGCCCTTGAAGGAGATCGCGAAGGCATAGCCGTCCAGGCCGCCCCGGGTCGGGGCCGTCGCGCGCGCGGCATCTATCTCCTCGGTGAACGCAACGGTCTCGTCGTGTCGGGCCTTCAGCCCGGCGGCGCGCAGGATCGCCTTGCGCAGCCACTGGAGGCCGAAGATCAGCAGCAGGCCGCCGACGGCGACGCGCAGGACATCGATCGGCAGCGAGGTAAGCGCGGGACCGAGCGCGGCGACGATCACGGCGAGCGCTGCCACTGCGACACCTACGCCCGAGAGGGCCGAAGACCAGCTGCGCGTCATCCCGACGGCGAGCACGATGGTCAATGCCTCAACCGCCTCCACGGCGCAAGCGAGAAAGACGGCGAGGGCCAGCCCGAGCTCCGGGCCGCTCATCGGGTCGTCGTCTGGTCGGTGCGGTGGTTGCTCAGCGCAAGTCTCTCGGTCGTCATTCTCTGTTCCTGTCTGAGCTGGGGTGAAAAGACGCGCGCGTGCGGGCGGGGCCTACCTTGGCCGGGCAGGCCGGGAGACGCGCCGGTGGGGGCGGTGAGAGGGTGATCGCCCATGGGATCGACGGCGATGGGCTGCCCGGTGGCGATGACGCGTGCGTCGGGGGCGGGGGGAGGCATGCCTTGGCGCCGGAGGGGTGGACGCCGGGGCTGCGGAGGGCGGTCCGGCGCCGCCCGGGGCCCGGGTCACGGCGGCGACAAAGGCGCTCACATCGGGAGTTCCGCGTCCGGTGACGTAGTCATAGCCCGGCGTGGCCGGGTACATGCCGTTAGTCCCGAGCACGATGTCGTGAAAAGCGGAGCTGGGCTCGGTGGTGTAGATCACCGGCCCGGCAAAGCCGAGGGGGCTGGCGTGAGCCCCCTGGGCGCGAGCCCAGATCCCCTGCCAGGCGGGAGCGCTGGCACTGGTCCCGCCGGCGACGATCTCCTGACCGGCGACGATCACCCGGTAGCCGCTGTTGGGGTCGGCATCGAGGCTCACATCGGGCACGCCGCGCTGCGAACCGAGGAAGCTGCCGCCCGCACGCTGTTGAAAGGCGGGGACCGCCTCCAGCAGGCTGGCACCGCCCCCGCCGGCATACCAGGCGATCTCGTTGGGGCCGGGGCCCAGCACGGTGGTGCCCCCCACTCCGATCGCGTGGGGGCTAGAGGCCGGATAGTTGGTGTTGGGTATCCCCGCGGGAACGCCGTTGGGCGTGATCAGCGCCGGACAGAAGGAGCCCTGATCGCCGCTGGAGGCAAACAACGTCTGGCCCTGGGCCTGGGCCTGGGCAAGGACGGCGTCGAGGCCGGCCAGCAGACCCGACGCGGAGGCCAGCACCTCGCATTCCCCGGCGGAGAAGCTGGCCTGGCCGCTCACGTCGTCGGTGACCCATCGGTTGATGGTGGCGGCGACGTCCTGGTCGCTCAGGGAGGGCCCGTCGTAGAGGCGCAGCGAGGAGACGTTGGGCGCCAGGCCCGTCGCATACTGGGTGTCCAGGTCGAACTCATCCGCTCCCGAGGCATCTGACGAGGGCGTGCCCACGGTGATCTGGTCTACAGGTACACGGGGCAGGCCGAACTTCTGCTCGAAGGTGACAAGGTCGCTGCGTACCCGCCCGACGTCGCCGTCGGCGATGACCGCCACCGTCTGGCCCTGGCCGGATGCCGCCGCCGGCGCGTGGTACAGAGAGGCCAGATCCTGGGGACCGAAGGCGGCGGGGACCGACAGGCCGCCGGCGGCGGCGAGCCCGACGCCCCGGCCAAGGTGCAGCAGGGGGCGGGCCCGGCCCAGGTCAGAGAGGCCCAGCACGGAGAGGATGTCGGCGGCGAGGCGGTGAGGGAGCCCGGCCGTACCCACGCTCGACACGTAGGTGGAGCCGTCAGCCGAGCGAAAGCGGTCAAAGGCGATGCCCAGGGCCCGGCCCAGCGCGAGGACCGGACCGCGAACCACCACGAGGAGGCGGTTGGGGCTCACCGAGGCCACACTGAGCCCCTTGGCGCGGGCCCAGGCGCGTATGGCGCCGACGGTGGCAGGGCTGGGCCCGAAGCGCCGGGCGTACTCAGAAGGGGCGAGAACCCCGCGGCCGGGCTCCGCCAGGCGGGCCCGCAGCTCGCCGGGCTGGCGCGGGGCCAGTACGAGGGTCACGGAGCGGGCGCCTGTGGTTAGGGGGCCCAGATCGAAGGCGTCGCGGGTGCGCAGCGCGCCGAGCCCCCCAGGGGCCCCCCACGCCGATGCGCTCGCCATCACGGCGAGCCCGACACACAGCACCAGTGTGATCGATCCCAACCTGCGCATCGGCCTCCCTCTGCGTTAGCTCAAGCCGTCAGGACTGCTCAGCGGTCGCGGTGGGATACCCCCGTTGGAGACACCCAAACCAAGCAGCCCGACGATCAGGACGACCAGGATAACGGCATGTCCGAGCGTGGCTCCGATTCAACAGCGGCCGCTCAGGAGCTACCGACGACCACCCCGATACCGAGGACGATCGCTCCGCCCAGGGTGACGACGATCAACGACGAGCGCAGGGTCACGTGCAGGAAGCGATAGCGCACCCAGGCGATGGCAAAGAGCTCGATGGCGACCACGATGCCGGCGACCACCAGGGCCTGGTTGACGTTGCTGATGAGGAAGGGCAGCGAGTGAAAGATGCCCCCCAGCGCGGTGGCCCCACCGGTGATGACTCCGCGCACGATCGCCGAGCCCCTTCCCGTCTGCTCACCGGTGTCTGACAGGGCCTCGGACATGCCCATGCTCACCCCAGCCCCCAGGGCGGTGGCCAAGCCGACAAGCAGCGCGGTACGGGAGTTGGCCGAGATCGCCGCGGCGAAGATGGGAGCCAGGGTGGACACCGTGCCGTCGATGAGCCCGACCAGCGAGGGCTGCACGATCTGCAGGACGAACTCCTCCTCGGTGCTGCCGGTGAGGCGGCGCAGAAGTCGAGCCAGACGCGAATGCGAGGGTCCTGAGCCGTGGGGCGGCGGCGGTGAGGCATGCTCGCGGGTCTGCGCCGCCGTGGTCGGCGGCTCAGCGGTGGCCGGAGGGCCCACGCCGATGCGGCGTCGGGTGACGGGGCGAGAAGCCATCCCGACCACTTATAGCATCTCTTTTCAAATAAGGTATACCTAACAACACGTAGGCGCTCACATCAGCTAATGTGAAGGTCATGGCGATCCTTCCCTCCGACGATCAGCTCGTCGAGAAGCTGCGCCAGCGCCACCAGCGCGTCACCTCTCAGCGCTTGGTCATCCACCGTACCCTGAGGGCCCGCGATCAGCACCTCACCGCCGAGCAGGTTCTCGATGCCGTCTCCCCCACCTTGCCCGGCATCTCGCTGCCCACCGTCTACTCCACCCTGGAGCTCTTCGATGAGCTCGGACTCATCCGGCGGGTGAGCACCGGTACGGGCGCGGTCCAGTTTGACTCCCGGGTCGCTCCCCACGCTCACACCGTGTGCCGATGCTGTGGGCGCCTGGCCGATCTCGACGAGCCGAGCACATCGGGGGCCGCGTTGGAGCGCGCCCGGTCCACCGGCTTTGCCGCCGATCATGCCCAACTGGTGATCTGGGGCGTGTGCGCAGTCTGTCAGGACACCGCCTCAGGCTGACCGCCGAGGACCGCGCTGGACACGCGGGGCAGCTAAGGCAGTCTGACCGGTCGCCCCTTCACGTCAGAGTCCGTGGACGAAGGTGTAGACCACCATCAGGCTCACGACGATGACGAAGACGCGCAGGGCCCATAGCGCTGCCTGGACACCCGACCCGAATGCGACCCGGGCCACCGGGCGCGAGGTGTCGGCCACCAGCTGGTCGCGCTCGAGGAACATGATGAGCTCCTCCGCGCGCTCCTCGTCCTCGACGAGATCCTTGGTGGGTCGGGAGCGCTTGCGTCGAGCCATCAGCCGCTCGGGATGAGGTGCACGGCCTGCAGGAAGGAGTCGACGCCGTAAGCGGCCCCGCACAGCCCCACAAAGGTGATCACCGCGATGGCGAAGACGTTGGTAGAACGCTTGTTGGCATGGCGGCCCATCAGGTCGCGATCGTTGGCGAGCATGACCACGAACACCAGCGCCACGGGGAGTAGCACGGCAGCCAGGACGTTGGCGTTGATGGCAATCTGCAGCAGGGGGGCGCCGGGGACGAGAATGACGGCCGCGGCGATCAGCGCGGTGGAGAAGTTGGCCCCGTAGAAGAGCAGGGCTCCGCGCGGGGAGCTGTTGAAGCTGTGGGAGACCCCGACGCACTCTCCCGCCGCGTAGGCGGTGCTCGCCGAGATGGTGAGAATGGCCACCGCTCCGGCCTCGATCAGCCCCAGGGCGAACAGCGTCGCCACCGGTCCCCCCGACACCGCCTTGAGCGCTCCGGGGAAGCCGGCGCCCGCCAGTCCCTGAACCGACGATCCGTGGTGAGCGAAGAGCACAGCGCCCACGACGAGCGCACCGATGCCGAACGCCGCGGCGAGCAGCGCCCCCAGGCCGGTGTCCAGGCGGCCGTGGCGCAGGTCGGCCGGGGTCATGCCCTTGTCGGCCGAGGCACTCTGCTGGAAGAAGATCATCCACGGCGTCACGGTGGCGCCGATCGTCCCGGCGATGAGCAGCAGCAGGGTGTTGAAGCTGCCGGTGGGAAAGGGGGTGAAGTCCAGGGAGCCGGCGATGGCCCCCACGTCGGGCTTTACCAGGATCGCCGCCAGGAGGAACAGGCCGTTGAACAGCGCCAGGCCGAGAACCACCCGCTCCCAGCGCCAGTAGCGGCCCCCGGCGAGGGTCAGCCCCACGAGCACGAGCCCCAGCGCGACGGCCACCCACGCGCCGAGGTGAAAGTAGGCCAGCCCCACCCGGATGGCGACGAACTCGGCCACCAGGGTGACGAGGTTGGTGAGCACCAGGTCTCCGGCGCCGAACCAGCCCCACACGGGCCCGAAGCGCTGAAGCACGAGCTCGCCGTAGCCCCGATGGGTCACCGCGCCCACCCGCATGCACATCTCCTGACACACGTAGGCCAGGCCGAAGAGAACGGCGATGAAGGGAACGAAGAAGCCCAGCCCGTAGGTGGCCCCGTCGGTGGCGTAGTTGATCATGCTCGGACCGTCGTTCTCGCCGAGCATGGCCAGGATGCCGGGACCCACCAGCAGCCAGATCAGGTGGTGACGGCGCCCGCCCTGGCGCGCAGCGTGCACGCGCTGGCGATCGGCTGATCGGGCGCTGTCCTCGTGGGTGAGACCGGCGGGCTCGGAGGGTGATCCGGCGGGGGCGGTCGAGGTCGCCATGGCGTCAGCCCTGCGCGCTCGGGCGCAGGGGCCTGACGGGCCGGGTCTCCACCTGTATGCGCATAGCCCGCGCCAGCTGGGCGCCGAGGACCTCGATCTGACCATCGAGGGAGATGAACACCGGTCCATCGAACGGCTGGCGGTCGATGACCTCCAAGCGCTGACCCGGCGCGATACCGCGCTTCGCCAGGAAGCGCAGCATGTCCGCATCGGAGTCAGAGACCCGTACGAACCTTCCCCCCTGGCCGGGGATCAGGGACTCCAGGGTGACGGTCGCCGCCTCGTCGATGGTCAGGTCGGCATCGGGGATCGGGTCACCGTGGGGATCGACGGTGGGATGGCCGAGCTTCTCGTCGATCGCCGCCTCGAGCTCCTCAGACAGCCAGTGCTCGAGCACCTCGGCCTCCTGGTGGACGCGGTCCCAGGACATCCCCAGGTGCTCGGCCAGGAAGAGCTCGATCAGTCGGTGATGGCGCAGGACCTCCAGCGCCAGGCGGCGTCCCTCATCGGTGAGCGCGACGCCGTGATAGGGCGAGTGGGCGACCAGGTCGAGCTCTGAGAGCTTCTTGAGCATGGCCGAGACCGAACCCGGGGTGAGGCTCAGTCGCTCGGCCAGGGCGTTGGTGGCCACCGGACCCTCGCCTCGGGACTCCAGCGCGTAGAGCGCCTTGGCATAGTCCTCGACGGCTGGCGACAATTGTTTCTCCACGACCATGAGAAAAGTTTAGCGCTTCCAAAACCGAGCCGGCTCCCCGGGCTCAGATCGAGACCGCTGGTCGTTGCGCGGAGGGGGGTTCAGGGTCGCTCGGTCGCTTCGATTCCACCGTCAACGCGCAGGGCCAGGGCCAGCTCCAGCCGCCCGGTGGGATCGTCGAGGCCGTCGCCCAGGCGATCGCGCAGCTGCCCGACGCGATAGCGGACGGTCTGAACGTGCACGTGCAGGGCCTCAGCCGTCGCGCGGGTGTCGCCCTGGTGGTCAAGCCAGACGTCGAGGGTCTCGCGCAGGCGCACGCGCGCGCCCGGGCTCAGAGCATCCAGGGGCGCGAGGCGGCGGCGCACGAGCGCCGCCGCCAGACGGCGGTCTCGATGAAGCATGAGATCGACCATCCGCTCCTCGGCGAGGATCAGCGGCTCGGCGCCCGGGTCATCGCGCCCGCGGTCTATCGGGGAGAGATCGAGGGCCTCGCGGGCGCACTGAGCCGACCAGGCGGCCTCGGCGGGCGATCCCGCCGGCCCGAGGGCGGCGGGGACGGCGCCCAAAGCCCGTTGCAGCGCCTGGCGGCGCCCGGGGGCGTCGGGGTCGGGGACGAGGGCGAGGTGATGATCTCCGCGGGCGCCGACGAGGGCGTCGAGGGGCAGTCGGTGCACGACGCGCTGGGGCTCGGCGCAGCGAAAGGCCACGGCAGCCAATCGTCCGGGCAGCGGCCAGCCGACGCCCGCTGCGGCCGCCTGCACGATCGACTCGCTCACCGCCGGAGCACTCACGAGCAGGTCGAGGAGCTGGCGTCGGCGCGCCTGCTGCTCTCCGGCCCGGGCCGACTGCTCCCGGGCAAAGCCCTCCGCGGAAGCGGCCGACAGCTCGTCGATGAAGGCGAACACGGCCTCCGCGACCTGGTACA
>JAABUJ010001704.1_pt1 | contig 30516 bp, 29 predicted proteins | sample 5559131 | NCBI WGS metagenome assembly JAABUJ01 (sample SAMN10711875, study PRJNA513366) | rock metagenome | isolation source: Antarctica rocks | place: Antarctica: Victoria Land, Mt New Zealand nord | collected 2016-01-07
ACACGACGACGAACACGAAAGGCCGCAGCAGCCCTGCGATACCGTCTGGCAGAGGCTCCAAGGCACAGGAAACTACAATGCATGGCACTCAGAACCAGGTAAGTTCGCGCGTATGGGTACGCTCCCTCGGCCCATTCATTCCAAGCGTTAATGCAGACGACACTCTCGCCCAGCACGGGTTTCTCGACAGCCCGGCGCACCAGCTGCTCGAGCCAGGCTTGGTAGCTGTCCGGAGTCGCGCCATGCAGCACCAACCCGGCGCCCTGGCGGCGGGCGTCGTTGTCCCACCCCGGCACCGCGGTCTTGATCAGGTCGTAGGGAACCTGCGCTTCCTCCAGCGACGCCGAAACCAAGGCGCCGTAATCGTAGACGTCGGCTGAGAAATCCGGGTCCAGCACGTCCAGGCCTTCATTGATCACGCTCAGCTGGTCGCTCAATTTATGCGGCGGGAACTCCACCGCCGCGTCCATGCCGAACGGCCGGGGATCGATGTCCCCGAAGCTCTGGGCCATGACCAGGAACGGGTTTTCGCCATAATCCTCACTAAACCGGCGGCGCCAGCGCGCGATCGTGGCGGCGGTGTCGGGAATCAGCCGCGGGCGATAGATCATGAGCACCGGCCGCCCCGACAGGCGCACGTAGCGAGGGTCGCGAAAGCACTGTGCGAAGCGGTCCAGCAGCGCCGGCTCGTCGGCGTCGCGGTAATCCTGCGAGAGCAGGACGTCCTCGTCCATGCCGTCCCAGCGCCGGGTCCAATTCTCGTTGGCCCACATGAGGCAGATCGGGATGTCCAACGTCGGATCGGCCAACAGCGCTGCCAACGGCCCATCGAGCAGGGCGCGGCTGTTGAACCAGTAGAAGTAGAACACGAAGCCATGGATGCCGGCGCCGCGGGCGAGGACAATCTGACGCCGGATGGCATCAGGGTTGTCGAGCCGGTAGTGGCCGAGATCGCGCGGGATGCGGGGTTGGTAGTGGCCTGCGAAACGAGGCACCGCTCGTGCGACGTTGGTCCACTCGGTGAAGCCGCGGCCCCACCAAGCCTCGTTTTCCGGCATCGGATAAAATTGCGGAAGATAGAAAGCGAGCAGCTTCGCCCGTAGGGCCACGCCAGGGAGCACGCTTGCCACTTCCTCGAATTGGGCGTGCCGCGACGTCGTGCGTCGGACTTCGCGCGCGATGTTCGGTTCCGGTGGCCGCGTCAGCTCACTTTCCTGCTGAGCCAACAGCGCGAGCAGTGGGTTGGCGTCGGTATCGACGCCGCGCCGGTTACGCTTCCGTCCCAGCGAGGACGGCCCGGCACGCCGCCCTTCACGGAACCCTTGCAAGAGGTAATGCTCCAACGGGTCCATGCCGGCGTCGGCGACGTCAGGGTTATGCTGGAGGTAGAAAGCCCCGTCGAACTCAGGGATCGCACTGACTTCCCCCGTGCAGCGCGCCACCAGGAAATGTCGGAGGCAAAGCTCGCCCTCCGCCACGTCGTGGTGCCGGCGATACCAGGACGGATCGAAATACGGGACTGGACGACATCCCTCCGCTTCACCGTGCTCGATGTAGTGCAGCAACGGGTTGGACTCGGCTTCAAACCGGGCGCCGTAGCGGCTGCGATAGTAGATTGGGTCGAAATACTGGTTCGGCCACCGGCCTTCGCGCCAGCCAAATCGGTGAAAGTGGAGCAGGGCGTCGTGAGTCGCCGCCGTGAAGTCTTGGTCTCGCAAGGTGAACCATGCGCCGTCGAACAGGCCGGATGACTGCAACACGATGAGCTCACGACGCTCGACCATATCGGGGGTGCCTAAAGTTCCGTCCGCCCGACTTCGATCCACTGCGTCGCCTTATCGTTTCGTAATCGATAGGTTTGCGACGTTTTGGGCGAGGCTGCTTGCTAAATGAGTAGTAATAATTGGTTAAATTCCAGCCAGATTATCCAGGGCAGAGAGATGAGGCGGCAGGCGTCCCCGCCGCGGCTCCAACTTTCCGGCCCTCTCACGGCAGTGTCCGAAGCGCCGACATCACGATTGATCGCGGTTAGCCCGTGACACGCCGCCGCTTTCGGGCCAGATCAAGCGCTGCAAGCCACTGCCCGTGCCATGGAGAGTTCCTGAATGCCGACTGCCCCTATCCGATCCGCCGTCGTGTTCTGCGGCTCCCGCGTCGGCAACGACCCGGCGTGGCGTGAGGCCGCCGTCTCGCTCGGCCGCGGCATGGCGGTCGCGGGCATCCGCCTGATCTACGGTGGCGGACGGGTCGGCCTGATGGGCGCCATTGCCGACGCGGCGCTCGCCAGCGGCGGGCAGGTCACCGGGATCATCCCGGAATTCCTGCAGGCGCGCGAGGTCGCCCATGCCGGCGTCACCGACCTGATCGTCACCGACAGCATGCACACCCGCAAGCGCCAGATGGCCGAGCAGGCCGACGTGTTCATCACCATGCCCGGCGGCCTCGGCACCTTGGACGAGACGGTCGAGATCATCACCTGGCGGCAGCTCGGCCTGCACGACAAGCCGATCTTGGTGTGCAACGTGAACGGTTGGGCGGCGAAGCTGCTCGCGACCGTGTCGGCCGCCATCGCCGACGGATTCGCCGACCAAAGCGCCCGTGCCCTGTTCGAGGTCATGCCAAACGTGCCCTCGCTGCTGTCCCGCCTGTCGCACCTGTCCGCGATGCCGCCGACCGGCATGTCTCGGCTGTAGCGCTTGCAGACGCGGAGGGCCGGCTGTATATCGCCGGCTCGGTCGGAGCGTAGCTCAGCCTGGTAGAGCGCTTGCTTCGGGAGCCAGAGGCCGGAGGTTCGAATCCTCTCGCTCCGACCAATTCACTTCGCGCACCTCACTCTGCCGGATGCATCTCCTTCACGGTGACCAGCGCTTTCGTCGGGCGTCCCACCCGTGACCAAGCTGCATACAGTGCAGGGACGAGGCACAGCGTCAGCACGGTGGCGCTGACGAGGCCGCCCATGATCGCGATCGTCATCGGTCCCCAGAATAACCGAGAACGCCAGCGGGATCAGCCCGAGGATCGCTGCCGCCGCCGTCAGCACGATCGGGCGGGAACGGCGGACCGTGGCGTCGACAATCGCATCGGCGGGTGCCACCCCGGCGCGGATGTCCTGCTCGATCTGATCCACCAGGATCACGCTGTTGCGCATGATGATCCCGGCCAGCGCGATGAAGCCGAGGGTCGCCACAAACCCGAACGGCCCGCCCGTCAGCAGCAGCGCCGCCGTCACGCCGACCAGCCCCAGCGGCGCCGTCAGCAGCACCATCGCCACACGGCTGAACGACTGCATCTGCACCATCAGCAGCGTCAGCATCACCGCGACCATCAGCGGCATCACCTTGTTGATGCTGGCCGAGCCCTTCGCGCTCTCCTCTACTGCCCCCGCTGTCTCGATCCGATAGCCCGGCGGCAGCGCGGCCTTGATCCCGTCCAGCGCCGGCAGCACCTCGGCCGTCGCCACAGGCGCCTGGATGCCTGGCGTCGTGTCGCCGCGGACCAGCAGCATCGGCGTGCGATCACGGCGCCACACCACCGGCTGCTCCAAATCCCAGCTGATACGGGCGATCTGCGCAAGCGGCACGGCACGGCCGCCTGCCGAGGGGACCGTCACGTCGCCGAGTCCCCCGATATCCTGCCGCTCGGCTGGAACGGCACGGGCGATCACGGGAATGAGGTCGGTGCCCTCGCGGTATTGCGTCACGGTGGCGCCCTGCTGCAGCGTCTGCAACGTGTTCGCGACATCCTCGCTCGTCAAACCGAGCGAGCGCGCCTTGTCCTGGTCGACCGCGATCGTCGCCGTCTTGCCCATCGCCCCCCAGTTGCCGCTCACGTTGCGGATGTGCGGCAAGACCTCCATCGCCGTCCGGACTTGCCCGGCAATCCGGCGCAGCTCCATCGGGTCGGGGCCGATGACGCGAAATTGCACCGGGTAGCCGACGGGAGGTCCAAGCTCCAGCCGCGACGGCCGCAGCCGTATATCGGCGAAGTCGCCGGTAGGGCCTTCCTCGGTGAGCGCGGTGAGGGTCCGCAACAGGGTCTCGCGGTCGGCGATGGATTTCGTGTTGATGACGAACTGGGCGTAGTTCGGCTGGTCCAGCTCCGGCGCGAACGCCAGGAAAAAGCGCGGCGTGCCGGTGCCGGTGTAGGCGACGCTGGACTCAATGCTGGGCTGGTGGCTCAGCAGCTTCTCCATCCGGTCCACGGCAGCAGCGGCGCTGGCGAAGCTGGCGCCCTCCGGCAGGCGCATGTCGATCAGGATTTCCAGCCGGTCGGAGGCGGGGAAAAACTGGTTAGGTACGCGGGTGAAGCCGACGACCGAGACGGCGAAAGCCATGACCGTCAGCCCAACCACCGTCCAGCGCCACCGCACGCACCACGCCACGATCCGGCGGAACCGGCGATACACGCGGCTGTCGTACACGTCGTGATGGATGGCGTGCGGCTTCGGCGCCGGCAGCAACGCCGCGCCGAGGAACGGCACGAACAGCACCGCCACCAGCCAGCTCAGCGCCAGCGCCATGCCGACGACGCGGAAGATGTCCTGCGTGTACTCACCGGTGCTGGAGTTCGCCAAACCGACCGGAAGATAGCCGGCCGCGGTGACCAGCGTGCCCGTCAGCATCGGGAAGGCGGTCGAGGTGTAGGCGAAGCTGCCGGCGCGGAAGCGGTCCCAACCCTGTTCCAGCTTCACCGTCATCGTCTCGACGGCGATGATCGCGTCGTCCACCAGCAGGCCGAGCGCGATCACCATGGCGCCGAGGGAAATCCGCTGCAGGTCGATGCCGAGCAGCTTCATGCCCACGAACACGCCCGCCAGCACCAGCGGCACGCTGATCGCGACGACGATCCCGGTGCGCCAGCCGAGGCTGACGAAGCTGACCAGCAGCACGATGCCGAGCGCCTCCAGGAAGCTCTCCTGGAAATCTGCGACGTCAATGGCGACCACCTTCGACTGATCGTTCAGCGGCGCGACTTGCACGCCCAGCGGCAGGCCCGGCTCGATCTCCGCCAATCGCGCGGCGATCCGCTTGCCGAGGTCGAGGATGTTGCCGCCCTCCGCCATGCTGATGCCGAGCCCGAGCGCCGGCCGTCCGTCGAAGCGCATCGTGGACGTCGGCGGGTCGGCGACGGTGCGGCCGATGGCGGCGAAGTCGCCGAGCCGCAGCAGGTGGCCGTGTGCCTGCACCGGCAAGCCGGCGAGCGCCGCCGGGCCGTCGAGGGCAGGGCGGGTGCGGACGCGGATACGGTCATGCGCGGTGTCGACGAAACCGCTCGCGACCACGCTGTTCTCCTGGCGGATGGCGGCGAACACGTCTTGCAAGGTCAACCCGAGCTCGGCCAGCTTGCGGTAGGACACTTCGACGGTGATCTGCTCGTTCTGCTGGCCGACCAGGATCACTTTGCCGACGCCGGGCACGTCGATCAGCCGTTCACGGATATCCTCGGCGACGTGTTTCAGTTCGGGCAGGCTGAAGCCGTCACCGGTCAAGGCGTAGACGATCGAGTAGGTGTCGCCGAACTCGTCATTGAAATACGGGCCCTGGACGCCGGCGGGGAACGTGCCGGCAATATCCGCGACTTTCTTGCGGACTTGGTACCACAGCCCGGCCACCTGCTTGACAGGCGTGTCGTCCCGCAAGGACACCGTCACGACGGCGTGGCCCGGCTGCGTCTGGCTCTGGGTGTAGTCGAGGTGCGCGAGGTCCTCCAGCTTGCGCTCGATGCGGTCGGTCACCTCCCGCGCCATCTCGTTGGGCGAAGCGCCGGGCCAGTCCACGATGACGACCATCTGCTTAATGGTGAACGCCGGGTCCTCGGCGCGGCCGAGCGACAGGACGGCGTAGACGCCAGCCGCAGCGAGGGCCAGCATCGCGAACAGGGTCAACGCCTTGTGCTGCAGCGCCCAAGCGGAGAGGTTTCCTTTCACCGGATGGCTCCCATCCAGGCGGTCAACGCCATGCCGGGCGCGATCTGCTGAAGCCCGGCGGTGACGACCTGCTTGCCCGTCGCCAGCCCGGCGCCGACCAGCACGCTGCCATCGCCTCCGTAGCCGGCAACCTCGACCGGACGCAGCGCTGCCTGGTGGCTTGCCGGGTCGAGCACCCAGACGGCGGGCCGGCCCTGTACGTCCGTCAGTGCCGTGGCGGGAAGGGCGGCCAACGGATCGCCCGTGTGGCCAAAGGTGACGGCGGCGGTCATGCCCAGCGCCAACACGTCTGCCGGCGCGTCCAGGACGGTGACCTTCACCGCGAAAGTGCGGCTGGACGGGTCGGCAAGCGCGCCGATCTCCCGCACGCGGCCGTGCATCACTTGGCCGGGCGCCGCCCACAGCGTCAGCGTGACCTCCCTCGCGGCGCGGATTTCGGTTAAGCGATTCTCGGGGATGTCGGCAACGACCTCAGTCTCATCGGTATGGGCGACGTGCGCGACCGTTTGCCCGGCGGCGACAACCTGGCCAACCTGCACCGGCAGCGCCGTGACGATCCCGTCGGCGTCGGCGGTCAAAGCGCCGTAGGACCGTTGATTGCGCGCGAGTGCCACCTGCCGCACGGCCTGCATCAACCTGGCGTTCGCCATCCGCTGGGCCGCAATGCGCTTGTCGTACTCGGACGGCAGGAACGCGGGCGAGGACCGGCCGAGCCCGTCGTATCGCTTCATCTCGGCCTGCGCGTCCTCGGCGTCGGCCATCGCCGCCTGCAATGCGGCCTCGGATACCTCCTGGGAGAACTGCAGGTCTGCGGGATCGAGCGACGCCGGCGTTTGCCCGGCGCGCACGTGGTCGCCGATGTCGACAGGCCGCTTGATGACTTTGCCTGCGACGCGAAAGCCGAGATCCGCCTCGGTGCGGGCCTGGACGGTGCCGGAAAAGGTCAATCCAGCCTGGCGCGCCTGCATTGTAACGACCGCGACCCGCACCGGCTTAGGCGCCTCCCCCGCAGCGCCGAGCAGGACCACGGAGGCGAGCAAGGCGGAACGGAGCAGCATGGCATCACCTCGAGGAGAGATGAGCCTCTATAAGGTAACGACGTTCAGTTAACAAGGGTTAGTTTATGTCGAAAAGCCACGGATCGCCGCATCCACGAGCGTGTCGATCAATGCGTGATGATCGGATACGATATGCTCGGAATGGTCCAGCAGCAGGATCACCACGCCGTGCATGGTGGCCCAGAGCGCCTCGGCCACCAGCGTCGGGTCCCGGCGCGCGAACAGCCCGGCTGCCATCACTTCCGCCACGCCCCGTTCCAGCATTTCGAAAGACTGATCGGCGGCGGCAATTTTCTCGCAGGCCTGGCTCGTGCGCACTGTCGAGAACGTCAGCCGGTACTCGTCCGGTCGGGCAAGGCCGAGGTCGACGTAGGCGTGCATGCCGGCGCGCAACCGTTCCAGAGGGGTGCCCTCCTGCTGCTGGCTTTCGGCATGCACGGCCAACAATTCGGTGAACATGGCTTCGGCAATGGCCTGCAAGATGGCGTTCTTGTCGGGGAAGTACACGTACAGCGCCGTGGGCGACACGCCGACCGCCGCGGCGATCCGGCGCATGGTGGCGTGCTCGACGCCTTCTTCCAGGAACAACCGCTTGGCGGCGTGCAGAATTTCGCCGCGGCGGGATGCGCCTTGGCCACGGGCTTTGCGCGTGCGCGCCGGGAGCGTTGCAATGTTCATGACTGAACACTGTTTAGGTAGAATACATCAGAAAATCAAACTCCATCCATTGGCCGGGCCGGCGCTCGGGGTCGTTGCGAGGCTATCGTTTGTGGACGCTCCACAGCATCAGCCAGCGGATCGGGAACACCCAGACGACGCCGGCAATCAGGAAATAGACTGCCTGCACCGCCCAGTGCTGCGGCAGCGCGTCCGGCAACGTGATAGCCGCAGCGACATAGGCGATGACGAAGGCGATTCCCATCAGGGTGGCAGCGGTGGGTCGGGACATCGCGCCGGGTTAGCGCAACGGCGCACTTGCCGCTATAGCGGCGAACCCGTTGGAGCGATCTATGGACCTCAAGGACCACATCCGGTCGGTGCCGGATTTTCCGAAGCCCGGCATCTTGTTCTACGACATCTCGACCTTGCTGCGGCATCCGGACGCCTGGCAGGTGGCAATGGGCCGGATGGCGCGGTGCATGCGGCACTACCAGCCCGACCTGTTGGCCGGCATCGAGTCGCGGGGGTTCCTGCTGGCGGCTCCGCTGGCGCTGAAATTGGGCTGCGGCTTCGTCATGCTGCGAAAGCCCGGCAAGCTGCCCGGCGCCGTCATCGGCCACGACTACGCGCTGGAGTACGGCAGCGACCGGATCGAGATCCAGGCCGACGCGATCACCCCCGGGCAGCGCGTGGTGGTGGTGGACGACCTGCTGGCGACCGGCGGCACCTTGGCGGCCGGCATCGCCCTGCTGCGGCAGGTCGGCGCGGTCGTGCCCGCGGCGACGACGTTGATCGAACTGACGTTTTTGCAGGGACGTGCCAAACTGGACGTGCCGGTCGAGGCGCTGGTTTCCTACGATGAATAATCTGCCCTTAATTTGACATGGCTGCCTATCACGCTAGGACAGACGATCCTTGTGGCTGGTTTGGGCCGGGCAGGGAACGACAGGAGGTCCTTTGACCGCAACCATGCCGCCAATTGGGCGGCGAACTCTGTTTGGCTTGGGCGTTTTCGCCGCTGCCTCATCCATGCGGCCCGCTTTGGCCTTGCCGGTGCGCCCGCCTGCTACGCCGTTTGCCGATGGGGCGACGCTTCTCGTCGCTGGCCCGGAGAGTGGCGCGACCGATCGATGGGCGGCACTGCTCGGCCCAGCGCTGGGCCGCGGCTTGCCACCCGGCACCCAGGTTCACACCGAGGCCGTCGGCGGCCCCGACGGCGTGACGGGCGCGAACCAGTTCGAGGCGCGCACGACCCCGGACGGCACCACGGCGCTGCTGCTGCCGGGCTCCGCCGCGTTGGCTTGGCTGGTGGGCGACCCGCGTGCCCGGTTCGACGCTGCGCATTGGATGCCGGGCCTTGCCGGCACTACCCCGGCCGTGCTGGCCAGCCGCATTCCGCTGGCTGCCTTGCTTTCCGGAGTGCATTTGCGTGTTGGCGCTGCTGGGCCGGCGGGGCCCGATTTGCCGATTTTGCTGGCCCTGGACATGATGGGCGCAAACTGGACGCCGGTTTTCGGCCTGAATGACGAGGCCGCCCTGTCCGACGCACTGGCGCGTGGGGCGGTGGATGCCGTGCCGCTCCAGGGCCGCCGCGTTCCCGGACAGGCGCACGCTTTCGCTGCGGGGGGGACACAGCCGATTTTCACGCTCGGCACGCCGGACGATGGGGGGGTTCTGCAGCGCGATCCGGCTTTTCCGGGGCGGCCGACAGCCCTCGAGTTGATGGCACGGCGCGCGCCTCCGAACGCGGCGCTCGAAGTCGCTCTCCGCGCCGCCGCCGCCGCCGCGCAACTGGATGTGGCGCTGGTGCTCCCGCAATTGACTCCCGCCGCCATGGTCGCGGTATGGCGGCACGCTTGCGCGGTGGCGGCCGGCTCGCCCGACGTGCAGACGCAGGCGAGCGCGCTGGGTGTCCGTCCGCTTTCAGCCCCCGCGGCCGTCAGCAGCACCGCCGCGATCGCCGCCGATACCGAGGGGTTGCTCGAACTGCGGCGCTGGCTGGCGACTCGACTGAACTATCGCGCGGCCTGACGCCACGGTCTGTAGCCTGCGCCCAACCACGGGAGCCATCGCGTCAATCCACCGCGAGCGCGAACGAGGCCTTCATCAGCGCGCGCGTGTAGGCCTCGCGGGGGGCGCCGAACACCTGGTCTGCCGCGCCTTCCTCGACGACCCGGCCGGCCCGCAATACCACCACGCGATGAGCGAGCGCCCGCACGACTGCCAGATCGTGGCTGATGAACAAGTATGCCAGCCCATGTCGCTGCTGCAGGTTCCGCAGCAGGTCCACGATCTGCGCCTGCACCGAGCGGTCGAGTGCGCTGGTCGGCTCGTCCAGCACCACCAGCCGCGGCTGCAACACGATCGCGCGTGCGATGGCGACGCGCTGGCGCTGGCCGCCGCTGAACTCGTGCGGGTAGCGCTCGGCGGCGTTCTCCGGCAGGCCGACCTCCCGCAAGGCTGTCGCCACCCGGGCGGCGCGGGCGGCCGGGGTGAGGCGCTCGTGCACCGCCAAGCCTTCCGCCACGATCGCGCCGACCGAGAGGCGGGGGGACAGGCTGCCGTACGGGTCTTGGAACACCACCTGCATCTGCGCGCGCCGCTGCCGGACGGCGCTCTGCGGCAGGGCCGTGATGTCTTGCCCGAGGAACGCCACATGCCCGGTCGCTGCCTGCAACCGCAGCATCGCCAGCCCCATGGTCGACTTGCCGGACCCGCTTTCCCCCACCAGCCCTACCGTCTCCCCCGCGCGCACCGCAATCGAGACGCCGTCGACGGCGCGCACCGTGGCCACTGTCCGGCGCAGCAGGCCGCGGCGGATGGGGAAGTCGACACGGATATCCTGCGCGTCGATGATCGTGGCCGCGTCGGATTCCACCGGATTCGGCGCGCCGCTCGGCTCCGACGCCAGCAGCATGCGGGTGTAGGCGTGCTGCGGGGCGTCGAACACGTCCGCGACCGGCCCCGCCTCCACCAGCTTGCCGTCTTTCATCACGCAGACCCGGTCGGCGTAGCGGCGCACCAGCGGCAGATCGTGGCTGATCAGCAGCAAAGCCAGCCCACGCCGCGCCTTCTCCCGCGCGAGCAGGTCGAGGATTTGCGCCTGGATCGTCACGTCGAGCGCCGTGGTCGGCTCGTCGGCGATGAGCAGCGCCGGGTCGTTGGCGAGGGCGGTGGCGATCATCACGCGCTGGCGCTGCCCGCCCGACAACTGGTGGGGGAACGCGTCCAGCCGGTCGACCGCGTCCGGGAAGCCGCATTCGGCCAGCAGCGCCGCCACCTGCTCGCGCGTGGCCCGGCGTCCGTGCAGCCGCAGCGCCTCGGCCACCTGGCGCCCGATCCGGTGCAGCGGGTTGAGGCTGGTCATCGGCTCCTGGAACACCATCCCGGCCACGCCGCCGCGCGCCCGGCGCAGCGCCGCCTCATCAGCCGTCGCCATCTCGACGCCGTCCAGCACGATCCGCCCGGACAAGGCGGCGCCCGCCGGCAGCAGGCCGAGCACCGACAGCGCGGTCAGCGACTTGCCGGACCCGCTCTCCCCCACCAGCGCGAGCGTCTTGCCGCGGTCGAGCGTAAACGACACGTCGTCCACTACCCGCCGGCCCGCGAAGGCGACCGAGAGGCGCTCCACCGTAAGCAAGCTCACCGGGGTTGCCGACGCGGGTCGAACGCGTCGCGCACCGCCTCGCCGATGAAGATCAGCAGCACCAGGATGCCGCCGAGCACCACGAACGAGGTGATGCCGAGCCACGGCGCCTGCAGGTTGTTCTTGCCCTGATTCACCAGCTCCCCCAGCGACGGCGATCCCGGCGGCAGGCCGAAGCCGAGGAAATCCAGGCTGGCCAGCACGGTGACGGAGCCCGACAGGGTGAACGGCAGGAACGTCAGGGTCGCGACCAACGCATTCGGCAAGATGTGCCGCGCCATGATTGCGCCGTCCGACACGCCCAACGCCCGCGCAGCGCGGACGTAGTCGAGGTTGCGCCCGCGCAGGAACTCCGCCCGTACCACGCCGGTCAGCTGCATCCAGGAGAAGATCAGCAGGAACGTCAGCAGCACCCAGAAGCTCGGCACGATGATGCTGGCCAGGATGATCAGCAGGAACAGCTGCGGCATCCCGCCCCAGACCTCGATGAAGCGCTGGAACAGCAGGTCGGTCAGCCCGCCGTAGTAGCCTTGCACCGCCCCGGCCGCGATGCCGATGACCGACGACACGATCGTCAGCGAGAAGCCGAACAGCACCGAGATGCGGAAGCCGTAGATGACTCGGGCGAGCACGTCGCGGGACTGGTCGTCGGTGCCGAGCAGGTTGCGCGCCGATGGCGGGGCGGGGGCCGGGACGGGCAGGCCCTTCACAGTGGTGGCGTAGTTGAACGGGATCGCGGGCCAGAGCATCCAGCCGTTTGCCTCGATGGCGTGGACCAGGTCCGGATCGGTGTAGTCGGCCTCGATCGGCAGGAAGTCGGGGCCGAACGCGTCCTCGCTGTAGTCGGTCAGGACGGGGAAGAACCAATGGCCGCCGGTGTGGATCAGCAGCGGGCGGTCGTTGGCGACGAATTCGGCGAACAGGCACACCCAGAACAGCGTGAGGAAGATCCACAGCGACCACCAGCCCCGCCGGTGCGACCGGAAGATCGCCAGGCGGCGCTGATTGAGCGGGGTCATCGCCGCGCCTCGAAGTCGATGCGGGGATCGACCAGGGTGTACATCAGGTCGCCGACGATTTGCAGCAGCAGGCCGATCAGGGTGAACACGTACAAGGTGCCGAACATCACCGGGTAATCCCGCCGGATCGCGCTGTCGAAGCCGAGCAGGCCCAGGCCGTCGAGCGAGAACACGATCTCGACCAGCAGGGCCGAGCTGAACAGGATGCCGATGAATGCCGCCGGGAAGCCCGCCACGATCAGCAGCATCGCGTTGCGGAACACGTGGCCGTACAGCACCCGGGTCTCCGACGCGCCCTTCGCCCGCGCGGTGACGACGTACTGCTTGCGGATTTCCTCCAGGAAGCAGTTCTTGGTCAAGATCGTCAGGCTCGCGAACCCGCCGGCCACCAGCGCGATCGTCGGCAGCACCATGTGCCAGGCGTAGTCGGCCAGGCGCGCCGGCCAGGACCAGGTGTCCGCCCCCGCGCTCGTCAGTCCCCGCAGCGGGAACCACTGCACGAAGCTGCCGCCCGCGAACAGCACCACCAGCAGGATCGCGAACAGGAACCCGGGCACCGCGTAGCCGATTAGCACGACCGCGCTACTCGCGACGTCGAATCGACTGCCGTCCCGCACCGCCTTGCGGATGCCGAGCGGGATGGAGACGAGATACACCAGCAGAGTGGACCACAGCCCGATCGAGACGCTGACCGGCAGCTTGTCGATCACCAGGCCCAGCACCGTGCGGTCGCGGAAGAAGCTGCGGCCGAAGTCGAAGCTCAGGTAGTTCCGGATCATCTCGCCGTAGCGCACGAGCGGCGGCTTGTCGAAGCCGAACATGCGTTTGATGTCGGCGACCACGTGCGGGTCCAGCCCGTTCGCGCCGCGGTAGTTGCCGTCCGGGGGCGCCATCACCTCCGCGCCGCCGCCGGTGATGCGGCTGGTGGTGCCCCCGCGGCCGCGCAGTTCGGCCAGCATCTGCTCGACCGGGCCACCCGGTGCGAACTGCACGACTGCGAAGTTGATGGTGATGATGCCGAACAGCGTGGGCACGAGCAGCAACAGGCGGCGCAGCAGGTAGGCGCCCATCAGTTCCCGCTGCGGCGGGCGGCTTCGGTGGCAGCGGACAGCGCCGGGTCGATCCACCAGGTGGCGAAATCGACGCCCGTCCGCACCGGCTGGCTGGGGCGGCCGAAGCGGTTCCAGTAGGCGATCTCGACCTTCTGGATGTGCCACATCGGGACCATGTACCAGTTCCACAGCAGCACGCGGTCGAGCGCGTGGCTGGCGGCAAGCAAGGTCGGGTAGTCCTTGGCGTTGACCACCTTGTCCACCAGCGCATCCACGGCCGGGTTGCAGATGCCGGCCACGTTCTGGCTGCCGGGCGCGCGCGCGGTGGCGCAGGTCCAGTACTCCGTTTGCTCGTTGCCGAGCGAGTCGCTTTCCGGGATCAGCGCGACGGCGATGTCGAACTCGAACGCGTCCATCCGCTTCTGGAACTGCGCCGGGTCGACCGTGCGGATGCGCGCGTCGATCCCGAGCCGCTGCAGTTGCTGGGTATAGGGCAGCCCGACCCGCTCGAACGCCGGCTCGTCCAGCAGGATCTCGACACTCATCTGCTGCCCGGCGGCATTCACCAGCTTGCGGTCGCGCACGTCCCAGCCGGCCTGCTTGAACAGGTCGAGCGCGCGGCGCAGCCCCTCGCGGTTGTTGCCGCTGCCGTCGGTGACGGGCAGCTTGAACGGTTCGGTGAACAATGCGGGGGGCAGCGAGTCGCGGAACGGCTGCAACAGCGCCAGTTCGTCGCCTTGCGGGACGCCGCTGCTCGCGAAGTCGCTGTTGCTGAAGTAGCTCTCGGTGCGCGTGTAGTTGCCGTAGAACAGGTTCTTGTTCATCCATTCGAAGTCGAACACCTGCGCGAACGCTTCCCGCACGCGGACGTCCTTGAACGGGTCGCGCCGTCCGTTCAGTGCGAAGGCCTGCATCCCCGTCGGCAAGCGATGCCCGATCGCTTCTTTCTTCACTAGGCCACGCTGGACCGCTGGGAAGTCGTAGCCGGTCGCCCATTCCTTGGCGACGTTCTCCTGCCGGAAATCGATCTGCCCGGCCTTGAACGCCTCCCGCGCCACCGTCGGGTCGCGGAAGTACTCGTAGCGCATAACGTCGAAATTATCCTGCCCGCGCCCAGTCGGCAGGTTCGCCGCCCAGTAATCCGGCGCGCGGCGATACGCGACGGTGCGGCCCAACTCGAAATGGTCGACCACATACGGCCCCGAGCCCAGCGGCGCCTCGCTCAGCGGCGCCGAAAAATCGCGGCCCTTCCACCAATGCTCCGGCAGCACGGCAAGCTCGCCCAAAATCATGGGCAATTCGCGGTTGGCGTTCGACTTCAAGTGGAACACGACCCGGCGCTCGCTCTCGACGGCCACGTCCGCCACGTCGGCATAGTAAGTACGGTAGCGCGGCCGGCCCTGCTCCCGCAGCATGCGGAACGTCCAGGCGACGTCTTCGGCAGTGACCGGCGTGCCGTCGTGGAAATGCGCCTCGGGCCGCAGCTCAAAGGCGACCCACATGCGGTCGGGCGGCAGCTCGATGGTTTGCGCGAGGTGGCCGTATTCGGCCGAGGGTTCGTCCACATTCGGGCGCAGCAGCGTGTCGAACAGCGTGCCGACGCCGGAGGCAGGGGTGCCGCGGATGACAAACGGGTTGAAGCTGTCGAAGGTGCCGACCGCGGACAGCGCGACCTCGCCGCCCTTGGGCGCTTCGGGGTTGACATAGGGGAAGGCCGGAAAGTCGGCCGGCAGCCGCGGCGGGGCGAGCAGCGACAGCGCATACGTGCGCGTGGTTTCCGCCTGGGCAGGCAAGGCCAGCAGCAGGGCGAACAGGGCAAGGATGATCCGCACGAGTGCCTCCTCAGGCCGCGAGATGGTCGAGGGCGGGGGCGAGCAGCGCAGGGTTGCCGACGGCGAGCACGCGCCCGTCGCCGTCTGCGCGCAGCGGGCAACCTTCCCAATCGGTCATGCGGCCGCCCGCGCCTTCGACCACGGGGAGCAGCGCCGCCCAGTCCCACACCTTGAGGCTGGACTCCGCGATTATGTCGATCTGGCCGAGCGCCAGCAGCCCGTAGGCGTAGCAGTCCCCGCCCCACGATACCCGCCGAACCGCCTTCGACAGGCAGTGCCAGCGGGGTTCCGACACTTTGTCCAGCATCTCAGGCGTGGTGCACGACAATTCGGCGTCGGCTAATGACGGGCAAGCCCGGCAGCCAGCCCGGCCGCCCCACGAGCCGCGGAACATGGTTGGCCGTCCGGCTACCCCAACCCAGCGCTCGCCCGTGATCGGCTGGTCGATGATCCCGAGCAACGGCGTATCCCCGTCCAGCAAGCCAAGCAACGTGCCGAACACCGGCCGCCCGGTGATGAAAGCGCGGGTCCCGTCAATCGGGTCGAGCACCCAACGCAAGCGAGCGCCGGGCCGATCCAGGCCGTATTCCTCGCCGAGGATGCCATGATCGGGGAAACGACGGGTCAACACGGCGCGCATCGCCTGCTCCGCCGTGCGGTCGGCGACGGTGACGGGGCTGTCGTCGCCTTTCCGGTCGGCTGCGACGCCGGCGCGGAAAAACGGCCGGATCACGGCGCCCGCGACGTCGGCGGCAGCTTCGGCAGCGGCGACCAGGGCGTCCAAGCGTCCGCCTAGCGCGAAACTGCCGGCGTTTCCCGCGCCTGCGGCGTCTGTTGCTGCTGGTTGGTCTGGACCTGCGGCTGGTTCTGGTTGGTGGAAGGCCGGTCGGTTTGCTGGCCACGAGCCTGCGTATGCTGCTGGGGCGGCTGCTGCGATTGGTTGTTCTCCACCTGCGACTGGTTCTGGCTGGTCGAGGGTTGGGTCATCTGCTGGCTGAACGCCGCGCCCGGCGCCGCTGCGAGGCCCACGGCCACCATCATCCCAATGAAACCGAAGCTGCGCATCCGTGTCCGCCTTTGACTGAAACCGCTCGACCGAAATTCCGCGCGGCGTTGCGCCCCGGGGCAGGCCTACCTAAGCTGCGCCGCACCTTATGCAAACGCCCCAGCCGCATCAACTCGACGCAAGCGATTGAACCCTATCGTCGTCATCCCCGCCCGCTTGGCGTCCACCCGCCTGCCGGGCAAGCCGCTGGCCGACATCGGCGGGCGACCCATGATCGTCCACGTGCTGATGCGGGCGCAGGAGGCCGGCATCGGCCCGGTCGCGGTCGCCTGCGCCGACCCCGAAATCGCCGACGCCGTCACCGCGGCCGGAGGCGTGGCCGTGATGACCGACCCGGCGCTGCCGTCCGGCTCCGACCGGGTGCACGCGGCCTTGGCTGCGCTCGACCCGCACGGCGCGCACGACATCGTGGTGAACCTGCAAGGCGACGTCCCGACCGTCGCGCCCGCGCTGCTGCGCGCCGTCATCGGCCCGCTATCCGACCCGGCGGTCGATATCGGCACGCTGGTGGCGCCCGTCGAGTCGCCCGAGGAGGCGGCGCTGCCATCTGTGGTGAAAGCCGCCTGTGCGTTCGACGGCGACGGCTCCATTTCGCCGGCGCTGTACTTTTCCCGTGCCGTCATCCCTGCCGGCGATGGCCCGCTTTGGCACCATATCGGCATTTACGCTTTCCGCCGGGCAGCACTGGCCCGATTCGTGGCGCTGCCCGAAAGCCCGCTGGAACGGCGCGAGAAGCTGGAGCAGTTGCGCGCCCTCGAAGCCGGGATGCGCATCGGCTGCGCCCGCGTCGACGCTGGGCCGTTCGGGGTCGACACCCCGGCCGACCTCGACCGCGCCCGCCAAGTGTTGGCATGACCGTCGCCTTCCAGGGCCGCCCCGGCGCCTATTCCGACCTTGCCTGCCGCACGGCGCTGCCGGGACGGCCGACGCTGCCCTGTGAAACGTTCGAGGCCACGATCGACGCGGTGCACACCGGCACGGCGGAATTGGCCATGCTGCCGTGCGAGAACAGCCTGGCCGGCCGTGTCCCCGACATCCACTCGCTGTTGCCGGAGAGCGGCCTGCATATCGTGGGCGAGCACTTCCAGCGCGTGGAGCACTGCCTGCTCGGCGTGCCCGGCGCCACGATCGGCCAGGTCCGCCGCGCCCACTCCCACGCCGTCGCCCTGGGCCAGGTGCGCGGCATCCTGCGGGAACTGGGCTTGCAGGCCGTGGTGGAGGCCGACACCGCGGGGGCCGCCGAGTTGATCGCGTCCCGCGCCGACCCGGCGGATGCGGCAATCGCCTCCACCTTGGCGGCGGAAATCTACGGGCTGCACGTGCTCCGCGCCAACGTCGAGGACGCCGCGCACAACACCACCCGGTTCTACATCGCCTCGCTTGCACCGGCGCTTCACTCGCTCGAGACGCCGAACCTGCTGACCACGTTCGTCTTCCAGGTCCGCAACGTGCCTGCAGCGTTGTACAAGGGCCTGGGCGGCTTTGCGACCAACGGCGTGAACATGACGAAGCTGGAAAGCTACATGCTTGCCGGCCAGTTCATCGCGACGCAGTTCCTGTGCGACGTGGAGGGACACCCGGAGCAGCCCGCCCTCCGCCGCGCATTGGAGGAACTGGCGTTCTTCTCCGAAGAAGTTCGAGTGCTCGGCACCTATCCGCAGGCAGTGTTCCGGCTGGGCTAGGCGAGTTCGCGCACCCGCCGCTCGATCTGCGGCGCTGGGTGGAGCTTCGGAATAAGGCAGGCTGGCAGAGGCGAGGCATACGGCCCGCTCCGGTCTGGCGGCGGCGGTGGCGGTGGCGGCGGGTCTTCCGGACGGTCGCGCCCGTCATCGTCGCGATCCAGGCGCCTGAGGGCGATGAGCTCCCCTACGGCAAACAGCAGCGGCGCCCCGAACGTCAGCACCCCACTCAGACCGATCAACATACCCGGCGACATATTTGCCCTCCCGCCTAGTTTGCCACCTTCGGCCGTTCCACCCCGCCGCCGAGGGGAGCCAGGCCACGTGATTGCAGGCACCGCAGCATCGCATCCGCCTTGGCGACCCTTAGGTCTTGCTGATGCTCGTTCATGAAATACTGGCTTCCAGCGCCTATCTCAATCAATTCCTTTACCGCCGGATCGTTATAGACACCCTCCTGGCACGCCGCGGCCTCGGGCGACAGCGGGGTTGACGGTGTGGCGGCGCAGGCCGTGCATGCCAGCAGCAGCGCCCAGGACAAATGCCTCATGCCGCCATCCAGTCCTCGATGAGCCGGCGCGCGATGCTGTCTTGCCGAGGCAGCAGGAAACCGTGGTCCTTGGAGGCGCGCATCTCGGCCCGGGTGAACCAGCGCGCGTCGGTCAGCTCCTCCGGGTCGATCACGATCTCCTCGGTCAAGCCCTCGGCGTAGAAGCCGAGCATGATGCTGCCCGGGAACGGCCAAGGCTGGCTGCTGTGATAGTATACCTGGCCGACGATCACGCCGCTTTCCTCGACCACCTCGCGCGCGACCGCTTCCTCCAAGCTTTCGCCAGGTTCGACGAAGCCGGCAAGGGTCGAGTACATCTGCGATTTGGGAAACCGCTGGGAATGGCCGAGCAGGGCGCGGTCGCCCGATGTCACGAGCATGATGACCGCCGGGTCGGTGCGCGGGAAATGGTGCGTCTGGCAGCCGGTGCAGGCCATGACGTGCCCGGCGCTCTGAGATTCGCACGGCGCGCCGCATAGGCCGCAGAAGCGGTGCCGGGCGCGCCAGTGCATCAGCCCGCGAGCGTGCGCCAGAATAGCCGCATCCGTTGCCCTCATGCCGGCGCCGACCATGCGGAGGTCGGTGAACGCAGCGCCATCGATGAGCGGGTCCGGCGTTTCCAGGGCGCTCAAATCCACCGTAAACACGGCACGGCCCTCTTCCAGCCCAAGGAACGCCCAGGGCAGGTCGGTGTCACGCAGTGGATTGGCGTCGCTTCCGCTTAGGAACACGGCGTCCGGCGCCCCATTCACCGCTTGCCGCAGCAGGTTGCGGGCGCGCCAGACGGGCACGAACACACTGGAAGGATCGGCCCGCTTTTCGGCAATCCAGGAGCCATCGTTGCGCCGGATGCCGGCTCGGTCGAGAGGGTTGCCGGTATAGGCGTTAGGCCGACTTGGACGGATGGGGAACATGCGGCGCGGAAATTGGCATGGGAACGTGGAAGCGGCAACCTACTGGTTGAAGCGGCGCTACCAAGGTTAGGGCCTCAGATGCCCCGAATCGAAGGAGCTGCGATTGACGTTCGACCGCGACCTCGACTGCATCGCCGAACCAGGTGAGCCCAGCTTGCCGGTGCATGCCGTCCGTCCCAGCGACCTTGAGGCTTTTCTCGCCGCACATTCCGAGTACGACGCTTTCGTCCGGCAAAGCGGATTTGCCGCGGAGGCGGGCGCGATCCTGCTGTTGCCGGGTGCGGCTGGCCTTGCGGGCGCGGTGTTCGGGCTGGGTGCGGAGGCCGGTCCGCATGTCTTCGGCGCGTTGCCATTCGAGCTCCCGCCTGGCGCCTGGCGGCTGGCGCAGGGCGAGTTCGCCATGGCCGACGCAGTGCTCGGGTTCTGCCTGGGCGCTTACAGCTTCAACGCTTTCAAAGCGCCCCGCGTGCCCCGCACGCCTTGCGGTGGACGGACAAGCACACTCGCTTGATGCTGCGCGCGCCATCTGGCTGGCTCGCGACCTCGTCAATACGCCCGCCAGCCATCTGGCGCCGCACGATCTCGCGGCGGTCGCAACCCAAGTGGGCGCAACGTTCGGCGCCGCATGCGAGGTCATGACGGGCGCCGCCCTGGAGCGGGGCTACCCGGCACTGGCCGCTGTGGGCGCCGGGTCGGAACGGCCGCCGGCAGTGGCCTTGCTGACATGGCGCGGCGCCAGGGCCGGCGACGACGCCCCGCTCGTGTCGCTGTGCGGCAAAGGGGTGGTGTTCGACACTGGCGGCTACGACCTGAAGCCCTCGGCCGGCATGCTACGGATGAAAAAGGACATGGGCGGAGCAGCCATGATGCTTGGCCTGGCGCGCATGATCATGGCGGCCGACCTGCCGGTGCGATTGGAGCTGCGCCTTGGCTGCGTCGAGAACAGTGTGTCCGGCCGGGCCATGCGTCCGCTCGACGTGCTTGCGACTCGACTTGGCATCACCGTGGAGGTGGGCAACACCGATGCGGAAGGACGCCTCGTGCTCTGCGACCTTCTGGCCCATGCCTGTGAAGGCTCGCCGGACATCCTGATGGACGCGGCGACGCTCACCGGGGCCGCACGGGTTGCCCTTGGACCGGAAGTGGCTGCGGTTTTCAGCAATGACGAGGCGTGTGCGACGCGGATGCTGGAAGCATCCGAGCGTTGTCATGATCCAATGTGGCGGCTGCCGCTCTGGCACGGTTACAACGGATGGCTGGCTAGTTCCGTTGCTGACATCAGCAATGTTTCCAGCAAACCCGGTGCTGGCGCGATAACCGCCGCCCTGTTTCTGCAACGTTTCGTTCGAAGTGGTATTGCCTGGGTTCATTTCGACATTTACGCTTGGAACGATCGAACGACTCCGGGGCGTCCTGAGGGTGGCGAAGCAACCGGCTGCGCGCTACCTTCTTAACAATTTGCAAACTATTTAACGTTGGGCAACCGGAAAATGCCAAGTGAGTAACATATTTGGCATCCAACGCATTCCATTTGCTTGAGTTATGGACCTACACCGCCGCCGTGTGGGAAGTTGAAATGTCATGCAAGCGTCGTTGTCGTTTATTTGTTGATGAGGTTGCGCCGGCTTAGGCCGCCGCTTTGATAAGGATTGATCCAATGGCAAATTCATCCTCCGTCGAGCATCTCGTCGGAATTCTTCGAGACACCGTGGTGGCCCTGGTGCGCCGTGACGGTCCCGATCTCTCGGCGCGTCAGCTTGGAGTGTTCCTGACATGCTACTTGCAGGACGGGGCTCACACCGTGCGCGGGCTGGCAGCGGAACTCAATGTGTCGAAACCTGCAATCACCCGCGCGCTCGACCGGCTCGGTGAGCTCGATTTGGCGCGTCGCAAGGTCGATCCCCTGGACCGTCGCAGCGTCCTCGTGCAACGGACCTTGAAGGGCGCCGCGTTCCTGCGGGACATGCGGAGCATCATGGGCGAGGCTCACGGGACGGCACGCAAGCCGGCATCGGCAGGCACCGGGACCGAGGGTGGGCGCAAGAGCGCGAATGGCTGAATTGGCCGCTTGACAAGCCTGCGTCGCAAGCGGACGGTTGACGCTTCCAAGGGGAGCCCCGCGTGAGGGGCTGAGAGTTCGCCCGCCACTCATGGCCGCGCGAAGACCCTGTCGAACCTGATCCGGATCATGCCGGCGTAGGGATGGAAGCGTCGCCCGGGATCGAGCCACGCTTTTCCCTTCGAAACACGAGGGAGGCGCGTCGTTGACCTATCAGCAAAAGCCTAGCGCGGTCACAACTGGCGCTATCGCCGGCTCGCGAAAAGTGTATTCGAGCCCGGTCGATCATCCGTCGATTGCCGTGCCGTTCCGGGAAGTGGCGCTCGACCGCTCAGCGATTGAGCCGCCGGTGCGGTTGTACGACACCTCTGGCCCCTACACCGACAGCGCGGCAGTGATCGATCTCGGCGGCGGCCTTCCTGCCGTGCGCGCCCCTTGGCTGGCGGCCCGTGGTTTCACCAAGGCGACGCCGCGAGACGTCAAGCCAGAGGATAACGGCTACGCCCCGGCGGACCGGTTGGTGCCGCCCTGCCCGGCGCCGCTCGTCATGCGCGTCGGCCAGCCCGGCCGTCCGGTGACGCAGATGGAGTTCGCGCGCGCGGGGGTCATCACTGAAGAAATGATCTACGTCGCGCACCGAGAGAACATCGGACGTGCGGCGATGGCGGACGGCGCCAAGGCTAGGCGGGCCGATGGCGAGGATTTCGGCGCGTCGATCCCTGCCTTCGTCACGCCTGAGTTCGTCCGCAGCGAGGTCGCGTCCGGTCGCGCCATCATCCCGGCCAACATCAACCACCCAGAGCTGGAGCCGACGGTCCTCGGCCGCAACTTCCTGGTCAAGATCAACGCCAATATCGGCAACTCCGCCGTGACCTCCTCGGCGGCCGACGAGGTGGAGAAGCTGGTTTGGGCGATCCGCTGGGGCGCCGACACGGTGATGGACCTGTCCACCGGGCGCAACATCCACAACATCCGCGGCTGGATCATGCGCAACAGCCCCGTTCCGATCGGGACCGTGCCGATCTACCAGGCGTTGGAGAAGGTCGGCGGCGATGCCGACAAGCTCGATTGGGAGGTGTTTCGCGACACCCTGATCGAGCAAGCCGAGCAGGGCGTGGACTACTTCACCATCCACGCCGGCGTGCGCCTGCACTACGTCCCGCTGACGGCCAAGCGGGTTACGGGCATCGTCTCCCGCGGCGGCTCGATCATGGCGCGCTGGTGCCTTGCGCATCACAAGGAAAGCTTCCTGTACGAGCGCTTCGACGAAATTTGCGACATCATGCAGAAATACGACGTGTCGTTCAGCCTGGGGGACGGGCTGCGTCCCGGCTCGATCGCCGACGCCAACGACGCGGCACAGTTCGCCGAGCTGGACACCTTGGGCGAGCTGACCAAGATCGCTTGGGCCAAGGGCTGCCAGGTCATGATCGAGGGACCCGGCCATGTTCCCATGCACAAGATCAAGGTGAACATGGAAAAACAGCTCGCCACTTGCGGAGAGGCGCCATTCTACACGCTCGGGCCGCTGACGACCGACATCGCGCCGGGCTACGACCACATCACCTCGGCGATCGGCGCGGCCATGATCGGCTGGTTCGGCACTTCGGTGCTCTGCTACGTTACGCCGAAGGAGCATCTCGGCCTGCCCAACCGCGACGACGTGAAAACCGGCGTGATCACCTACCGGATCGCCGCTCACGCCGCCGACCTTGCCAAGGGGCACCCCGCGGCCCAGCTCCGCGACGATGCCATCAGCCGCGCCCGGTTTGAGTTCCGCTGGGAGGATCAGTTCAACCTTGGGCTCGATCCCGACACGGCGCGCAAGTTCCACGACGAGACGCTACCCAAGGAGGCGCACAAGGTCGCGCACTTCTGCTCCATGTGCGGTCCGAAATTCTGCTCGATGAAGATCAGCCAGGACATCCGCGCCGAGGCCGAGCGCCTGGCCGGGCTAGAGGCGAAAAGCGAGGAGTTCCTGGGCAACGGTTCCACGCTCTATGTGCCCGAGCCGACGCCTCGGGCGCCGAGCCCCGCGGCGGAGTGAGCGACCCCCGCGCGGCGCTGGAAGCCATTGGCGCCCTGCCGGACTCAGAGATCGATCTGGCAGACGCCGCCCTGCAACTTGCGCGGGTGGATTGCCCGGACGCTGACTGGCTCGCCGTGCGCGATCACCTGTCTGGCCTCGCACGGAAGTCGGTCAGCCTCGCAATCGACATCGACCCGCACGACCTGCCCGCGCAGGCTGGTGCGCTCGCCGGGTTGCTGGCAGGCCGGCATGGATACGCCGGGGACACCGAGTCCTACGACGATGTTGCCAACGCCAACCTGATCCGAGTGGTGGAACGGCGGCGAGGGCTGCCGGTGACTTTAGGAATTTTATGGCTGCATTGTGCGCGGGCTGCCGGATGGCAGGCGTATGGCATCAACTTCCCGGAACACTTCCTGATCGGCCTTTCTGCTGGCGGGGGGCAAATCGTGCTGAATGTGTTTGCCGGCGGCGAGCCGATGGACGCCCGGGACTTACGCGCCTTGGTCAAGCGGGTGGAGGGTCCCAAAGCTGAACTCCATCCGGACCTGATCGAACCGATGGCCAACCGGGCGGTTTTGCTTCGGCTTCAATATAACATCAGCCAACGAAGAACTACTGCCGGTGATATTGCAGGAGCTTTGTCGTGCACCGAAGACATGTTGCGAATTGCACCCGACATTGCGTCGATTTGGCACGATGCGGCAATCCTGAACCAGCAACTCGACCAAGTCGGAGCAGCTTTGCGCTGCTTCGGGCAATGCCTCGACTTGGTGCCGGAAGGTGAGGCCGCCGATCGCGTGCGAAGCGCCATGACGGAGCTTCGCACGCGGCTGAACTAAGTCTTACAGGGCGGTACGACCGCCGATGCGGGTGCGCTCGGCTGCCATCTCCTCCGCCGTCAACGTCCCTCGATTGGCGTCGAAGCCAGCCCAATCGGAGGTGGCGCGATAATCGGCGCCACGGGCGTTGACGTCGACAGGGCCGTGGCCGTTCAGGATGCTCTCAGCCTCGGCAACCCGGCTCTCTTCCGCTCGTACCGTCACGAGGCTGCCGCCGCGGCGGACACCTTCAGTATAGACTTGAGCGTGCTCTTCGGGAATGCCGGCGCCGGTCAGCGAGCCCAGCAGGCCGCCAGCCGCAGCGCCAACGCCGGCGCCGGTCAGGGTAGCGATCAGCCAACCCGCCGCGACAATGGGTCCAACGCCAGGAATGGCCAACGCGCCGATGCCTGCGAGCAGGCCGGCGCCGCCGCCGATGATGGTGCCGATCGAGGCGCCTGTGCCGGTTCCAGCCGCCGCGTGATCGGCCCGGTCACCGGGAACGCCCGCTGTGGTCGCGTCCCCAATCGTGCTGCCGGTGGCCGTGCCGGTCGCGCCTTGGTTGGCAACCAGGCTGACGTCGTTATGCGAGAAACCAGCGGCCTCCAGCGCGGTGACAGCCGCGGTCGCGTCCTCATATCGGTCGAACATGTGGGCAATGGTGCGTGTAGCCATGTCAATCATCTCCTGATTCATATTGACCGTGATCGATCACGGCGAAGCTCACTTGCTGACGACGTTGCCTTGGTAGTCGAGCGCGACAGGAACCGCCTGGCCGTTCTTCATGGCATGGCCGCGCCAGATGCCCTGGTCGTCCTTTTTAAGGTCCTTCACGTCGGAGTAGCCGCCAGCCTGGATGCGGCTGCTTGCCTCGCCCTCGGTAAAGCTGTTGCGCCCCGGCACGGGTGCTGCGGCCGTGCGCGAATTAGGGTTGTTGGTCTGGACGGCCGATGGGCTTGGCGACGAGGTCGACGATGGCGTCTGGTTGGCGGTGGCCGCTGGAGTTTGCGATCCCGACGGCGTGGTCTGGGTGGCAGGAGGTGGGGAGAGCGTAGTCTTAGCGGGCGGAGTCTGGGCGAATGCCGCGGCGGACAGCATGGCAGTTAGCAGCGTAGCAGGTAGAATCGAAATCTTCATCTTAGGCCTCCATTTAGATGTGGCCCCCTAACGAGCGGACGCTGCAACCGTTCCCTTGCGTCTATCGCAGCCGTGTCGCGGCTGACAACGGCAACCCTGCCAATCCTGGGTCGATCTGCTATGGACGGCTAAAGACTGGAGTAAGGGGACAACATGGCAGTTCCGCTGAAGGTTGCGGTCCAGATGGACCCGATCGAGACGATCAACATCGACGGCGACAGCACCTTCGCCCTGATGCTGGAAGCCCAACGCCGCGGCCATGCCCTGTGGCACTACGAGGTGCGGCACATGAGCCTGCGCGAAGGCAAAGCTGCTCCTAGCGCACGCCCGGCAGAGCGCCTCACCACGCTCGCCCGCCCTGTCACGGTCGAGCGCCTCCGCGGCGCCCATCATCGGTTCGGCCCGCAAGCCATGCTCGACCTCAGCACGATGGACGTCGTCCTGATGCGCCAGGACCCACCCTTCGACATGGCCTACATCACCGCCACCCACATGCTCGAGCACATCCATCCCGCGACCCTGGTGGTGAACGACCCGGCCAGCGTGCGGGACGCGCCTGAGAAGCTGCTGGTGACCCACTTCCCCGACCTTATGCCGCCAACGCTGATCACCTGGGATTTGGATGCCATCCGCAGCTTCCGGGTGAAGCACCACGACATCATCGTCAAGCCGCTGTTCGGCAATGGCGGCGCCGGCGTGTTCCGCATCCGGGAGGACGACGAGAACCTAGCTTCGCTGCTGGAGATGCACTTCGCCCGTTCGCGGGAGCCGCTGATGATCCAGCGCTACGAGCCGGCGGTGCGGCAGGGCGACAAGCGCGTGATCCTGGTGGACGGGGAGCCGATGGGGGCGATCAACCGCGTTCCGGCGCAGGGCGAGGCGCGCAGCAACATACATGTCGGTGGGCGGGCGGAGCAGGCGGAACTGACCCCGCGCGACCGGGAGATATGCGCCCGGATCGGCCCCATGCTGCGGGAGCGCGGCCTGCTGTTCGTCGGCATCGACGTGATCGGCGACTGGCTGACGGAGATCAACGTCACCTCGCCGACTGGCCTGCAGGAGATCGCCCGATTCGGCGGTCACGACCTTTCCGCGACGATCTGGGACCGGATCGAGGCCAAAGTGGCCATGGCCCGCTAGGTTCATTCGATGAGGTGACGTTGAGCGTCGGCAGGAAGGCGTTGGCCCGGATGATGGGCCTTGCAACGAGACGCGAGAAGAATGTCATGAACACGGCAAAGTCCAGGAATGCCCGAGGCGGTTCAGTCTCGCGCCGGTAGATGTCCACCAGGTAGCTGATCACCTCGAAGGTGAAGAACGAGATGCCGACCGGCAGCGGGATGCCGAAACCCGCGCCTTGAGGCAGGCCGAACAGGGAGTCGAACGTCGCCGTGAGAAAGTTCAGATTCGGGATGCAACAAACTATAATTTCTGCCTTTTTACCGGAAAGGCGTGTACTGGAGGGCGACCGTTCTAGATTACTCCTATTTGCCTGAATACGGCCAGCGTTCATCAGCTGCGATGGAGACCTAAGACCCCAGTCATCGACAGCAGCCCAGCCATTCTGGCATTCACCTGCCGACGGTCGCCGACTCGGATTGCTCCCGGGAACCAATCCAAACACCAGGCACGATCCAGCCGCATGGGGCGTTCCTCGCGGTTGATCCAACCAGCGGCTTGCCTATCGTTGCCGCGTCCCGCAACGCGCCGGAGTTGCTGGGGGCTACTCTCGCGGCGCAAGGGCTTACTGGACGCAGCATCCGGGATATTCTGGGAAAGGTGTCTGCCGAAGCCGTGCGACAGCGTTTTTTGAGCGAAAGCTGCGCGGGGAGGCGCCTTGGCAGTCCACGCTCAAACTAGCCGACCAGTCGCCGGCCCTGGATGTCGCCGTGCACACTGTGGCTGGCTTGATCCACCTTGAGCTAGAGCGGGCGGGTTTGCGCGACGAGGCGGACGCGCTCGACTCGCTACGCCAACTGCAGGAAGTCATCTTCGATCTCCGCGAAACGAAAGGCGAGCTTGAAGTCTTGGCACGCGTCACGGCACGGGGCGTGCGGCTCCTGACTGGGTATGAAAGGGTGCTGATTTATCGCTTCGACGTCGATTGGCATGGCCAGGCAATCGCCGAGGACAAGGTCGCGGACTGGGAACAGTCTCTGGAAAACCTGCATTTTCCGGCCGACGACGTTCCGGCGCAAGCCCGTGAACTTTACCGGTGCAGCCCAATTCGCTGGGTTCCAAACCGCGACGCCAACCCGGTGCCGCTCGACATCGACCCGGCCTGGACGGGTAACGGGCCGCCGCACGCCATCGACCTATCATTCGCGCGGTTGCGGAGCCTATCGCCGGTGCACCTGCAGTATCACCGCAACATGGGCGTCAATGGCTCCATGTCGCTGTCCATCCTGCACGAGGAACGATTATGGGGCCTGATGGTCTGCCATCACCGGCAGCCGCATCACCCGTCTCCCGGCCAGCGGGCGGCAGCGGCGGCGCTGACCGACGCCTTCGCGCTGCGCCTGGGCCCCGCCGAGCGCAGCGACACGGATCATGCCCGCCGAGAGGACCTCGTCCGCCTGTCCGCCTTGCTGGCCCAGATGGCCGGGGCGGAAATGGTCGCCGCCGCGCTTACGACCGGCGAGGTCACCATCTGCGGGCTGTTCGCGTCCACCGGGGCCGCCGTTCTCCATGACGGCGTCGTCTCGCTGCTGGGAAACACCCCGCCCGAGGCCGACGTGCGAGCCCTCGCTGAGTGGCTGGAAACGCAGAAGGGCGCGGGCAAGTTGTTCCAAACCGACAACATGGCCGCCGCGTATCCACGGTGGGAGCGGCACGCCGCCATTGCCAGTGGCGTGCTCGGGGTGTTCCTGTCCGACGATCGCTCCGACGTGCTGCTGTGGTTCAGGCCGGAAGAGCCGCAACTCGTGAGTTGGGGCGGGAGTCCGCACAAGGGAGGGGATGGAAGCTTGGCTGTCCTGCCCCGGCTGTCATTCGAGCGGTGGGTCAAGACGCGGCACGGGGTCGCGAAGCCCTGGGCCGAGTGGGAACTGGAGATGGCCGAGTCGCTCCGGCATGGCATCACCGAGGTGATGGTGCGCGGCCTGCGCCGGATCGCCGAGCTGCATGACAAGTTGCGCCAGAGCCAAAAAATGGAAGCAGTCGGGCAATTGACGGGCGGGCTCGCTCATGACTTCAACAATTTGCTGACCGGGATCATCGGCAGCCTCGACCTGATGCGGACCCGCATGAGTCAAGGCCGTTTGGGTGAGCTGGACCGCTATCTCGACGCTGCCACAACATCGGCAAACCGGTCCGCCTCGCTGATCCGCCGCCTGCTGGCGTTCTCGCGGCCAGCAATTCTCATTTTGGCCGTGCCGTTGAGCGCGGGTGAGTGAGTCTGCGCTGCAACAGTTTGTTGACGATGCGATCATGCGCCGCGAACCTGGGTTACGGCTCGCTTTGATTCCTGGTTCATCGTGCTTGTGGAGATGCCTGAGCGCCTGTTGGATGTGCTGCGCCAATGCTGCGGGTCGCTGCCGGATCACCGGCGTGGCAGCAACACGCAATTCGTCATGGCAGATTTCGCCCTGGCGGCATTTTCCGTGTTTTTCATGCAGTCGCCATCGTTCTTGCAGCATCGGCGGCAACTGGCCGAGGGGCAAGGACGATCGAACTGCGAAACCCTGTTCGGCATGACCAAGATCCCCGGCGATAGTCAGGTTCGCGCCATGCTCGATCCGGTCAGCCCGGACCACTTTCACCCGGCCTTTGCCGGGGCGCTCGAGCACTTGCGCCATTCCGGCGGACTGAGCGGCTTCACCTGCTTGGGCCGTCATGTGCTGATCGCGCTCGACGGCACGGAGTACCAACGCTGTGCCAAGGTGCACTGTCCGCAATGCTCCAGCCGCACACGGGCTCACGGCGGCACGGAGTATTTCCATATCTCTGCTGGCCGCGACGCTGGTGGCGCCCGGCCACCAGCGCGTCCTGCCGTTGCCGCCGGAGTTCGTGGCGCCGCAGGACGGGTGCAACAAGCAGGACTGCGAAAGCCGGGCGGCGCGGCGCTGGCTGGCGAAGCACGGCGCTGACTACGCCGGACGCAACCCTGTCTATCTCGGCGATGACCTGTTCTCGTAACTGCCCAGGTACCCCCTCTCGGACATAGTCCCAGGGGTAATTTCGATGCCTGTGGTCGAGTTTGCTCATATCCATCGGCGTTTTCTGACCCAAACTCGCTCACAGCCCCAATTTGTTCAGGCTACCTGGGCAGTGACCTGTTCTCGCGTCAGCCGATCTGCACGGCGGTGCGGGACGCAGGCGGGCACTTCCTGTTCGTTTGCAAGCCTGCATCGCATCCCGCGATCGAGGAGTTCCTGGCCGGTCTCAAGCCGCCGGAGTTGATCCACACCGTCAAGCACGGGCGGCAGCGGATGACACACCGCTGTCGCTGGCTCTGCGATGTGCCACTGCGCGGCGACGCTGACGCGATCACCGTCAACTGGTTCGCTTTGGACATCCTCAACGCCGCAGGCGAGACGACCTCTCGCCACAGCTTCATCACCGACTTGCCGGTCACGCGCGACACCGTGGCCGAGTTGGCCGCTTGCGGCCGAGCGCGCTGGAAGATCGAGAATGAAAGCTTCAACACGCTGAAGACCAAAGGCTACCACTTGGAGCACAACTTCGGGCACGGCAAAGCCAACCTCGCAGCCGTGCTGGCCTCGCTGAACCTGCTGGCCTTCACCGTCCATACCGCCTGCGAACTGGCCACGAAGCTATGGCGCACGGCGATGCAAAAGGCTGGAACCCGTCAGGCCTTCTTCCAGCGTTTGCGATCCATCACAGCGTTCCTGATCTTCCCGTCATGGCACGATCTGCTCGCAACACTGGCGTTCGCCAGACCACCCCCGCTCGGCCCTTGAACAGCAAACCCCCAGCCGCTCAGAGCTATGCCGGAGAATGGGTGATGGCTGAGTGAGAAAGGCGGCGTATCGAGGTGGGTGGAAGCCTGCCTGAACCTCCCGAAGGAGCGATACGCCTATGACAAGCACTACCACTGTTGTTTCCC
>JAABUJ010001706.1_pt1 | contig 30507 bp, 29 predicted proteins | sample 5559131 | NCBI WGS metagenome assembly JAABUJ01 (sample SAMN10711875, study PRJNA513366) | rock metagenome | isolation source: Antarctica rocks | place: Antarctica: Victoria Land, Mt New Zealand nord | collected 2016-01-07
GCGCCGCCGCCCGCCGGCGGCGTCGGCGGCGACGCCGAGCGCCCGCCCGCGGCCGCGCCGGCCGGCGGCGCGCCGGCCGCCTGCTTGGGCGCGGGCTTGCGCGCGGCCTTGCCGGCCACCTGCCACCCGCCGCCCGCCTCGGGCGACGCCGGCGCGTGCGCAGGCGCGTGCGCGGCGACCGACGCGCCTGTGTTGGCAAACGCCGGGGCGGGCGTGCGCTTCGCCGCGGCGGGCGCGGCAGGCCGCTCCGGGCTGCTCGCGCGTCCCGGCTTGTCCGCAGACGCCTGCGCACGCGCGCGGCCGCGTCGAGGCCGTGCCACAGCGCCGGGCATGCGCTTAACCAAAAGCGCGCAGGGCATCACCCGCTGTGCAGCTGCCCTGAACGGGCCACCTGGCATTCTGCTGCACTGGAAAGTGAGCATCTGCCACGGGCCGCAAAGTCGCCACAGCCGCCATGCCACGCTGCACGAGCGCAAGCGCGCGCGGCCGTCCCTGCCGGGCGCACCTGGTCGCCGGCGGGCGCGCGCGCGGGCGCGGCGACATCCTCGGCCTCCTCCTCGTCGCCGGTGCCCTCGCCCGCGCCCGCGCCCGCGTCGGCGCCGTCGCCCGCGGCCGCGCCGCCGGCCGGCGCGCCCTTGCGCACGCGCTTGCCGGCCTTCTTGCCCTTCTTGGCGCCCGGCTTGGGCTTGGCCGGCACGGCCGCCTCGGCCTCCAGGTCCGCCAGCAGCGCCGCGCGGTGCTCGGCCGCGCGCGCCTCCAGCTCGCTCAGCCTGGCGCACGGCGCGCGTTCTGTTGAAGGCCGCACGCAGAGTGTTTCACCCAGGACGCGTGGCCCAGGCAGGTGGCCTGCGCACGCACGGCGACAGCGGCCTCGACGCCCCCGTGCAAGCCGCTATCGTGCCACTGATATACACATCGGCCGCCACAACGCTGCGTCCTGGCTAACTGCATCGCGCGTATCGATCCCTGCATGCCGGGCCCCAACGAAATAGTGTTCCCTGGCGCCCGGCGCCCAGCGCCCTGACCTGCGCCCGGCACCCGAGCCGCACCGGGCCTGCAGCAGGCGGTGCGCTGCAGCGTGGTCGGCCTGTAACTTCTGACTCTCCACTGATCACAGGGGCCGTATGTGCGCCAGGCGGCCGCGCCGCATCACATTCTGACGCTCTACTGATCACAGGGGCCGTATGTGCGCCAGGCGGCCGCGCCGCACCGCTCCTGCAGCAGGCGGTGCGCGGCGGCGTGCTCGGCCGCGTACTCAAGCACGCTGCGGCCGCGGCGGTCGCGCGCGGCGATCGACGCGCCCGCGGCCAGCAGCGCCGCCAGCGCCGCGCGCGCGTCGTTGCCCGCCGCAAACATCAGCGCCGAGCGGCCCAGCGCGTCCTGCGCGCGCCCCGGCGCTCTCGCACCCCCCGCCTCATGCGGCGGCCTGCGTGATAGGGTATGCCTAACCCTACCCTACCCAAACGCGCTTGGGCAGCGCCAGGCGGGCGGCGCGCCTGCAGCTCCAGCGTGGCGCCCTTCTCCAGGAGGATGTCGACGGCGCGCACGCAGTCCACCGAGGCCGCCAGCATCAGCGCCTGCGCGCCGCCCGAACGCCCGCCTGGCCGCCCTGCCTTTGCTGCCGCGCCCGCCCGCCCGCGCGCCAGTGCGCCCGCCCCGCTGATACGCAGACGCGCCCAGGCTCTCGCTTCGCTGCGCGCCCGCACCGCCGAACGGCGCGGCCCCTGTGCCCCCGGCGCGGCGCATCCCCCCGCGCGCACGGGCGCCGCCGGGCGCGCGCGCACCGAGCTGCCGTTGGGCGCCCAGGTGTCGGCGACCGCGCCCGCGTCCAGCAGCACGCCCAGCGCGGCCACGGCCTCGCCGCCGCCGTCGCCCGCGCACGCCAGCAGCATCGCATTCAGCACCTGCGCGCGCGCCGCGCGGCCGCTGAGGCGCCGCACGCGACCGCGCTTCTCGAGCGCCGCGCCAGGCCGGGCTGGAGGCTGAGCGGGATGCGGGGGCTCGCGGGTGGAGACTACGGGGGCCCGCGGGGAGCGCGCCTCGCCCTGCTCGCACGCGACGGCCGCGTCGACGGGCGTGCGGCCGCGCGCGTTGGCCGCCAGGCACGCGGCGGGCGCCTTGATCGCCAGCGAGTACGCGCACATTGGCTGCCTGCGCGGCGCGCGCGCGCGCGCTTTGGGCCCGGCGCTTTTGTGCTGGATGGATGGCGCGGGGCTGTGCACAAAGATTAATGGTGATGTCCTTTCAGCAGTGCCTGTCTTGTCTACGGGCTTGGGGGGCGCGCGGCTGCGTCAGGGGCGGCGCCTGGGCGGGGGGCCGCGCAGGAGCGCGCCCGTGCACGGCCGCAAAGTGCAGCGAGGAGTCGCCCTCGGCGTCGGTCGCGGCGCTGTCGGTGCGCGGGTGCGCGAGCAGCAGCTCCACGCAGCGCTCGTGCCCAAAGCCCGCCGCCCAATGCAGCGGCGTGCGGCCTGCGCGCGCGTGGCACGGCCCTGGGCCTGGGCGTCGCAGTGGCCGCACCAGGCTGGGCGCGGCTTGCGCAGGCCAAGGCGACGCACCCGCGACGGCGCAGCCCGGCTGCGGGCAGCGCGCGGCGCGCCGGCGAGGCGCGGGCGCACTCAATTTGGAGGGCCGGAGACTGCGGCGAGCGCGCTTATGACCACGCGGCTTGCGCACCAAAACGCAGCACACTGCAGCTGGCCGGGCGGGCAGCGCTGCCGCCCGGGCGCCCGCGCGCACGCTTGTTCGCGCCCGGGACCCCAGCTCCAGAGTCCAGATCCCCACCGCTGCAGCCCAGCAGTCACCCAGGGCGAGCCCAGCAACAGGCGCGTCGCGCAGCCCAGGATGTCAAGGCGGCTGACCGTGCTGACACTTGCAAACAACAGCGCCGGGCCCCAATGCTGCTGCAAGGGCGTGCTCAGGCGGGACGGAGGCTGGCGCCTGCGGCACACGCGCAGCGCGCCCGGCGCGCATGCTGCGAAAAACCTAGTCACGGATGTCGCACGCAGCGGCGCGCCTCGGCCCGGCCCATGGCCGCGCCAGTGAGTGCCACGGCGGGCGGCCTGCGCACCCTCAGCATCCCGGGCGTTGGCCGCTTCCGCCTTTGCGTCCAGCGCCTGCGCCAGCTGTTCCGCCGCGCCCAGCTTTGCCGCCGCCAGCGCGGTCTCCATGACGGCGCTGCCCTCCACGGCTGACCCGCCGCCGGCCTCTCGGCGTGTTTGCGATCGTGAGTGCCTCGGACGGAGCAGCGACGCCTGATCCGCTCGAGCAACCCGCGAGGCCCGCCGCCTGGTGCTCACGAGCTCGTGCGGCGTGCCCGGGCGCAGCAAGCGGGCCCGCCTCCTCTCCAGCTCGGGCTCGGTTTGGCAGACAAAATATATTTCCTCCTGCAACCCTATGCTGCACCAGTTACACGCTCCCGAGAGGGCCCAACACTTGATGCAGCCCTTGCCTCGCATGTCATCCCCGCTGGCAGTATGTAGGTCTCTGTTCCATGTGCATCGCACACTGCCACCGGCACACGTGCGGCCGCCCCCGCGCGCCACGCCCTACTTGTTCCACCGCCCCGAGCCATCGTTCCAGCCCTCGCGCGCCAGCAAGCCCCAGGCGGGCCGCCCCGCGTCCGGGCCGGCCGCTGCCGCCGCTGCCACGCCCGACCGACGCGCCGCATGCTTCTGCTGCCCGTCCGGCGCCGCCCCTGCTGTGCTGGCCGCCGCGCTCTGGCGCGCGCGCCTCTGCGCGCGCACGAGCGGCCAGCCCTCTCGACATGCTGATCAGCAGCTCGTGCCTGGAGCAGCGATGCAGCACAGAGATCAGACAAGACGCCCGCACCGCCTGGAGCGCGGGCGCGGGCGCGGCGGGCGCCTGCGAGGCGCGGCGCGCGCGCCGCTGCTGCGCCCCGCCGCCCGCGGGCGCCGCGCCCGGCGCGGCGGGCGCGCCCTTGGGCGGCTCGGCGGCGGCCGCATGCAGCTCCGCGCGCACCGTGCGCAGCTCGGTGGCCAGGCCTGCCAGCCGCGCCATGGGGGCCCGTGGCAGCAGCGCATGATGTGCATCAGCGTGCACATGCGCCGTCCTGAGCAGGGCCACCTGCCTGCGGTGCAAGCAAGGCAGCGAGCAGGGGGCCAGGCTATTCAAGCTCCGTTCACACCCTGGCTACACGCGGAGACAACTCGGATACACCTCTGTACGACAGCACAGGGCCACCGAGGTGCGCTCCATGTCGGGCTACCTCCAAACCAGCGGACCTTCTCAGCACTGTTGAGCAACACTGAAAGAATCGTCCTCCAGCCAAGCGCGCCTTGTGCGGCCGTGAGCGCGCGGCCCACGCTGGCGACGGCGCGCTCGGCGCACGCGGCGGCGGTGCGCTGTGCGGTTGCAGCCGCGGCGTCCGCGGCGGCGGCCGCGGCGGCAGCCGCGCGCTGCTCGGCGGCCAGCATCACGGCGAGCGTGTCGCGCTGCGCCTCCGCGGCCACGCGCGCGGCCTGCTCCGCCTGCGCCGGGCCGCGGCTCTGGCATGGCGCCGCCGTGCGTCCTTCAAGCGTCGATGGACATGCAGATCACTGTAGCCCGGCGGCGGGCGCATGCACAGAGGCACAGCGCGCGCGTCCCAGCAGGCTGGTGCAGGCACGGGGGGCTCCCCTGGCCCGAGCGCGCCCCGCATCCCGGCAGGCAGGCGCAGGCGCAGGTGGCTGCCCCGGCCCGCGCGCGCCTTGAAGTGCGTCTCGATGCGCGCCAGCGTGCCCTCCATCTCCAGGCGCGCGCGCGCCTCCAGCTCCGCGCGCGCCTCGGCGCCGCCCATGCGCGCGGCGGACTCCCCGCTCTCCCCCGCCGCCGGCGCCGCTGCCGGCGCGCGCGCGGGCGCCGGCGCCGCGCTGGCGCGCGCGCCCTCGCCCGCCAGCACGCCCTGCAGCGCGCCGGGCGCCGGGCGCGCGCCCGCCGCCGGCCGCCGCGCCGGCGGCTGGTTCTCGGCCGAGGAGGACGCGCGGCTGGCGGCGCTGGGCGCGCGCGGCGCCTCGACCAGGCTCAACGGCACTGCGGTGGCCAGCCAGCCGTAGCTGGCATCGGCGTCCAGGCTGCTGGCCAGCGCGGGCGGGGCCGCGCCGGCCGGCGCGGTCGCCCGCGGCGCCGGCAGGGGCGCGGGCGGGGCGGCGGCGGGCGGCAGGCCGGGCAGCGGCGTCGGAGAGCTCCCTAGGGCGGGGGCGCCCTGCCGCGCGGTCGTGACCGCGTCCCGCTGCTCGCCGCCGCCTGGCTTGGCCGGAGGAGCCGGGTCTGCGCGCGGCCCCTGCTCGCCGTGAGGCCCGTCCGCGCCAACCGCGCCCGCGGGCGCCGCGGGCGGCAGCGCGGGCTCTGGCGCGCCCGCGGCGCTCGCCTTCGCCTCACTTTCCTCGGAGCTCTCGTCTCCCTCCACGCCCGGCTGCTCGCGCCCGGACGGCGCCAGGCCCGGCGGGGCTGCAGCGGCGTGCCTGAGTGCGCCCGCGGGTGCAGGCGCGCCCTCGCTGGCCTGCTCCTCCTCGCTCTCCATCTCCTCTCCGTCCTCCTCCTCCTGCTCCTCCTTTGTCTCTTCCCGGGCTTCTGCCTGCGCGACCTAGAAACCGCAGCAACCTGTCAGGCCGCAAGCCGAGGGGCCCAGGCAACCAGCAGCAGGCGGCGGCGCACCGCCGGGGCCGGCTTTGCCTTGCCGAAGAACTTCATCGTCCACCGGCCGCGCGCTGGCAATGCTCCTGCAGGGGACGCGGTGACCGGGCAGTCACCTGCGGCACAGGCGCGTTACATGCGCTTACCCTTGATGTGGAACGTTACGGGGGCGCTTGCACCCTTTCATTCCTCTGGAGATCCCTCAGCCCGTTCCACCCAGGGCAAGCCCCCAGGCACAGTAGAGCAACTTCAATTGCACGCTAACCATAGGACAGCCTTCACCGGGCCGACTCCTGCATGGAGGGTGAACAAGATCGGGAGCCGGAAGGCGCCGGGCCAGCCGACGCTGCTGCGGCCATCGTTGCAAGCACACCCCCCGCAGCGCTTGCCTTTGTCACAAGCCAGCTGCGCAGGGCTGGCAACGCGGCCTTTCGGGAGAGGCGCTATGCAGGTGTGCTGCAGGTGTTGCAGCAGCCGCGCTTGGCGCCTGCCTCGCGCCGCAACGTGGTATTGTAAAGGCGGCGCCTGCTTGCAGAGGCGCTGCGGCTGTACGGGGAGGCGCTGGCGGCCGCGCCGGGCGACGCGGCTCTGCTCGCCAACCGCTCGGCGGCCGCAGCGGCCGCGGGCGAGCCCGCCCTCGCGCTGGCCGACGCGCGGTCAGCCGTCGCGCAGCGCCCCGGCTGGGCCAAGGGCCACTTCCGGTGCGGCCGGGTGTTCTTTGTGCGCTGCCGCGCCGGCCTCCGTCGCCCCTTCAGGTTTCCCTGGCAGGGCGTGCCGCTCACTCCGGTCTGCATGAAAGCTCTGCAAGACGCTGCGTCATCCAAATCCAGGCGAGCGCAGGCTAGGCCGCGCGCTGGAAGCCCTGTACGAGTGGCGCGCGGCGGCGGATGCATTTGCGGCCGCGCTGCGCCTGGACACGGGCAATGCCGAGGTGAGCTAGGGTAGGGTGTTTCTCCCATGCACCCGCTGCCGAGCCGCACCGCCGCCGCGCCCGGCCCCTGCACGGCAGCCCGACCGCGCCGGCGCGCAACCGCGCGCGCGCAGGTCGCCAGGGCGGGCCGCGCCGCGCGCGCGCGGGCCGAGCACGAGGCCGCGTGCCGCGCGGCGCACGTGGCCGCGCACCGCCGCGACCTGGTCATGCGCCTGCGCGAGGTGTGCGCGCCGCGCCGCCGCCGATGCGCCTGCTCGCGCGCCGCGCGGCCGGCCGGGCCGAGCGCGCGGCGGCCTGGGCGCAGGCGCGGCGGCGCGAGGTGCGCGACGGCATGGAGCGCCAGTTCCGCGAGAGCATGGCCGCGCCGGGCTGGGAGCTGGAGGACCACGACTGGTGCCGCCCCCGCCCCCGCCCGGCCTGCGCCGGCCCGCCCGGGCGCCCCCGGCGGTCCCGGCCCGCCCGCCGCGCCGCGGCCCAGCCGGCGCCGGAGACACCCGACGCCCAGGTCCTGCTGGAGGCGCAGGCATAGGCATGCAGCATACTGCGCAACCGCACCCGCACTTGGTGCCAGCAGACTCAAGAAGGCCACCCGCTCGCGCAGGCGCCCGACCTTCTTCCCGGCCAGCAAGCTGGAGCGGGCGGACCGGCGCGCGGCCATGGCGGACCCGCACACGCGCGCGCTGGCCGCGCACCTCGCGGTGCGCGCCCGGCGAGGTGCCCCGTGCGGCGCGCACATGTGCAGGCACAGCGGCCATGTTCTGCACCCGCGCCCCACTGCACGGCACGCGGGTGAGCGCCGGCGGCGCGTGCTGCGCCGGCAGGCGCTAGCGGACCTGTCCGCGCCCAAGGCCACAGTCGCGGCGCTGCGGGACGAGCCGCGCTCGGCCGCGCTGGGCGCCGCCTGCCGCGCGGCGCTCGCAGAGCAGCCTGGTGCGCCGCTATGGCGCGCCGCGCGCCTGCGCATGCGGTGACGCTGTGGCTTGCGTCATGCATGGGGGTGCGGGCTCGGAGCGCTGCCGCCCGCAGGCTGGGTCCTCCAGCTCAGGGCATCGCCCGCCTGGTCCTCGCTGCATGCTCTGGAGCAGCGGTGGCGCGTGAGCTGGCGGGCCTGTGCGCGCCGCGACGCACAGCACCTGCTCGGAACCGTGTCGTGGAAAGCACACAAATAGGAGACGTGGTTCTGAACCGCCGGAGAGCGCGCGCCCAGGCGCGCATGTGCTTGTGCTGGGCGGCGGCGGCGGCGCGGCGGCGCTGCTGGCAGCGCGCGCGTGACCGCGGTCGAGCGCGGCGGGCTGCTCCACCGCATGGCCGCGCAGGCGCTGGCGGCCAACGCGGCCGCGCCCGGCGCCGCGGCCGTCCGGCTGCTGGACGCGCCCCTGCGCTCGGTCGGCGTGGCCGGTGCGGGTCCGGCCGCTCGCGCGCGCGCGGCTGCTCAGGGCGCCGCCGCGGGCTGTGAGCGACGCGCCCCATACAGAAGTCTACGCCCGTCCTGTCCCGGCCCGCTGGGTGCACGCGGCCTGTCATGCAGTGCCAGCACAGCCACTGTCCCGGCCACAGATGCAGGCGCGTGCGCGCGCAGGCGAGGCGCTGCCCGCAGATGTGGCAGCCGCGCTGGCAGAGCTGCACGCGGCGCGTGCAGCCGCCGGCTGCCCGCCGCAGTGCGACGGCGCTGCTGATGCCAGCCGTCCCCTGCACGACGCGCAGGCGCCAGCACAGCCCCGCCCGGGGCCCTCGCCGCCGCCGATGGCGTCATGCTCGCCCGAAGAGGCCGCCAGCCCCTGCGCCGTGCTGGGTGGCGGCCTGCCCACGCCCGGCGCCTCTCCCGCCGGCCTCGTGCCGCCGGGGCCACAGCCCCCTAGTGAGCAGCCTCCCTCCGCAGCGGCGCACGCCGACGGCGGCAGCGACGCCGCGCAGCCCGCCGCAGGCCCCGCGGGCCCCGGCGCGCCGGCGGCGCCAGAGCCGGCGGACTGGGCGGCGCGGGAGGCGCGCGTGCGCACCGCGGCAGCGTTGATGCCCGCGCGCGCGGACGTCCTGGTCGCGGATCTGCTCGACTTCAGGCGCGGCCGCAGCGCGCCGCCCGCCCGCCTGCGCGGCGCGCCCCGCGGCGGGCGCACGCCATCTTGCGCGCGCCCCTGCGCACCGCGCGCTGCTGTGCAGGGCGCGCGCGCGTGCGCCGTGGGCCCAACTCGGGCGCGCGCGCGCGCAGCGTGCTGGGCATGGGCCTGCTGCCCGCGCTGGACTACGCGGGCGCGCGCCTGCTGGCGCCGGGCGCACGCGTGGTGCCCGCGCGCGTGCAGGTCCGTCCCAGCCGCTGCATGCGGCCAGCCGCCGCACCGCCCCGGCGGCGCCTGTCGCCGCCCCGACGCCCCAGCTTAATCATAACTCAGCCGGCGTGCGCCTCCTCGAGTGCGCACGGGTGATGCACGCGGCGCGCAGGTGTGGGCGCTGCTGGCAGAGATGCGCGTGGGGCCCGCCGCGGGCTTCGACCTGTCGGTCATGGACCGCTACCGCTGGCACCCGGGCCTGGAGCGCGTCGAGCTGGACAGGCGCGCCCCCTCCACGCTGCCCCGCCGTGCGCCGCGCCTGGCGCGGCCGCGCCCTACCTATACCCTACCTACCCTACCCTAAGATGTGGCTCCGCGACGGGCGGCCGCCCGCGGCGCGGCAGGGTGCCCTTCCGGCGCCTGAGCGCGCCGTTCCGGGCCGCGGCGCTCGACCTGCACGCGCGCGTGGACGCGGCCGCGGCGGCGGCCGCCGCGGGCGCGCCGGACAACCTATGGGAGTCCGATGAGCTGCTGGCCGTGCGCGCCGCGGCCGCGGGCTCCTGGAACGCGGTCGCCGTGTGGTTCGAGGCGCGCGCACGACCATACCCTACCACTGCTCTGCCGCGGGGTTGTGCGCGCGGCAGCGCCGCTCGCGTCCGGCGCGCGCGCGGCGCTGCGCGCGCGGGCAGCGCATGCGCGCGCGGCACCGCAACGCTGCACACCAGGCGCGCGGTCGGCCTCTTCGCCCCGGCGCGCTCGCACGGCAGGCACGACGGGGGCCGCCCTGAGCGCGGGCGTGCGCGTCGGTTGCTCATGGCGCGCCTGCGTGGCTGGCGCGCGTAGGCGCGTGGGGTCCGCGCGCAGGCGGACATGAGCGAGGGCGTGCGCGTGGCGAGCTGGAGCGCGGGCGGCGACGGCGGGCCGCCCGTCTGCGCCTCCTGGCGGCAGGCCCTGGCGTACCTCGACCCGTGCCTGGTCGCCGAGGTGCCGCCCGCGTCGCACCAGGGCGTCGCGTCGCGCGCCTGCCCGTTGCGTGCCCTGCGCCGGCAAGGGGGCCCCGCCCGTGCGGCTGCTGCGCAGAGCTCCTGCCAGCAGTGCGGCGGGGCGAGCGCCTTGTTAAGTGAGGATTAGGGTAGGGTTTGGCAGATTATGCGGCACTGCACCGCGCGGCTGCGCTGCATGCAGGGCGAGCTGGTGCGCGTGCGCGTGCGCTGGGACGCGGGGCAGCTGCACTTTGCGGCGGAGCCGCCCGCGCGCCGCGCGCGCCACGCGTTCGTGCCGCGCTGGCACTTTGACATGGTCCTGGACGAGCAGGCGCGGCCCGCGCTCGGCCCGCGGGCCGGCCCTGCGCTTGCGGCCTGCGGGGACGCGCCGCACCCTGCCTGGCCGCTCGTCGCTTGCGCTGCTGGGTCCCGTCCAGCGCCCGGCCCGCGGCCCCGCCTGCCCCGGTGCTGGGGCCGCGGCTGACCGGACCTTACCCTACGGCTGATCAGCGTGCGGCGCGCCAGCGCAACGCGGCGTACGACGGCGCGATCCGGCGCGCGGTGGCGTTCCGGCGCGGCGCGGGCGCGGCGCGCCTCACCGCGCTGGACGTTGGCGCCGGCTCCGGCCTCCTCAGCATGATGGCCTGCGGTGCGCGCCGCCACGGCCTCGTCCACGCCAGCCCGCATCATGCAGCGCACGCCCGCACTGCCGTGACGACGTCGCTCGAGCTGCCCTCCCTCTTTGCTGGTCTCGGTCAACGCATCGTCCGCCGAGCGGCCGGGCTCCGCATCTGCTTTACTATAAATGCAAGCTGGGGTCCGTGTGCCTGGCGTCACTGCTGTGCGAGCGCGTCCGGCGCAGGGCGGGCGCGGACTGGGCGACCGCGGTGGAGGTGAGCGGCCACATGGCAGATGCCGCATCGGAGGCGCTGGTGGCCAACGGCTTTGCGGGGCGAAGCGCGGTTATCGCGCGCGACGTGCGCCGCGTGCACGCCGAGCCGCTGGGCGACCGGCTCGCCGACCTCAACGCGCGCGCCGACCTGCTCATTTTCGAGGTGCGTTCGCGCCTGCAGTACAGACGCTGCGGCAGCAGTGTGGGCGGGACAGCCGCTGCGCCGGTGGCCGCTCTCTCTTCCTGCCTGGACCGGTCGAATGCACACGCGGCGGTGGCGGATGCGCTCCGGCGCGCTGGGCCCCGGGGGCTCAAGGCCGGGCCTGCGCATGCTGTCCGGCACGCCCGCGTGGCACATGCGTGGCAAACCCTGCACGTGCGCCGCACACCGCGGCCCAGCGCGCAGGTTTTCGACTCGGGCCTGCTGGGCGAGGGCGTCCTGCACCTGCTGGCCTGGGCGCGCGCGCGCCTGGCCGCGCCCGACGCGACGCTGGCGCGCCGGCCGCTGCGCCGCCCCCGTGAGGCCGTGCACAAGCCTGAATACAAGCCGGCGGCTGCCTGGCTGCCATACACTGGTTTGGCTGGTTTGGCGAGCTCGTGGCGTTTGAGAGGTGTCAGGCCTGCGGCTCACGCACGCCGTGAGTGCGTGGCTGGGGCCAGCATTTGTGGAATGAGGCGGCAGGTGCCCATGGGGGCGACGGTGTTCTGCCAGCCCATCGAGATGCGCGTGGAGGCGGCGGCCGGCCTGGACATGGCCAGCGCCAACCGCTGGAACTTCAGCCCCGACTACGAGGGCGTGGACCTGGCGCACTGCCGGCACGCCCCTGCACACAGCCCCCTGCACGCACCAAGGCACCGCTGCCGCCATACCAACTGCAAACGGCGCATGCAGCGCCCACGCGAGCCCGGCCGGGCTCGGAGCGGCGCCCGGGCGACAGCCTCCAGCGCCGCTGAGCACGGGCCCATATCCTCACGCGGGTCTGGGCCTGCGGCAGGCAGCAGTGGCGCGCGCTGGCGGCACCGGTGCAGGCCATGGCCTTCGACTTTTACGAGGCCGCGGGCGACCTGGCGCCGGCAGAGGCGGCGCTGTCCGTGGTCGCCACCGCCGACGGCGTGTGCAACGCCGTCGCCTTCTGGTTCGAGCTGCAGCTGGACGAGCGCGCGACGCTGAGCACCAGCCCATACGCGGCCAAGGCGCGGGGCTGCGGGCCCGGGGCGGGGAGCCGCCGGCAGCGGCCGGCCGCCGTGCGCATCGCGCGGCGGGTGCCCGCGCAGCGCTCGGTGCTGCGCGGGCGGCGGGCTTGCAGCCGGCCCTAACGCTACCCTATGCTGACATGGTGACGCGCGGCAGGGCGCGACCTGGCAGCAGGCGGTGCAGTGGGTGGGGGAAACGCATGTCACGCGCGGCGAGCGCCTCGCCGTCACCGCGGCGCACGACACCTACGGCCTCTCGTTCCGCGTCGCCGCCGGCGGGGCCGCGCGCGCGGCGGACGGCTGGCGGCCCGGCCCGCTGCAGGCGCGCGCGACGCTTCAGCTTGCTGCGGCATGCAACTTGTGTAGATCAGGGATAGGGTAGGGTAACCGAGCGATGCTGCGGCAGCGCGCGCAGGCCCTGGCCTGGGCCGCGGCGCAGGAGGCCACCACAGGCTAACCTGCGTCCCTGACCCTGACCACGAAGCGATGCTGCACCGGCACGCGCAGGACCCGGCCTGGGCCGCGGCGCTGGAGGCCGCCAACGCGACCAACGCTGCGCTCGCGCGCGCGGTGGCGCAGAGCCCGCTGGAGTTCCGCGCGGTCGCGGGCGCCGCACTTCGCCTGGCCGCCCGGCCGCACGACATGGGCGTGGACGCCGCGCAGGCGGCCGCCTTCGCCGTGCGGATGCTCAGCTGACGGCGTCCGAAGGCGGGCTGGGGCTGGCCCCGGCATGACATCGTGCCGGGGGCCTTGCATGCATGCAGGCCGAGATGCCCACTGCTGGACACAGGCAGAGACGCCCGACTGCGTCTTACAATATGAATATAATGCCAGACGCAGAGCCCAAACCAGCAGGTTGCGCAGATTGAAAAAAGCGCCAACAGCCTGGATACGCTGGCAATAGCTCTGGTGCTACGATGAGCCGCAAGGCATGCACACGAAAGGCTGCACAGCTCAGCCTCAGCTCGTTGTAGCTCTAGTGCCATGCGCGCTGAGTCGCAAGGCACTCGCATGAGGGCCCGCGCAGCCCGGCCGCCCCTCCCTGCGATGCAAGGGACTGCAAAAGCGCACACGCTCGCTAGCCGTAAAACAATGTGGGCGTCATGGCCCGCTGCTCTCCGGGCCTTTATTGAGGCGCGTGCATCGTTCGTTCTCGATCAGGACCCCGTGCGCACTGCTCAAAGCGAAGCACGCTGCCTGCGTAGTAAAATTGATCAAATTAGCCGGCCGCGTGTCGGCACCCAAGCGAAAGAATGCGGCAGGGGCCGGGTGCGGCCCCCGACGGCTCGCGGCGCGGCGGGGGGCGGCACGCGCGCGGCGGGCGGCGCCTCAGCCGCCCTTGGCCATGGCATTGACGATGAAGGCCTCGACGCGCGTGCTGATGCGCGTGCCGTAGTTGAGGTCCGTGCCGCCCGCGACGTGGATGCCGATCAGGTAGCGCTTGCCGTCCTGCGCCACCCAGACCGGGCCGCCCGAGTTGCCGTTGTCCGTGTCTGCGCGCCGCGCAGGACGGGCCGTTGGCCACGGGCACCGCCGAGGCTTGCAGGCGCCGCGCGCCTGCGGGAATGCGAGCGCGCGCGCGTGTAGCTGCGGCAGCCTGGCGCTCTGCTGGTCCGGGCCGGGGTCCGGGGCGGGGGCGCACCGCAGGTGTAGCTGAAGCGCGCCGCGAGCGCCAGGATGCGCTGCTTCACGCACTTGCTGTACCACATCTCGACCGCGTTGGTGCTCTGCCGCGCGCCACGCGGTCCCGCTGTCAGCGCGGCGGCTGGTTGGAAGCACACACCATGCCCTGGACCTGTGCCAGCGGCGCCCCCGGCGCAGCGGCAAGCGCCCCCTTTCGCGCAGGGCAGAGCAGAGCAGCGCGCGGGCCATCCAGACAAGCCGCATGGGGACGGGCGCGCCTTGTCCGCAGGGTACCCGGCATTGAACATGTTGATGCTCGCATTCTTGTAGTTGGGGTACCTCGGGAAGTAGCGCGTCTGCACCGCAGCACTCCTTTTAGGTCTGCTTCGCATGTGCCCGCCTGCCTGGCCTGCACAACAGTCAGCAGCATGGCACGGCCAAGCACACTTGCGTTCGCCTGGCGGCGATCCAGGCGGCAGCGCTGCACAAGCACTGCAAGCAAGCATGCACCTATCATGCTGCCCGCTCTGAGCTGTGCGCGTTGGTGCACAGCCGTACTGAGCGCTGTGCTGTTTAGCACTGTGAAGCTCCGCAGCTGGGGCACTGTCGCAAGGCCAGTCTTTGCGGGCCGGCCGCGGCGGGCCTGCGCGCACGCATGGCCGCCCTGCGCGCTCCCAGGGCAGCGGGGCCCTGCGCAGATGCGCGCAGCCCCGGCCGGTCCGCGGGCAGGCGCACCCTGGCTGTGCAGGGCAGGGCAGGGCAGGGCAGGGGCGGCCCCGCGCGCGCCTGCTGCCCGACCGCGCTCTGCAGCTTGATGACGGCCCAGTCATACATGCGCCGCGCGTTGTAGTTGTCGTCGGCCGTGTCTGCGTTGGCGCGCGTGGAGTAGCCGGTCGGCACGAACGTCTGCGCGGCGGTGACCACGCCGTACGGCGTCACGGTCGCGTCCTCCTGGCCGGCCGCGTACGTGATGCCGCCCGCCGCGATGAACTTGGTGTTGGGCAGGTACACGCAGTGCGCGGCGGTCAGCAGGTAGGACGGCGCGATCATCGCGGCCGTGCAGATCAGCTCCTCGGTCGCGTTCACCAGCCCGACCAGCCGGCCGAGCTGGCGCCTGCGCGCGCGCGCCGCCCGCGGCAGCCGCCGTCACGCCCCGGAGCCCGGGTGCGGCATCTGCGCGCGCGCGCCGGCGGGGGCGCACCAGGGCGCGGCGGTGGTGTTGGTGACGCGGATGCGGTTGTCCGGGCCGACAATGCTCTCGGAGCCTGCCGGTGTGGCGGCGCCGCGCCGGGCGGCCGCGGCCGCAGCCCAGGTACGCTCCTCGAGCCCGGGCGAGTCGCCATCGGCGGCGGCCGCCGCGGGCCTCACAGGCGGCAGGGCGCGCGGCTCGCGCTGCACTGCGGCCGGCGCGCTCGCCAGCGCCACCCAGTCGGCGTCGGTGCCCTCGTCGACGGCGTCCTCAGCCTCTGCGTCGTCTGCGCCCGCCTCCGCGGCCTGCAGGCGGCCCGGTGTGCTTGGACCTTCCCGGCACGCCCAGCCTATGGCAGGCATGGTGTGGATGTGATGTCAGGACGCGCACTGCGGGGCTTGGCGCAGGCACGGCCGCGAAAGGGAACACGCGGCTGGATGCACTCGGCGCCGCGGCGGGCTTGACTGCCAGCGCAGGGTGTTCGCCCAGGGTTGCGGCGTGCATGCAGCCTGCTGGCACGCATGTATATAGTAAGATCCCCTGTACAGTAATGCGCAGCGCCTGCTTGTACGAGCGCAGGCGTGCTTGGCGAAGACAGCTGCGCGCGGAAACGCAGGCGCGCACCTGCAAAGCACAGGAGCAGCAGGAGGGACATCCGCTGCAGGCTGCAGCCTGCACCCGCCATAGCTCTTTGCCCTGTGCTCACATGCCGTGCATATTCAGCTCTGGCATGCAGCGTCCGGTAGCGGCGCGCGCGAGCTTGTTACAAGCGCGTCGGCAGGCAGCGGTGGCACACGCAAACACTGCATGCGCTGCTCGTCGTGTGGTATGGCCCCACACTTTCACAGTAACAAATAGCAAGCAGAGCCTGCGGTCTCCCTGTGCTGCTGGTCCAGCGTAGCTTCGCTAGCTCGCTAGCACTGCGGCAGGTAGCCTTGAAACCTGCTAGGGCTTTTCTGGGCGCTGGCCTAGCATCGCGCGTGGGTCGAGTCGCTTCCTGCGTTTCGTTCTGCGGACCCCCTCCAGGCACAGCTACGGATGAGAGGACCGCGCTGCCATGGAAATGCGCCGGGCCCCGGCTGCAGCGCTGCTGTGGCTGCTGCTGCCCTGCTGCGCCCTGGCGGGCGATGCTGGGGTGCTCGCTATCGCGGACGGCGCCAACGTATCTAGCGTGTGGACGCTGCAAGGAGCAGGTGCGCCAGCAGTCTCTTGACCGCGTCATAGCGGGCATGCAGCGGCGCCGACGCGTGTGGAGATGGGGAGGGGGCGCGAGTGCCCGCACGGCGTATGCGCAAACCCAGCAGGGGTCGGCCGCGCTGGGGATGTGGAGGACTGTGTTGTATGACAGCTGTAGGCTGGGCGCAAAGCTGTGCATCGCCGGAGACTAACTCGTCTCGCGAGCGCGCCTCGTGCACCCCTGTCGGGTGGCGCGGCTGCTGCGCCTTTGGCGCGCTGCGGCGCCTCCCGCTCGCACCGCCTCGGCGCGGCGGGGCGCCGCGCTTGTGGCCCCTGCAACCGCTCGGAGCCACCCTCCCCGCCGGGATTCTTCCCCCGCGCTGGCTGGCCAGCAACGCGCGCAGGCTGACCAGCAGCCCGCGCCTGCCGCTGCGCAGGCGTGCAGGCGGCCGCGGCGCGCGGCGCGGTCGTGCGGCCGGAGCCGGCGGCGCCGGCCGCGCTGCGCGTGGGCTTGGAGCTGGAGCTGTGCGACTGCGAGCAGGCGGCCGGCTCGCCCGACGGGCTGTCCTGCGGCAAGGAGGGCTGGTTCATCTCCAGCTTCGAGCGCGAGGGCTCCTGGGTGCGCGGCGCGCCTCGGCCTGGCGCGCAGCCGGCCCTTGCGCAGACTGGCTCTGCGGCCTCGGCTTTGTGTGCGGGCGAGCTGCGCGGAGCGTGCCTGTCGGGCGCGCGCCTGAGCGACCCCCCACTGGTTGTTGGCTGCGGCGCTGGGGTCTACCGTGCGCGTGTCCACAGCCGGCGTCCGCATCATGGCTCCGCCACGGCCCATCCCCGTCGCCGCGTTTCGCGGCTGTCCGTGTGAGGAGCGCTGCGCCCCCCCACACCGCACAGCACCGGCCACCAGGCTCGCCTGAAAGTGGGCTGGCGCCGCGTAGCTGAGCGGCGGCGGGTTTGTGCCGCTGTCGCGCGCGGTCTGCTGCCGCCCCTGCCTGCCGGCGACGCTGCCGGACTCGGGCGGCGCGCTGCCGGCGGGCGCGCGCGCGGTCGCCGTGGTCTCCATCGGCTGCCATGGGTCCTCCGCGCCGGGCGCCGCCGCGCTGCGCTGCGAGGCGGCCGGCAACAGCTTCGTCTCCGGCGCGCCGCCCCCCGGCGCCTGCGGCAACCCCCTTCCTCCCGCTCCACCCTCGGATTGGAGCGCATAAATGGTGAGGATGGAGAATGCTGGGAGCGCTGCAAGGTTCTGGTCTGGCTCGCCGAGACGCGGCAGAGCTGTGGAAGCACTGGGCCTGTGCAGCCACGGCGCGCAGGCGCGGCAGCAGAGCTGGAGCGCCGATCAGCCGTGCGCGCCACCCACTGCGCGCCGTCCCGGCGCCGGCGGCAGACGCGCGGCGCGCGCGCGCAGGCTGGCAGCAAGCGGTCCGGGTGAGTGCGGCCGTGGACGCGTACTACCCGATCGGCGCGGCCGAATGCTGCACGCCCGCGCTGCTGCTGGAGACCGGCGATGCCTGGTGCGTCGCGCGCCGCGGCGCCCAGCTCACCCCCTGCGCCGCGCCGCAGCTGACGCGGCGCACGTGGCGGCCCAGTGACGGTGCGAGGGCGGTCGGGGTACTGAAAGCGTGGGCGCGGGGCGCCAGGGAGCTGGAGCGCTGCGGGTGCACGGAGGCGCCGGACATCAACTGCGGCGGCACGGCCACGCACCAGCTGCTCTACGGCTACAACAACTTCCGGCGCGCCCCCGGAGGCAGGACCATGCGTTCAGGCAAACGTGTGCCTGTCGGCACTGTCTGGGCGGCCGGCCTGATGCCGCTGAGACCGCTCGCCTGAGACTGGCGGTGATGAGGCATCAGAAACGCAGCGGGCTCACGCGAGCGCGCGCCCGCCCGCCAGGCTGACCACAGGCGGCGCGGCTGTGCCGGTCGGCCCCGCGGCGTGCTGCCGCACATGCTTGTCGCCGCGCGTCGCGCCGCTTGATGCCTGCGCCGACCTCAACTACTGCTCCGGCCACGGCGTCTGCGCGCTTGGTGCGCGCCCGGCCCTCGGCGCCCCAGGCGGGACGCGGCCGGCGCGCGCTCGCTCGTCGGGGCTGCCGCTGAGCCTGGCCCGCCCGCGCAGGCGCGTGCGAGTGCCGGCCGGGGTATGCGGGCGCCGACTGCTCCTACATGGTGCGCGGCCCTGGCGCGCGCTGGCCGCTCGGCTTGAGGCTATGACTGTGGCTGTGACCGTGCAAAGCGCCTGCACGCCCCGGCCCGCTCCGGCGGCCTGCAAGGGGCCGGCGGCGCGCGGGGCAATGCGCGCAGCGGCGCCGCGCAGGGGGGCGCGGGCGGGCTGCCCTGGTGGGTTGTGGCGTTCATCTCGCTGGGCGCGTGCGGCGTGTTTGCCGCGTCGGTCGTGGGCGCCAACCTCATCGTGCGCACGTACCAGCGCCGCCTGCTCGGCGCGCCCCCGCCGCGCTCGCTGCCCGGGTTGGAGGGTTAGGGTTCGGGCAGGTTTTCCAGCACCTGCTCGAGGAAGGCACGGTGCGCGCGGGTCGAGGTATGCGTCTCGCTCGGGCGCGCCGCCAGCCCGGGCTGGCCGGCCCGCACGAGCCGCGAGGCCCGCTGTCACAGTGCGATGGCCGCCGTGCCGCAGGCGCGCGCGCGGCGAGCGAGGGCGGCGAGCAGCTGACGGCGCCGCTGCTGCTGCGCATTGACGGCGACGACGCAGGCAGCGTCGGCTCCGAGGACACCAGCGGCGCCGGCACCGATTCTGACGCCGGCGCGCCCCCCGCTTTGCACCCCAGCCCCGGCGGCGCCAGCTGCCCCCGCTGCGGCATGCGTGGCCCAGCCAGGCCACAGCTGCCCGTATGCTCATGCAAGGCGTGCGCCCGCGGCGGGCTTATGCGGGCCCTGTCCTGAGCTGCCGGCCGACGTGGTGCCGGCGCGCGCAGGCGCGCAGGCGGGCGGGTCGCCGACGGCGCAGCGCGGGTCGATCGCGGTGCCGCTGCCCGCCGTGGCGACCGGCGCGCCCGGTGCAGAGGAGCCTGAATCGTACGTGTTCTCGCCCAGCGGCATCATGCTCTCGCGCGTGCGCCATGCGCTCGCGCCGGCCGCGCCGCCCGGCGGCGGCGGCGGCGGCGCGGACGGCCGGGGCGACGCGCAGGCCGAGATCCAGGCGGCGCCCGGCGAGCGCGCGGGGCCGCCGGAGCGGCGGCGGCGGCGGAGGCGGCGGCGGGATGCGGCGGAGCGCGAGGCGCCTGCGACGGCGCCCTCGGCGTCCGACGGCAGCGCGGCGGCCGACACCGACAGCGAGCGGCAGCCGCAGGCGCGCCGGGGAGCGGCGGAACCCTCAGCAACATGCGTCGCTGCGCCGGCGTCGCGCGGTGCCCTATCGTCGCAGCCTGGGTAACAGATCGCACCTCCGACTTGCCACTGTGCTTGAACTGAGAGATGCGGAGCACGTGCGTGCGGCAGCCGTGCTGCGTTTGCTTGAACGCCTCGCGGCGCGCAGGAGGACGATAAGCGCCGCGCGCCGGGCGCGGTCTCTGACGGCGGCGCGCCCAACGGCGGCGACGTGTGCGGCAAGGCCGCCCTGACCGCGCGCCCGGCGGGCGGCCTGGTCGGCGTCGACTGCAGCGTCTGCATGGTGCGCGGTTGCTCAAAGTCCCCACCTGCAGCGTCTGCATGGTGGACCCCTTGCCTGATGCCTGCACCGTGGCATCGACCAAACGCGCCTGCCGTTCACTGCCAATCAAGGCGCCTGACGCCCCATGCCACTCTGGCTGACGCCTGCTCGGTCGCCACCGGCGCAGGTGCGGCCGGTGCAGGTCGCGCTCATCCCCTGCGGCCATGCGAGCATGTGCCGGCGGTGCAGCCGGCGCCTGGCGCGCTGCCCCATCTGTCGCAAGGCGCGCCACCCTGCCGTCGCAGGCCCCCTGCCCTGCCTGCAGCGCCCGCCTCGGCGCGCGCCGCTGGGCGCCCCGCTGCTCCGCACGCCCATGACAGGACACGCAGGCGCGTGCGTGGCGTCTGACGCTGCGTGCTGTGCACACTTGCGCGCAGGAAATCGCGAGGCGCCAGCGCCTGTTTGTGGGCGGCTAGGTGCGCCGGTACGGGCATTGCTGTGTCCGCTGTGAAGCGGTGCCGCACACGCCTTGTAAGGATGCTGGGCCGCATGGTACCTGGCAGCCAGGTTCACAGTCCGCCTGGGCGAGCGCCACAAGTGTGCATTGAGGTTGCCGCTTTCCGCGCGGGCTGTGCAGGCGGTTGGTTGTACACTCTGTAGCATACAACAATTTTGTAGCATACTTTGCGCTCGGTCAAGGACGGGCAGGTGCTTTGACCCGACGCTCGCACCGCTCACAGCACTTCTCATAGCACGCGGAGGCGTGTGCACCGGCTTCACGGTTCGAGTGCCGTCATAAAACGAGCCAGGCTGGAGGGTGCGGAGTCAGCCCCAGGTGCTCCACATGACGCTCAGCTGTTGCCCAATCTCCAGCTGTGCATGTGCCAGGCCTTGCAGCGTCAGCAGCAGCGACAGTGGTGGCTGCAACAGGGGTGCAAGCATGCAGAGCACTCGGCGGGCTAGACAGACGCAACGACGCTGCCGCCCCCGCCGGCGCCGGGCGGTTGCCGCAAAGCGCGCGCTCGCGCGTCAGTCCGCCGGCCCGCCGCCCGCCTCCAGCGCGCCGCGCTGCTCCTGCTGCAGCAGCTGCACGATCGCGCGCTGCGTGCGCCGCTCCAGCTTGTCCAGCTTCTTCGCGACGTCGCGCCGCAGGTCCCAGTTGGGCTTCTTCGGCGCCACGTTGACGAGCAGGTCCGCCTGCGCGCGCGCGGCCGCGTCTCCGCCCGCCCGTGCACAGCAGGCCGCGCAACTCCGTTGGCGAGGCACAGACACCCAGGCCTGTCCGCGTCTGCGCAGGCCCAGGCGCGCCAGGGGGGGAGGGCCCGCGCACGTCAGCGTCCAGCGACGGCAGCACTTCCGGGTCGGGCTTGGGCTCCTCGAACACGGGCGGCTGCGCGGCCTCGATCGTGCTGTGCGCGATGTGCTTCTTGTCGTGCACATTGTAGTTGCGGAAGCGCAGCTGCGGCTCCTCGACGGGCGCCGGCGCCGCCGGCGCGGCCGCCTGTGCCTCCTCGCCCGCCTCGGCGGCCGCGGCGCGCAACGCGCGCAGCCGGTCGCGCCGCGCGTCCGCCTCGGCCATGCGGCCGCCCGCCGGCCCGGGCCGCCCGGCGAATGAATTGGTTGGTCGGCGCGTCGGCGCAGCACGCGAGCGTTCACGACAGCCGCCCTGTCAGCGCGTCCCGCCTTCCCTGCAGCATCGGCTGCCGCGCTGCGGACGGGCCCGGGCTCGGCGCGGGCAGGGCGCTCCGCAGCCGCACCAGCGACCCTCAGCCGCAGAAAGTGCACAGCCTCCCCACGCTGCCAGCAGGCGCCAGCGGGGCCTCTGCCAGCCTGTCCAGGCCGGGCGGCGTCGCTTGCCCTGCAGCCCTGCTGGGTGGTCTTGTCACGTGGCCCACCGCAACTTTTGCAGGATCCCAACAAGCACTTCAGGCCGAACAGGACCAGAGCCTCACTGAGCCGTTCTACTTGCGTCCCGCCACTCGAGCTGCTACCGGTTGGCCTGCCCTGGGTTGGACCGGGTTAGCCAACGTTTGTTTGCAACTGCACTGTGGCTCGCCTGATCGGCCTTTCGCCACAGCTCCGTGCCGGATGTCTGGTGTCCTGCGTGTGAGAGCAAGTACCACGCCGCGGTCTGTGTCGTGCGTGAACTACAAACATGCGAAGCACTATTTTTAGCAGGAAGTGCCAGGCGGCAGCTGTCAATAATGCCCAGCACAGGCGTTTGCAACATAGCTGTGGTAGGTCGCTGGACTGCACAAAACATGCTGCAGGAGTGGTGGCCCCAGACGTTGACTCCATGGCTCACAGCACTCAAAACTGCCTCGTCCAGACAGGCTCGCTCTGCTCGCCTGCAAAGGGCAGCTCGACCTGCAGCCCGCAGCACACACGCAGCTCAGGGGTCACACAACCTGTCGCCGCGTCTGCGCGAACGCCACGCTGCAGGCCGTAGAGCAGGCAGGCGCGGGTGCGGGCACGCGAGCGCACCTCCTCGGCAGCGCCATAGAAGCTCTCCTGCGGCAACAGGCACACCAGTCGGCCACTTGCGGGAGCTATTGGATCATTGGCAGTCCAGCGGACTCCTTAATCAGGAACCTACCGGTGCTGATCACGGCGACACGAGCACGCAGGGACCAGTGGCAACACCGCGCACGGCACCGGCGGCAGGCAGCGTGCGCCGGGGGCGCAGGGCGCGGACCAGGTCGTAGTACTCGCGCTGCTCGGCCGTGAAGAGGTGCACCACGACGTCGCCGTAGTCCAGCACCTCCCACACGCTCCTGCGCGCCCCGGCCCGCCCCGTGTCGGCCGGCGGCGATCGGCAGGCACGCGCGGCGCTCCGGCGCCGCGGCCGCCGCGAAGGCACGCGGGCGCGGCGCGGCGCGGCGCGCGCAGGGGCGGGGCGCGGCCGCACCGGCCGGGCGCTGCAGCGCTGGGCGCGCGGCCCCACTCGTCGCGCGCCAGCCGCTCCATCTTGCCCAGGATAGCCTGCAGCTGCGGCCGCGAGGTCACCGTGCCAAGCACCTGCCGCGAGCGCACTCACCGGTCGGCGTGTGCGCGCCCGCCCGCACCCACCAAGGCCCGCTGTCGTGCCCCTCGCACAGGCAGGCAGAGGCACTGCCCCCTGCGCTCAGCGCTGGGCGCTGGACCGCGCGACAGGCCCTGGGACACGCGCGCGCACTGGCGCCCCGCGGCTCCGCTGGCGAGGCGCAAGCGCGCAGGCGCGGCCGCATACGCGCAGCCAGGGGCGCGCCAGGTAGGACGTCCAGTACACCAGCGGCGCGACGTGCAGCACCAGCACGTCCACTGCTTTGGTGTCCGACGCGGCGCGCGCCAGCGCGACCGCCAGCGCGCGCCCCTCCTCGGAGCCCTCCTCCCCTGCGCCGTCCTCCAGGCCGTCCTCGAGGCTGTCCTCAAGACCAGCCTCGGGCAGCTCAGGCTCCCAGTCGTCGTCCTCGGCCTCCTGCGTGGTGCACAGCCGCGCCCCTCAGCACGTTGCGCCCGGGCTGCGGAGGACCGGCCGGGCCTGGAGCGCGCTGAACGCGCTGCGCCAGGGCCGCAGCGCAGCCCGCGCCGACCGCGGAGGCGCGAAGCGGCGGCGCCCGGGGGCGCACGTCATAGTCCGGCGCGGCGCGCAGCGTCGGCGACGGCTGCGCCACGCGGCACCGCTGCACCCGCCGGGCCGGCGGGCAGCCCCAGCGCTGCGCCCGGCCGCACGGCGCAACGTGCTGCCGCGCGAGGCCTGCTGGTCGCGGAGCGGCTGGCGCGCCGCGCCCGCTGCACGTGGCCTGGTGCATGCCTGCTCCTGACATTAGCGACACCCGGGTGTGCAACAGACCTCCCGCACGACCTGCCCAGCGGCAGCTCCCACTGCTGCGGACTTGTCAAGCGTCTGCTCAACAGTGCTTGCACTGCTTGCAGGAGGTGTGAATGCCGAGCTCCAGCGGCGCGCTCTGCACCGGCTCAGCACCGAGGTGACGCTTGGCACTCGCTGTGCGACCACTTTTCGGGAGTCTCCGCCTCGGCCAGCCCCTTGGTGGGCCGGAACCCTGGCGGGAGGCACGAGCCTGATGGGGACTCGAGAGGCGAGATGCTCTGATGGGGACTTTATGACAGCGCTGAGACGGGCGTAGGAGCTGTCTGCGCTGCAGGGCGTCCCGCCATGTCGCACCGCGGGCACAGCACGAGGAGCTGGCGCACGCAGCTGAGCCGGGCGGCGCTGCACGCCCTGCTATGCTCCGCCGTGCTGCAGTGCCTGGGCGCCGGGGCCGCAGCGCTGCGGCAGGGCGGCGTGGAGCTGCTCGTCGGTGCGCATCAGAGCGCCCAGCGCGCCCGCGCGTCCCTGCCGCTCGTGCACCGCTGCTGATCACGCCTGCGCCGCGCTCCGCGGCAGACCTGCTGCCCAGCTTCGCGGATGAGGCGCACGACGCCAAGTACATCGTGGCGGTCGACCTGGACGGCGGGGGCGCCGCCGCGGAGGACCCCGTCGACGGCCACCTCGCCATGACCGACCGCACCGGGCGCCGCTTCCGCTGCGCGCTGCCCGCCAACGGCTCCGCCGCCGGCGACCCGGCCGAGCGCGGCGCGGATAGCCAGGCGCGCGCCCTCGCGGCGCGCTCCGCCCGGGCCGGCCGGAGGCGCGTGCCCGCGGCGCTGCAGCTCGCGAGGGAGGCGGCGACGCTGGCGCGCCGCCCGCAGGTGGCGGGCGCGGGCGAGGCGCCGAGCGAGCTGCTGGAGGCGCTGGACGGCGTGTGCTTCTACCGCGTGGAGGACTGGTGGACCTACGAGCTGTGCTACAAGAAGGCCGTGCGCCAGTTCCACAAGGCGCGCGCGCTGGGCGCGTGCGGCCCCCGCCGCCGCCCGCCGCCCCCCAACCCCTGCCCTACCCTATGCCGCCGCCCGACGCGCCGCGCCGCCGCGCCGCAGGAGGGCGAGGCCACGACGGCCGAGTTCCGGCTGGGCGCGTACGACGAGGCGGCCTCGCGCCCGGACGAGGTCCGCCACGACACCGGCGCGGCGCCCGCCGACGCCGCGTACGTCAGCCAGGCGCGCGCGGCGCCCGGCATGAGGTAGGGTTTGGGTTTGGGGCAGGGCGCGCACGGCGAGCGGGCGCGGCTGCGCGCGGCGCGCAGGTGTACAGCGGCGGCGAGCCGTGCGACGTGACGGGCGCGCCGCGGCAGACGGAGGTGCGCTTTGGCTGCGGTGAGGCGGCCGGCCGCGACGCGCTGAGCGGCCTGCGCGAGCCGGCCACCTGCCGCTACGTGCTGCACCTGGCCACGCCGCGCCTGTGCGCGCACCCGGCGTTCCGCGTCGCGGAGCCGCCCGTGCGCGCGATCCTGTGCTCGCCGGTCGACGGCGGCGGGCGCGCCGGGGGCGCGGGCGGCGCGGGCAGCCGCGAGGCCGGCGCCGAGGATGGAGCGGAGGAGGGGGCGGGGTCTGGCGAGGCGGCCGCGGAGGTGTCGGGGACGCCGCCGCAGGGCGCGGGCGTGGTGTGGGAGGGCGGGGACGCCGGCCCGGCCGACGCGCCGGCGGGCGAGGCCGCGCAGGCGGGGCGGGTCGCGGAGGCGGATACGGGCGAGGAGGCGCGGGCGGAGGCGGAGGCCGAGGAGCTGCGGCCGCACGGGGAGCCGCGCGCCGTACCTCGGGCCGCGCAGGGGCGGGAAGCGCGCCAGGCAGCGGGCGGTGACGGCGAGCTTTAGGCTGGGGCTGCCGTGCATGTGCGGCGCCGGGGCGGCGTGCGTGACAGGTCGGCCGGGCAAGTGCTGGGGCGAGAGGGCGCGGTCAAGTTTCATGGGACATTGCACCTAGCCCTACAGGTCATGTGCGTGCCCAGAGGCCCAGACTCAAAACTGCGAATCCAGCAATCCTGTATAATGGTAATGCAAAACCCGGCGTCCTCAGTCCACCTCTGGCACACCTACAATTCTGCCCAGGGAGGCCCCGCTGGTATACGCTTTGAAGAGAAGAAAACAACGTAGAGAGGAAAGTCAGGGACGGGCGGCGCATGTTCGGCTACGCGATTCGAGGGCATGGGCAGTCATCAGAGAAGCTCCGTGCGTTGACCGGCCGGCGGCCGCGCGCATCACACGCCGGGCAAGTCGACGCAACGGTACAGCAGCTGCGTGGCCACCAGCGCCGCGGCGACCGCCGCGAATGGCAGGAACTGGCCGGCCGGGGGGCCCAGGCCGAGCGACGCGCCCCATGCCGCGCCTGCGCGCGCGAGCGGCCTGGGCTGCGGCGCGCGCGGGGGAGCGGGCGCGCGCGCGCAAGCAAGCAGGGCGCCTTGCGGGCGCACCGCCGCTCGCCGGCCCCAGAAAGCGCACGAGCGACGCGAGCGTCTGGCCCGCGCCGTTCACGCTGCCCATCTGGGCGACTGGCGCTGCCGCGTTGACCTGGGCGCGGCGCTGCAGCTCAGCGGCCGGGCGCGCCCGCTGCACGCGCCACGCGCGCGCCTGGACGGATGCGGGGGCAGGGCTGCGCGCCATGATCATGGAGGCAGTAAAGGCGAATGTGGCGGCGACGCTCTTGGCGCAGAGCACGGCCGCGAGCACGGCCTGCGCCCCGGCGCGGCGCGCGCCCGGCAGCAGCGACGGCGCCGCCATCGCGCCCGCCGCCGGCGCCGCCAGCCACAGGCCCAGGCGGCAGGTCGCCAGCGTGCCCCAGCGGCGCGCGGCCGCCGGGTACCTGTGGGCGCGGCGGCCCCCGCGCGTCACCGCGCCGCGCGCACGCCGCTGGCGGGACGGCGTGAGTGCCGCGAACAGGAGCAGGGCGCCGGCGGCGAGGCAGCGGCCATGCAGGCGGCCCTCTTGGCCCTCTTGGCCCTCCACGGGAAGAGAGGGCAGCTGTGGTCGCGCCGCACCCGAGCGAGGAGACGGCCAGCGCGACGCCGCTGACGGCCAGGGGCACCGCCAGCTCGGCCGGCGCCAGGCCCAGGCCGCCGAGCGCGCGCGGCGTGGACGCGAACAGCGGCGCGAGCTGCGCGCCCGAAGCGCGCGCGTCACGCCCACGTCCAGGCCTCGCCAGCGCCGCAAGCAGAGCGCGGGCGCGGCGGGCAGGGCGCGCCTCGTCGATGAGGTTGAACAGCATCGCCAGCAGCGCGTAGCCGCCCAGCGTCAGCACCACCTGCCGCTGCGAATACCACGGCCGCTCGCCCCGGCTGGCGCTGACGCCGACCGCCAGCAGCGCGTCGCCCTCGCCGTCCGCCGCGCCGGGCGGCGCGCGCCCGGGCTTGCCGGCGCCCAGCGGCTCGGCCTCGAGCTCGGCGGCGCCCGCCAGCGCGCCCGCCGGCCCGGCCGGCGCGCCATGCAGGCAGGCGGCCGAGTCCTCGTGCGCGAGCGGCCGCAGCGGAGCGCGCTGGCGGCGCGCGGGCGCGCCAGCGGCCTGGTCGCCCGCCGCCGCAAAAGCGCTGGCGGGCGGGCGCGCGCCGGCCGCCGTGCGCGCGCCCGCGGCGCCGGGCCGGCTATCCCTGTACGGCGGCGGCCCGCCGCGCTGCGCGGGTATGCCACTGCCGCCGCCCGCCTCGCCGGGCTCACGGCGCGGCAGCAGCTTGGCCTCGACCGCCGCCAGCTCCACGCCTGCGCGCCCCCCGCCCAGCCCGTGCAACTCGGCGCCCGGCGCGGGCCGGCGCGACGCCCTCGCGGCGCCGGCTGACGCCTGCGCAGGCCGCGAAGAGGCTGCGCAGACAGGGACGGCAAATCGCGCGCACGGCGCACCGTCCGGCCGCTCGCAGGCGTGCGCCGAGTCCGTGCGATCAAAGCCGCGGCGCGGTGCGGGCTGCGCGCGCCGCGTCTCGCGCAGCAGCGCCACGCTGGACGCCGTCGCCGCCGCCGACAACAGCGCGGTCGCCAGGCACGGCAGCAGGAAGGGCCTGGGCGCAGGGCGCAGCGCCGCGTGCGGGTCAGGCTGCGGGCGCGCTGCGGGCGCAGGCACCTTGCGGCCGCGTGCACGCTCCGGCACCACAGACAGAGCCCTGCATCCCAGTCCACGCATGTGCGCGCGCACCGGCGGCGCAGCAGCTGGCCGGGCGCGCAGAGCGGCACGCCCGCGCGATCGCACGGCAGCGCGAGCGCCCCGCCCAGGACCGGCCCCGCCACTGCCGCCCGCGGGACGCATAGGTCAGGAGGGGCGTGGCTTGGTGACCGCCCTCAGCATGCACAGCGGCAGCCGCCCGAGCGGCGCCCGGACGCGCTGCGCTGCTGCTCGTGCAGAGCGCAAGCGACTCCGGCTGGGAGAGGCGACGCAGGCCAGCCGAGCGCACCGGTGCCGACGCCCCACGCGAGCGACAGCAGCGTCATCGCGCGCGCCTGGCCGGCCGCGCTGCCGCCGGCCTCCCCGCACATGGACTTGAGGCACACGAACGTGCAGTTCAGCAGGCCGCCCGCCAGGCGCGCGACCACCGCCGCGCCGAAGCTGCTGGCCAGGCCAAAGGCGACCACGGAGACCGTCGAGGACACGTTGCTCATGACCACCAGCCACTGCGCGCGGGTTTCACTGGCGCGCTCGCGCCCGGCGGCCCAAGGGGGGCGGCAGCAGGGGGCCGGCGCCCGCGGCGCGCCCCGGCGCCGGGGGCGGGGCGGGCGCGCCTTGCGGCCCAGGCGGTCGCTCGCGCGGCCCCAGGCGAACGAAGTCAGGAACTGGGAGAAGCACCAGCACGCGGCCTGCGCGCGGCGGGCGCGGCTCAGCGGCGCGCGCGGCCGGTGCGGCCGGCGCGGCGCGGCCCCGCGCGGGCCTCGCGCCGCAAGGACTGGAGGCTGGATGCAGGGACGGGGGCGGCACCAGCATGCCCGTCTTCCAGCCGACCTCCTGCTCGTCCAGGCCGGCGGCACCGGTGCTGCCCGGGCGCCCCGCAGCGCCCGCGCTCCCGGCCTGCAGGAAGTCCCGGACCATGTACACAGCCAGCGTGTAGGGGAGGGTGACCTGGGCGCCCTCTGTGAGCTGGCACAGCCTGCCGCGCCCCGCGGCCGAGCGGTCTGCGCACTGGGCCAGTGCGCAAGATGCGGGTGCCAATCACCGCAGGGACCGCGTCCGCAGCAACAGGCGCAGCGGCGCCAGACACCAGCACCCGGAGCGTCGCTCACCCGATAGCAAACAGCTGCCAGGCGCCGAGCCCGTCTGCGGAGCCATCCTCCGCATGCGCATGCAGGCTGGTCGTGGGGAGGCCCTGCTCGTCGTCACCTCCGCACCTCATCGCGGCCCTGCGCCTGCCTTCCGACCGGCGGGGACGTCCTCGTGCTTCAAACTTGGGAGCGTGGCGTGAGTCCGAGCGAGGAAGCTCTACAGGAGCTTGTGGTTACATGTGCAGGCTTGCCAGGGCATGGAACATGGGCATTGCAAGCACTCGGCCCGTGCCTGGTCCTCGCCGGGTGCACGGGCTTGCACATCAAACACATGACTTGTGCTGCGCGGCATGCATGCATGGGTATGCACACGACCTGCAGTAGCTGCGTGCGTCACAGGACTGGAGCACTGGTGTTCACGACGCTCTGCCACGCCTGGTCGGGGTCTGTCTTGGTGTCATGAAAGCGGCAGCATGCGGCATGTGCGCGATCAGAGGGTGCACGGTGTGCTCAACAAACGCGTCACAGCAGAGGGCATGGCTACAAAAGTGTTGGCGCGCGCAACACTGCGCAAATGCAGGCATGCAGTTCGTCGTTTCGCAACTTCCATGCTGCGCCGGCTGCAATAAAGAATGAGCGGAAATGTACATCCTAAGGGCTTCCACTCGCTGCACCCCCCCGCCCAGCGGGAGTCCCGACCCGGTGGAGCCTGCTAGGGAGAAAGTGCGGCCGCCATGCAAGCCCGGCCGCGGCCGCAAGAGCATGCGCCAGGGGCAGCGCGCGGCTCCCGAGCCCATGCGCCCTGCGTCTGCCGGCCCGGCCACCACGCCTATGACATGACAACCTGGAGAGAGGTGCGGCGCCCCTCCGACCCCACCAACCAGACACCGCGAAGCGCGCTACATGAGGGCTGCCTAGTATCAAATCGCGGGCATGGGCGCGCACAGCTCGTGCGGCCAATTGCCTGCAGCAAATGGGGGGCAATGCACACCCGGTGAGCGGAGCCAATGACTGCAACCAAGAGAAAGCTAAGCGCGGCCTGTGGTATGCACTGTGGTTGCCTACGTCGCAGACACATCGGCTGCCGACTGGGCCCAACGGGTCCCCGCTTGACAAAAGAAGTCCAGCGGCAAAACGGTTCCATGTCACATTTGGTGGCACCCTGCTCTGCAGTTCACTGACACCGCACAGTCACAGCGTTTCCCGAGGCCGACGGCGCCAGCCCCGCCACCGCCACAGGCCGGCGCCGTCCCGTGCACACGCAGCACGCCTATCCGCTGGCCGGCGGCGGCGGCGGCGGCGGCGGCGGCGGCGGGGGCGGCGGCGGCGGTGGCGGCGGCGCGCCGCCCACGCCAGACGTCCTCACGGGCGAGGCCGCGGGCTTTGCGGGCGAGGCGACGGGCGCTGCAACAGACGGCGTCGTCGCGGGCGCCACCGGCACAACCACAGTGGGCGCCGTCACGGCGACGGGCTGCCCGATGGGCACCCCAGCGACCGGGAGGGCGGCCGCCGCCAGCGGCGGCGCAGCGGCGGCGGCCGGGAACGACGCGGCGGGCGCGAGCGTGGTGGGCACAAGAGCCGACGGCACCGTGGGCCCCGCCAGCGGGGATGCGGCAGACGCGGCCGGCAGGCCCGCAGCCGGCGCGAGCCCGCCGGGCGTGATGGCGCCGGGCACCCCGGACGCCGCCAGCGGCGGCGCGGCGCCCGCCTGCTGTGCGACAGGCACCGCCGCGGCGCCAGCGGCAAGCGCCGGCGCAGGCGCCACGCTCGTTGCGCTCACCGGCAGCTGCGGGCCAGCGGGCGCGCTGGCGCCGGGCACGCCTGGCGCGCCACGCGGGCCGGGCGGGCCCAACGGGCCGCTGGCGCCGGGCATGCCGGCGGGCGCGGGGGCGCCCGGCGCGCCAGGCGTGCCGGCGGGCGAGGGGGCGCCGGGCATGCCGGGCGAGCCCGACGGGCCGCTGGCGCCGGGCGTGACCG
>JAABUJ010001707.1_pt1 | contig 30501 bp, 25 predicted proteins | sample 5559131 | NCBI WGS metagenome assembly JAABUJ01 (sample SAMN10711875, study PRJNA513366) | rock metagenome | isolation source: Antarctica rocks | place: Antarctica: Victoria Land, Mt New Zealand nord | collected 2016-01-07
AGCATACATCGAATAAAATAAACCAAGTTCCAGCAAAAATGTGCGTCGGTGACCCTTGAGTTCAAACTTTGAGTGCTCGAAAATTTCTTCTCTGCTGATGGTGTTGTTGGTTGCCGGTACTGGATTTCCGCAAACTTACCAGGTAGGTGCACCTGCTGCTGCACCCTCGAAGCCGGCAAAACCGGGTGTCCCGGCGCAACAGCCTGCACAGCAACTCGGGTTTGGATCGAACATCATCAACGCGCGTCTCGCACGGGCTGCGGAATTGGCACTACAGAAGGGCAATCATGGCCTGGCGCTGGAATACGCGCAGCGCGCGGCGCAGTCCGCACCCAATGACCCACAGTTATGGTTTCTGCTTGGGTATGCCGCACGGCTGGACGGCAAGTATGGCGTTTCAATGGATGCCTTTCAGCATGGCCTGAGATTGAAGCCAACGTCAGTGGAGGGGCTCTCCGGGCTGGCGCAGACCTACGCGTCGGCAGGCCGCACCGCTGACGCCGAACGCCTGCTGCGGCAGGTGATCGCAGCCGATCCGCGGCGTGTCAACGACCTTTCCGTATTGGGGAATATTTATGTACGCACGGGCAACTACCAGGGTGCCATCGATGTACTGGGCCGGGCCGAACATCAACAGCCCAATGCGCAGTCGGAGCTGCTGCTCGCGGTCGCGTATGAGCACCTGAAGAACATGGGCGAGGCCAGCCGCTATTTGCAGATGGCGAAGAATCGCGCGCCCGGCAATCCGGATATTGAACGCTCGCTGGCTGGCTTCTATCGCGATACAGGACAGTATGGCAAGGCAGTGGATGCGCTCAAGGCGATTCGCAACCCTAAGCCGGACGTGATTGCGGAACTGGCCTACACGTATGCGCTTAACGGCAAGCTTGAAGATGCGGCCAGGCTGTATACCCAGGCTGCCAATCTGCTGCCGCGCGATATGGGTCTGCAGCTTTCTGCCGCGCAGTCGCAGGTCGGCCTGGGCAACATCGATCCGGCCGAGGTATTTCTGAAGCGGGCGGCGAAGATCGACCCCAACTACTATCGGTTGCACGCAATTCGCGGAGAGATTGCGCAGATTCAGGACGACACCGTAGCGGCTGCTGCCGAATATGCAGCTGTGGTCAAGAATCTGCCTGCGGCTCCGATCGAGGGTCCGCTCTACGGGATTCAGACCCGGATGACGTTGCAGGCTCTCTATCAAAGTCTCGATCAGCCAGATCTCGCGCAGCAGCAATTGCAAGTGGCGCAGCAACAGATTGCGGCGCTCGACGAGCAAGGTGCCGACCGTGCGGCCTTTCTGCGCCTGCGTGCGTTGATCAAGATGCAGTCGGGTCAGCTGGATGGAGCCCTGGCTGATATGACGGCCTCACTGGCGCTGACTCCGAACGATCCCAACAGTCTGCAGCTAGACGGCGATTTGCTGATGAAGATGAATCGCACCAACGATGCGATTGCGGTCTTCAAGAAGGTTCTCGGGATTGATCCGCACAGCCGCTTCGCGCTGACCTCACTCGGCTATGCCTCGCGTGCGAACGGGGATGACGCGAGCGCGGAACGTTACTTTACGCAGCTCGCCTCCGACTATCCATCGTCTTATGTTCCATACCTGGCGCTGGGAGATCTGTATACGTCCAAGCACCGCTACAAGGAAGCGGAGACGGTGTATGCGCGTGGTTACAAGCTGGCTCCGCAGAATTCGATGATCGTCGCAGGCGGCATGAACGCAGCCATTGAATCGCATGATCTGCCGCTGGCTGGGACCTGGCTGCACCGCACAACCGAGAAGATGGCGCTGGTGCCGCAGGTGCTGCGTGAGAAGGAACGCTACTTTTTCTTCACCGGAGACAGTGCGCAATCGGCGTCGATTGGACGCCAGGCAATCAAAGCCATGGCGCGCGACCGCGACGTGGTGGTGTATCTCGGCTACGACCTGTTGAAGCTGGAGCAATACAGCGATCTACAGGCCTTGACGCAGAAGTATATGGACGTGTTCCCCAAAGAGCCGGATATTCCGTTGCTCTCGGGCTACGTTTACAAACATGACGGCGAGCTCGACAAGGCTGTCGAGGGCTTTACCGAAGCATTGAATCGCGATCCTGAAGTGGTGACTGCGTATACGAATCGTGGGTATGTGCTGAACGATCTGCACGAGCCCGCAAAAGCCGCAGCCGACTTTGAGCAGGCGCTGAAGCGTGAGCCAAAAAACGTTGAGGCGCACATGGGGCTGGCGTTTGCCGACCTTAACCTCGACCGCTGGCAGGATGCCGTCAAGCAGACTGAACTCGCTGAGGCAGTTGCCGGCGATTCCGAGATGCTGCACACCATACGCGCGACTGCTTATGGCCGCCAGGGGCTGCTGACCAAATCGGCCAACGAATACCGGGCCGCCTTGAAGTTCGATCCTACGGATGGTTCGTTGTACCTGGGCCTCGGGAATATTTACTTTTCTCAACGGCGTTACCGGCAGTCGATCTCCGAGCTGGAAAACGCGCAGAAGTATCTGCCGCACAACGCTCAGACGTATGCCTTGATGGCGCGGGCGAACGCGAACCTTAAAGATCGCGATCAGGCATTGCGGAATATCCAGATGGCCGAGCAATATGCCTTGCTGCCGCCAGAAAAGCCTTCGCGCGATCCAGCAGTTGACCGCCAGGCAGTCAGCAACATTTACCTGCAGACCGGCGAGGCCTTGAACACGCTGGGCGACAAGTCAGCTGCTTTGCAGCGGTTCACAAAGGCTCTGCTGGTTCCCGGCAGCGACCGAGTGGGCGTGCGTTTAGCCATCGCGCAACTGATGGTGACGCAGGGCCACACGGACGATGCGCAGCGGCAAGTGGCGCTCGCGCAGATGGAATCCGAAGCCGGCGACACGGCTCCCGCAACTGGTAACGAATACGTTGAGGCAGCCAATCTATTCCTGCAAATGCATGAGTACAGGCTGGCCGAGACCTACCTGCATCGCGCAAAAAAGGCGGGCGCTCCGGACTCAGTGGTTCGCATCGGCCTAGCGAACAGCTACCTGGCTCTCGGCCAGACGCAGCGCGCGGCAGCGGAACTGTCTGCGGTCAAGCAGACGCAGAATGGCGAAGCGGATTACCAATACCTGCTGGCCGAAGCGTCGCTGTTTCAGCAGGAGCATCAGAGCCTCGACGCACAGAACTCCTTTGCCGCCGCGGTCAACAATGCGGGGGAAGATCAGACTGCGGTTCAGGGATTGTTGCAGGCCGGAGGCAACGAAGGTTTCCGCGTGAACCAACATCTGAGCGCTCTGACCGACCTGACCGTACAGCCGATCTTTGAAGACAGCACGATCTATGTGCTCGACTCCAAGCTGGACAGCCCCACAGGTCCGGTGCCGATTACCGATGTCGCTCACCTGCCCCCGCCGCGTTCCTCGATCGAGACCAACTCCACTACGGCGTTCCGTCTCCACTTCAACAACCTGCCGACGAACGGCGGTTACTTCCAGATTCGCAATGCGCGCGGCGTTATCTCAGTTCCGGCAACGAACTCCGTCGTGAATCGCAATACGACGGACTACTCGTTGAACTTCGGTCTGAATCCGACGGTTCACGTGGGCTCGAATGCAGTCACCTTCAACAGCGGTGTGCAGGGAATTCTGCGACGTGACTCTCGCTCTCCCGTGCAGTTGGACGAAAACATCTTCCGGCTCTTCACCTATGCCACCACGACGTCCTTCCTGAATGCGATTTCGGCCGATGGCTTCTTCACGGCTGACTTCGGCAACTTTACACAGACGTCCCTCACCGAGCGAACCTATACGGGCGCGATCAACTTCCGGGTGGGTTCGCCGTGGGCCAGGACAGCGCTGATTACAGGCTACGCAGCGAACAAGCAGAACTTCAATTCGCAGCTTCGAGGCAACAGTCAGAACTTCAATACCGCATCGTATATCGGTTTGACGCGTCGATTCTCTTCACATCTTATGGCCGAGGCTATGGTGGAAGATCTGCGGTCCTGGCGAGTCGTGCCGTTCTCGCCGATTCACTCAGCCATTGCACAGGCGCTGCGCCCAGCCGGAACGATCAATTTCTCGCCCAACCGGGCTTGGGATCTGCAACTAGCAACTGCGTACGAAAATACCCGCGGATTTCATGTGTATGACAACTTCCAGAACGGAATCTCGGTTTCGTATACGCGTCCGCTCGACCGGACGTTCGACGAGGCGACAGGCAAGATTCACCTGAAGTACCCGATACGGTTTACAGGCGGATTGCGTCAGGAGATGTTTACGAACTTCGGCCAAGGCCACAGCAGCCAACTGCGTCCGTATTTCAGCCTGACCATCTTCTAGACCAGGACGCGCATTAGTAACCTTCAGAAGGCCGATCCGGGGTTTGGGTTCGCCTTTCGCTCGACTTCGTGGTTTTTGCTCCTACTCAAAAGTAACCTCTTTACGTTCCCAAACGGTAGACAGTTCTGGTTATCTGGGTGTACTGTTATCTCCGGATGAGCTTTGACCCGTTTTCGCGCACGAAGTTGCGGAGTTTTTTCAGTCCGGTTTGTGAGTGTCTGGGTCCGACTTTAGAGATTACGCCGCAGCTGTCGATTTGCCTTAGCAGTTGTCGATTGCCTTAATTGTTGTGCATAAAGGGGAACTCCCGTGAGAGTCGTGATCCTCGTTGGTTTGCTGGTCATTTCGCTTCTCTGGTCCGCAGGCCAGATCGCCAGGTTGCGGAGACTTGGGTCCGGGCGTGAGTTCGTGTCGTCCAGCAGCAAAGCGTTTTCCCTGATGCGGCGCTCTTTTGTTTCGATATGGTTCGTCTTTGGCTCAGTGCTGGCGCTAGCGTTTGGATGGAAAACTCTTCCAGCGACCCTGTGTTTGTTGGCTGGAATCGCAGCTGCCTATGCTCTGGAAGTGCTGACGAAGTCCAGTGGGCTGCTGAGTTTCATTGAGGCGGGCGAAGAAGCCATGGCCGCGCGGCATGCCAAAATCCGCCAGGAGTGCGCACCTTCCAATCTGTTTTTGGTGCAGGCGAACGGCAAGCAAGCAGCTCCGAAGATTGTTCCTGCCCGCCCGGATTGGAATGCCCTGCTGCAGGTGCCTTCGGGCGGAGCACGTTCCCCTGCCTCTTAGACACTTGCCTGCGTAAGAGTTCATCGTTATAGCAGCCTTTCGATATTTGCAAACAGACCACAGATCGTGACAACCTTGTGACGAGACGCGCGCTTGTGCTTCCGTTAACCGGCGGAGCGCCTTTGCTCTTCTGAAGGATGCCGACGGAAGCGTTCTGGGGTGTCAAAAAATGTCTGACAGTGGCGCGGCAAACGTTCTGAGCCGATCAGTTCGCAATCGAACTCCGTACGGCGCGGCGCTTGCTCTTTGTATGCTGTGCGCGGCTGGCCCGTTCGCTGGATATCCTCTACCTGCCCAGACTCCAGCACAAATATCCGCCCCAGCGCAGGCGGAAGCTACAGTGCAGCCGGCCAAGCGATCTCATAAACGGAAACTCAGCCGAGTGAAGCTAAAGGCCGCGAGAGAACGTGCGGCTAAAACCAACAGGCGCAGCGCGACTGACAAGGCCAATGCTGAAATTCCGGCCAAAGTGACCTTGGAGAATGGGTTGCTCACCGTCGACGCAAAGAACTCGAAGTTGAGCCAGATTATGGGCCAGATTGCGGTGGCCGGGTCGATGAGCCTTGAAGGCGAGGTCGACAACTCACGGGTCTACGGCGTCTACGGTCCGGGCGTTCCGAGTGCCGTCATCACCAGGCTGCTGGAAGGTGCGGGCTACAACCTGCTGATGGTCGGAGTAGGTCCTGAGGGGGCCCCCCGCGAGCTGGTGATAACCCGGAAGACGGGAGGGGCGACGCCGCCGTCTCCAACTGCGGTTGCGGTCGCAGCGCCTGAGAACGCTGAACCTACGGAAAATGACGGGGAGCCGCTGGGGCCGGGCGCGATTGCCAATACGCCTCCGCCTCCTCCGGAAGAGACTGATATGCGGCGGAAGCAGATGCTTAATCGCCTGCAGCAGATGCAGGATCAGCAGAGTCAGCCGCAGCTTCCCAAATAAATCGTCCTGTTTGGGAACGATGCAGGGCGCGTTGCGTTCAGGTCGGATTCACTCCTTACAAGCGGTGCTGCGATAGACTTGGCAGGTGAAGATTGCGCTCGCCCAGATTGATCCGACGGTAGGCGATTTTTCAGGGAACACCAGACGAATTCTTGAGTTTGCAGCACGGGCTCACGATCGAGGTGCTGACCTGGTTGTGTTTCCGGAGTTGGCGGTCTGTGGCTATCCCCCCGCAGACCTGCTGGAAAAGCAAACATTTATAGAGCGCGCCGAGCGAGCCTTGGATGAGGTGCGTACCTGGACGGCAGCCGCTGGTCGTCCAGCGATTTTGTGTGGCGGCGTACTGCCTGTGGTTGGCAACGCTGAAGGCAAACACGTCCGCAATGTGGCGATGCTGATGGCCAAGGGCAAAGTGACCGCCGTGCAGCAGAAGATGCTGCTGCCGTTTTACGATGTCTTCGACGAGCAGCGCTATTTTGAGCCCGCGCAGGAGCAGGCGTTGGCTGTCATCGAAATTGCCGTGCGTGAGTACAGCGTTGCTATTACGGTGTGCGAAGACGCCTGGAATGACAAGGGCTACTGGCCCAGGCGGCGCTACGCTGTTGACCCGGTCGAGAGACTGATGGAAGCGTGGCCTGGTGCGGGGCCTCGGATAATTCTGAACCTTTCTGCTTCTCCCTTTTGTCAGGGTAAACGCGCTGTGCGGCGGGAGATGCTGGGCGCGTTGGCCAGGCGCCACGATGCGTGGGTGATGATGGTGAACCAGGTTGGTGGCAATGACAGCCTGGTCTTCGATGGCAGCTCCCTGGCAGTGAGTCCGGATGGAGAGATCGCAGTGCAGGCGGCCTCGTTCGCCGAAGACCTTGTGCTGGTCGATACGGATCCGCCTGCGCCCTTTGCGGGTGACGTGGCGAATCAGGAGCTTGATGCTGAGCCGGTAGCGGCATCGGAGCGGCAGGAGTTCGAGGTAGCCGCGACATGGGATGCACTGGTGCTGGGAACGCGCGACTACGTTTTGAAATGTGGATTTACGAAAGTGCTGGTGGGTTTGAGCGGCGGAATCGATTCGGCGCTAGTCGCGGCCATTGCGGTCGAGGCGCTAGGCGCGGACAACGTCATGGGCGTCGGCATGCCAAGCGAGTATTCGTCCGAAGGATCGAAGGACGATGCGCAGGTGCTGGCGGACAGGCTCGGCATTTGCTTCGAGTTGCTGCCGATCCATGCACCATTCAAAGCCGTGATGGAGACTTTGGATCCGCTGTTTGCGAACACGCCGTTTGGGTTAGCGGAGGAGAATTTGCAATCGCGTTTGCGCGGGCTGCTGCTAATGGCGCTCTCAAACAAATTCGGCGCGCTGGTGCTGACCACCGGCAATAAAAGCGAGATGTCAGTCGGCTACTGTACGCTTTACGGAGATATGGTGGGTGCTCTGGCGGTGATCGGCGATGTGATGAAGTCCAACGTGTACGCGCTGAGCCGCTACGCAAATCGCGAGCGCGAGTTGATCCCGGAAGCTACCCTGACCAAGGCGCCAAGCGCAGAGTTGCGGCCGGAGCAGAAGGATACGGATTCGCTGCCGCCGTACGAGGTGCTGGACCCGATCCTTGAAGCGTATGTGGAGCGTTACTGCCCGGCCGAGGAGATTGCGCGCGAGCAGGGATGCGATGTTGCGCTGGTCAGGCAGGTTCTGCAACTGGTGGAGCGCAGCGAGTACAAGCGTCAGCAGGCGGCACTTGTGCTGAAGGTGACGCGGAAGTCGTTTGGGCCCGGCAGACGATTCCCAATTGCGGTGAAGTACGAAGTCTAAGCAGCGAGAGCGACAAGGATTGTAAGAAGGAGTAAACCAGAATGGCTGAGGCAAGGATGAAGGCAGGCAAGTGGTTCGGGGTCGCTCTGGCGGCGGCGAGTGTAACAGCAGGGGCGCAGGTTCCGGCAACGCAGGCACCAGCAAAACAGGCATCGGCTGCGCAGGCAGGTCAGCACACAGGCGCGGCAGCGGCAACGCCGGCCAAGCCGCTGCAGTTGCAGACCCTGGATCCGACCACGCGTGCGGATCCGTTTCCCGCAGTGGACCAGGCCAACTTCACCGCTGCCTCGCCAACGGTCGAGACGGTGGACAGCTATCTGCACGCGGTGATGGGCTTCGACGCTAATCGCATCTGGCGGGTGCTGGCTATCCAGAAGACGACGGCTCCGGGCGTAAGCCGGGTTATGGCGGCAATCTCCGAGCGCAACGCTGGCGCCAAGGTGCTGTCGGCGGTTTTCTATGTGCTCCCTGACGGCAAACATTTGATTGCTTCTGGCGCGCAGGGAGGGAACATAAGCCCGTTCGGGGCGGCCCCGTATGCGGAAAACCGCGCCACGCTGCAGGCGCACGCAGATGGTCCAGCACGTGGGCCGCAATCGAAGGATCTGATGCTGGTTGAGTTTGCCGACCTTCAGTGCCCACACTGCAAGGAGGCGCAGCCGACCATGGACCGGCTGATGAGTGATTTTCCGAAGGCGCGCATCGTCTTCGAGAATTTCCCCCTGGTGCAGGTGCATCCGTACGCGTTTGAAGCGGCGGCCTATGGCGTGTGTATAGGGAACAAAGACAAGGACGCGTTTTTCAAGTATGAGAAGGCTGTGTTCGATACGCAGGCTGCGCTGGTTCCCGCAACCGCAGAAGCGACGTTGAAGGCCGCTGCAACGAAGGCCGGAGCCGATCCGGCGGCGACCGCTGCGTGTGCTGCGACGCCTGCAACCAAGGCTGCGGTCGATGCACAAGCCAAGCTTGGGGCCGACATCGGGGTCGATCAGACGCCCATGCTGGCGGTGAACGGACGTCTGGTACCGCTAACCGTTCCGTACGAGACGCTGCGCAACCTGGTGACATTTCAGGCTTCGCTGGACGGTGTTTCAGCGGCTGCCGAGTCGCCAAACGGAACGGGAATCCCGGAGGCGGTGAAGTAGAGCAGGTCAACTCTGGGCGGCCACGGAACCGCGCGGGGGCTCACAACGTATGAGAATGTGGCCGGACTGTATGGCACACTAACGGGAGTGGAGGCGCACCTTATGTTCTGCCCTCAATGCGGGAAACAGGTACTGGACCGGGCGAACTTCTGCTCATTCTGCGGGCGCGCGCTGGTGTATCCGGTAGCGCGTTTTTACCACACCAGGATTATGCGGCCGCGGCAGGAGCGGATGGTGGCGGGCGTGCTGGCGGGAATCGCGCTGGCTTATGGTTGGGACCTGACGGTGACGCGAATTCTGTTCGTCGTGCTGGTGCTCCTGACCTCGGGCTTGGGCGCGTTGGCTTACCTGGCGGCGTGGGTGCTGATGCCGGACGCGCCATACGCTCTGCCTGGTGGTCCAACTGTTCCGATGCCGGGCCAGCAGCCGAGCGTTTGAGGAATGGCGTTTGAGTGAACGTGCGGCTTCCGAAGCCCGGCCGTTCGTCTATCAGGGACGAGCGCTTTGCTGCGACGGCGTTTCGCTGGCAGCTCTGGCGCAGGAGTGCGGGACGCCTCTTTATGTTTACTCGCAGCAGCATGTGCTGAAGCGGCTGGGCCTGTTTCAGGCGGCTTTCGCTGCGGTACCGCATACGATCTGCTATGCGGTGAAGGCGAACTCTTCGCTGGCCTTGATGAAGGTGCTGGGTGCGGCGGGCGCGGGGTTCGATATTGTTTCTGGCGGTGAACTGGCGCGGGTGGGAGAAGCTGCGCCCGAGGGGCGCGAGCGGACCGTGTTCGCGGGTGTAGGCAAGCTGGAGGCAGAGATTGACGCGGCACTGGCTGCTGGGATTCTGCTGTTCAATGTGGAGTCTGAGGCGGAGCTTTCGCGGGTGGAAGACCGGGCGCGCTCGGCAGGGAAGCGCGCGCGGTTTGCGCTGCGAGTCAATCCGGATGTGTTCGCTGAGACGCATCCGTACATTTCGACCGGCCTGAGCGCGCACAAGTTCGGGATCGAGATTGGGCGGGCGCAGGCAATCTACCGTCGCGCGGCCCAATCGAAGCACCTCCATGCGGTTGGGGTGAGCGTGCATATTGGATCGCAGATTCGCGCGGTCGAGCCGTTCGGTGCAGCGCTCGCGCGCGTCGCGGACCTGGTGCTGCATCTTCGGCGGGAAGGGATTGCCCTGACGTACATCGACGCGGGTGGTGGGTTGGGCATCGAGTATGGCGAACAGGCGTTCGATGCTGAAGCTGCGGTGGCGGAGTATGCGCGGCAGATTGTTGCGGCTACGGCGGGGCTCGATTTGCATCTGCTGCTGGAGCCCGGGCGTTTTCTGGTGGCGCAGGCGGGCGCGCTGGTTACGCGCGTGGTTGATGTGAAGCGGAATGCTGGGAAGACGTTTGTGATTACCGATGCGGGGATGAACGATCTGATCCGGCCCGCGCTCTACCAGGCGCACCATGAGATTGTTCCGGTGAGCAGGTCTGACGACCGGCGCGAGTTGGTCGTAGATGTGGTGGGGCCGGTGTGCGAGTCGGGCGACTTTTTTGCGCGCGACCGGCAGCTGGCGGAGGTGAAGCAAGGTGATCTGCTGGCGGTGTTGGATGCAGGCGCGTATGGGATGTCGCTGAGTTCGAACTACAACACGCGGGCGCGTCCGGCGGAGGTTCTGGTGGATGGTGCAGGATGGCGCGTGGTGCGGCGGCGGGAGACGTACGCGGAGATGTTTGCTGCGGAGATGATGTGAGGGTGCGGGTGGCTTTGTGCAGGTCAGCGCGATGGTGCGCGGCGTTGCGGACCTCAAGGCAAATACAGGGATCCTTCACTGCGTTCAGGATGACGACGCAAAGTTAGTCAGCAACCTGATCGAGTGCAAGTTCGGGAGGCCAGAGGTTGGGCAGCCCCGGAAGACGGCGCTTGCGACCTGCTAAACTTCGTGAGTCGCGCGGGTGTAGGTACGCGCAAATTCTGGTTCGAGGTAAGCTATGTCCGGCCACAGTAAATGGGCGACCATCAAGCATAAGAAGGGCGCGACTGACGCCAAACGCGGGCGGATTTTTACGCGGCTGATCAAGGAAATTACGATCGCGGCGAAGAGCGGCGGCGGCGATCCGGACGGCAATCCACGGCTGCGTACCGCGGTTGCGGCGGCCAAAGCGGAGAACATGCCGGCCGACAATATCAAGCGCGCGGTGCAGCGCGGGACCGGTGAGCTTGAGGGCGTTTCCTACGACGAGATTACGTACGAGGGCTACGGGCCGGGCGGCGTGGCGATCATTGTGGATGTGCTGACGGACAATAAAAACCGTGCGGTGAGCGAGATTCGTCATGCGTTCTCGAAGAACGGCGGCAATATGGGAACCACGGGTGCGGTGGCGTGGATGTTCACGGCCAAAGGAGTAATTGCGATTGCGAAGGAAGCTGCCGGCGAAGACAAGCTGATGGAAATCGTGCTTGAGTCGGGCGCTGAGGATCTGAACGACGAGGGCGAGCACTGGGAGATTCTGTGTGACCCGAAGGACTTTGAGGCTGTGACGGATGCCCTGAAAGCCGCGAAGATCAAGACCCAGTCGGCCGAGGTGACAAAGATTGCGAGTACGTATACCAAGCTCGAAGGCTCGCAGGCGCACGCGATGATGCGTCTGCTGGAGACGATTGAAGAACTGGACGATACGCAGAATGTTTACTCGAACTTCGACTTCGACGAAGCCGCGATGGCTGAATAGGTTGGAAAATTGGGGGAATGCTTCGGGTTACGGTGGGATTTGGTCGGGTATGCAGGTGCTTGCGGGTTTCGCGCTCGCAGCCGTGCCGCTGGCTTCGGCGCAGAATGTGCTGGCAGATGCTTCCGTGCGGCAGCCGCACGACTATGGCGTGCTGTTTCAGGGTGGTAAGGGTCTGACCGACAAGCGCGGCGACTTCAAATTTTTCATGGCTGGATTTCAGGGCGGACGCGTTCTGACCAATAATTTCGGCAAAGGAATTCTGCGCGGGAACTTCGAATATGCCGTGCAGGTGTTTCCTTATTGGGAGGCGCTGACGCCGACGTTCGATCGTGTGTCGCTGAAAAAGATTCCCGGCACCGGGATGGTGGAGAAGTCGGCGCCATACCCGGTGGGCGGTACGTTTCACGGGATCCAGGTGGTGCCGATCATTCTGCGTTGGAACTTTGCGCGGCGCGGACGTTTGGTGCCGTGGGTGCAGGCTGCGGGCGGGCTCTTGTGGACCAATCACAAATTTCCGGCGTATGGCGACACCACAAACAACTACAACACCAACGGGCCGAATGGCGAGGCGAGTGTGTTCAACTTCACACCGCAGGGCGGCATTGGGGTGCATTATTTTACGGCCCGCAACCGTTCGATCGACCTGAGCGCGAACGGTGTGCATACGTCGTCGGGGTCGCTGGGGGACCGCAATCCGGGAGTGAATGCCGGGGTTCAGTTTTCGATTGGCTACACGTGGTGGAAATAGGAAGTGAAGCAGACGTCTTCCATTCTCGAATGCGTTCCGAACTTCTCTGAGGGGATGGACTCCGGGGTGGTGCGGCAGATTGTTGCGGCGATGCGTGTGGATGGCGTGAAGCTGCTGGATTACTCGCAGGATAAGGACCATAACCGCTCGGTGGTGACGGTTGCGGGGACGCCGGCGGCGGTGGTCGAGGCGGCTGTGGCGGCTGCGGGGAAGGCCGCGCAGTTGATCGACCTAACACGGCAGACGGGCGTGCATCCGAGGATTGGCGCGGCGGACGTCATTCCGTTTGTGCCGGTGTCGGGGATCTCGCTGGCGGAGTGCGCGGTGCTGGCGCGGCAGGCGGGGTTACAGATCTGGCGGCGTTACGGTGTGCCGGTTTATTTCTACGGGTCGGCAGCGGCGCGCCCGGATCGTGTGCAGTTGGAGGATGTACGGCGCGGCCAATTCGAAGGCTTGCGGGAGGCGGCGTTGCGCGATGCTATGCGCAGGCCCGATGTTGGCGGGCCGGAGCTGCACGCGACGGCGGGGGCCAGCGTGGTGGGTGCGCGCAGTTTTCTGATTGCTTATAACGTCTATCTGGCGGCGGGTGCGGAGATCTCGCATGCGCGGGCGATTGCACGGAACCTGCGGGCCTCCTCTGGTGGGATGCAGGGTGTGAAGGCGTTGGGGCTGCTGGCGAACGGACGTGCCCAGGTGAGTATGAACGTGACAGACTTTACCTTGACTCCGATGAAAGAGGTGCATGCGCAGGTGGAACGGCTGGCTGCCGCGCAGGGCGTGCGGGTTGCGGAAGGAGAGTTGATCGGGTTGATTCCGGAGGCTGCGTATGACGCGAAAGCCGCGTGGATCCAGCAGATTCCGAACTTCGATCCGGAGGAGAGGGTGCTTGAACGCAGACTGGCGCATCCGCTAGCCTGGCCCGAGAGTTGAACGATGCGCTTCGTTGATCTGGCCCATGTAAACGTGGTGCGCGGTGGGCGGCAGGTGTTGCACGACGTGAGCCTCCGCATCGAGGAAGGGGAACAGGTCGCGCTGCTGGGGCCGAATGGGTGCGGGAAATCTACGTTGCTGAAGTTGCTTACGTGCGAGCTTTATCCGCTTGCGCAGGCAGAGGCCAGGGTGGAGATTCTTGGCCGCGAACGCTGGGATTTGACGGAGTTGAAGAAGCGGTTGGGCGTGGTGCAGAGCGAGCTTCCGGGGAAGCCGATGCTGCAGGCGTCAGCACGCGAGGCTGTGCTGACGGGATTCTTTTCGAGCTCTACCTTGTGGCCGAATCTGGTTGTGACGCGCGAGATGGAGGTGCGGGCGGATGCGATACTCGCGCGGGTTGGTGCGGAGGCGTTGCGGGACCGCTTGTTCGGCGAGTTGTCTGCGGGCCAGCAGCGACGCGTCCTGATTGCGCGGGCTTTGGTGGCTTCAGCGGATTGCCTGCTGCTCGATGAACCTTCAAATGCGCTAGATCTTGCGGCACAGCGTGATCTGCGCGATCTGCTGGCGCTGCTGGCGGCGCAGGGTACGACGCTGGTGCATATTACGCACCACATCGCCGATATCGGGCGCGAGGTGCGGCGCGTGGTGATGATGCGCGAAGGACGCATCGTGGCGGATGGAACTCGCGAAGAGTTGCTGACGGAAGAGCGGTTGAGTGCTTTGTTCGCTACGAAGGTGCGAGTGATGGAGTGGGATGGCGTGCTGCATGCATGGTGATCCGGTTCGGCGAGTTTCGAGGGATTGAGGTTGGCAGGGGGATGGTAAAGCTCAATCTCGAAGGTACTTCAGAAGACGTGGATCGAATTCGGCTCGTGCGCTCTCAAGGATTGAGATTTTCCGGGCGTCCTGATGCAGAGGATTCAGGAGATAGTTTGTGGTATTCGGGAGGATAGCGGAAGGAACTCTCGCCAGAGCCGACATCATGCCGGCCAACCATGCATCTCCCAGCCGGCGGCTGAGATCATGCCTTGTCTTCCAATCCTCTCCTTTGGGCACGCTGATCTGTTTGATGGTGAGGCTCTCTGGAACTCTTACCCGGAGCAGGGTATAGGAACGGGGCAGGTCATCTTCTTCGAGTTCCAGATGGACGAGAGCTTCGACCAGTGCTCCGGCGGGGGACTCCGCCAGGTAGACGATGCGGCGGCCTGCAGTGTGCCAACGTGCTGCGTACTTCAGGCCGCCTTTTCCTGTGAGCGAACGGTGGTTGCTGATTCGCCAGAGATCCGGCATTACGCGAACATGCCCTCATCTATCTGACCGAGCATCTCCTCAACCATGCGGCCCCCAACGTCAGTGGGCAGCATCTGCAACGGAGTTCGACCGTCGAAGCGTTTTCGGGGTTTGTTCAGCCATCTGCGCGCCTGCTCGACGTCCCCGAAGACGGCAACTGCCTGATCGAAGACGCGAACCAGCCGGGCGAGTTTGTCGGACTCCTCGCGCGAGAGCGATTCCCTGCGTGAACGCCGGTGTTTGAGGGTGCGAGCAGGAATCACGATGTCATAGATGTCCTTCAGCTGCACACCGGAAGCAGACACAAAGCTGGTCATTGTTTCGACCGGCACTCCGGCCTCGACGCTTTCGAGATTCAACGGAAGGGACGCGAAAAACGGGGAAGTGGATGCACTTCGAGCAGGAACGGCCATGGAGACATTATGCCATATTGAGATCGGCAATGTGTCCTATGCTTCGGTGGCGGCTTGGACGAACAATGTAGATGGCGCGAGGAAACGCAGATTTCCTTCGGGAATGACAAACAATTGCGGAAGAACGCTGATTTCGACCTTACGTTGGGCGCGGGAGGGTGGTTGCCTGGAGCTTGATCAGTTCGGGCTCGGGCAGCAGGGATGGGCCGAGTACGGCGGTGTTGGGCAGCGGCCCATGCAGCATGGCAACTTCGTCGCAGGCATACAGGCGCGGGCAGTTGCGGCAGTCTTTGTAGATCTTGTCGGGCAGCGTGGTGCGGTCTTCAACGCGAAAACCGAAATGCGTGAAGAACTTCGGGATGCGGGTGAAGAGGCAGACGCTGGCGACGCCCTGATGTTCTGCTTCGCACATGAGCGCGCGGAGAAGTTGCCCGCCTGCGCCTAGGCCTTTGGCTGCGGGCTTTACGACGATGGAGCGGACTTCTGCGAGGTGCGGGCCGTAGAGGTGAAGGGCGCCGCAACCGAGGAACTCCGTGCCATCAGGCGACTTTGAGGATTCGGCTATGGAGAAGTCGCGCACGTTTTCGCAGATCTCGGCGTAGCTGCGGCGCAGGAGAGTGCCGTCGCCGGAGAGCGAGTTGACGAGGTTGAAGATGTTGCTCGCGTCTCGCAGCGTGGCTGAGCGCACGGTGATGCTTCGCTCCGATGTGTGCGGAGCGATGGTGGTCTGCTCGGGTTGGGACAGGAGTGTCATTCTGCGGATTGACTCGGGGTTAGACGGGTGCGGGCGGCGTTGAGGGCGGCGGCGACACGGGAGCGCGCGGTTCCGCCGATGACATCATGGCAGTCCAGCGTCGCTTCGAGGGTGATGGCTACGAAGAAGTCTTCGGCGAAGTGGGGGCTGAAGTTGTGGAGTTCGTCCAGGGTCAAGGCATTGAGTTCGCGTCCCTGCTCAAGGCCGAAGCGGACTGTGTTGCCGATGATCTCGTGCGCGGTGCGGAAGGGCACACCCTTGTTCGAGAGGTAGGTTGCAGCGGCCATTGCGTTCAGGTAGCCAGTGCTTGCGGCCGTTGCCATGCGGTCGAAGCGGAAACGCAGAGCGCGGGTGAAGGCGGGCAGCACGTGCAACATGCCGGTGATGGTGTCGGCTGCGTCGAAGACGGGTTCCTGGCCTTCCTGCAAATCTTTGTTGTAGGCGAGGGGCAGGCCCTTGAGGAGCATGGCAAGTGTGGCGGACGCGCCGAAGAGGCGTGCGGATTTTCCGCGGATCAACTCGGTGAGATCGGGATTCTTTTTCTGCGGCATGGCGCTCGAGCCGGTGGAGAAGGCTTCGGGTAGATCCAGGAAGCCAAACTCCGCGGTGGCGTAAAGGGTGAGTTCTTCGGCGAATCGCGAGATGTGCAGGCCGAGCGTGCTGAGTGCCTGCGTGAAATCGAGGGCGAAGTCGCGGTCTGAGGTTGCGTCGATTGAATTTGGAGTGGGCGCGTCGAAGCCGAGTTCGCGTGCGGCGATGGTGCGGTCGAGCGCGAGGGTCGCGCCTGCGACTGCGCCCGAGCCGAGCGGGCAGAGGTTCATGCGCTTGCGCGCGTCGGTAAGACGAGAGACGTCGCGTTCGATCATAGCGACATAGGCCAGCAACCAATGAGCGACTAAGACCGGCTCGGCGCGTTGCAGGTGCGTGTAGGCCGGCATGACTGCTTCGCCCGCCTGCTCCGCGATCTGCAACAGAGCGTGTGCCCATGCGGTGAGTCCGCTGATGGCGCGGTCGATCGAGTCGCGCACGAACAGGCGCATGTCGGTGGCGATCTGCTCGTTGCGAGAGCGGCCGGTGTGGAGCTTGAGGGCGAGTGCGCCGATCTCTTTGGTGAGTTCGAGCTCTACGTAGTGGTGGATGTCCTCGGCCTGCGGGGCGGAGGCTACGATGGCTGCGCCGATCTGCGCGTTTGATGTTTCGTAGTCGACCTGGCCCGAGGTGGCGGAGATTCGGTGCGTCCAGTTGGACGTGCGCTCGCCTACGCGGCTGAGGCCGGTTAGGGTGCGTTCCAGTTCTTCCGGGGTGAGAATGCCAGCGGCTGCGAGGGCGTGGGCATGCGCCTGGCTGGCTGCAACTTCCTGCGGGAGGAGGCGCCAGTCGAAGGGGAAGGAGCGCTGCCATTGCTCGAATGCGCGGTCGAGCGGCTCGCGGAAGCGGCCGGACCACATTTTGCTTGCGGGTTGTTGCGAGTTGCTCATGTTCTTTGTGCTCAATAGCGGTTGAGATAAAAGGGATTGGACACATGTAATGAATTGAATCAGGTTGAACTGGCTTGAGGAGCACAATCGAGCTTCGCTGAATGTCCACATCTAAAGATTTCAGATGTGAGCATCAAGTTCCGAAAGGATGAGGGCGATCTTAGCTCGAATCCCACATCTCAGGATCGAGATATGGGCCCCAGCTCTGTCTAGTGTCGCGACAGCTGCCTGTCTGTGCCCAAAAATTGATCCATGATTCCGCCAACCTCTTCTGCTGAAGGCGTTAGAGAATCTTTGACCGCTTTGCTTATGCTGTCGTCGAAAATTTGGCCATAGCCCTGCCCTCCCTTGTAATTTGTCGAAGCGAGCATGTCGGCCGTTTGTCCATCAAACAGGAAATTGTCAGTTTCGTACTTATCTCGAGAAGTGGTGAGGTCTGCCGTGTGTACGGTCAGCCGAACGTAAGACCGGTTATCGGCAGGATTGTAGTGGCTAATTTGTTCTTGCGTCAGCGCGGAGCCGATAACGTTGTCGTCAAGAATTTGCTTACCCAACTTGACACATTTCGATTGCAGATCGAAGGCTTCTGTAGCAGTCGGAGCGCGGAATGCGGCTGTTGGCTCCGGCTTATCATGAGCAACACTCCCGTGACAACCACACGCAAAAAGCATAATGGACAGGATAGTTACTCTCAAGGAAAGGTTTACATCAACGATAGGTGATGCCTTGTGATGCCACATCAGCTATCCAAACCTGAAGCAGGGTTACCTAATCTTCGAGTGCCGGCCAGCTTGGAGGGTGGGGAGACGGGCTCGAGGTCAGATCCTTTCATTACTTCTTCGCGAACGGTGGAGAACCTCCCAATGTGGCCTCCGTCTTCATCCGAGGGGAGCTGGTATGAATCGGGGTAGAAGTGGCCCCGATAATAGCTGTGTTCCTGAATTGGCAAGCTTGCGTCGAGACTTAGGTCCTGATTGGGTCCTACTTCGGTATGTGCGTCAAAGTACTCTCCAGTTGGTTTCAACTTTGCACTGAACATCAGGCTCCTCTCTTGTCCTTAGCGCGTGATTGGTGCGCTCTTGTTGATCTATTCGACAGTTATTAACTGGTAATTTCTTGCTGCTGCTAACAGCGTATAGCAATGCTCCAAGCGATGATGACGAAATGGAGTGAGGCTAGCCATTTTCTTTACCTCTTGCTATTGTTGAGCTTTGGCATTTCGTTGCCTTTGCTTTGGCTTAACAGGCCGGTTTGGGCGTAGGTTTGGAGTTTGGCACGGGTGTCGGTGATGTCGAGGTTGCGCATGGTGAGTTGCCCGATGCGGTCGCGGGGGCTGAAGGTGGATTGGCCCTTTTCCATGGTGAGACGGTCGGGGTGGAAGGTTAGGTTGGGCGAGTCAGTGTTGAGGATGGTGTAGTCGTTGCCCCGGCGGAGCTCAAGTGTAACCGTTCCGGTTACAGGTTTCGCGACCCAGCGCTGGGTGGCATCGCGGAGCATGATGGCCTGGGGGTCGAACCAGCGGCCCTGGTAGAGGAGGCGGCCTAGTTTGCGTCCGTTGTCGCGGTACTGCTCGATGGTGTCCTCGTTGTGGATGCCGGTGATGAGGCGCTCGTAGGCGATGAAGAGGAGCGCGACGCCGGGGGACTCGTAGATGCCGCGGGATTTCGCTTCGATGATGCGGTTCTCAATCTGGTCGCACATGCCGAGGCCGTGGCGGCCGCCGATGCGATTGGCTTCGAGCATCAGGGCTACGGGGTCGGGATAGTGCGTGCCGTTGAGGGCTGTGGGGAAGCCTTCTTCAAAGCGGATAGAGATCTCTTCGCGCGGGATTGGTACGTCGTCGCGCCAGAAGGCCGAGCCCATGATGGGTGCGACGATCTTCATGCTCGTGGTGAGGTGTTCGAGGTCTTTGGCTTCGTGGGTTGCGCCGAGGAGGTTCGAGTCAGTCGAGTAGGCTTTCTCGGACGACATCTTGTAGCCGAAGCCGGAGCGCTGCATGAAGGCTGACATCTCGGCGCGCCCGCCGAGTTCTTCGATGAAGGCGGGATCGAGCCAGGGCTTGTAGATGTGCAGGTCAGGATTGACGAGCAGGCCGTAGCGGTAGAAGCGCTCGATGTCGTTGCCTTTGAAGGTTGAGCCGTCGCCCCAGATGTTGACGTCGTCTTCCTTCATCGCGGTGACGAGCATGGTGCCGGTGACGGCGCGGCCGATGGGCGTGGTGTTGAAGTAGGTGACGCCGGCGGTGGAGATGTGGAATGCGCCGGCTTGCAGGGCGGCGAGACCTTCGCGAACGAGCGGGGCGCGGCAATCGATGAGGCGTGCTTTTAGGGCGCCGTATTCAAGGGCTTTGCGCGGGATCTCGTCGTAGTCGGCTTCGTCCGGTTGGCCGAGATTGGCGGTGTAGGCGTAGGGGATCGCGCCTTTTTGCTTCATCCAGTGCAGGGCGGCGCTGGTGTCGAGGCCGCCGGAGAAGGCTATGCCTACTTTCTGGTTGAGCGGGAGGGATTCTAGGATGACGGACATTGGTTTCCTGGGGTGGTTCGTACGGTAAGGCAAAGGCAACGCAGATTCCCTGCGGGAATGACAACTAGAGAGCAGATTCCTTCGGAATGACAACAAGAGTTAGCGGGAGATGCGTTTGGCTCCGCCTAGAAGGGCTAGCAGGATTGCTTTCTGGGCATGCAGGCGGTTTTCGGCCTGGTCGAAGACTACCGATTGGGGGCCGTCGAGGACTGCATCCGTTACTTCGGCGTTGCGGTGTGCGGGGAGGCAGTGCATGAAGACGGCCTGCGGGTTGGCCTGGGACATTAGCTGCTCGTTTACCTGGTAAGGCTTGAAGATGGGCGCGCGTTTTGTGGCTTCGTGCTCCGAACCCATCGAGGTGCAGACGTCGGTGTAGATTGCGTCCGCGTGGGTGGCCGCTTTGACTGGATCGTTGAGCAGCGTGAGGGTGCCGCCGGTTTGCTCTGCGAGTTCAATGGCCTGATGAATGATTTCGAGTCTGGGAGCGAAGCCTTTCGGGGTGGCCACCGTGCAGTGTGCGCCTAGGAGCGCGGCGGTAAGTATCAATGAGTGGCACACATTGTTTCCGTCGCCGATGTAGCTGAAGTGCAGGCCGCGTGCGGAACCGAAGTGCTCTTCGAGCGTGAGGAAGTCGGCGATGGCCTGGCAGGGATGCTCTAGGTCGGAGAGGGCATTGATGACAGGCACGCGGGAGTGCGCGGCGATTTCGGTGATTGTATCGTGCGCGTAGGTGCGGAGGACGATTACGTTCATCCAGCGTTCGACGTTGTGGGCGATATCGGGCAGGGACTCACGTTCGCCGAGCGGTTCCTTGGTTTGGTCGAGGAAGACGGCATTGCCGCCGCAGGTGTTGATGGCGGCTTCGAAAGTGAGGCGGGTGCGCAGGGATGCCTTCTCGAAGAACAGGACCATCTGCTGCGCGTCGAGGGCGTGGCGGAACTCGTGTGGGTGAGATTTGACGGCGTGGCCAAGCTCCATAATGGAGGCGAGTTCAACCGGCGTGAGGTCGGCGATTGAGCAGAGGTCGCGGCCTTTGAGACGCTCGAGCGCTTCGTTGAAAGCCGTGTCGGACAGCGGCTCTGCGGGCGTGGGAAGTGTGGGATTGAGCGTGAGCGTTTTGTTATTCATGGACGGGTTCTCCGGCAGGCTGCGGCGCGGTGAGTTTAGAGAGGATTGAATCGAGCGCGGCGATGAAGGTATCTACGTGGGTGCGCTCGAGGATGTAAGGAGGCAGAAGGCGGAGCACGGACTCGCTGGTGCGGTTGACGATGATGCACTGTGCGAAGAGGGCGGCTGTGGTGGTTTTGGCGAGCGCTTCGGATTGGAGCTCGATACCGATCATCAGGCCAGCGCCCCGGACTTCGCGGATGGCGGTGTGACGTTGTGCGAGATTATGCAACTGCTCTAGAAAATAGGTGCCTGTGGCGGATACATGCTCGAGCAGGTGCGTGCGCTCGAACTCGTCGATGACCGCGATGGCGACGGCGCAGGCCAGCGGGTTGCCGCCGAAGGTGGTGCCGTGCATGCCGGGTGAAAAGGCGGATGCAGCGGAGTCTGTCGCGAGCATAGCGCCGATGGGGATGCCTCCGGCCAAGGGTTTGGCGACCGTGACGACATCGGGCATGAGGTTGAAGTGCTGGTAGGCAAACCAGCGTCCTGTGCGTCCGAAGCCGCACTGAATCTCGTCGGCGATCAGGAGCGCGCCCGTGCTGTCGCAAAGCTCGCGGGCGGCGGCGAAGAACTCCTGCGAGACAGGATGGATGCCGCCTTCGCCCTGGATGGTTTCTATGCAGACGCCGCAGACTTGGTCGGAGAAGTGGGCGCGGAGATCGGCTACGTTGTTGAAGCGAACGAACTCGACTGCGGGCATGACGGGGGCGAAGGGTGTGCGGTAGCGCAATTTGTGCGTGGTTGCGACTGAGCCCATGGTGCGGCCGTGGAAGCTGTGTTCCATGGCGAGGAATTTCGTGCCGAGTGTGCCACCGTTAGCTCGCGTGCGTTCGGCGTGGGCGCGGGCGAGCTTGAGTGCGGCTTCCCAGGCTTCGGTGCCGGAGTTGGTGAAGAAGACGCGATCGAGGCCGCTGAGTCGTGTGAGACGTGCGGCGAGTTCGGCGGTGTGCTCGTGGAAGAAGAGGTTCGAGGTGTGGAGCAGCTTGCGCGATTGCGCGACGATGGCCTGCTCAAGGGCAGGGTGGCCGTAGCCCAGGGCAGAGACGCCGATGCCGCTGAGCAGGTCAAGGTAATCGTGGCCGTCGGCGTCGGTGAGGTAGACGCCGTGGCCTGTGGTGAACAGGACCGGGTTGCGCTCATAGGTGGCGAGCAGAAGCGCTTGCTCGGCAGTCTGCGCTGATTCGAGGTGTGTCATGCGACCATGACCTCCGTTCCGTCGTTGACGCGGGATGAGATGAGATCGGGCAGCGAGGCGGCTGCTCCGGCGGGGAGGATACGCACGCGTTTTACGCCGTGCGTGAGCGCTTCGCGACAGGCTGCAAGTTTCGGCAGCATGCCTCCTGAGACGATGGCTGCGCTTTCGAGCGCGGGGATCTGGGCGAGGGAAAGCCAGCGCATCACGTTGCCGTCCGCACCTTTCACGCCGGGTACATCGGTGAGGAAGACAAGGGCGTCGGCGTGGGTGCAGATGGCGCAGGCGGAGGCCATCTCGTCGGCGTTGATGTTGTAGTATTCGCCATCGAAGCCGAGCGCGATGGAAGAGATGACGGGCACGGCACCAAGCTTCCAGATGGCTTCGAGCCAGCGTGGATCGGTGGCCGCGATTTCGCCGACGAAGCCGAGATCGGGCACGGATTTTTTCTTGCGCGCGCGGAAGACGTGTCCATCGCCGCCGGAAAGGCCGATAGCCTGCTGGCCGTGCTGGCCGAGCGAGGCGACGAGTGACTTGTTGACGCGGCCGGCGAGGACCATCAGGGCGGCGTCCCTGGTCTCTGCATCGGTGACGCGCAGACCGCCAATGAACTCGCTCGTCTTGCCCATCTGGGCGAGGGTGCGGGTGAGTTGCAGGCCGCCGCCATGAACGATAGCCACCTGGTTGCCATCGCGTACGAGATCCGCGATAGCTTTGCCGCAGAGATGAAGGATGGCGGGGTCTTCGAGCGCGGCGCCTCCGAGCTTAACGACATACTTCACAGGAGGCCCTCCTCTTCCCGATACCCGGCAATCAGATTCATGTTTTGGATTGCCTGCGAGGCTGCGCCTTTGAGCAGATTGTCGAGGCAGCTGACGAGGACGAGGCGTTTGCCGTCGGGTGCGAGTTCAAAGCCGAGGTCGCAGTAGCTGGTGCGGTCTACGTACTGAATCTGCGGCAGAGAAGGTGTGCGATGAATGCGGACCATTGGAGACGAGGCGTAGAAGATCCGCAGGCAGGCCTCGATCGAATCGGGCGTGCGCTGTTGGTTCAAATGCAGGTAGATGGTGGAGAGAATGCCGTGGGGAATCGGCAGCAGATGGGGCGTGAACTGAATCTGCTGGTCGGTGAGGCCGAGCTGTTCGAGCAACTCTCCGGTGTGACGGTGGTTGAAGACCGAGTAGGCGGAGAGATTGTCGGCGGCGTACATGAAGTGGGTTTTCGCGGTGGGCGATTTGCCTGCGCCGCTGACTCCGCTCTTGCTGTCGCAGATGATGCCGCGTGCGCGATCAACGAGCCCGGCCTTGAGAAGTGGTTGCAGAGCAAGGATGATGGAGGTTGCGTAGCAGCCTGGGTTTGCGACCAGGCGGGCGCAGGCGATGAATTCGCGGTGCAACTCAGGCAAGCCGTAGACGGCTTCTTCCTGGAGGGTTGCTGCGAGGTGAGGATTCTGGTCGCTGAAGTTGTACACGGCGCGATTAGTTGGGTCGTCGAGGCGCCAGGCTCCGCTGAGATCGATGACTTTAATGTCGCGCTCGATCCATTCGGGAACCGATGCGCGTGAGGTCTCGTGGGGAAGGGCGAGAAACACGAGGTCGATTTGGTGCTGCTCGATCAACTGCCACGAAAATGGATGGACTACGGGGAGCGTATGGTCGCCACCGCGCGCGAGGCTGGGATGAAGCTGCTCGAGTGGGAGTGTAGCTTCGGCGTGATCGGCGGCGCGCGCGAGGAAGAGCGGAGGTTGGTGCTGAAGACGCGGATGCGCGAGCAGCAGGCGTGCCAGCTCCGCGCCAGCGTAGCCCCCGACCCCGGCTACTGCGACTTTGAGGGTAACGTCAGACAATGTAGCCTTCGATCCGGGTGCGCAGGGTGCCGGCGCGCTTTTCGTCGGCGCAGATGATGAGTACCGTGTCGTCGCCCGCGATGGTTCCGATCACCTCGGACCAACCTTCGTCGTCGATGCCTGCTGCTACTGGCTGCGCGCCGCCGGTGGAGGTGATCAGGACGAGCAGGTTGATGGCCTGGCGAGCCTCGAGCGCGAAGCTGCGCAACATTTCGCGGATGCCGGGCGGGTCGTCATTGGCGGCGGAGGCGTTGGGCTGAAGCGAATATCCGAGCGGCCCCTTAAATAGGCGCAGTTCATGGATGTCGCGGGAGAGTGTGGCTTGGGTGACGTGATGTCCGCGCTTGGCCAGCAGGTGGCGCAGTTCGTCCTGACTGGCAATGGGGGCGCTGTCGAGCAGTTCACGGATTGTGGTGTGACGTTGGTGCTTCATGCAATGCCGGATTTCTTCCCTACATCTGCTGCACGTAGTGCATAAAGATGCAATCTAATGTATAAATATACAAAGCGTTGTTGTCAAGCTGAACTCCGTCAATGCCGGGCAGCCCCGCTTGCAAAGAAAGGGCGCTGCCGAGGGCCTACTCCACGGCGGCCAATGGTGACACACGATGCTCTCGGCATGCAAGCAAAGCAGATCGGGTCCTTTGACTTCCGCACAGTATGTTAGCGGCGCACGTTCGCTGGTGGACGCGCGTTTCGATCATGACTCATGCGGAGTCGGGTTTGTTGCGTCCATTGCGGGCGATGCGACGCATGCGATTTTGACGCAGGGTCTCACTGCGCTCAGCCGTCTGGCGCATCGCGGTGCCACGCTGGCCGATGGTAAGAGCAGTGATGGGGTCGGCCTGATGTCCGATGTTCCGAGGGCGTTGCTTTTGCGCTCCATGGGCCAGGTTCTGCCCGATAGCGATCCGCTCGGCGTGGGCATGTTTTTTTCTGTCAAGGAACAGAGTGCAGCGGAGTGTGGTGTGTCGGAGGCTGCTCTTGAGCACTGTCTGCATGCGCATGGGTTGAAGGTGCTGGAGTGGCGCGAGGTTCCGATTGCAACCGAGGTTCTGGGTGAGATTGCGTTGCGGGCCATGCCGCGTATTCAGCAGGTGCTGGTTGTGGATGCGCAAGCCGCAGGCCGGGAGGGTGTGAGCGCTGAGGCGCGACGCAATGGGATGGAGCGGCGCCTGTACCTTGCGCGTAAGCAGTTCGAGCGCATGCACGAGTCGGGAGCGGTGAGCGGCTATCTGTGCTCCCTCTCCACGCGGACGATTGTTTACAAGGCGATGTGTGCGGGATCAAAGCTGAGCAGCTTCTATCCCGATCTTGCACAGCCGGACTTTGTGACGCGCTTTGTCATTTTTCATCAACGCTATGCAACGAATACGGCTCCGTCGTGGAATCGTGCGCAACCGGCGCGCATGCTCGCGCACAACGGCGAGATCAATACGGTGTGGGGTAATCGTGCGCATATGGCGGCGCGCGACGCGACCTTGCCGGTGGAGTGCAAGCCGGTTTTGTCTAAGGGTGGAACGGATTCGTCGAGCCTGGACGAGGCTGTTGAACTGATTGCGAGGAATGGGCGTTCTCTTTCCGAAGCGATGCGAATGCTGCTGCCTCCGGCGATGGGTTTGACGCGGGAGAGTTCGTTTCTGCGCTATCACGCCGATTGCGTTGAGCCTTGGGACGGGCCGGCCGCGATTTCGTTCAGTGATGGACGCGTGGTTGGTGCGGCGCTTGACCGTAATGGATTGCGGCCGTGCCGCTTTGCGATAACAGACGATGGTTTGATTGTGGTGGGGTCTGAGGCCGGGCTCGTCGATCTCGATCCTGAGAGGATAGCACACAGCGGCCGGCTTGGACCGGGCCAGATGCTGGTGGTCGATCTTGTTGACGGGCGCGTTTACGAGAACGATGAGCTGCTGGATGTCTTCGATTCCGGCGCACCGTATGCGACCTTTCTCGAGTGGGATCCGTTTACGCCAGGTGCGGTGGTTTCTTCGCTGACGCAAGAGCAATTGACAGACGCACAACGCGGATTTGGCTACACGCGTGAAGACGTGAAGATGGTCTTGCAGCCGATGGCGCTCGACGGCAAGGACAGCGTGTGGTCGATGGGTGACGACACGCCGCTGGCTTTTCTGGCGCATGCGCCGCGGCCTGTGTACGGATATTTCCGGCAGCGCTTTGCGCAGGTGACCAATCCAGCGATCGATCCTTTGCGCGAGGCATGCGTGGTTTCGCTGCATACGCGTCTGGGTCCGTGGGCGCACCTTCTGGATAAAAATGCACCGCTGCCCGGCGTCTCGCTGGGATCGCCGTTTTTGTCGCTGGCACAAATGGCTGCTCTGCGCCGGGGCGAGCACCCACATGGAGCGGATTTGGCGGTAGCTGAGTTGAACTGCGTGTATGCTCCTGCGACGACACTGCTCGCAGCGGTTGATTCCGTTTGCCGGCGTGCGGTCGAGCTGGTGAGGAATGGTGCGCGGATTCTCGTGATCAGCGACCGTGAAGCGCGTAGAGAGCAGGATGGAGTGGCGGCCCGGCTTCCGATTCCCATGGCTATGATTACGGGTGCGGTGCATGAGGCGTTGATTACGGCCGGGCTGAGGACGTTGACGGGGCTGGCGGTGGACGCGGGCGACTGCCGCGATATCCATCATGCCGCAGTGCTGATTGGCTATGGGGCAGGTGCGGTTTGTCCGTGGCTGGCGCTTGAGACTGCCCGCTCGCTTAGTGCGGAAGACGAGCAGGCCGCTGAGGCCAGGATGCTGAAATCCTTTGATGCGGGCCTGGCGAAGATTATGTCGAAGATGGGTATTTCCGTGGTGGATAGCTATCGCGGAGCGCATCTATTCGACGCACTCGGGCTGCATAGCAGTGTGATGGAACGCTGCTTCCACGAGACTCCTGCGCCTTTGTCGGGCGTGGGATTTGCTGAGCTCGACGCGGCGGTGCGGCAGGGGTGGATGTCGGAAGATACGATGGCGGCTGAGCTTCCGGATTACGGCTGGGTTCGCTTTCGCAAGGCGGATAGCGCTGAACCGCATGGGTGGCAGCCGCTGAGTGTGAAGGCATTGCAGACTGTTATGGGTAGCACGCGTTCCGGATTGAAGCCGGAAGACCCTGCTGCCGCGTTTCAAATTTTCACCGAGAATCTAACGGCGCGTGAGCCTGCGGTGTTGCGCGATCTGCTGGCCATTCGTCATGCTGGCGCGGAGATTGAGCTTGATGACGTGGAGCCTGCCTCAGAACTTTACAAGCGCTTTTGCGCTAGTGCGATGTCGCTGGGATCCTTGAGTCCGGAAGCGCATACCTGCATTACGATTGCGATGAATATGCTGGGTGCGCGCTCGAATACCGGGGAGGGCGGGGAGGATCCGGAGGTGTACAGGGTTACGTCGGCGGCGTTCCATCCCGTTGCTGTGCGCGATATTGGCGCTGACGGTTCGACCGTTGCTTCCGGTCAGGCTACTGCTGTGGCGGTGTTAGTTGACATGGCAACGGAAGCGCCGCGGCTACGGAACAACCGCATTAAGCAGATTGCGTCGGGCCGCTTTGGCGTTACGGCGGAGTACCTGGCGCATGCGGATGAGATTGAAATCAAGGTGGCCCAGGGTGCGAAGCCGGGTGAGGGCGGACAACTGCCCGGGCACAAGGTGAGTGGACTGATTGCGCGTTTGCGGCATGCTCAGCCGGGTGTGTCGTTGATCTCGCCTCCGCCGCATCATGACATTTATTCGATCGAAGATCTTGCGCAATTGATCTATGATTTGAAGCGTTTGAATCCGCGTGCTGCCGTTGGCGTCAAGCTGGTTTCGGGCTGTGGCGTTGGTACGGTCGCGGCGGGAGTGGCGAAGGCTTACGCGGACTTCATCGTGATCGCGGGGAACTCCGGTGGCACCGGTGCGGCGGCGCTTTCAAGCATCAAGTACGCGGGCAATCCGTGGGAGCTTGGGCTGGCTGAAGCGCAGCAGGTGCTGATGCATCATGGCACGAGAGGGCGTGTGCGTCTGCGGACGGATGGTGGTCTGGCGTCTGCGCAGGATGTCTTGATTGCCGCCTTATTGGGCGCGGATGAGTTCGCCTTTGGAACGGCAGTGTTGGTGGCGATCGGCTGCGATATGGCACGGCAATGCCACCTGAATACCTGCCCCACCGGAATTGCTACGCAGAAGCCGGAGTTGCGCGCGAAGTTCCGCGGCAAGCCCGAGCACGTGGTCGGGTTCTTCACGGAGTTGGCGGCGGACCTGCGTCGGTTGCTGGCGCGCTATGGTTTGCGCTCGCTCGAGGATGCGGTTGGGCGTACGGATCTGCTGGAGCAGGTGCGGTTCGATGGAGGACTCGACCTGGCACCGATGCTCGTGCGCCAAGGCCATGGAGCGTCCAGTTGGGAGGGAGCACGCAATACGCAGCCGGAGGATGGACCTGCGCTGGATGACGCATGGACGCCGTCCGCGCTGGAGGCCATCGATGCGGGGCAGCCGTTTGAGGCGCAAGCGGACATCGCCAATTGCGATCGCGCTGTGGGTGCGCGGTTGGCCGGTGAGATTGCGCTACGGCGTGCGCAACGGGACGTTCCAGTGGATGTGACGTTTCGGTTCAGTGGGACGGCGGGGCAGTCGTTCGGTGCGTTTACGGTTCGGGGCATGAAGCTGGTGCTCGACGGACAGGCAAATGATTTTGTTGGCAAAGGTCTATCCGGGGGCGAGCTGGTGATTCGCGCGCGCGGAAGAGCGGCGCGGGAGAGCGGGCAGCATGTGATTCTCGGCAATGTGGCACTGTATGGTGCGACTGCCGGTAGCCTCTTGGCGGCGGGACGCGCGGGCGAGCGCTTCGCGGTGCGCAACTCCGGCGCGACCGCGGTGGTCGAAGGTGTGGGCGACCATGGATGCGAGTACATGACGGGGGGCGTGGTCGCTGTGCTGGGGCGCGCTGGCGTCAACTTTGCGGCGGGTATGACGGGCGGGGTTGCGTGGGTGCATGATGCGGATGGAAGCTTCGTGCGCGAGCAGCGATTTCATCCGGAGTTCGTCGATGCGCAGGCATTCGATGCGTTGGAAGAAGGCGAGCGGGATGGGTTCCGGAAGCTAGTCGAATGCCATGCGGAGGGGTCTTGCAGCGGACTTGCGCGCGAACTGTTGACTGGCTGGCCGCGCAGTGCGAGTGGCTTCATTCGGCTGACTCCTCGGCAGCAGACCTGACCCTTCAGGCGCAACTTAGAAGCCTGGCACAGCGCGCTTACTCCCGGTGGCGGTATAAAGGTTGGGATGTTCAGGGCCGTTCGGTTCAGATTTCCGTGGGAAACGCATGCCAACTTACGATTTGAAGTCCGTCAACGATGTGACAGTGAAGCTAACCTCCCGGGGAAACGCCACGGTGATGGTTTGGCAGGACAGTGCGGGCGCATGGAAGCCGATCACGTCGGACGAGGTCTATGGACGCATACGGGCGCTGGCGGAGAAGTTTGCGAGCTGGGGTGTGGCGAAGGGCGATCGCGTCGTTATCTTGAGCGAGAACCGCTGGGAGTGGGCGGTGACCGACTTCGCCACGCTCGCCTTGGGTGCGGTCGACGTGCCGCTGTATGCGACGAATACGCCGGAGCAGGTTGGATACATGCTGCGCGATTCAGCGGCGAAGGTGGTAGTACTTTCTAGCGCTGAACAGTTTGCCAAGTTGGCCGAATGTGGTGATCTGCCTGCGCTCGAACACGTGATCGTGATGGACGAAGGTGAGTTCGGCAACGCAAAAAGTTTTGCAGAGATCATGAACGCTGCTCCGGCGAAGCAGACGCGCGATGCGGAGTTCGATCAGCGGCTCGGGGCAGTGAAGCCGGAGGACCTCGCGACGATCATCTATACGTCAGGCACAACGGGTGAGCCGAAGGGTGTGCGGCTGACGCATGGGAATCTTGCGAGCAATGTGAATGTGAGCACGAGCAGATTTGATTTTGCGGCGGGTGACCACTACATTTCCTTCCTTCCGTTGTCGCACGTAACGGCGCGGCATGTGGACTATTCGCTGATGTGCGTGGGATCGGAGATTGCGTATTGCCCCAAGTTTGGCCTGCTGCCGGAGGCGATGAAGGCTATTCGCCCGCATGTGTTTGTGGGTGTGCCGCGCGTGTACGAAAAGATCAGGCAGGCGGCTGAAGGCAAGAGCGCGCATTCGCCGGTAAAGCACAGGATTTTTCAGTGGGCGTTGGAGACGGGCAAACAGCAGCGTGAGGAGACGAGCGCCGGTAAGCCGCACGGTGGGCTGCGCTGGAGCCTGGCGGATAGGCTGGTGTTTTCGAAGCTTCGCGAGGCGTTTGGAGGGCGGGTCAGGACGTTTATCTCAGGCGGTGCGCCGCTGGGTATGGATTCCGCATCCTGGTTTGCCGATGTTGGGCTGCGCATTTTTGAGGGCTATGGGTTAACTGAGACTTCGCCTGTGATTGCAATCAATTTTCCGGATGCCTTCAGGTTGGGT
>JAABUJ010001708.1_pt1 | contig 30483 bp, 23 predicted proteins | sample 5559131 | NCBI WGS metagenome assembly JAABUJ01 (sample SAMN10711875, study PRJNA513366) | rock metagenome | isolation source: Antarctica rocks | place: Antarctica: Victoria Land, Mt New Zealand nord | collected 2016-01-07
CTGAATAAGTTATGAAAATCATGACTTTTTGTGAAGGTGTGTGTTAGAAACACACATTAGTAAGCATGTATATGTGCTTACTTAGTCAATATATATGCTTACTAAGCGCATACACATACTTACTAAGACTATATATAACTTGCAAAAAACTCATAACTCTATGTAAGTTAAGTCAGGTTAACTTGCACTCAACTTAACTGAATAAAAGTTAGTTTAACTTAACTCAATACTTAAACTTAACTCTGATTTATGTGATCTATAAACAATTCACATACTCAGTCTAGTAGTTTAAAAAGTAAAATGCAACACTTTATTCACTGTATAGATGTGTTTAAAAGACTGTAAATCTTACATAACTGTTAAAAGAAGTTATAAATAGTATTTTTTACTTATAAATGAGTTTAAATAATATATGCAGTCAATTGCAAATTTATGTTGATGAGACTTTCATTGTAAGTGAGACTTATTATAAACATAATAAGTTAAAAATTTCTAATATAAATATTGTTAATCATTTAAATTGTAAGCATTGTATGCAAAAAATATCATTAAGATAAATTAAACTTCATTTATTTACTTTTAAACAGTTACAGTAAATGTTGTATTACAGAAATAAATAGATTGCTGATTTGATAAATGAATTGCAAGATATATAATAGATAAATTTTTATCATGAACATCATATTTAAATAAATGTTACATTGCTTTTATAAAATCAATATATCAATTCTATAAATAATAAACAATCTCATTCTTACTGCTCTGCAGCTGAATCATTGTGCAATCTAAATTCTTATATATATATTTATAAATATATTTAATGATCTTTACAGATGCACACATCTCAACATTAATGTACATCTTATATTAATAAGTCAGATACTGATTGTGCAGAATTACTCAGCAGTTATTAAATTAAAATTATTAATTTAAATTGTTTTAATTTGATCAAATATATGTTTATAGATTGTTTCATCAACAATAAAGTAAATATTCATTGTGTTTAATCTAAATTTCTACAAAAAAAAAATAGTCTTTTATACAGATTCTGTTAGATATGCATGAAGCAGTGAGATTGTTTACATTATATAAATTATGAATCATAATAGATTACACAATAATCATAAGCTCATCAGTAAAATTCTATTTCAGATTTAAAAACTCTGTAGAAATAATCTTATTAATATGAACTGTATTTAGAAAGCAATTTTCAGAATGAAGAAACAGCAATAAATACATATAAGAAAGATTATATTTCTGATATTTAATAATTTATACATCTTTTAGATGTCAGTCAAAGACATACTTCATTTTTAATTTTTATAATAGTTTCTGTTAAGAAGCAGTGTTCTAGCTGCTTCTATAAAGTAAAGTAAAATTAACATTAAAGACTGAATAAAGACTCTATTTACATTAACTGCAGTTAACTTTTTTTTTACTTCTTTTGTAACTCTCTTAATCAAGACATGCTCATAGACAACATAGTTTAGAGATTTCACTAAATAACATAGTATAATATAAGTATTCATTTCTTTTACTAAATTATGAGCTTAAATTAGCAAAAAGCTTCTTAAAGAAAGTATATACTTCTAGTGTGACAACAATTAAGTATGTTAATTTTTAAAGTTCATAGTTAATTTAACTTTAACAGTATTACTGATTATTAAGATTCATAATAAATCTGACTTTAGCAGAATCAGCACACTGACAGTAGCTGTATATATTAATTATTAAGATTTACAGTCAATTTGACTCTAGCAGTATTACTGATTATTAAGATTTGTAATAAATTTAATTTTAGCAGAATCAGCATTTCACAATAGTTAAGTACATTTAACTTAGAAGATTTATAAAGAATCAATTTTAATAAAAATTAGCATTTATAATTGCTTAAAGAACACTATTCTGTAATAGTTAAATACATTTAACTTAAAAGATTCATAAAAAATTAGTTTCTACAAAAATTAATATTTACAGTTACTCAGAAAGCACTGTTCTACAGTAACTAAGTATGTTTAATTTGAAAGATTTATAGAAAATTGATCTCAGTAAAAATCAGCATTTATAGTTATTTAGAAAGTACTGTTCTTTAATAGCTTAATATAAGTCATTAAAATGAATAAGCATTATCATCTTATAAAATAAGAGATACAAAAGCTTTTTATTTATTTTATTTATATTATTTTCAATGCATACATTATTATTTTACTTTATTCACTTCTTATACTACATATCAACTATCATCATTATGAACTTCAACAACTTCTTTATAAAGCAACAATTTATTTTAATTCTTGCTCACAAGAACTGCAATTAATAATTTACTTTTATAAGAAAATAATTGATAAAAAAAGATTTATAAAATATTGTTGAAGTCTTAACAATCAATATATTAATCAGTAAATTCTTAGATTCATTTTCTTTCAACAGTCTCAGCTTTGAAAATCAGAAAACTGATATAAAGACTTTATATTGACTTATTATCTGCATAAATATAGATAATTAAAAATATTTGATGAATAAAATCAGCATAAAGAATATTTAAAATACATTAAAGTTTAAGTATAAAAAGAAGCTGCAGATAACTGAGAGATAATATTTAATAAAGTTTGTTAAGTATAGAATGTTAAAGAATATATTCATTAAGAAATATAAATTTATTTAAGTAAATTTAGCAAAAAGATTGCTGCAACTCAGTCTGATATGATTAAGTTGTTTAAATTAGAATGATAATTTTAGATGCTGCTTTAAGCACTATTAATTGAGTATGTTATGATCTATAATGTCATTGATACTCAGAATAATTTAGACATTAAGAAAGATTTATAAAAGCTTTAAAAAAAAGAGATACAATTTAAGATTAATGAGACTGTTATTGTCTTGTGAACAGATAAAAAAAAGAAAGATTAATATTTAATAAATTAAAACTGCAGTTTATTGAATCACTGCATAGCTAATATTAAGCAACATTATTGTAAATTATTTAACTTAAACAATAATCATTTTTCTTATTGCTTTATTAAGTGCTTTCTTTGCAACAGCTTTCACTTTATTAAAGATTGTAAATTTCTTTTTAACATTAAGTAAAATATTTAAAAGAAGATAAGCAGATTAACTGTAATTAAGTTGCATAAATTGACTGCAGTTAAGTTGTATCAGAAGTCAGTTTATAAAGAAAAAGAAAAGAAATACAAAGTTTTTAATGCAGAAGTTAATGACAGTAATGATGATGATTTCTTCTTTAAATTTAAAAAGAAAAAAGATAACAATAAAATCACTGCTCTATTTAAAAAGACTGTCAATAAAATACTTAAATTTAAATAAATTGTAGACTCTGAATTCTTTTTATATATAATTAATTAATTTTAACTCTTCAGTGACTCTCTTATATGAATGAGATATCAACAAATTAAAGTTAAAAGAGAACATTTATACTCTTATTATTGTAAAATAATTATTATGCAAATTAAGTCAGAAAATTCTGTAAGACTGAGTTTAATATTTTATGTGTCTGAACTTGAAGTTAATCTTCTGTTAAGAAAGTAAATGTGCAAAATAAAACTATATAGAAGCTTTAATTAACACTGTCTTCAGATGTGTAATAAGTACAGTAAAACTATAATAGAAGCATCAGAGTGAGACAGAATTTATATAGTTAAGTATATTGTAAAGAGTTTTAATGAATTTGTTTTAATATTTATAATGTATATATTACATTTAAAGATCATCTTTTCTGTTACTGCTTCAGATATAAGTCTGTATGTTTAGATTCATGAACATAATTTTATGATTAATTTCTTAGACATTGACACTGCATCATTAAATAGAAAGATTAAGATTTATAGACTTTAATATTAACAATTTGTTCATCTTAATTTTATAAAGTTATGTAATCTTCACAAAATGACAATTCTTAAAAAGTCAATTCTCATTATTGAGAACAACAAGAACATATATGAGATTTGTGCTCTAATTAAGTTCATTAATAAGTGAGATCACACTGTAAGCAAAAGAAAGATTAACATTAACATTTTTATTTTTATTTTCATTGATATATATAGCTCATTATTTTTGTCACTTAATGAATATCAGTACTTTCTGAAGATAGTAGATAATCACTTTTAAAAGATATAAATGATATCATTAAAGCAACATAATAAGATCTTATAAACACTGTAAGAATAATAATTGAAGACTAAACTTTAAATTGATGTAAAGATTCTTGCTGTATAAAGTAACAATAAAATGAAGTTAAAGTTCATTTTAAATGATTAATGCAAATCTTTTAACATTACATTACAATACATAATGTTCTACATGTCAATTCAGAATAACATTGTCAAAAGAGTCATTTAAATCACTGAGAACTCAGTATATATTATGATTAAAGAGATATAATTGTCAATAAAGTTCTAAGTATAGACAGCATAAACAGATGCTTATCTTTGCAATTAAACAGCAATTAATTTCTTAATTAATGATAAGTAGACAACTCTTAAGAAAGCTTTCATTAATGTAAAGTTATTCATCAATTACATTTATATATAAGAATGTAAATGCTACAGTTACATTGATCTTAAGTTATTATCTAAAGATAGATATAATAAGTTTATGAATTAAGAATAAATAGAGTCTTTATAAGCTACATTGAGAAAATCACAAAGCAGTATCAGTTTTAAGCTTTAGATCTCAAGTATATCATTAAGAATTATGCTGTGAAATTTGCTGAAAATAAAAAGAAAAACATTGTTAATTTTAAATTGTAATAGTAGATATTAAATGTTCTTCTGAATAGAAGATTCATTAAATATTTATAAAAAAAGTTAATCATTATGAAGATTATAGCTTCAGATTAAACACTTACAACTTAAAACAGTAAGATGCAGTCTGACTTAATTATGATTAAAATTAATAAGTCTTAAAATAAACAATATGAGATTAAGTTAATTACAGTCAATTTAGATAAGTCATTAAATAAAAAGATTAACACTGATTAAATTAAGACAGTGACACTTAAAGAAGTCAGAATCTTTCTGTGCATTAAGATCTTAAAATAAAAGAAATATTGAAAGAAATGAATACTCATGCTATACTATGCTGTCTAGTGAAATCTTTAAACTGTGTTGTCTATGAGCACATCTTGATCAAGAAAGTTACAGAAGAAGTAGAAAGAATGTTGACTGCAGTCAATGTAAACAGAGTCTTTACTCAGTCTCTGATGCTAATTTTACTCTGCTTCATAAAAGCAGCTAGAACATCATTTTTTAACACTCTCACTCAGTAAGACTGCATCTATTGACTCTCACTGACAGCAAATATCAGATGACTAAACACATTGTTAAGAGTTCAACAAATCATTTAAGAGTTTAACTAATCATTAACAGTGAGTTTTATAAGTTCAATGAACTGCTTAAAGATCTGTTTAAACAGAGACTTGATAAGCTCATCAGCAATCATCTTTTGACTGAGTATAAAGTTTATTTGAATCTGATTGCACTTATACAGATTGCAGATGTTGTAATAAAAGACATTGATGTGCTTTAACTGCTCATGTATATGTGCATTCTTGATTAAGATCAAAACAGCTTGATTGTCTTCTTTAAACTAAATAAATAAAGAAGTTTAATGAGCTTCATTCTTTTAAATGCTTATGTAGTGTGAGTTAACTTTAAGATATTTGCTCATACTTATGTCTCTTAACATCTGTTCAAGCCAGATCTCAGTCTTCATACACATTGACATAATTATGTATTTGATCTCAGTAATTAAGATAACAACAGATCTCTGCTTTTGACTTGTTCACAACACTGATTCATCTTTAAGCATGTAGACACATTTTAAAATTGATTTCTGATCTTGCTTGTTCAAAACATAGTTAAAGTCAGAGTATTTAAGCATTGCTTGACTCTCATTAAAGCTATACATGATGTCAAGATTGATGATTGATCTTATATATCACAGTAGTTTCTTAAATGTGTATTCATGATGCTCTGCAGAATCACTGAGATATTGACTTAGTCAATTTAGTGTGACAACAATGTCTAATCAAGTATGAATTGTCATATATATTAGACTTTTAATTGTCTGTTGATACTGTCTTTGATCTATTCTTTGATTAGTTAAGCTGACAGAACAAAAAACATTATATTTGTTAAGTGAAATGCTGATGACTCTGTGCTTGTCAGATTGCATGTAAAGATTCTTTAGTATCTTGTTCATGTAATGAGTCTGATTCAGGCACAGAGTTCTCATTTTGCAGTTATGTATGACTTAAATGTCAAGAATTTTCTGTATCTTTCTCAAGTTCTTAACTTTGAATATGTCTGCAAGAGCTTGCTTAAATCAGAGAATGTGTAACAGATTTATTGAAGTTACAACAATATCATTTATATAAAGAAGCAGCATAATTCTTTTGATGCTGTAAAAAAGAAGACAGAGATCAGTCTTACTTTAATGAAAACTTAACTTAAGTAGTTCAGTGACACATTGTTTATGTCAGTTCTGTGTGACTTGCTTAAGATCATAAAGGCTGTGCAGTATGTGCAGAACATAATTAGATGCAACATTAATTTTAGAAAAAAATGTTATATAGATTGTTTTCTTCAGAAAGAATTCTGTAAAGACATTATTGACATTCACTTAATGACACTTTAGATTCTTGAGTGCAACAATAGTCAGAAAGATTCACAGAGTGTTAAACTTAATAATGAAAATAAAGATGTTCTTATAATCAACACTGTATGTCTATAAGAAGTTTCTTGTTACAAGTTTTGTCTTAAGCTTATTTAAGAATTCATTGATGTTCAGCTTAAGTTTAAAGACTTATTTGCTGATCATAATGTTGACTTTTCTTAATGACACAGTCTCTTTTCATATTTCATTTACTGTCAAGGCTGTCAGCTCTGCATAAATGACATTCTTTTACATTTCTTCTCAGATTGAGTCTTTCACTGCTTCAGCATAGATGACAGATATCAAAATGTCAGATCTGATTACAGAATCTTCTTTGTCTGTAAAGAACATTGCAAGTGTCAGCATAACTCTTAATATTTTAATTAAGAACTCATTTATATCTTAATTGTCATCATCATTATTTCTTTTTCATTTCAGAATCTCAACACACAGAAAGATTCTGACTTCTTTAAGTGTCATCATCTTAATTTAATCAGTGTTGATCTTCTCACTTAACAACTTATCTAGATTGACTGCAGTCAACTTAATCTCATGTTGTTTATCTTAAGATTTGTCAGTCTTAATCATGATCAAGTTAGACTGCATCTTACTGTTTTAAGTCATAGATGTCTGATCTGAAGCTGTGATCTTCATAATGATTAACTTCTTTTATAAACATTCAATAAATCTTCTATTTAAAAAAACATTTAATGTCTATCATTACAGTCTAAGATCAACAGTGTCTTTCTTCTTGCTTTCAGCAAACTTCACAGCATGATTCTTGATGATGCACTTAAGATCTGAAGCTCAAAGCTGATACTGCTTTATGATTTTCTCAATGTAGCTCATAAAGACTCTTACTCATTCTTAATTCATGAACTTGTTGTATCTATCTTCAGATAGTGACTTGAGATCAATGTAGCTGTAATATTTACATTTTCATACATAAATATAATTGATAAATGACTTCACACTGATGAAAGCTTTCTCAAGAGTTGTCTGCTTGCCATTAATTAAGAAATCAGTTACTGTCTAATTGCAAAAATAAATATCTGTCTGTACTGTCTGCACTCAGAACTCTATTGACAGTTGTGTCTCTTTAATCATGATGCACACTGAGTTCTCAGTGATTTGAATAACTCTTTTGACAACATCATTCTGAATTGACATGTAGAACATCATGTATTGCAGTATAATGTTAAGAGATTTGCATCAGTCATTTAAAGTGAACTTTAACTTTATTTCATTGTCACTTTGTACAGCAAGAATCTTTGCATCAATCTGAAGTTTAGTCTTCAGTCATCATTCTTACAGTGTCTGTGAGATCTCATTACATTGCTTCAGCAATATCATTTACATCTTTCAAAAATGATTATCTATTATCTTCAGAAAGTACTGATATTCACTAAATGACAAGAGTAATGAATTATATATATCAATAAAGACAAGAACAAGAATGTTAGTCTTTCTTTTACTTACAGTGTGATCTTACTTGTTGATGAACTTGATCAGAACACAAATCTTATACATATTCTTATTGTTCTCAATGATGAGAATTGACTTTTCAAGAGTTGTTATCTTGTAAAGATCACACAACTTTGCAGAATCAAGATGAGCAAATTGTCAGTGTCAAAGTCTGTAAGTCTTGATCTTTTTATTTAATGACACAGTGTCAACATCTAAGAAGTTAGTCATAAGATTATGCTCATAAGTCTAAACATGTAAGCTTGCATCTAAAGCAGCAGCAGAAAAGACAGTCTCTGAATGTGATGTGTGCACTGCAAATATCAGAATAAATTCATTAAGACTCTTTGCAATGTGCTTAATTATATAGACTTCATCTCACTTTAATGCTTTTATTATAGTCTTGCTGTGCTTATCATACATTTAAAGACAGTATTGATTAAAGCTTTCATGCAGTTTCATTTTGTACATTTGCTTTTCTGACAGAAGATTGATCTCAAGTTTAGATATGTAAAGTGTTGAACTCAGTCTTACAGAATTTCTCAATCTGACTTACATAATGATCACTTCACAATAATGAGAGTATAAATGTCTCTTTTTAACTCTAATTTGTTGATGTCTCATTTGTATGAGAGAATCACTGAAGAGTTAAAGTTAATTAATTATGTATAAGAAGAATTTAAAGTCTGCAATTCATTCAGATTTAAGCATCTTACTGACAGTCTTCTTAAACAGAGCAGCAATTTCATTGCTAATTTTCTCTTTCTCTTTAAATTCAAAGAAGAAGTCATCATTATTACTGTCACTAACTTCTACATCAAAAACTCTGTGTCTTTTTTCTTTTTCTTTGTAAACTAACTTCTGATACAACTTAACTGCAGTCAATCTGTGTAACTTGATCATAATTGATTTGCTTGTCTTCTTTTAAGCATCTTGCTTAACATCAGAAAGAAATTCACAATCTTTAATGAAGTAAGAGTCATTGCAAAGAAAGTACTTAATAAAGCAGTAAGAAAAATAATCACTGTCTGAGCTAAATGATCTGCAATAGTGTTGCTTAATATCAGCTATGCAGTGATTTGATGAGCTGCAATTCTGATTCATTAAACATTAATCTTCTTTCTGTTTATCTATTCACAAAACAATGACAGTCTCATCAGCCTTAAGCTGTGTCTCTTTCTTCTGAAGCTTTTATAAATCTTTCTTAATGTCTAGATTGTTCTGAGCATCAATGACATCACAGATCACAATGTATTTAACTGATAGCACTTAAAGCAATGTCTGAAATCATTATTCTGATTTGAACAACTCAATTATGTTAAACTGAGTTGCAGCAATCTTTTTGTCAAGTTTGCTCAGATAAATTTATACTTCTTTAATAAATATGTTCTCTGACATTCTATATTCAACAAACTTCATTAAATATTGTCTTTCAGTCATCTGCAGCTTCTCTTTATACTTAGACTTTAGCACATTTCAAACATTCTTTGTACTGATTTTGTTCATTAGATATTCTTAATCATCTGTGTTTATGCAGATAATAAGTCAATATAAGATCTTTATGTTGATTTTCTGATTTCTAAAGCTGAGACTGCTGAAAAAAAATGAGTCTGAGAATTCACTGATCAGTATGTTGACTACTAAGATTTCAACAACATTTTATAGATCTTCTTCTATCAGTCATCTTTTCATAAGAATGAATCATTGATCACAGTTCTTGTGAGTAAGAATTGAGATGAGTTGTTGCTTTATAAAGAAGTCATTGAAGTTCATGATGATGATAGTTGACATGTAGTATAAGAAGTGAATAAAGTAAAATAACAATGTATGCATTGAAGATAATATAAGTAAAACAAATAGAAAGCTTTTGTATCTCTTGTTCTGTAAGATAATAGTGCTTATTCATCTCAATAACTCATATTAAGCTGTCAAAGAACAGTGCTTTCTGAGCAACTATGAATGCTGATTTTTGCTGAGATCAATTCTTCTTGAATCTTTCAAGTTAAATGTACTCAGCTACTGAAGATGCTTGTTTACCTAACAGACATGTATCAAGCTGTCATTACTGTGCTGATTTCATTAAAGTTAAATTTATCACAAACCTCAATAATCAGTAACACTGCTAAAGCTGAATTCACTGTGAACCTTAAAAGTCTGTAGACTCAGCTATTACATACATTAGAAGTATATACTTTCTCTGAGAAGCTTCTTGCTAATCAGACTCATAATTTATTAAAAGAAATGAATATTCATGCTATACTATGCTGTCTAGTGAAACTTCTAAACTGTGTTGTCTATGAGCACATCTTGATCAAGAGAGTTACAGAAGAAGTAGAAAGAATGTTGACTGCAGTTAATGTAAATAAAGTCTTTACTCAGTCTCTGATGCTAGTTCTACTCTGCTTCATAGAAGCAGCTAGAACATTGCTTCTCAACAAGAAAGATAATAATGATGATAATTAAGATGTAAATGAGTTCTTAATTAAAATATTAAGAATCATACTAACACTTACAGCATTCTCTGCAGACAAAGAAGATTTTATGATTAAATTTAACATTTTAACATTTATTATTTATGCTGAAGCAGTGAGAGACTCAATCTGAAAAGAAATGTAAAAAAATGTTATTTATATAAAGCTGACAGTCTTGACAATAAATGAAACATAAAAAGAAACTATATCATTAAGAAAAGTTAACATTATAATCAGTAAATAAGTCTTTAAATTTAAGCTGAACATCAATAGATTCTTAAATAAGCTTAAGATAAGATTTGTAATAAAAGACTTCTCATAAACATATAATGTTAATTATAAAAATATCTTTACTTTCATTATTAAATTTAACACTCTGCAAGTCTTTCTGACTATTGTTGCACTCAAGAATCTAAAGTATCATTAAGTAAATGTTAATAATATTTTTACAGAATTCTTTCTAAAGAAAATAATCTATATAATATTTTTTTTTAAAGTCAATATCACATTTAATTATGTTCTGCACATACTGCACAGTCTTTATAATCTTAAGTAAGCTATACAGAATTAATATAAATGATGTGTCACTGAACTGCTTAAATTAAATTTTCATTAAAGTAAAATTAATTTTTGTTTTCTTTTTCACAGCATTAAAAGAATTATGCTGCTTCTTTATATAAACAATATTATTATAACTTCAATAAATCTATTATACATTCTCTGATTTAAGCAAGCTCTTGCAGACATGTTTAAAGTTAAGAATTTAAGAAAGACACAGAAAATTTTTAACATTTAAGTTATACATAATTATAAAATGAGAATTCTGCATCTGAATCAGACTCATTATGTAAATAAGATATTAAAGAATCTTCATATACAATTTGATAAGCATAGAGCTATCAGCATTTTACTTAATAAATATGATGCTTTTTGTCTCATTAACTTAATTGATTAAAGAATAAATTAAAGACAGTATTAATAGATAATTGAAAATTTAATGTATGCAGTAATTTATATTTAATTAAACATTATCTTCATATTAAATTAATTAAATCAATATCTCAGTGATTCTGCAGAGCATTATGAACATACATTTAAAAAATTATTACAGTATATAAGATTAATTATCAATTTTAACATCATGTACAGCTTTAATGAAAGTTAAGTAATACTTAAATACTCTGACTTTAATTATATTTTGAATAAATAGAATCAGAAATCAATTCTAGAATGTATTTATATGCTTAAAGATAAATTAATGTTATAAATAAGTTAAAAGTAAAAGTTCATCATCATTTTAATTACTGAGATTAAATATATAATTATGTCAATGTGTATAAAGACTGAGATCTGACTTAAACAAATGTTAAGAAACATAAATATAAATAAATATCTTGAAGTCAATTTACACTGTGTAAGCATTTAAAAAAATAAAATTCATTAAGCATCTTTATTTATTTAGCTTAAAGAAGATAATCAAGCTGTCTTAATCTTAATTAAGAATGCATATGTACATGAGTAATTAAAGCATATCAATGTCTTTTATTATAACATTTACAATCTGCATAAATGCAATCAGATTCAGATAGACTTTATGTTTAATCAAGAAATAATTGTTAATAAACTTATTAAGTCTCTATTTAGACAGATCTTTAAGTAATTCATTAAATTTATAAAATTTATTGTTAATAATTAATTAAACTCTTAAATGATTTGTTGAACTCTTAATAATGTGTTTAATTATTTAATGTTTGTTGTCAGTGAGAGTCAATAGATACAGTCTCATTAAATGAGAATGTTGAGAAGTAATATTCTAGTTATTTCTATAAAGTGAAATAAAACTAATATTAAAGATTAAGTAAAGACTTTATTTACATTAACTGCAGTCAACTTTCTTTTTACTTCTTCTGTAACTCTCTTAATCAAGATATGCTCATAAACAACACAGTTTAAAGATTTCACTAAATGATATAATATAACATAAGTATTCATTTCTTTCATTAGTTTCATAAGTTTCAGATAAAACATCTACATCATTAAATTAAGTTAATTCAGCACTGTTTAACTTATAAATAGCTTCTGTTGAATCTTTTTTCATTGTAAATTGATCATAAAGATAATAAACAATGTAGATTGCTTAAAATGTTATATAATAATTATGAAATTCTGAAAACACTGCATTATAAATCTGTTGTTATCAGTGTAACTGAATAAAAAAATCACATAATAATTAATTGCAGACATATCTCTTTCTTGTTTCAGAATGAAGTTTATAAAATTGTTGTAAACATTAAAATAAAAATTAAACTGATGTCAATAAATTTAGTTAAGCTTATTCTGATTATATATGACTTAAATATTTATCATAAACTGCTGAAAGAATTATTCATCATGAAATATTGCTGAAAATTAATCATTATGTACATGTAATTAATGTTAATAAAAGACTTACTGATACAGACATCTATTTTTGTAAATATTGTTAAGATTTCATAATTAATGAACTCAATGTCAACTTAGATTACTGTATGAAAACAGTAAAACATAATGAAACAATATATATACAATATAACTTAAGTTAATAAATATAAAAGTAAATCAGCTCTCTGAAGAATTACAGAGAGTTAAAATAATGTTATAAAAATTTAATTATTCATATTTATTTAATATGATAATTATAATTTCATCATTAATAAACAGATTTTCACAACATTGATCTGTATCTATCTTAATCATTAATTATATTTATAAATTCAATATAATTTACACTATCTACTCAGCAGTCTCTGCTGTTCATAAATACTTCATTACAATTTAATAAAATATAATAAACAAATTAATTCTATACAATATCTCTATAAGCTGCTGCAACAGCTAATTATAAAGCTAAGAATTTCACTAACTTTATAACTGAGCTGTATAAACAGAATCATAGAAAACAATTAAGTATATTAAAAAATATTGTCTTTTATAACTTTCAGTGAACTCTGCAAATAATATAGCTCTTTATAAATATTAAAATTGATTATCTTTGCTTAATCATTTAGTCATTTATTACAACTGCAGTTCATAGATATAAATGCAAAAGCAGCATTATATTAATAAATATACTGTCTGAATTTCTTTGCAGCAGCAACAGTAAAGATTAATAAATTTTATAATGATTTAAAAGACTTCTATAAATATAATAAATTTACTGCATTCTGCTTACAACATAACTTTCACACTGAATGCAACTTTAAGTGTGTCATAATACATTTATTTAGTTAATATAATGCATCACAACTGCTGTAAACACAATTTATATGACTTAGAGCAAGTAATTGAAATTTATGATAAGTTAATTAAAAAGTAATTAATTAATGTATTTTAAATTATTGATATTGTAATTGTTTCTAAACTCATTATCTTCATTGTTATAAACATTATTGTTTAAATTGTAAAGATTCTCAGTTTAATTGTAAAGTATGTTTAATACATTATAAAGATAATTAATTGTGTTGTGAAGTGAGCTGATCACATTGTGAAGATAATTAACTGTATTGTGAATTGTATTGTAAATTATATTGTAAAGATTATTGATTACATTGCAGCAACAATATAGATTAGATAGCTAATTCAGAAGACTGTAATGAAAGAATTTCTGACTGTTTTAAGAATTACAAATAAAAATAAATTCATTTTACTGAGAAAGACTGCTAAACATTGACATTAAGTTCTATAAAAAATAATTATTAAGCTTATTGCTCTCACTAATTAGTTATAGATCATGTATGATTTTATTGAGAAGATTTGATCAGTTAAGCACATTATTATTAACAATATAGATTTAAATATACAGTGCAGACAATGCATATTTAAAAATACTGATTAAGCTTTTTTTATAAAAAGTTCATTGTAGATTTATTTTATTTATATCTTAAATAAAGTATATTAATAGACTGAGTATAAAGTCAGATTGAGTCAGAAAAAAGTATACTTAATTTAAATCTGTACTAAAGTTCAGATTAGATCAGATTAGATTTGTGTACAGATCAATTCTATTTATATTTATGTAAATTAAACTTAAGAACTTTAAGCTAGTCATTATGAGTAAGGTCAGAGCTAAAGCTCAAAAATGTGAAAGCTTATTAATATATTAGTTATAATAAATTATATCTTAACTAGTTATATAGGGATAAATTACACAGTCACAAGATATATTACTAAATAAGTTATGAAAATCATGACTTTTTGTGAAGGTGCACATTAGAAACACACATGCTTACTAAGACTATATATAACTCACAAAAAATCTGTGACTCTATGCAGATCAAGTCAGGTTAACCTGCACTTAACTTAGCTAAATAAAAGTTAGCTTGATCTGACTCAATACTTGAACTTAACTCTGACTTACATGACCTATAGGCAACCTGCGCACTCAGTCTATATATTAAGCTCTATAAATCAATAATAGATATGTTTAAAGCTTCAGTAATGTAATTAAATAAATACATTACAGATTGTCAAATCTGTAAAGATCTGAGTTTAAATCTTAACTAAATCAGTAAAAAGTAATTGAGAAATACAATAATGTTTTACAATTATCTCTTATGTCTTTTGAAATTCAATCTGAATAAATGATGTCATAATTCTTTTTATGTAAGCTTGCCTATTCTACGCTACTTGCAACAGTACATAGTAGATATGATGAGTAATCTTTCTTCAGTGCACCCCTCCTGCCATGTGGGATGGCTCACGCGTAGGGCTGGAAGCGAAAGTGCTATGGGTTTAAAGCGGCGCAGATACAAGCACAAAGTAAAGATACCTTAGGTACCAGGTACCTACCTAAGGTAACTTAGTCGCCAAGCGAGACCGACCCTGCAGGTGGGGCTTGGTACTTTGTACGGGATAACGTTCTCCCGCCACGGGGTGACCGATAGTCACAACAGCGACCTTGGGCCCTTCAGGTTCAGTCGCCGAGTCTGTGTCAGAGCTTGTGAGGGATGAGTTGTTACAGACAGGCATCGAGGTGTACAAGGTGCTAGCAGATATGATTCGCGTCATATCAGGGTCCCTTAAGCCCTGCCCTGCATAGAGGTATGGTACCCTAGGTATCTTAGATACCTTTCCTTCCCTTCCCTTATCTTACCTATAGGTTCCGCACATGTCGTCCATGAGGCTTTGTCAGAAGCTTGGCTGGCCTGGACCCTCGAATCCGGAAAAGCAATTGTACAGTACCTTACAAATCCAAGCACGAACAACGAGATGCGGACTGTGATGGCGTTATCCGTCCCCACAAGTACGGGCTGTAAAGTACGGTCTGTACCAGTATGGTCACCACAACGTTATGTGCATACGAGGACGGATGTCTGGTGAGCGGGGCGGGGTACTTCAATCATTTTGAGGCTCTCTAAGCTATTTGATATGCCCTCTCCAACGTTCCATTGCATTGCATCGCATCGCATCGCATCGCATCGCACCGCATCGCACCGCATCGCATTGATGACCAAGGCATGCTGTTTCCTACCGACTTTTGGCAGATGCAGCCTTGTTCTTTCCCCTATCATCGTTCTTCTTCTCATCCTTATGCACATGTGCCATGTCCGTTGCTTACGTGTGCACTCTGAAGGAAGGTCCCTGGTCCAGGATCCGGATCCAGAAACGGGAGCGGAAAAGAGCGTGCTTTGTTTACAAAGGCGGTGTATAAAGGACCTTGCCTTGCAGTACGACTTTACTTACGACTCACGACTCAAGACTCATACAGTAACGTTAGCGCGTTGGGGGCCTTTCGGCCGTTCGGCCTTGGGATGGTAACGATGCTTGGATAATCCGTGTGATCGTTTCAGATACCTTTCGTTACGACGCATTTGATGATGACAGGAGAGGCCGTCAATGGCAGGTGTCAAGGTACCTTACTGTACCTTGGGTAGGGCTGATTTTCACTTTCCGCTTGCCATGACTCTTTCGATCAGCGACGAATCGTCTCCCTTTGGCGCGATTTCCGGCCTTACGGTTGACATTCCCCGGTGTCAGTTGACTCGTCGTTGTGTGTAACTTGGGATCCCGTTCTGCTCTTCTCGGACTTTTAAATTTCTTTCCTTCCGTGCACCAGGGCTGTGCTTCTACCGTTCAACAGACACCAAGGCCGATTAGGAAGACCACTAGGACTTGATGGACGAGGACGGTCATCTCCACCTGCGGTCCGTTAGGAAGGTCCTCCCTGGATGATACGCACTGAGTAAGTGCAGTCTACTGCGTCTATACGAAACTTCAGCCTTACAAGCGGAGCATCTCGTCCTGGCTAGCTTGTCCCATTGACTCGGTGGTCCTTGTTGTTGGACTTGAGCTGACAGAGATCTCGGTATCAAAGCTAGACGCCTCTACTCTAATCCAGCGGACGGAAAGCAAATGGAGGTAAGATACATTCTAAAATCTGCAATCCGCATGAAGAAGAAGAGCCATCTTCATTGGCGGATTCCAGCCAAGGCGAAGTAGGTGTCTTGCACGAGGCAGTAAGGAAGAGGGGCCAGGCCGTTCTTTGATATCCCGTCCACTCGTTGGGGGCGGTGGCCGGAGGTGTTTCCTAATATGGAATGCAACTTCCGGTTTTAGGTATATTGATTGTCTTGGGTGCTGAGTTCGGAGCGAATGTTGCATGTCTGACCATTGTGGCCATAAACAGTGGGAATTTAATTGAGCCGTGTCCATTACGGAGTATGAACGACGCCCTTTGTTTCCCTCCTGCTGCCAGGCTTCCGTCGCCCGAGCCGCGGCGTACGTAACGCAATTTGCCACGCAGTGGTGCTTTGGCATCGGATCCTCTTTACAGTTTCGACCAGGTCTAGGACGTGCGAGTTGCAGTACGATAGGGGTGCTATGGAGACTTTCACCTGCCTGCACTGAAAGAAGGCTGAATGGGCTCGTGCAACTTTCCCAGTCAAACAGGACCTTTAGGGTATCGTGATTTTCTCTCTACACGTTCACACCCTCGGTGAGATCTTTTCTTCTGGCAACATGGCCTTGAAAGAAGGCTGCTGGAAGGTATGAAGAGCGTCACTCGCTTTACCCTATCGCCTGCTTCTACGACGCGACATGATATTTCACCTGTCTTTCAAGCCTATGGCCAGGGACCCAACCCGTGTCGTCCTGGAAAGGGGACTCTTCTGACACCCTCTTAGAGTGACATGACCTCTCTCTCGTCGCAAATAGACGGAGACTGAGCCGCTGAGAGTGAGTACTGATTTAGTAACTTCTACATGCTGATGGAATGAACCCAGCTCCACAGACGTACATTCGACACTCGGGCACAAAGACCAGGGGATCGTACATTACTTCAGATCCAAGATTTGCTCTCGAAGAAGTAGGAGACTCTGTTCCTCAAGGGTACTCGAGGCCGGGAATCAGTGCAGGCTCGACAGCCGCTTGGAGTTCTCAATCATCGTCCCTTACTGGCCAGACAAGCAGCAATAGATTCCGACGATCATCCATATGGATATTGGAAAGAATCAAGATCTCGAGCTCTCAATTGGTGTATCTGTCGTTGTCGCCGTCGAGTGCTCTGCCCAGACACTCGATCAAAAGAGCTTGGAGTGCTCGACAACACTGGCAACTTTGCCTGACAAGTCTCTTCGAGATGACCTATAAGTCGATCCCTCGAGTATTACGAGCTCAGATCAGTAATAAACGTCTAGATCTACATTGGTTCTCAACTGTGATCACTAATCGCACAATTGAACAACCGTCACCACCAGTCATAATCCGCTCAGTCACCCTTGACTCCTTAAATCTTTGGCTCTCCTACATCCTCTTACATCCTCTCTTCACGATCTGCCTCACCCCCCATCCCGTCAGCCTTGGTCGAAGAAGGACAGCAGTCCTGCGCCTCCAACCAGACACTCCCCTACCCTCTTCTGCCATATATACAGATAACTAGTTCTCATCATGACTTCCCATCGCCGGGAACGAGAACCCACCTTTACCCCACCCACTTGATCGTCAACACGTCAACCCAGCGCTCATCTCTTCCCCATCTACAACCCCAACTCCCAACCTCAATCAGCCCCATCCCCAATCCCAACCCTACAAGCACAACCCCACAACCACGACCGCCCCACAACACAACACACAACACGCACCACTCCAAACACCCCAAATCCATCCATATCCCACAGTACAATACAGCCAACTCAACTCAAGCCTCCAGCGGCCCCCTCTCCCTTTTGCGCTAACAACTCACCCCATCCACCAACAAACGTCCCGCCCTCCCCTCACCCTTCTCCCTATCCCTAACTCTCTCTCTCTCCCAGCCCTCATCACACCACACCACACCACACCACAACCATCCACCCACCCATCCAACCATCCATCTATCTCAGCCGACAAAAAACCAACAGACCACAAACGATCGAAGTCAAGACGCATGAAAGGAGAAAGGAAGAAGTTCTGAAAAGAGAGTGACGGAGTGGAGATGGAGGGGGAGAAGATGGCTTGTGTGTCTTGACTGACGGTGTCGAGTGGAGAAGAAAAGATGTTTGCTTTGTTGTTTGGTCTCTGGCTGTGGGGATGTGGAGGAGGGAAGGGGAGAGGAGAGAAGAGGGGGCAAGGAGAATGAGGGAGAAGGGAGCAGGGAGGAGAGGGAAGAAGGGAAGAGAAGGGGAGGAAGAATTGGCTTGGCTCGACTAGGTTGATGGCATGTGTTCTTGATTTCGGCAAGGCAAGGTGGTTTTCTCGTGAGGCGAGTCTGGACAGGACAGGGTAGGATAGGATAGGGCAGGATAGGACAAGGCAGGATAGGGCAGGATAGGGCAGTCCAATGTGCATGGCTGCTATCCTGTCTTCATCCCCTTCTCATGCCATGCCATCTCCTCTTGTTGCATCTTGTCTAATCCAATTCAAATGAAGCACACCTTCACTATCTCCCTTCCCTCTTTCCCTCCCTCACCACCTTTCCCCTTCCCCTTCCCCTCATCCCCCTCCACCCACCCTCTCCTCTCCTCTCATTCTCCTTCTCCGTCTTCATCTCCTGCCCACCCCCACTCCCAGCTTTCTCAGCTAAGATCCAAGCCGTCACTCTGTAGCGGATTGTCCATCAGCCCTGATCCTTTGATTGATTGCTCTGGCGAGCATGTAAGTGTATGGTCTGAAGTATCATCGACCATGTGTTCAAGCTGCCGGCGTGCGCGACCGGATACGTCCTTGGCCTCAGCGGCTCTTCTTCCAGGGCAGATCCCTATTGTAACTGCCCTCCTTCTCTATATCTTCCAAAGATATCTCCTCCTAAGCTTATCCCCATTTTCCGTGCCCAAGCTCGTATTTCTTCAGCTTCCCTATGGCCTCCTTGAGTGGTTGCTAGCACAATAGCGCTTCAACCGTAATAGCGTCGATATCTGACCGTTGACTAGGGCTCCATTGAAGACTTCCGATCTCGTACCGTGCACCTTTCAAGCCGTGAAGTTTAAGGGCTAATCTCACGGCACTCAGAGATAGAGGTCGTTTTGGAGAGAAGGAGATAATGCTGTGGGTATTATGTGCGGCTGTGACAGAGGGGAAGAAAAGATGCAATGCAAGCTGGATAATCATTCAGTAACGCACAAAGTAGTGGCACAAGTGGTGGAGTACTCAGAGTACAAGCATAGATGCAACATGGATAAATGAAGACATCTACATATCTCTGTTCCACCCACCACTGCTCAAGTGCGACTCCAAAACCCCCAGCTATCGCAACACTCTCTGGCATCCTCTTGGTGAAACGCTACAAGCTCTAGACAGGGACAGGGACCTCATAGAGCAGCTGACCAACCTTCTCAACTCGATCCCCAAACTGCCGGGCTCACGGTAGACGAGCACGGCGATGCTGCGAATGTCTTCATGTCTTCCGTAGCAATGATAAGGTCAAGGTCCGGAACGACTCCGGGCAGTCAAGTCGGGGCAGTCAATTCTAACCTATCAGGGTTAGGTTTTCTTAGCTGCATGGGAGGCATTCACTACCCAAGGTAGAGTCAGACAGACATGACTGCTAGTAGGGGGTCCCTTACTACTGCTGACGCCCTCACTGTCACCCTCACCCTTTTCCTCGCTAACACCCTCGCTGCCACCCTCGCTGCCACCCTCGCTGACATGTACCCTCACTGACACCCTCGCTGTCGCCCTCACTGTTTGTCATCATCCATTGTGGCAGCGAGGGCGACAGCGAGGGTGGCAGCGAGGGTGTCAGCGAGGGTGGCAGTACCTGCAAGGGTTGCCCCCACAGCTAGTAAGAATTCCATACTAGCAGTCATGTCCACCTGACTCTAGTTGACGCCCCCAATGCAGCTAATAAAAACTAACTGAAAAAGGTTAAAATTGACTGCCCCGACTTGACTGCCCAGAGTCGTTCCGGTCAAGGTCAAGCAGTAGTGTTCGCCTTGTGACAGTCTCTCGAGTTGTGACTGCGCCAATGAAATCGTGGCGATAACTGCGTCGAGAACTAAGATGTTCTGGGTTTGGCAGTTATGGCCGTCGAACGTCTCGGTCATCACCGTGCCTTGATGGAGGGCTCCGTGCCTCGAAAGGAGCTCACCGTGCCTCACAGGAGGGCACCGTGCGTCGAAGGGAGCACTCCCGCTTCTTGAGACGTTCGACAACAGTCTTCAGAAATTTCCATGTGGGTTAGAGGAGCGTATCATCTATCATCGCATTATGATGGTGATGACTTGACATGAAGGAGGACCTCCTTTTCAGGAACAGGGGAGCACCTTTCCTTTCGAGGAAGAGGGGAGCACTCCTCCTTCCTGAGATGTTGGATGAGAATCTTCGAAACCCTCTTTATTCTCTACCTTACCTAAAGTAGATAACAGAAGTGAGACGGACGCCCCTCATCATCAGTGCCTCATGATGAATGAGCGGTGAACGCCATGGGGGAAGTCCTTTCAGGGCCTTTCAGGGCCTTTCAGGGCCTTTCAGGGGGTAATGGAGCACTCCCTCCTGAGACGTTCGACGACGATCTTCGAAAATCTTGCATCCTGGTCACAAGTCAGGGGTGTGGAAAGGGACTGATTGAAGGTTCTAGAAGTCAGAGTGTACGGTCAGCGTAGTTCCATTACTGATATTAATCGAGGCTGACGGGCAGAAAGGGCACTTGGAGAAAGATAGAGGATAGGGGGTTGTGTGTTTCGCTTTGGGGCAGTATACAATGTTCGAGGACGCAGATCTAAGACAGTTCCTGATGATCGTTAAGCCAACAAGATGCCTCCCGTCTGTAATATTTTTACTCGACCCTCTCACGCAAGCAGCGAAAAATATCCCGTCGAGCGTGTCCTCAAACACTGCCCGCTCCATTCACATCGACATGAAGAACTGGGCGATAGAGTAGGAGAAGAGAAAATACATCAGATTAATGCGCCCGCCCAACCGATGCCCTAAGGTAGCCACCACCCCGCTCTATGTATCACCCGCCTTCCCCAATCCCATTAGTATCCATCGCATCTCGGTTCCCCACCGTGACCACCGCCGCCATCGCCGCCGCCGTCGCCGCCGCTCCCGAGACTTGCCGCCTCCTCCTCACGGCGGCCTTCTTCCTTTTTGCCACCTGCGTTTGCTGTGACACCACTCCGGGCATCTCGTCCATGTTGTCGTCCTCGTCTCCCCCGTGGATCTCGTGCCAGCGCTTGCTTTCGTCCAGTTCGTTCACGTCCACGGGTCGCATTCGCAACCACTTCATCCTGGGCCCGGACTTGGCCCGCTCCGAGACCCGGAATCCGTAGATTCGTGGCTCGTAGATTTTACCTGGTCCTAAGCCCGGTGCCAGGTTGAAAGGGGTGGTACCGTTGATGTACGAAGGCTGATTGGGAGGTATATCCGGGGGTGTGGTTCCGGGTATTGCGTTGGAAGAGGCCAAGGACGAGGATCGGGACTTGTCCTTCGTCGCGGTAGTCGCGGCTGCTAGGCTGTTGGCGTCCACTCTCGCGCCGATCTCGAGGTCGGGAAAGGTCATGAAGAAGAGGCAGCCAAAGGTGGTACCGAAGAAAGCGCCATCGACGGTTTGGAAACGGCTATTTGGTGGAGTGTAAACGTCGAAACAACTCGGACAAAACAGCTTCACGGTTTCCTGACCTGGTGTGTCGCTACAACCGACGGGTAGCACTTTGCATGCATTGCAAAACACCCGCGGACACAGGCCAAAGTGTTGGAGCTCGTACTTCTCCGCCATCTGCTGTATCCCCGGTCGCGAGGTTATGTAGCGCTGATGTATGAGTCCGTAGAGTAGTTCGGCCGAGCTCTCTATGACGCTCAGATCACTCGCCATTCGCATGTGTCTCCTCTCTCCTGCTCTTCGGTATCCGACTGACTTTTCCGCCCCATCATCTCCAATCGTGCCGTCGTCATCTTCCTCCTCTTCCTCTTCGTCCTCTTCGTCTTCATCGTCGTCTTCTTCGGGCTCGACGTCCAATATCATCTCCAGCGCTTCCTTGTACATCGGCACCTGGCTCTGCAAGCCTGTGAGATTGAAGTCATCCTCTATGAAGTCTTCTGAGACTTCGGCGAAGTATTCGTGGCCGAGCAGAGAGCAAAACGAGGATATCCAAGACTCTGGGGTAGGTGATGAGGACGACATGAGGGGGTGACCTGTTCTTCGAATCCGTGGAAGATGGGGATGGTAAAGAGAGTCTTCCTCCCGCGGCCAAGGTCCTCAGTTTCCAGGACAGCAGAATGGAGAGGTTATGCGAGCGCGAGAAGGGAGCTGAAGGTTGATGTTGGTCCCGGGCCGGAGTTTGACACCACCAGATGTATCCGATCTACTAGGAGATGTTCCGATATAGCGGTATATCTGAAAGGACCAAGTGACGTTGACCACAGGGTCAGCGACCTATCGGCGAGTAGGTTGGAGAGAAAGTGTTGATGAGCGAAAGGTATCGGGGAACTCCGTAACATCCGAGCGTCTCATCTGCGCATCAGGCAAGATTTTTGACCCTGGGAGTGGTGACGAATGCTACTGCCACGTCGCCGCCTGTGCGGTTCGCCGTTGACTGATGCCCAAGCTTCCACCGAGAACAGCTTGACACCGGGTGAGGGAATGACAGGTCTTCAGTATTGATAAGTAAACAATATGCACTTCAATAGCTGTCCCAGGTGGTCGAACACTGATTGAGGGTCGAGAGATTAGGTACTGGGTCTTTTAAGGGCTTGTTCCGAGTGCATCGAGGTTCTACCCAACGCGCTCAAGACCGCTCCCTTGTAAGGTGGGGCGGAAGCCACGGTGGCTGACACATGCCGGGATACTCGCTTAGAAAGATAAGTTAGTCGTTTTTCATTCAGTCCACCCTGATCTCATGCTCTACTTTCTACCAAAATCCACTCTCTATAGAAAGAAGGGATGACTGAAATTTATATCATTGTCGCTATTGCTTTACTCCATATATCTGACTAAGGAGGAAAGACATCCAGTCCAGAAGCTCTTTTGCTATATCCCAAACCCCGGCGTACCCCTAGTAGACCTGTCGTGATATATAGACGCCACAATCCCGAAAACGTAGACGGAATCCTAAACCTGAGTCCCCTAAATTGCTCAGAAGAGATCCCTCATGATCCTAGAGAATTCCTGCTCATTGCCAAACAACCCAGGAGGCCCATCCGCAGCAGCAGGCATCTCTCCATGCGGACCACCAAATCCATTCACACTATCTATCCCGGGATTGGCGGCCATGATATTGCCATAACCACCTGCGGCCTCGAAGAGGTTCGTCAGCTCATAACTCATCTGCAGGCCGTTCTTGGGGCTGGTTCCCAAGGGGCTGACTCCCTGCGCCGAGGGGAAGATCGCCAGCTCGTCCACAGGATGACCGGCTAAACCGGCCATTGCCACCGCGGCAGTCGAGTGCGCGTCATTCGTGTCCATGTTCAACGGCCGCGAAGGCAGACCAAGCCTCGGTCCCACCTCTTTCAGGCCCCGGATCGTGTTCCACAGCCGCTTGGAGATGTACGACTTTGTGCTGAAACCCTTCACCAGGTCCAGCGCCATGTAGAACTCGTCTCTAACTTGTCGGTTGAAGTCGGCCGGGGCGTGGGCCACGGCAAGGAAGAGGACCGCGAGTGCGGAGACGAGGAAATAGTTGAAGCAGACTTGTTGCGTGCGGTAGATGTCTGAGGTTTGGTTGAGATGTGTCAGGACCCGGATGGTATCCTTGGCGACGTCCACGACGGTCTGCGCACAACCCCGATTCTCCATGATGCTCGTGGCAGAATGTAGGACAGGGCGATAGATGAGGATTCGCATCTGATTGGCACGAAGGTAGATCAAGATTCGTAGGCGGCGCACGGCGCGACTGTTTGATTCGGCTTCTTCGCCGGTAGCAGGGTCGAAGAACGCCAAAGAATCTGGAACGCTCTTGTGCCACTGCAAGACTTGATAGTCCAGGTAACCAATCTCAACCTTCTTGACATCGTTGGCAGTGCCATCGAATCCGACAACAGACCTCCAGACTTTCGAACTGATACGGCTGTAGGCTATCATCGCTGTCAAATACGGTGTTGACTCATCCTATGCGTGGTTCAGTAACTTTCAATCATTTGGCGCACCATGCCAACACTTACCGGCTCCGGTAATAGCGGGTCAATATCTGCGTCCTGTAATGCAAACGGCATGCCCGTCCCAAAGCTCCACCTCCGGTCCAGCACATATATAGACCAAAAGAGCTTGATCGCCCAAGAGCACTCCTCTCCCGTCGTGAATGTGTTAGCCAGAACCTCCCTCCGATTCAAACCTAATTCCAAGCACAAACGGGCTGCAAGTCCAATGACTCGGTAAGCCTGAGCTTCTTCGTCCATCTGGAAGTGATATTGTGCCTGGTTATTCATTAGAAAGGTGTCGAACTCCTCAGTGAGGGCTTATCGTATACATACAACAAGTACCAGCAATCTCAACTGATTGATATTGACCGGTCCCCATAGACTACTCTCCGCATACTCCCTCACAGTCTCGAATAGTCTCCTCCCAAGCTCACTCTGTCCGCTTCCTTCCACGATGAGGGCTGCAGCAAGGATCATCTTCAACAATCTCGTATCATCATCATCCAGATTGTCAGCGCCGGGAAGGCTCCTCTGCACTAGCCCAGTCCGAGCAGCCGATTCAATGAACGTAAAGAGCATGATTGCATGTCGGATGATCTTGTCTATATCCAGCATCGGATACATGATTCCCATTTCTTCGTCGTAGACCCTGCAAAGCCTTACAGTCTCGTCCTTGTTCAATAACCACAAGGGATCCTTGGATGGATGTGCCGGCATCGCTGCGCTGGACGTCGGACATGGCGATTCGAGCGGCGTGCCATCCCGAGTTGCGATCCCTTCGTCCACGCCGTCTTCCGGTCTGGTTATACCCATCGTCTGGAGGCTGGACTTGGCGACATCGAAGTTGAAGGCCGAGCTGGTGGGACCCTGAAAGCGGGGATGCTTCCCGCGCACACGAGATGGCGATCTCGGATTCGGTAAACGTGTCTGAGACAGGGAGAGCGAGCGAGACTCGTGCCGAGGGTAGAGGTTCGGGTCGATTGTCGGAAGGCTGAAGTCTTGGCTGCCATGTAATGCATTGAGGTTGGCATAAAGAGTGTCGACTTGTTGCTGAAGCGATGCGATGTGCGCATTGACTTGTTGAAATTCCCTGTAGAAGTGTCAATGGATGCTGTCCGTGAGCGGAGGTTTGTGAAAGGGCCTACTCCGAATCCTTGAAGCCGCTGCTGCAGCAGTTGGGCGCATAAAGGCATTCTAGCGATAGGTTGCCACATCGGTGACAAGGCGATTCCCCGTTGCATTTGATCTTGCGTCTTTTGCATTCATTGCTTCGAGACGTCAATCTCCAACAACATAAGGGTATCGTTCAAGCGCGACTCACCAAGCGATTGAGATGTAACGATTGCGCTTCGCTTTCGTGTGCAGTCCTCCGCCGTCGACGCTCTTCCTCTTCGACGCGCTGCCGCCGCTGCCCTCTATGGACTGGCTCTCAGAGCTTTGCTGACGGATGTGTCCGTTCATCTTGCAACTTTGCAGGCCGCCGATAAGGAATTAGAGTATATGCGCTGTCAAAAATCGATCCTGTGCAAATTGTTGGGGTGGAGTTATCGAGCCCTGCCCCTCACATGGGATCTAAAGTCCGGGGGTTTAGCGGCGTCTCCACACCACATCTAAAATATTCCGCACCGGCCCCCTAAACACGACTACTTACATCCATGGAACAAAACGAGAGTCGAGCGATGACTTCGGCGGTGCCTCGTGACTGAAGATCTGAGATATACATGTAGATAGTCAAACGAGTTCCTATAGTACTCAAGCTGTCATGCCCCCATGTACAGTTTTGAACAATCATATCCGAGTCTGAACCTTTGCAATCCCTCGACTAAGAGTGGCCAGGATACTGAGCAACCCAGATCGGACGTACTGCTGGAGATGATTGGGAATGTCCAGCAAGCTCCGGCCAGCTTGCATTGTCCTAACCATGCCAACGATTGCAGCCGCAAAGGCAATATACTTTGATGCCTGCCATACCCTATGCTTCAACAGCCCTTTGCGGGTGTAGGTCACAGTCCAGTCCTTCCATCTCGGGAACATGCACCTGAGGGTGAAGTTTGATTGTGAGTACCTAGTTCCGCTGTTAGTGCTTTCGGTGGCGTCGTCATGATCAGTAGTACACTTACGGGTAGACTGTCGAATTCCAGCCGTTGTCTGTCTTATACCAACTTTGGCAACCGCCAGTCGCCCACACAGTCTGTTTCAACTTCTCCTGGATATCCCGTGTCCAGTTTACCTCCGCCTCTTTCTTGACCTCGTATGTCCTCACGTCTCCGTTCAGTATCGGCTTTATAAATTTCAGGCTGTAGTTGACCATGTTTTCTGACGCCAAAATAACGGAGGAATGTCCTGTTGCGGTATTTGGCCCGAAGATCATGAAGAAGTTCGGAAAGCCGTCCATTGCGGTGCCCATATAGGCCTGAGGACCGCCACGCTCACCCCAGACGTCGTGCAGTGTCTTGCCGCCTTTGCCGACTACCTTGAGCGGATGTAACCAGGTCGTGACATCGAAGCCGTTCGCCAGAATGATAACATCGGCTGGACGTTTCGCCTGATCCTTGGATACCGAGCTCGTTTCATCTTTCGGATTGGGGTACGATCGCCCAGGTCCAAGTGTGATTTCTCTGGGCTGTATACTATTGATTGGAAGTGTGGTGAGCTCGATCTTAGGGTCGTTGAGACCAGGGAACCACGTAGCGTCGAAAATCCGGCGCTTGCATCCTACGCCGTAGTCAGGAGTGAGTATCTCGTGGTACTTTTCCGGGACCGTGGCCCTCATGTGTTTGAGCAGTTGCGCCTCGATTTTGGCCCGAGCTATTTCGCTGCGTTCGTCGCGGCCAAATATGCTGTGAAAGTCGTTCTCTGCATAAAAGTAGATGATGGCTCGAAGAGCGTACGCAAGCCCAGGTACGGCGCTGAGGACCGTTGGGCTCCATCTTGCCCACTGTTCTTCGCCAAATGGAGGCAGTGGACGTGGTACTACCCAAGGTGGCGACCGCATGACTTGAGTGACAGATTTAGCATTGAAAGGGGCTTTGGTCAGGCGGGGCACGAATTGCGCTGCACTACATCCAGTGCCCACCACAACGACATCCTTGTCGTTCATATCCACGTTGTAATTCCACCGGGCCGAGTGGAAGATATCCCCTTCGAAGGTCTCACGCCCCGGAATATGATCAGGCCATGACTTCGGCTCCACCAAGCCGCCGACGGCACTGACTAGAACCTTCGTTCGAACAATCTCGCGGCTCAGATACACGGTGGCTTCACCGTGCTCCCGGACCCTCTCCTGGCGCTCTCTTTCACTCAAATCCCCAGCCCCAGGCGCCATATGCGTCAGAGTGACCTCCCATAGTTCCTCATCCTGAAGCCACCGTGCCTCAGCGACGTTGGTATTGAGCTCGATCTTATCGGCGATGCGATACTTCTTACAGACTCCTTGGAGATATTTGACTATCTCGGGGCCTTGTGGATGAGAACTGGTCCACTTGTGGTTGGGCGAGAAAGAAAAAGAGTAAAAGACGGCGGTACTACAGAGGAACGAATCAGTAACAGTCAGTAGAGTGAGATACTGACTTACATATCGCAGGCTACTCCCGGATATCTGTTGATCCACCATGTGCCTCCGATTCCTGATTGCCTATCGACGATATGGAATTGATCAAAGCCCAAGACTTCTTTCAGTCTGCAGCCCATGGCGATACCGGACTCCCCGGCACCGACGATGAGTATCGGATAGTACGTGTAAGCATCTTTGTCGTAACCATTCTTGTTGGCAATGGCTTCCTTGGATCTGAACATTGTAACTGTTTTTCCAAGCATCCTTCGCGTTAGGAACAGAATCCTCAATCGTGCTGTCTGTTACACAGAATTGGGCTTTGTAAAAGGAGATAATAGGAATCTCTGGGAAGGATATGAAGCCACAGGTCCCAGCTGTTACAACTTACTCGAACGCGAAATGCGGCCCCACTAGGGGCCGAGGCATGGAAACCCCTCGAGTGAGACAGCTGCGCTTCTCGAGGAGCAGCCACACTGTTCACTAGCGTTAAGGTGGTGTAGCATTGGTGGGTTCATTATTGGCTGTCGAGATCGTTAGCTGTGCATGGAGGTAAACATTCGTGGAGAAACTTTAGAGGCGTAAGTGAGATCGTGTAGGATCACCTAAGGTACAGTTCCAGGTCGTAAATGGATGCCGGAGACGCCTTGGTATCGCTTATTGTCCCGGCATTCATTTACGACCTACAGTAGAACTATATGTTGGCAAACATCTGGAATCACCCCCTAATTTTAGTGACTCCTTTCGAAATTCACCCCCAATTTGCACCGTGCTGTCGCCTAGATACCTAGGCTCATGCCTAACCCCATGCCTAAAGTCACGCCTGAAATCACATGAAGTAAGTTATGTTTGAGTTTAGCCACTGCTAGCCTTGAGATTTAGCCGTCCAGCCATCTACCTTCGGGAAGGTAGCCTTGAACATTACCAGGTAAGGTACAAATACCTTACCTCAGTAACATACTTCAACTGAGGGTGCCGCATGTCAAGGCACCAATCGCATGGCAAAAAACATCCTCAACCACGGATCTTCACCAATGCTCCCCAGCGGCCTCCGGCTGGCTCATCGAGCCAAAGGCATCCGTCACTACACCAACCCACCAACCCACCACAAAGTCCCCGTCCTCGAAAACGGCACCGTCGACCTCTTCCGCGAAAGGGCCTTCCTACCCGCCCTCCCCGCAACCCTCCCCCCCGGTCACTTCGCCCACCTACCGGCCGTGACCGCCTGGTTCACCGAACCCAGCAGCGACGATGCCACCCAAACCCTCAACCACACCTACCTCTCGCCATACGGCGACACCATCGTGCCCCTAGAGCTGACCAGTCACCCCCCAACCCCCACCTCGCCCGCCTTCCGCCGCTTCCGCGGCCCCCTCCACCTCCTCCTAAACTGGACCTCGACCGCCCCTACCTCTGGGGCGCCATACCGGCTCTATCTCGCACAGGCGCAAGTCGCAGACCTCCCACCGCGCCTGCGAGCAGACGTGCCTGTCCCGGACCTCGTCCGGAAAGCGGGCAAGGGCGACGTGTACGACGCCAACGTGTGGATCGGGCTAGCGCCGACGTCGACGCCGTTGCATCGGGACCCGAACCCGAATTTGTTCGTGCAGCTGGCGGGGACGAAGGTTGTTAGGCTGTTTGAACCGGCTGTTGGGGCGGAGATGTATGCGCGGGTGGGAGCGGGTGAGGGGGTGTTGCGGGGGGAGGAGATGATGCAGGGGGAGGAGAGGAGGGGGTTGGAGGGGGAGGTTTGGGGTGGGGAGGACGGCGGGGTGGGGGGGCAGGTGCGAGGGTTTGAAG
>JAABUJ010001710.1_pt1 | contig 30434 bp, 29 predicted proteins | sample 5559131 | NCBI WGS metagenome assembly JAABUJ01 (sample SAMN10711875, study PRJNA513366) | rock metagenome | isolation source: Antarctica rocks | place: Antarctica: Victoria Land, Mt New Zealand nord | collected 2016-01-07
CAAGCGCTTGCCGCCGCCCAACGCCGCATAGCGCATCGCCTCCACCAAGCGCGCCTCGGCTCCCGACGGAACACCCAGCAGGCCAGACAGCGCATGCTCAATCACACACGCCGCCTCAGAAAGGGCTCGAGGTACGAAGCCCGAAACGCCCAGAATGGAAATCTCAGCCAACATGCTGGCCCGGATACAACCGTATCGACTCCTTACAGAGAGCGCTCGGTCTCGCACTCTCCGGAACGAGGGAGTTGCCGAGAGAAGCGCTGCTCGAAAGAAACATTTCCTTCTGCCGGATTCAAGGTGCCGCCAGCAGAGGTTTTCAACATGCGACTTAAAAGCGACACTGTTTGCAAACTTCAGTGCGTCGAAGTCACGCTGCGATTGCTGACCGGAGTGAGAACGTTATATCAACAGAACGCCTCAGGGTTCGTCGCCATGTTTCAACTGGCCGGCGATGACAGCCGGAGACTTACAAAATGCGTGTTGTCTTGGCACAGCCAAGGGGATTTTGCGCCGGTGTCGAGCGAGCCATTGACATCGTCGAACGGGCTTTGGCCAAATTTGGCCCTCCGATCTACGTTCGGCATGAGATCGTTCATAATCGCCATGTTGTTGAGAATTTACGCTGTCGTGGGGCTGTGTTTGTCGAGGATCTTGCGGACGTGCCGCCAGGGGGCATGACGGTGTTCAGCGCTCATGGCGTTCCCCGCAAAGTGGAGGATGTGGCCGCCGAACGCCGAGTGCCTGTGATCGATGCCACATGCCCCTTGGTCGCGAGAGTCCATTCGGAAGGGCGTCGCTACGCCGCACAGGGGCGTGATGTGGTTCTGATTGGACATGCGGGTCATGCAGAAGTCGAAGGCACGATCGGGCAAATTCCAGGGCCAGTGCATCTCGTTCAAACTATTGACGACGTTGCCGCTTTGCGGCCCGGCACACCGGGTCGGCTGGCCTATGTCACTCAGACGACGCTATCCGTCGATGAAACACGCGGGATCATTGCCGCACTGCACATCAGGTTCCCGGATATCGTTGGTCCGGACGTTCGGAACATCTGCTATGCCACGCAAAATCGCCAGCAAGCGGTGCGCGACTTGGCGGATTGTGTCGACGTGATCCTTGTCGTCGGGTCGCAAAATAGCTCGAATTCCAACAGGCTTCGCGAAGTTGGCGCAGAGCTTGGGAAGCCGAGCTACTTGATAGATGATGTTGCTGCGTTGCAACCAGAGTGGTTCGACGGCGTCGACAGCGTTGGTCTAACCGCAGGCGCGTCTGCTCCGGAGATGCTGGTTCAGGGTGTGCTCGAAGGATTGCGGTGCTTTGCCGATCTGGATGTCTCAATCCTGGCCGGGGTGGCCGAGGACGTCCGGTTTAAGTTTCCCGCCAAGCTCAGCTAGGCGCGAAGGAGGTTCATTCATGTCTGTTCCCCTGCAACAAATCATGCGCGTTGGGGCTTACGTCGTTAAGCAACACCTCATTGGCCGTAAGCGCTACCCGCTCGTGCTCATGTTGGAACCCCTATTTCGTTGCAATCTCGCTTGCTCCGGTTGCGGGAAGATCGATTATCCGGCTGAAATCCTGAATCAGCGGCTTTCAGTCGATGACTGCCTCAAGGCCGTGGATGAATGTGGTGCCCCGGTCGTCGCGATTGCAGGCGGTGAACCGTTGCTGCACAAGGAAATGCCGGAGATCGTGGCAAAAATCCTGCAACGCAAGAAATTTGTCTATCTCTGCACCAACGCCCTTCTTCTCGAGAAGAAGATGGAAATCTTCAAGCCCAACCCGTTCTTTTCGTGGGATGTCCATCTCGACGGCGATCGGGCCATGCACGACAAAGCCGTCAGCCAAGAGGGCGTTTATGATCGCGCGGTTTCGGCCATACGCCGGGCGAAGGAACTTGGTTTTCGTCTATCGATCAATTGCACGCTGTTCGATGGCGCCGAGCCAGAGCGGGTTGCCAAGTTTTTCGATGATGTCATGGCAATGGGCGTCGATGGCATCATGACGTCGCCTGGGTACGCCTACGAGCGTGCCCCTGATCAGGCTCATTTCCTGAGCCGGCAAAAAACCAAGCAGCTATTCCGCGACATCCTGGCCCGGGGCAATGGCAAAGGCTGGAAATTCACCCAGTCGCCGTTGTTCATGAATTTCCTTGCGGGCAATGAGACGTATCACTGCACTCCTTGGGGCAAACCGACTCGCAACGTCTTTGGCTGGCAGCGCCCCTGCTATTTGCTCGGCGAGGGTTACGCCACCTCGTTCCAGGAATTGATGGATACGACGGACTGGGAGAAGTACGGCACCGGAAATTATGAAAAGTGCGCTGACTGCATGGTCCACTCCGGGTATGAGGCAACTGCGGTTGTCGATGCCGTGAAAAGTCCTTTGAAAACGATGGCGGTGGCTTTGCGCGGCCCACGCACGACAGGGCCGATGGCGTCTGAGATTTCCCTCGCGAAGCAGCGGCCGGCTGAGTACGTGTTCAGCAAGCACGTGCAAGACAAGATGACCGAAATTCGACACTCGCCACGTAAACAATCTGAGCCGGCCGACGCTGCCGGCTAGAAGCGAAACGTCCGCTCGCCAATGTTGGCGAGCGGACGTTTAATCACGCGTCTATGTCAAGCGACTTGCCGGACGGCTTTGTCGTGACTGGAGCCGGTAGGGGCTGCTCGGCAACTGGAGCCTTTGCTGTATGTACTTTGCAATTTCAGGCGGCGAGTGATGGCCTGAGACAGCGGAAACGCTCATTTCGTTGATCCTCGAAGGGGAGAGTACCCACGGATTTTCCGTGCGGACCGGTTGAGAGACCGGCGACTTCTGCAAGGTAACAGCGCGATCTTCTCAAGAAGTTAAAATCGCGACCGGCGAGCCTCAGCCAGCAAACAAAGTGCCTCAAACAGAATCGAGGCTCCATGGAAAGCTGTAAGGCCGCCCACATCAAAGGGAGGTGCGACCTCCACAACATCGGCAGCGACGAAATCGAGTCCGGAGAGGCCCCGAAGGATGCGTTGCGCCTCGATCATCGACAAACCACCTGCTTCCGGAGTGCCAGTGCCGGGCGCGAACACCGGGTCCAAACTGTCGATGTCAAACGAAAGGTAAGCGGGGCCAATGCCGACGACGCGACGCGCTTCCTCGACAACCCAGCGCCAGCCACGGTCGTGAACCTCATCCATCGGCATGACACGCATGCCACTCTGCTTGCTGAACGTCCATAGGCCGCCGGGAACGTTGGTGTGGCCGCGTATGCCGATTTGGATCACGCGCGCCGGATCCAGCACGCCCGCTTCCACCGCGCGACGGAAGGGAGCCCCGTGATGCAGTCGGGATCCCATGTAGTCGTCGCCGGTGTCGCAGTGAGCATCGATATGCACCATCCCGACCGGCCGCTCGGCCCCCACTGCACTCAGAATAGGGAAGGTGATGGAGTGGTCGCCACCAACCGAGAGCGGGGTGACTCCGGCCGTGACCACCTTTCGGTAGAATACCTCGATCTCCGCCAACGCTGCTTGCAGCACGAACGGCTCCTCAATCCAGGCGTCGCCAAGGTCCCGCACGCGCAAGCCTTCGAACGGCTGGATTCCGGTGGACCCGTTTATCTTGCGCATTAGGCTGGATTGGTTGCGCACCTCGCGGGGACCATGGCGCGCGCCAGACCGGTTGGTCACGCCGCCATCGAACGGGACACCGATGATGCCGATATCGACGTCAGCCAAGTCCTGCGTTGCGGGAGCACGGAAGAATGTTGGAATGCCCGTGAACCGCGGCTGGTGCTGCGGATCGGCCAGATCGTGATAGTGCTTCAACGGCTTGATCGGCTGCATCCTAGCCTCCTGTCGGGAAATCCTTAAGTGGACCGATGGTGCTAACCCGTTCCAGTAAAGCCTTGCGAGCCGCCGCTGCATCTCGCCCAAACGTCACAAGACTGCCGATCTGCCCCGGTCTGCCCGCCACTGACCACATGACGGCTCCGATGCCAATCTTTCCCTGAGCCGTCAGCGCCGACAGAGCAGCCGGCGGCAGGCTACGCTCGGCCGAATCACAAATGGCACGTAGGACTGCGACTGGCCGGCCTGCTGCGACGTCCAGTATGGCCGCGGTCTCGATGTCGACCGCATCGGCTTGGGTGGTCCGCCATGCCTCGGCTTTGGCCTCGATGGTGCCGACGACATGACGCGCCGCCAGCAGGGTTCCCGACACGGGGCCAAGCTGGCGGGCAAAGTCGATGTTCGTCGGATGGCGGCGCCCGTCATGGTCGATGACCCAAGCCGGTGAGACAATTGCTCCAGCACCCAGGCCGGGCCGCAAGCCGCCGGCAAGGCCGAAGCTGAGAAGCGCGGTCGCTCCATCCGCCAGAAGCCGTTTTACCGCGTCGAGCGCTCCTGCGAAGCCTCCTCCGCCGATTGCCACCGGCCAGCCGAGCCGTCGTGCGATGACCGCTTCCGCATGCAGACCGACGACAACGCCGATCAATGGCTAGAAGCCGTAGGTCACCTGCCGACTATTGCCGCGCCGGAGATTGCGGTATCGCGCCAGCGCCAGCAAAGGAAAGAACAGCCGATAACCATGGTAGCGGAGGTAGAATACGCGTGGAAAACCAACGGCGGTGTAGGCTGCCTCATCCCATTCGCCATCTGCTCGCTGGGTCCGCGTCAGATATGCGATGCCGCTGGCCAGTGCGGGATGCTCGACCTCCCCTGCCGCCATCAATCCTAGCAAGGCCCACGCGGTCTGCGAGGGAGTGCTGTGCTTATAGAACCCGGCCGGCGCGTCGGCGTAGCTCTCTTCATCTTCGCCCCAACCGCCGTCGCTACGCTGGCAGGACAGCAACCACTCGACCGCGCGACGAATAGCCTCGTCATGATGGCGGACGCCGGCTGCATTGAGCGCGCAGAGGACCGACCAGGTTCCATATATGTAATTGGTGCCCCAGCGGCCAAACCAGCTCCCGTCCGGCTCCTGCTCGCGCCGAAGATACGCCATCGCCCGCACCATTGCGCGATCGCTCGCCGGATGCCCGATTTGAGCGAGGAAGGACACGCACCGGGCCGTCACATCCGCCGTCGGTGGGTCCAGCAAAGCGCCGTGATCGGCAAAGGGGATATGATTCAAGAAATCGTGGTCATTATCTGCGTCGAATGCGCCCCAGCCGCCACTGCGGCTCTGCATGCCCAACACCCAATCGCGCGCCCGCTCGATCGGAGCGATGTGGGAGGGATCGCCGTTGCGGTGCAGCAACATGGCCACCAGTGCGGTGTCGTCGACATCCGGATAGTGAGCGTTTTCGTATTGGAACGCCCACCCCCCCGGCGTCACACCAGGGCGGGTCAGCGCCCAATCACCGCGAAACTTCGTGACTTGCCGGGTGGCCAGCCAAGTGCAAGCGTCGGCCACCGGCGACGTGGTGCCATGCTCGGCTTCCGCAAGCGCGTGCCCGGCCAATCCGGTGTCCCAGATGGGCGATAGGCACGGCTGGCAATAGGCCCAGTCCTCCGCCACGACGAGCAGCTTGCGAACCGACGCCCACGCGATCTGGGCATCGGGATGGTCGGCGGCGTAACCGAGCGCATCGAACATCATCACGGCATTCGCCATTGCCGGGTAGATCGCGCCGAGGCCGTCGACGCCATTCAGCCGCTCGGTCACGAACGCAACCGCCTTGGCGATCGCGCTGCGGCGTGGCCCGGCTGGGAACAGCGGACTGGCTGCCCAAAGCACGCCATCAAGAGTTTTGAAAACGTGGCCCCACACTGAACGATAGGGACCCCGCAACCAGTTCCGCACCTGGCCCGGGGGTGTGCGGAACAGTTCATGGACGGTGATGTTCTTCGGGTTACGCGCCCGAGGCCGCAATGCCATCAGCACGAGCAGCGGCACCATCACGGTGCGTGACCAGTACGACACCTTCGACAGATGGAAGAAGAACCAGCGCGGCAGGTGCATGATCTCGATCGGCATAACCGGCGTCGCGCGCCAAGGCACCGCGCCGAACAGCGCGAGTTGAATCCGCGTGAACACATTGGTCCGCTCGGCGCCGCCCGCAGCTAGGATCGCCTGCCGAGCCCTGACCATGTGCGTGGATTGCACGGAGTCGCCGATCGCCTTCAACGCAAAATACGCCTTTACGCTGGTCGAAATATCCAGTGCGCCGTCATGGAACAAAGCCCAGCCGCCGTGCTCGCCCTGGATGTCGCGCAGATACACGCCAATTTTCGCCTGCAGCACAGGATCGATACGATCGAGGTAGTGCTCCAGCAACACGTACTCGGCAGGGATTGTCGCGTCCGCTTCCAACTCGAACACCCAGTGCCCATCGACCGCCTGACGCGATTGCAGAGCGGCGCTGGCTTGTTCAATGGACGTGTCCAACACGTCAGCGTCGGGGCGTATTAGCGTCTCACTCGGCATCGTTCATCCAATTTCGTTCAAGCGGCAGCAAGCAGGACGTCCACTGCGGCGCGCCCAGACCTGATTGCGCCTTCAAGCGTGGCGGGCAGGCCAGTAGCGGTCCAATCGCCTGCCAAGGCCAAATTCCGAAACTTGGTCCGGGCAGCAGGTCGCAGACGGTCCTGTGCAGGGGTGGCAGCAAACGTCGCACGCTTCTCCTTTAAGACACGGAAGGGCGGTTGAGGTTCACAAAGCGCAAGGGCGCAGCACACTTCGGGCCACACTGTGGCAGCAAGGTCACTAACGCTTCGATCCATCAGACGATTTGCCGCGCTGATCGTGACAGAGACGACATCCGACTTGGTGAACACCCACTCGGCGGTGCCACCGATCAGTCCGATGAATGCCGGCGCGCTACAGACGCCAACACGATAATGGATGTTTACGATAGCTTCGAACTGGTCGGGCGCCGATGTGCCGGGCACCAACTGCGCCGTTACCGGACCGGGCGTTGCCATGACCACGCTGGAGTCGGCGACATCGACCCGTCCGTCAGCCGTCATGATTGCCGCGACGCGTTCGTCTGCAAACTCGAGTCCGGTAACCCGACAACCGAAGCGCAATGCCGCTCCGGCAGAGTGCAGGGTTGCGACCGCCGGCTCTACGAACGTCTCCGACAAGCCGTCCTGCGGGTAGGTTGGAACACACGCCTTCCCGCCTTTGGCCAGGGTTTCGCGGACCACCGCGGCCATCAATCGCGCGCTCCCCGCCGTGATGCCGGTATTGAGAGCGGCCACGGCCAACGGTTCCATAAGCCGCTTCACCAATAGGCCATTCCCCAGCGCGTCTGCGACCGTGCTGTCCGGGCCGGCGCGAAGCAGGCCAAGCAAGCCAGCGTAATCGGCCAGTCGGGCGCCTGGAACGGCGCGACGGCGCGACAATATCCACCAGGGCACCGCGCCCTCATTCAGACGCACCGACCAACGCTCGCCCGTTCCCAAATCGATGAAGGGAAACGCCGCTTCCGCCGGTCCCACCGCGGTCGCTTGTGCGCCGATACGAGACAGGTAATCGGCAATGCCACGGTTGCCGGAAAGCCAAAGGTGGTTCCCGTTGTCGATGCGACACCCGAGTTCTCGGTCGAAGTAGGATCGGCACCGCCCGCCAGCGGCCGGCCCAGCTTCATACACCGTCACGTCGCGACCGCTATCGACCGCGGCCAGCGCGGCCGAAAGCCCCGCCAACCCAGCGCCAATCACATGAACCCGGCTCATCCCAGCATGTGCCGAAGTGCGATCCAGAGCTTTTGGTAGGCCGGCAGGCTCACCCGCTGAAGCGGCGGCGTCCAGCCGCGGCGACGCAGACGGTCGAGCAAAGCTGCGTAAGTTGCTCCCATCAGCCGTGCCGGGCGCATGGCGCGCTGGTCGCAATCGCGCATCGCGGCGCGGGCCGCGTCAAACTGCGCCTGGGCATAAAGCGCGGCGCGATCGCATACCTGCGGTAGCCGAATGGATGCGAGCGCGCCTGCTGGATCGCGCGGGACGTCAGCGACGTCCAGCCATTCGCGCGGGAGATACAGGCGGCCGCGTTCGGCGTCCTCGGTCAGGTCGCGGAGGATGTTAGTCATCTGCAACGCCCGCCCGAGCGCGTGGGCCACCCGATCGGCAGCCGGCGACGCATCCCCGAAAGCGCGGACCGACAGGCGCCCGACAGCGGCCGCGACCTGATCGCAGTACAAGTCGAGCTCGGCGAGGCTAGGGGCCACGATGACTGTTTCCGCGTCGCTTTGCATCCCGTCGATGACGGCGCGGAAATCGGCATGCCGAAGGTCGAAACGGCGAACCGCCAGCAGCAGGACGCGGGTGATCGCGTCCTCGGACGCCCCCTCGTAAAGGGCCGCGACCCGGCGGCGCCATGCGGCCAGGCCGGCCCGCTTCTCCTCGATCGGTGAAGGTTCGTCAGCCACGTCGTCAACCAGTCGACAGAAAGCGTAGATGCCATACATCGCCGCTCGCCGGTCGGGGGGCAGGATACGCATCCCCCGATAGAACGATGTCCCGGCCCGCCGGACCACGGCCTCGACATCATCCAGATCGGCCTGGGCCGCTCCGAGCGCCGTCATGCCAGCCATTGCAAGGCGGCCGCGACGCTGGCGACCACATCTACCTTGGTCAGCTTGACCCGCGTAGCAACCGGGTCGCCCAACCGCAGCCGGCGTGCCAGCCGATGCGACAGGCCGACGATCACGGCTGTTTCCAATCGCAGCCGACGGTCGCGCACCCGACGAGGCAACTCGGACGCTTGCCGGTTCAACGCGTCGGTTTGGTCCAGTAGCGCGTCGAAGGTGCGGCGCAGGCCTGGCGTCTGCGCTGGCCGTTGCAGATCGTCCACGTCCGACCTAAAGCAGGACAGCATGTCGGCGGGCAGGTAGCACCGATCCAGCGCCAATAGATCCTTGCGGCAGTCCTGGAGATGGTTGAGCACCTGCAGCGCCGCGCAAAGCGCGTCGGAGGGCGGGTGACTCGACGGATGTTCGCCGTGAAGGTCCAGCATATGGCGGCCGACCGGCATGGCGGAGTAACGGCAATAGTCCATCAGCTCGGGCCAGTTGGCATACCGGGTCTTGGTCGCGTCCTGACGGAAGGCGCGCAACAGGTCGAGCGCGTGGCCGGACGTGACCGCCGTCTCCGTCAAGCTCGCACGCAAGCCGGCAGCGCTCGGGGAACCGGTGCCGCTGCGGCCTTCCAGGACATCGGACATGGCATTCAGCCGGCGTACCTTGTCGTCGGGCAGCAGGTCGGGGCTGTCGGCGATATCGTCGGCATTGCGGGCGAAATCGTAGAAGGCGTGGACGTGGACCCGCAGATTCGCCCGGATCAGGCGGGAGCCGACGGGAAAATTTTCGTCGCTGACGCCCTTGCCTGACCATACTTCAACCGAGTCTAGGGTCGCACTCATGCCGCCGTGCTCCCATAAGCCCGGCGTTTCCACACCACGCCCCTGCCACGATGGTGGTCGACCGCCGAGCTCAACGTCGCCGCCATATAGAAAACCGCGACCGCCGGCAGCAGGACCGCCCACGCCGGCGATTGACCGAAACGCCGGAGGGTGGGCACATAGGAGGCACTGGCCGCCACCCAGGCGAGGACGCCGATCCACCGCGCCAGACCGTGACCGAAGATGGCCGCCGCCGGTGGAACCAGCCAAACGAGCGCCAATCCTCCCAGGGTCGCGGCCAACATCACGGGCGACAAGCGCAACTGGACGTATGCCGTTCGAGCGACCATGCGCCAGATGTCGGCCGCCTCCGGATAGGGACGGACACTCCGCGCGAGCCGGCTATGCCCCAGCCAAATTCGGCCGCCCTGCTTCACGGCGGCCGCCAGCGCAACGTCGTCGATGAGCGCGCCCCTGATGGCGGCGATGCCTCCGATCCGGTCGAGTGCGGCGCGGCGGATGAGGATGGCGCCGCCGGCCGCTGCCGCCGTCCGGTTGGTGGGGTCGTTCACCCGGTCGAACGGATAGAGCAGCTGGAAAAAGAACACGAATGCCGGCACCAGCAAACGTTCCGCCCAGCTGTCGCAGTTCAAGGAAACCATCTCGGACACCAGGTCGAGATGGCGACGCTCGGCCTGCGCGACCAGGGTTGCGACGTGCTGCGGGTCGTGGACGATATCGGCGTCGGTGAGCAGGATGAGCGGCGCCGTCGCGTGTGCGATACCCTGGGACACGGCCCACAGCTTACCGCTCCAGCCAGGTGGCCGCGGCGCGCCGGACAGCACAGCCAGACGCGGATCGTCGATCGTGCGGGCAATCTCGCCGGTGCCGTCGCTGCTCTGGTCGTCGACTAGGATTACATGCAGCGGACCGGCATAGGCCTGGCCCAGCAACGACCTCAGGCTGCGCTCAATTCCCTCGGCTTCGTCCCGTGCGGGCACAACGACGTCCACTGGCGGGGCGTTTGCCGGAAAGGTTGCGGCCAGCGATGGGCCAGCCTGCCAAAACCGGCCGTGGCCAAACAGCAGGTAAACCCAGGTTGCCAAGGCCACCACCGCGAGAACGGTCATGCTGCCACCCGCGCCCTCGCGCTGAACCAGTCGACCGCATCCTGCACCGCTTGCCGCGCCGGGCGGAACGTGTAGCCGAGTTCGGACTGGGCCTTGGCGGACGAAAAAAACATCTTCTTGCGTGCCATCGCGAGCATCTCGCGGGTGACGAGCGGTTCCATGCCAAACTGGGCGAGCGCCTCCGCTGCAAGCGCCACCGGGTAGAGCGCGCCATAGGGAAGGCGGACACGGGACCGCCGCCGGCCGACGGCTGCATCGACCATGTCCAGCAACTCGGCCATGCCGAGGTTCTCGCCTCCCAGAATATAGCATTCCCCGACCCGGCCCCGTTCGAATGCGAGCACGTGCCCCTCGGCGACGTCATCGACATGCACCACGTTCAGTCCGGTATCGACATAGGCTGGCATGCGCCCTGCGGCGGCATCCGCCACCATCTTGCCGGTCGGAGTCGGCTTAACGTCGCAAGGGCCGATCGGCGTCGATGGGTTGACGATCACGACTTGCAGGCCGCGCTCGCGCACCAAGGACAGCACGGCCTGTTCGGCCATGAACTTGGACCGCTTATAGGCGCCGATAACCTTTTCGATGCTGTTGGGCGTGGCCTCGTCAGCTTGCGTGCCATCGCCGACGAGGCCCAAGGCCGCAACGCTGCTGCAGTAAACCATCCGCTGCACGCCCGCACCCTGGGCTGCGGTCAGCAACGCCGTGGTCCCGGCGACGTTGGCGCGATTCATCGTAGCCGGATCCGGCACCCAGAGGCGGTAGTCGGCGGCGACGTGAAATAAGCTGCGGCAGCCAGCGACAGCGGGCGCGAGCGACGCCGGGTCGGTCAGATCGCCCTCCACGAGTTCGGCGTCCAACCCGGCGACGTTCTGCCGATCACTCCTGGCGCGAACCAGCAGCCGCAAGCGATGCCCTCGCCCGAGCAGCGCGCGTGCGACAGCCGAGCCCACGAAACCAGTGGCGCCCGTAACAAGGGTCAGGCCAGCATCGGACAAAGGAAGGCCACTCCGTCAGCAATTGGGCATGTTATACCAGGCGGTGCCGTTTCGGGTAGCCGCGCAGGGTCGCTCTAGCTGGGGAGCTGCCCGGCGATGAACGCCCAAACATCGTTCAGGACCGGAACCTTGTCACGAAACAGCGTCGAGAACGCGGCTATGATGTCGATGTGGGTGACACCCGAGTAGAGCCTCTCGGTAACGGGCCCACCAGCCAGGCGAATACGCGCGGCCAAGGCCGTTGTGTTGCGCGGCATGACGACGGTGTCGGCATCTCCGGCAAGCAAAAGCATGGGCGGGTTGCGGCCGTCGACGAAATTAATCGGCTGGCTGGCAGGTCCGTCGTCCACGGGTGCAAAGATCGGCTTGATATCGGGATCGGTGATGGGCAGGAAGTCATAAAGTCCCGCCAGGCCAACGACGCCAGCCAGGGACTTCCGGTCAACTCCTTCAGCCGCCAGCCATTTTGGATCGAGCGCCAGCATGGCGGCGTTGTAGGCTCCTGCAGAGTGCGACAGGAGGAACACGCGACGCGGATCGCCGCCAAGCGAGGCCGCGTGTGCGATGGCCCAGGCGACCGCCTTCGCATTGTCCTGAAGGAAGGCAGGAAAGCGGACCTGCGGGTAGATGCGATAGTCCGGCACGAGGACGACGGCGCCACGCCGGGCAATCGGCGCCGCGACAAATGGGTAGGTATCCTTGTCGCCCTGACGCCAGCTTCCGCCATACAAGAATATGACAATTGGCAGCTTGGTGCCCTGAAGCGGGCGATAGATGTCCAAGCTGCGGCGGGGACCCGGCGCATAGGGGACGTCGCGCGAGATGGCCAGATCGCTGGTCTTGGTCGTTGCGTTCACCAGCGTCGCGCATCCCGTCAGCAGTCCAATCGACAGAAAAGCCAGCAGGCGGACGAAAACGGGCACGGTGGGCCGAACGGCTTTCACGCGGTCCGGGTTCCCGTCGTACTTAGTAGTAGAACAGATGCGGCCGGTAGCCGTAGCTCGGGTCGGTATCCAGGACGTTCGAGACGCCGAGCTGTGATCGCCTCAGCGAAGGTTCGGACGCACCCTGGCGTCGTCGCCAGAGCGGGCCCGGTGCTGCTGAGCCAACTCGATGAATCCGGCTTTGACATTCTCCAGTTCCGCAGCGGGCAGCTCCTCCAAATTCAGGAGTTCCGGCCGGGCATCCTTCGTGACGCGAATCAGCTCGTCCAGCTTGATTTGAAGCGCGTCCGTGTCGCGGTTCTGGCTGTTCTGGATCAGGAACACCATCAGGAACGTGACGATCGTCGTGCCGGTGTTGATGACCAACTGCCAGGTGTCGGAAAATCCGAAAAGCGGGCCGCTGATGGCCCACGCGACGACGAGCGCACCGGCCAAGATGAAAGTCGCTGGCCGCCCCGCGCTCTTGGCAGCAATTTGCGCAAGCTTGTCGAACATCGGTCCGCTCTCCTGAAACCTACTACCCGCCGCGACTCGGCAGCATGCGGGCTAGCACGCCGTCGTGCCAAAGATGACGATGGACCAGGGCCGCCGCGGCGTGGATGCCGGCCAGGATCAGGATCGAGTTGGCCACCAGCGCATGCAAATCCTCCACCTGCGTCCGCAGCGGCTTATTGCCGGGGTCGAAGGCCGGGATGCGGAACAGGTTGTAGATGCTGTCGCCGCGCACCCAAACATTGGACACTCCCAGCGTCACGGCGGCGATCAGAAGCAGGTACATCGCCCAGTGCGTCGCTTTCGCCAGGACGTGCAGCGCGCCCTGGTCGACGGCAGGCAGGCGGCGGCCCTGCGTCGCACGCCAGAGAAGCCGGACGATCAACACCGCGATCAATGTCACGCCCAGCGTGATGTGGACGGACCGCACGTTGACCCGGGCAGCGCCCTCGAAATCGTCGATGATATGCGCGATGATCCATTGCGAAGCGACCAGCAGCGCCGTCGCCCAGTGCAGCCAGATCGTCCGGCGGTCGTAGCGATCCGCCGTCGCTGAAACGGGCTGCATCTTAGCTGCTCCCGATCAGGACGCCTGCGGCCAGCACCAGCGCCCCGCCCAGCATCACCTTGGCAATCGCGGAAAGCGGCGCGGTGTCCATGTACTTCCACTGAATCCAGGCGATGATCGCCAGCTCGATCACGACGACCACGCCCGACATGATGGTTGCAGTCCAGAAATCCTTCACCAGGAACGGCAGCGTGTGCCCGATCCCCCCCGCCATCGTCATCAGGCCGCACACTAGGCCGCGCAAATATGGCGTGCCGCGTCCGGACAGCTTGCCGTCATCCGACAGCGCTTCGGCGAAGCCCATGGAAATGCCGGCGCCGATCGAGGAAGCGAGCCCGACCAGGAAGGTGTTCCACGTGTCGTGGGTGGCGAACGCCGCGGCGAACACCGGGGCCAAGGTCGAGACCGAGCCGTCCATCAACCCGACCAGCCCGGGCTGCACGATCTGCAGCACGAACCGGCGGCGGGCGTCGTCGTCTTCGCGCAGCCGGGTCTCGCTGGGCAGCCGCTTGGCCTCGATCTCGCCGGCGGTGTGCTCGTGCGCCGCCTCCGCTGCCGCCAGGTCGCCCAGCAGCTTGCGGATGGTGGCGTCCGACGTGCGGCTCGCGGCCTGCGAGTAGAAGCGACTCGATTCCTGCTCCATCATGCGGGCCTGCTTGCGGACCACGTCGACGCCGAGCGGGCGAAGCTGCCACACCGGGCGACGGGTGACGAAGCCGCGGATGTCCTGACGCCGCACGAGCGGAATGTGGTCGCCGAACTTGGCCATATACATGTCAATCAGCTGACGCCGGTGATCGCTTTCCTCCGCCGCCATGTCGGTGAACACGCGGGCGCTATCTGGGTAGTCCTCGCGCAGGCCCTCGGCGAAGTCGGCGTAAACTCGGCCATCCTCCTCCTCGCTGCAGATGGCGAGGGCGAGGATTTCCTGTTCAGTCAGTTCGTCGATGCTTTTCATGGCGCTAAAATGGCGAGCGCCGCCGAAACGATCAAGCCGCTCCCGCAATGATGCGAATGCTTCTCAATGGCGGAAATGGCGCATCCCGGTGAACACCATCGCCACGCCGGCCGCGTCCGCCGCCGCGATCACCTCGGCGTCGCGGATCGACCCGCCCGGCTGGATCACTGCGACGGCGCCGGCCGCGATCGTAGCCTGCAGCCCATCGGCGAACGGGAAAAAGGCATCGGACGCGACCACGCTGCCCTCCGTCAGGCGGCGGTCAAGGCCAGCGGCGCGGGCAGCCTCCTCGCTCTTCCACGCAGCGATGCGCGCGCTGTCCACCCGGCTCATCTGCCCGGCGCCGATGCCAACGGTCGCGGCGTTCCGGGCATAGACGATGGCGTTCGACTTCACGTGCTTGCAAACCTTGAATGCGAACAGAAGGTCGTCCAGTTCGGCATCGGTGGGCGTGCGCCGGGTCACGACTTTCAAGTCGGCGCGCTCGATTTGCCCGGCATCGCGGGACTGCGCCAGAAAACCACCGGCCAAAGTGCGGATCGTCTGGCTCCGCGCCGCTGGGTCGGGCAGGGCGCCGGTCAGCAGCAAGCGGACGTTCTTTTTGCGCGCCAGGATCGTCCGGGCCGCGTCGTCGGCGTCGGGCGCGACGATGACTTCGCTGAAGATGGCGGCGATCCGCTCGGCCGCCGCCGCGTCCAGCGTGCGGTTGACGGCGACGATGCCGCCGAACGCCGACACCGGGTCGCAGCGCAGGGCAGCGTCCCAGGCCTGAGCCAACGTTGCCGCGCTGGCGACGCCGCAGGGGTTAGCGTGCTTGACGATCGCCACCGTGGGCGCGTCGAACTCGGCCACGCACTCGAACGCGGCGTCGGTGTCGTTCAAGTTGTTGTACGACAGCTCCTTACCCTGCGCCTGAACGGCGGTGGCGACGCCGGGCCGAGCGCCGGTGACGTAAAAAGCGGCCGCCTGGTGCGGATTCTCGCCGTAGCGCAGGGTTTGCCGCAGCGTGCCCGACAGCGTCATCCAGGTGGGGAACTCTGCGCCTTGCTGCCCGGCGAACCATGTGGCGACGGCGGCGTCGTAGGCGGCGGTGCGCGCGTAGGCATCGGCCGCCCATCGCTGCCGCAGCGCCAGGTCGGTGCCGCCGTAGGCAAGGGCCGCGATCAGGGCGGCATACTGCGCCGGGTCGGTCATGACGGCTACGTGGCTGTGGTTCTTGGCGGCGGCGCGGATCATCGCGGGGCCGCCGATGTCGATGTTCTCGATGCAGTCTGCGGCGCCGGCGCCTCGGGCCACCGTCGCCTCAAACGGGTACAGGTTCACCACCACGAGGTCGATCGGCTCGATGCCGTGCGCCTGCATTTGCGCCCCGTGCTCCGGACGGTCGCGGCGGCCGAGGATGCCGCCATGGATTTGCGGAACGAGCGTCTTCACGCGCCCATCCAGGATTTCCGGAAACCCGGTGTGGTCGGCGACCTCCGTCACGGGCACGCCGGCCGCGCGCAGCGACGCCGCCGATCCGCCGGTCGAGAGAATGTGCACGCCCGCCACCGCGAGCGCCTGGCCGAGCGGCACGAGGCCCTGCTTGTCGGACACGGAAATCAGGGCACGTTGAATGGCGACGATGTCTGTCATAGCTCCGCCGCATAGGACAGATCGCTCACGTATGAAAGGCAACCTCATGACGGACGCGCCTATCACCCGCCTCCAGGTGTCCGCGAACGGGTTGAGCTTCGCCGTGCAGGCCTGCGGCGAGGGCGACCGGCTCGCGCTATGCCTGCACGGCTTCCCCGACGATGCGATTGCCTGGCGTCACCAACTGCCGGTGCTGGCCCGGCTGGGCTACCGCGCCTGGGCGCCGAACCAGCGAGGTTACGCGGGCAGCTCCCGTCCTCAAGGTGTCGCAGCCTACGGGTTGGACCGGTTGCTGGACGATGTCGCCGGCCTGATCGATGCCTCCGGCGCCACTTCGACGGTGCTGATCGGGCACGACTGGGGGGCGCTGGTCGCGTGGTGCTTCGCCGCCCGGAAGGTGCGCCCTCTGGAGCGGTTAGTCATCATGAACGTGCCGCACCCGCTGTGCTTCAACGCCGCTTTGCGGCACTGGCGGCAGGCGCGCAAATTCTGGTACGCGGCGTTCTTCCAGCTTCCGGGGCTCCCGGATGCCCTGCTCAGCCGGCGCGGCGGTGCGCTGGTGCGGCGGATGGTGCTCGGCTCCGCCCGCAACCCGGCGCGCTTTCCGCCCGCCGTGCTCGACACGCTATGCCGCAACACCGCCGAACCGGGCGCTGCCACCGCGATGCTGAACTGGTATCGGGCTGCCTGGCGCGACGGAGCGCTGCGGGACCGGCGGCTCGCGCAGCCGATCGACACGCCCACCCTGCTGATCTGGGGCGAGGAGGACGTGGCGCTCGACCTCATCACCCTCGACGGCACCGGGCGCTACGTGCGCGACCTTATCCTGCGCCGCCTGCCCGGCGTATCGCACTGGGTGCAGCAGGAAGCGCCGGAGCGGGTAAATGCGATGCTCACCGCGTTCCTGTCCGGCCAGCCTGTTCCGTCATAGGCCGAGCAGGTCGAGCGTCCGCTGCACCACCCGCTCCTCGGTGTAGAGCGCGAGCGCCCGGACCAGGCCGGCTGCGCCCATGGCGGCGCGCTCCGCCGGGTCACGGGCCAGGCGGTTCAGGGCGGCGGCGAGAGGGGCGACACTCGCGGGCGGAACCAGCAACCCCGTCTGGCCGTCGACGACCTGCTCACGCGGGCCGCGGATCGCTGTGGCCACCACGGGCAGGCCGGTCAGCATGGCTTCGATCACGGACATCGGCAGGCCTTCGAACAGGCTCGGCAAGGTGAAGATGTCGGCCGCCGCCAGCACGCTCGCGACGTCCGTGCGGTAGCCGAGCCGCCGCAGACGGTCGCCAAGGTTTGAGCAGGCGAATACCTGTTCCAGGTCGTCGCCATGGTCGGACGGCAGGCGTTCGCCGACCACCCACAGTTCGGCGCCGGGCACGTTGCGCATGGCGGCCAGGAGTTCGGGATAGCCCTTGTGGCGCACGAGGCGGGAGACGGCGGCGACCACGACCCGGTCGGGCGGTGTGCCGAGTTCGGCGCGGATGCGGGCGCGGGCTGCCGGGTCGGGCCGAAACAGGGCCGGGTCGCGCCCGTTGCCGACCGCCGTTGCCCGGCGCGCAATGAATAGGCGGCGCGCATCCGCCGCTTCCTCGGTCGAGACGGTCAGGAACACGTCCGTCAACCGTCCGCCGACCCACTCCAGCAGCAGCGATGCTCCCCGGCGTCGCCACGACCCGGGCTGGTTGAACAGGAAGCCATGGCAAGTGTAGGCGACGCGCGGCACACCGGCGATGCGGGCGGCCACGCGGGCGAGCAGGCCGCTGATGGGCATGTGGCCGTGCACGAGATCCGGTCGTTCTCGGCGGAATAGCGCGACCAGGGCGCGGAACGCCCGCCATTGCGCCCCAGGGGATAGGGTGCGCGCGAACGGGAGCGGTTCGATGCGCAACGCTTCGGCGCGGAGGTCGGCGAGAAGCGAACCCTCGGCGGAGACGCCGACCACCTCGTGCCCCCGCGCCCGGATGCCTCGCATTAAAGGCAGCAGGAAATGACGCATCGAGAAATCGACGTTGGTGACTTCGATGATTTTCAAGGCGCGTTCTAACGCCCTCTTCCGCCAGACGGGAGAGGAGTCCTGCCTAGCCGACCTTGGTGATCGCCCATTTGACCTGCTGCGGGCCGTCGGCGTAGCCGGTCAGCACGACCTGCTCGCAGCGTTTCGGCTCGGCCTGGCCTAGATAGATGCTATCTTCGAGCGTCATGCGCGCGCCCTCGGCCCGCAAGCGCCAGCCGCCACCGCTGGGCAGGCGCAGCAGAACCGCCTCACCATCCTGCTGCAAGCTGGCGGTAACGGTTGGATGCAGGTGGAACCGGAGCGAGTAGGGCTGTGGCGTCGGCGCTTCCACGGCGTCCTCTCCACGGAGATCCTCGCCGCTTTCGGCGAGATAAAGGCGGCGACGGTGCAGGGCGCCGAACGGCTTGGTGTAGCCATCGTGGCTGGCCTCCAGCCAATGCGCGCCGTTGGCCTCCTGTCGTTGCGCCTCGACGTGTTCGGGCTGCCGGCCAAGCCCGGCGCCCTTCAGCTCGGAGCTGTTGGTGTCGGCGATCACCAGCGTGGAATGGGCCGCCGTGGCGCGGGCGGCGTCCTGCCACTCGGGCCCGGCGCCCGGCGCTGCGCCGCAGTTCACGATCAGCCGTTCGCGCCCGACCGACAGCTCCATCGATAGGGTGCCGGCGTGGGATTGCCGATCGATGCCAGGCGGCGGCGGGCGTCCGCAATCGACGATCAACACGCTGCGTCCGGCTTGCAAGCGCTGGAAGCCTCCGTCCAGCAGACTCAGCGGCGGACGCCCGCCACGGCCGGCCTGGGCGAGGACCAAGTCGATCAGCTGCGAGTTGTCCTCCTTGGCGCCGTTGAACAGCGAGAGGCCGCCGTCGCCATGCCGCAAGGCACGCAGGGTGGGCGCCATCCGCTCGATCGCGCTGCCCAGGGCGGCGGGGGCTTGCACCTGGCCGGCGTGCAGCAAGGCCCGGATTTCAACCAGGTCCTGCAGCACGGCGAGTTGCGCGGCAGGGCTGCGCTCGGCGTGACAGCCGTCGGGCAGCACCTGACGGTTGATCTCCTGAGGCAGGAAACGCAGCGCGCGAGTCAAGAACGCGGCATTGTCCGGCAGCGCCACGGCGGCGGCGATCAAGCCCTTCAACGCGGTCAGGGCGCGAGCGTCCAACTCCTCCGCGGGCAGCATGGTGGCGAGGCTCCGGGCCTCTGCGACCAGGCGAGTCATCAGCTTCTGGCGAAATGGGTCGTCGGCCGACGCAGCGAAAAAATCGTAGTGGCCGAGCCAGGACGTCAGCCGGGCGCCGGCGACGTCGGGCCGGCGGACCAACGAATCCGACGATCCGGCATTGGCGATCCAGTCGGCAATCAGCAGGCGCGCCCGCATTCGGGCAGCGTCCGTGCCGAGGGCGCGCAAGTCCCGCAACCAGGTGAAGCTATGAGCGGAGGCGCGCAGCAACGGCGCTGCGTTGTTGCCCCAGTTGCCGGGCGCCAGCACCATAGTGACGCCTGAAAGCTCGAACTCACCCATGAGCAGGCGGGCGCCGCGGCCGGGGTCGCCGGGCCATGGATCGCGAAGCGGGAGCGCGGGGGCGTCCGGCACCCGGCCCATCCGCAGATCAGGAAGCCGCGACATCGCGCGCCGGACGCCGCGCATCCAGGGCAACGCCATCAGACCGTCAGCCGCATGGCGGATATTGCCTTGTTGTAATCGTGTTCTCCGAAGATGGACGTGCCGGCGATCAGGACGTCGCATCCAGCGGCAAGGATGCGCGGCGCCGTGGCAGGCGAAACCCCGCCATCGGCCGCAATATGGATGCGCCGGCCACTTGCAGTAACCATTTGGCGCAAAATCGCGATTTTAGTCAACTGGCTCTCAATAAATGACTGGCCGCCGAAGCCGGGATTGACCGTCATCACCAAGATCACCTCGACCAAGTCCAGCACTTCGGCCACCACGGAAGCGGGAGTCGCCGGGTCAATCGCGACGCCGGCCGCCTTGCCGAGCGCGCGGACCTGTTGAAGCGAGCGGTGCAGATGCGGCCCGGCTTCGGCGTGGATGCTGATATGATCGGCCCCTGCTTCGGCAAAGGCCGCGATGTAGGGATCGACGGGAGCGATCATTAAGTGGACGTCGAAGGGCATCCGGCAGTGCGGCCGTAGCGCGCTCAGCACGGCGGGGCCGAAGCTGAGGTTCGGCACGAAGTGCCCGTCCATGATGTCAAGATGCAGCCAGTCGGCCCCGGCGGCCTCGACCGCCGTCGCTTCCTCGCGCAACCGGCCGAAATCCGCTGCGAGCAGGCTGGGCGCGACGATGGTGGTACGGGATGGTTCATGCGCCATGGCTTGGTTCTAGAGTGTGCCTTGATGGCAGCACAAGCGAGGCTCAGGGCCTGATGAATCTTGCGGCAAAGAATCCGTCCATTCCTCCTCGCTCCAGCCACAAACCGGGGTGGGTGCGCAAGCAGCCATCCGCGGTCAGCGCTTCTGGAAGCGGCGCAAGTTCGCTCGGCCGGAGCGGGTCATGGCACAATCCGGCGCGTGCGGCGGCCTCCATCTGCCCGGGTCCTTCCTCCGGCTGCAACGAGCAGACTGCATAAACCAAACGCCCGCCGGGCCGCAGCATGGCGGCGGCGGCGGCGATCAGCGTCGCTTGCTGAACCACCAGCGTCTCGATGTCTCGGGGACGCTTGAGGAACGGCACGTCGGGATGGCGGCGGATGGTGCCCGTGGCGCTGCATGGCGCGTCCAGCAACACCGCATCCAGGGGCGCGTCCGGCCGCCATGTCAGCGCGTCGGCCAGGATCGGGATCGCCGGGCAACGGAGCCGGGCGAAGTTCTCGGCTAAGCGTTGGAGGCGCACAGGGTCGCGCTCGATGGCGGCGACGGTGACGCCGGACATCGCGAGTTGAGCGGCCTTGCCACCGGGAGCCGCGCATAGATCGGCGACACGCTCGCCGGCCCGCACATTCAGCAGGGCTGCGGGAAGGGCAGCCGCCGCGTCCTGGACCCAGAACGCGCCCTCCGTAAAGCCCGGTAATTCGGTCAGGCGCGTGCCGGCCGGCAGACGGACCGATCCGGTGGGGAGCAACTCGCCACCCGGCACCGACGCACCGGCTCGCAAGGTAAGATCTAGCGGCGCCTCGCTGCCATGGGCTTGGGCAATTGCGCGGGCGTTGGTGCCCCAACTCGCCCAAAGCCAGGGCGGGGTATCCAGCCGTGGTCCGTCCAGATCGTCGAGCGCAGCCGGTCCCGTCTCGGCTACCCGGCGCAGCACTGCGTTGACCAGGCCCGCGAACGGCGCGAGCCCTCGCGCCCGGGCGAGCGCGACGGAGGTTGTGACGGCGGCGTGGGCCGGCGTGTCCAGCAGGATGAGCTGCGCCGCCCCGAGCCGCAAAATATGGCGCACAGCGTCGGGTGGGGCCCGGCGCAGGAACGGCTCCAGCACGGCGTCGAGGGAGCCGGCGCGGCGCAGCACCGAAGCCGCGATGCGGTGGGCGGCGGCACGGTCGCGCGCCTCGCTAGATGGAAGGGCGTCCAGCGCTTCGTCCAGCGGGCGGTGCCGGTCGAGCACGGCGGTGAGCAGGTCGAAGGCGGCTTGGCGGGTCGGGTCGGGCATGGCGTTTCATGGCGCGGAAGAGGCGCGCGTGCTAGGGCCGTCGCGATGCATGATCCAGATATGCTCGTTGGCGACGCCGGGCTGCTCGCGTCGCGGCGGCCCTACGCCGTGCTAGTTGTGTTTTGCCTGCTGCTGTGGTTGCCGGGCCTGTTCACCCTGCCGCCGACCGACCGCGACGAGAGCCGGTTCGCCCAGGCGAGCAAGCAGATGATCGAGACCGGCGATGGCGTGCGCATCATGAACGGGACGGAGCCGCGGAATCGCAAGCCGATCGGCATTCATTGGATGCAGGTCCCGTTCGCCGCCGCGGCGAAGGCGGCCGGGCTCGCCACCGAAAATCCGGTTTGGCCGTATCGCCTGCCCTCGCTGCTTGGGGCGCTCGTGGCGGTGCTGGCGACGTTCGGGCTGGGACAGCGTCTGGTTGGCCGGCCGGCAGCACTGCTCGCGGCGGGAATGCTGGCGGCGTGCGTGCTGCTGACGGTGGAGGCGCATCTTGCGAAGACCGACGCGGCCCTAGTGGGGGCGACCACGGCCGCCATGGGGCTGCTCGGCTGGGCCTATCGTGGTCCGGCGACGTTCGGATGGCGTCATGCGGCCACATTCTGGCTGGCAATGGGAATTGGAATTTTACTGAAAGGGCCGATCACCCCGATGGTGGCGGCGCTGGCCTGCATCACCTTGACGCTTTGGGACCGGCAAACGGGATGGATGCAGGCGTTGCGGCCGGGCTGGGGCCTAGTACTGATGTCACTGGTCGTCGTGCCGTGGTTTGCGGCGATCGGGGTCGCGACACACGGCGCTTTTTTCCACGATGCGGTCAGCGGCGACCTCGGCCGCAAGCTGTCCTCCGGCGACGATGCCCATGGAGGGCCGCCCGGGTTGCATTTGCTGCTATTGCCGCTGCTCGCGTTTCCGTCGTCGCTCCTAGTGCTGCGTGCGTTGCCGGATCTCTGGCGGCGGAGGGATAATGCGACCCGATTCCTGGTCGCCTGGATCGTGCCGAGTTGGGCGGTGTTCGAGATGGTGCCGACGAAGCTGCCCCACTACGCCCTGCCGCTCTATCCAGCCCTGTTCTTGCTGGCCGCACGGGCGACAACCGAACCAACCGAATGCGCAGCACCCCGTTTGTGGGCAACGGCGTCCACCTCACTGACGGCGACGGCAGCGGTGTTGATCGGCTTGGCCGCTGTTAGCCTGCCACTTGCATTACACGTCTCGCCCTGGGTGGGCGTGCCAGCGGCAGCAGCGGCGATTTTAGCTGGATGGCTTGCCTTGCAGCCTGGTCGGCCGGTACTCGCAGTGGCGGCGATGCCGCTGGTCACGGGGGCGTTGCTGGGAATGGAGCTGCCGGGCTTGGATCCATTATGGATTGCTCCCCGCATTGAGCACGTGCTGGTCGGCGCAGGTCTTGCCGGCCGTACGCTGGGCGCCGTGGGTTTCCATGAGCCGAGCCTGATGTTTCTGGCGGGAACACGCACGGAGTTGCTGGGCACCGGTGCTGCGGGTGCAGACGCTCTCAAAGCTGGAGAGATCGCCGCCTTGATCGTGAGCGTTGGTGACGAAACGGCATTCCAGGCCGAAGCTGCCCGGCTCGACTTGGCACCTTTCCCTGTTGGGCACGTCGGTGGGTTCAACTACTCTCGCGGGAAATCCGTCTGGCTGACGATCTATCGTCGCGAATGACGAGAAGCAAAACATAACGTAACGATTTCTTAAGGACGGCTGATCAACCCAATCGCACTCAGCGTCAACGACTCATTGACCGTCAAACAATCGGCTCGACGCTGGTGGCTTTGAACAAAGCCAGCACAGATGCGCCCGGATGCAGCGCCAACCGGTCAACCGCGTCCGGGGTGATACGGGCAAGCAGAGTGGCGCCGTCGAGGGCCAGTTCCACGACGACGACGTTGGAGGAGCTCTCCTCAACGAGCGCGCCGACCTTCGCGGGAATGCAGTTTTGGAAGCTGATCGCTTGAGGCACCTGCATGGCGAGCGCGACTTCACGGGCAGGAATGCGAAGACGAACGGGTGCTCCTACGCTCACGTCGAATTGGGACAGGAAAAAGGTGCAGCCAGCGGCTTCGACGCAGGTGAGTCGCCGGACAATATCGTGCCGGATGACGGTTCCCAGCAAGATGGCGGTTGCATCGTTACGGTGAGCGAGCGGCAAATCCGCTCGAGCCAGCACGACTCCTGTCGGCCCGGCGGCGGTGATGCGGCCAGCGTTCAGCAGAACCAGCTTATCGGCGAGGCGGACCACTTCCTCCAGCTCATGCGTGACATAAAGGATTGGCACGTCCAAGCGGGTTTTCAGTTTGGCAAGGTAAGGCAGGATTTCGAGCCTTCGTGGGCGGTCGAGGCCAACGAGTGGTTCATCCATCAGGAGTAGCTGCGGTTGGGATAGCAGGGCCCGCCCAATCGCGACACGGCCACGCTCGCCTCCCGATAGATCGCGTGGGCTGCGGAAGAGGAAGGATTTGAGTCCAAGCAGCTCAACCACGTCGTCGAACGCAATCGGTCCGGGAGGAGCGCGGCGAAGGCCGTAGCGGAGATTGGCAGCTACGTTCAGATGGGGAAACAGGCGAGCGTCTTGAAAGACGATCCCGATTCGACGCCGCTCGGGTGGCAGATGAAAATTGTTGTCGGCCAGTGTAACGCCATTCAAAACGACCTGGGTGTGGTCGGCCCGAAGCAGGCCCGCAATCGATGAGATAATCGTACTTTTGCCCGCGCCCGATGGCCCAAACAGCGCGGTGACACCGGAAGCGGGTGCTTGGAACTCAACATCGAGGGTGAACGCCGGAAAATCATGCTGAACCCTGACCTTCAGACTCACCGCCCAATCACATGTCGCATACGTCTACCGAGGACGTCAGCGGTGAGCAGGCCACCTAGGGCCAAGCTAAGCGAGATCAGCGACAGCCGGGCCGCCGTCGACTCGCCACCAACAGTCTGAAGGGCGGCATAGATTGCCAGCGGCAATGTTTGCGTTTGGCCTGGAATACTGGCGGCAAAGGTTATGACGGCGCCGAACTCGCCCAAGCTGGCCGCAAAAGCCGTGATTGTTCCGACCAGAAGACCCGGTGCGGCAAGTGGCAGAGTAATCGACACAAACCGGTCGATTCGCCCGGCACCCAAAGTTTGTGCAGCGTCCTCCAGGCCGGGGTCGACCAGGTCGAGCGACAGGCGGATAGATCGCACCATCAAAGGGAATACCATTACGCCACATGCAAGGGCAGCTCCGGCCGTAGTGAATACGAGGCGAATGCCAAACCATGTCAGCAACCAAGCGCCAAAAGGACCGCGTACACCAAACGACAACAGCAGCAACCAGCCTGTGACGACCGGGGGCAACACCAGAGGCAAGTGGACTAAGACGTCGAGCGCGCCTCGACCAGGTAGACGACTGCGAGACAAAACCCATGCTGCCACCAAAGCAAAAGGCAGCCCGAACAGGACAGCGCGACTGGATACTTCGAGTGTCAACGTGACCGCCTGCCATTCCTCAGGGGTGAGCAATCCTATTGCCTGCTTGCCATCTGGGGCTGTTTGATACGTCGGTTTCCGCTGAGCTCACTTCCGGCGTCGTCCGATAACCGCTGCGAGAGCGGGCCGGCGAACAGGGTGAAGGTTGCCACACCTACAAATGCCCAGGAGAAATCTGCCAGGCTGGGCTGTGCGTGACCGGAGAGATGCGATACGCCTCCTAGGCAACCCGCACCAATGATGATGCCCAGCGTCAAGGAAAGCTGCTGAAAGGTGGCATAAAGGCTCGTGGCGGCGCTCATGCGAGGTTCAGGGACATCTGCATATGCGATGGTGTTGTAAGCGGTAAACTGGAGCGACCGAAAAAATCCGCCAGCGAGCAAGATGGCGTAGATACCGGCCAATGGCCAAGTGGGCCGAAACATCGCGCACGCGGCAATGAAAATGGCGGAGATGACAGCATTCCATATCAAGATCGTGCGAAAGCCAAAGCGGCGCAGGATCCATCGAGCGCAAGGCTTCATGATGATCGCTCCGGCGGAACTGGCGAATGTCACGATGCCGCTGCTCGCTGCAGACCATCCGAAGCCGACCTGCAACATAAGGGGAAGCAAGAATGGAGTTGCTCCTACACCGATCCGAAAAAGGAAACCGGCATACACCGACACAGCGAACGTTGGGAGGCGCATGAGCGCGAGGTCGAGCAAGGGCGCTGGCTGATGACGGGCATGGACGCTGTAGGCAGCGGCAGCCAGCGTACCCAAGCTGATCAGCGCGAATGTAGTCGGCAGGGATACCAGCCCCCGTCCAAGGGACTCCAGACCGAGCATCATTCCTGACAGGGCAAACGCGGTCAGCAACAGGCCGACGACATCAAAGGGCCGCCGCGTCGACTCGCGTATATCGGCAACATATCGGGTGACGAGAGCGACCCCGAGGATGCCAATCGGGAGATTGATGTCGAATATCCATCGCCAGGATAAATACGTAACGATGAAGCCGCCGAGTGGAGGGCCAACGACAGGACCGATCAGTGCGGGGATGCTCAGCCACGCCATAGCTCCCACGAGCTCCGACTTGGCGGCGGTGCGAAGCAAAACCAACCGTCCTACCGGGACCATCATGGCACCCCCCGCCCCCTGTAGGATACGAGCAGCGATCAACTCTGGCAGGTTACCGGTCCGCCCGCACAAAACAGACCCGAGCGTGAAGATGACGATTGCAGCCCGGAACACGGTTTGGGTGCCGTATCGGTCGGCCACCCAGCCGCTTGCGGGGATGAACACGGCAAGGCTGAGAAGATACGAGGTCAATGCCATGCTCATCTGCACTGGATCAGCACCGAAGCTGCGAGCCATGTCGGGAAGCGCAGTTGAGATCGCGGTCGAGTCAAGGCTTTGCATAAAGAGAGCGCATGCCACGATGAGAGAGGTCAGGCGCACCCTGTAGCCACTGGGAGTCGCATCCGGTGATGTAAAATCTTTGGGGTCGATGGGGCTACTTAGGGTTGGCACTACGGAATGAGCACTGTGCTGCCGGTTGTTTGACGCGCCTCCAATGTTCGGTGAGCGGCAGCCGCATCCTGAAGCGGAAAAGTCTGGTTTACTTGAATTTTCACGGCACCGCTTCTCACGATGTCGAACAAATCGGTAGCTGCGCGCTCAAGATCGCTGCGCTTGGCGGTATAGGTTGCCAGTGTCGGCCGGGTGATGAACAAACTGCCCTTGGCGCTAAGTGTCGCAAGATCGACGGGCGGCACGGGACCGGACGCGTTTCCGAAGCTGACCATCATTCCAAGTGGGGCAAGGCTATCGATGCTGGCGGCATAAGTATCTCGCCCAACGCTGTCATAAACTACGGGAACCATGGCTCCGCCCGTCAAACGTTTGACGTCAGAGGCGAGATCGCGATGACCGACAACGACGTGCGTTGCTCCATGCGCGTGGGCGAGTTCGGCTTTTTCCGGGGTTGAGACAACACCGATGACAACGGCGCCGAGAGCATTTGCCCATTGGCATGCGATCAACCCGACACCCCCGGCAGCGGCATGGATCACAATGGTCTCACCTGCGACAATCCGGTGAGTACGTCGCAGCAGGTATTGCGCCGTCAGACCCTGGAGCATCATTGCTGCTCCAGTTTTGTCATCAATGTCAGGAGGAAGTTTGAGGAGCCGGTTGGCGGCAATGACGCGTTGGGTTGCGTAAGCCCCGATCGGTCCTGTCGCGTACGCTACCCTATCTCCAACTTGCACCTCAGTCACACCTGGTCCAACGGCAATAACCTCCCCTGCGGCTTCCATGCCGAGGGTGGCCGGAAGACTTGGCGCTTTGTAGAGGCCAGATCGAAAATACACGTCGATGTAGTTGAGGCCAACAGCCGTATGACGAACGAGTGCCTCACCGGACCCAGGGTCTTCGGTAGGGATGTCTTCCCACAGCATGACTTCCGGGCCGCCATGGGCGTGGATTCGGATAGCCTTAGCCATTCTAGATGCTCCATCTGCCGCGGGGAACGAACACAATTACCAAACAGACACTGCGCGATTTGAACACGATGCGATAGCGTCGGTACTCCTGTCTAGAATCAGGATAGAGGGTGTAATGACAATGGACCAGCCGTGCCTTACGTACCGTAATAGCCAGTTGGAACGGCCCCTATTTCGACCGGACACCAAGCGCAACCATGAGGACCTAGGCTTACACCTAGGCATGCGCCTATGCCGAACGACCCGACCCGCATTGAAATCATCACCGGCCGCGAGCGCCGCCGTCGCTACGGCGTCGAGCAAAGCTCGCCCTGGTTGAGGAAACCATGCAACCTGGCATGACGGTCTCGGCCGTTGCCCGCTTGCGCGGGGTCTCGCCCAGCCTGCTGTTCAAATGGAGGCAGCTCATGTCCCAAGGCGGCCAGGTCGCCGTCCAATCCGACGATGACGTCGTGGCGGCCAGCAGTGCCCGCGAACTGGAGCAGCGTGTGCGCGAGCTGGAGCGCCTGCTCGGCCGCAAGACTATGGAAGTCGAGTTGCTCAAGGAGGCGCTGACCGCCGCCCGGGGGAAAAAGCCCGTCTGGCAGTTGCCGTCGCCCGCACGGGACGCTTCCCGGTGAAGGTCATAGCCGACACGCTCGGCGTCGCGCGGTCCAACTTGGTCGAGCAACTTGCCCGGCCAAAGCCGCGTGGCCGCTACCAGCGCCAGGGGGACGACGAGCTCCTGACCGCAATACGGCAACCGACCGACGCACGGCCCACCTACGGCTATCGCCGGATCACCGCGCTGCTTAACCGCGCGCCGCGCGTCAGGCGCCGAGCCCGTCAACCATAAACGGGTGTTCCGGCTCATGGCGCAGGGCCGTCTGCTGCTCCAGCTGCATGTCGGTCGACGGCCGGTCCGTGCCCATGAGGGCCGCGTGATCGCGTCAGCCTCCAACCAGCGCTGGTCATCTGACGGGCTGGAGATCGGCTGCTGGAGCGGAGAAGTCGTGCGTGTGATATTCGCTATCGACACCTGCGACCGGGAAGTCATCGCCTGGCAGGCCAGCACAGGTGGTATCAGCGGCGAAATGGTGCGCGACCTCACGCTGGCCTGCGTCGAGCGTCGGTTCAACACGCTTCGCGCGCCCATCAGGTGCAATGGCTGAGCGACAACGGTTCGGCCTACGTCGCACGCGATACGCTGGACTTTGCCGCTGCCCTTTCCCTCATGTCCTGTTTCACCCCGGTCAGGAGCCTCGAAAGCAACGGCATCAGCGAAGCGTTTGTGAAAACCTTTAAGCGTGACTATACTTGCGCCCAACCTCGTCCGGATGCCCTGACCGTCTTGGCCCAGCTCCCGGCCTGGATCGAGGACTACAACGAAAATCACCCTCACCGAGGCCTCAGGATGAGATCGCCTCGCGAGTTCATAAGACAGCAACTCTTGTCCCAGTCTATTCCTGAGATGGCACGAACATGACTGCCACGCATCCCTCAGTGACCCAAGCTACAGAACCATTCGTGGGCGACGAGCTCATTTCGGTCGTTCTCGCGACATACGCCGTTGAACTGCATTTCCAGCGGGACGTCCTCCAGATTGGAGGCCACTTTACACTCTCCCGGCCAGGCCATGCCGATGAGCACTTCGAACCTGAAAACCGACTTGGTGCTGTCCAGGCCCTATGGCTTTTCATCGGTCCGCTGGTCACGTCCACACATTGGGGGGCCTGACTGGGGCGACACGGTTGAACTTACGTTTGGGTACGCATCTCTGATCCGAATCCTGCCGGTCTCAACCGGGTTCCGTGGAACAATGCTTGGGAAATTTCCTCCACCTGGCAGCCTGCAAATCCAGGACTTCTGATCCAACATCCACCCCGTCAACAACCTGCTTGGTGTCCGGTGTTACGGGGGCAACTCCACCAGTCATTTCCAGGGACGACGCACGGCCTAGGAATTGACTATGTCGAATGTTCCAGCTGAGTGTGAAATTAGGGTAACAGCCTAGGTCCCACCTTGATGGGGGCCATTGACAGGTCACGGGCGAGTACGAGTCAACGTGTCGATGGCACTGCCCGACGACACACTCCCCCGAGATGACGCATCGGCCGCGGCCGTCGCCGATGCGGCCATGGCGGCATTGCAGGCGGAGGTTGCATTGCTTCGTTCCGAAAATGCGGCGCTAAGGGGGCGGCTGGCAGAATTGGAGCGCCGCCTCGGGCTGAACAGCAGCAACAGCGGCAAGCCGCCCTCCAGCGACGGGCTGAAGAAGCCGCCACGGGTTAGCAGCCTGCGGGAACCATCGGGCAAGAAGAGCGGTGGTCAGAACGGCCATCCGGGCGAGACGCTGCGCCGGACTGAACCCCCTGACGCCACCATCCACCATTATCCAGAGGTTTGCGCCGGGTGCGGCGAACCGCTGACTCCGGCCATGGCGATGGATCACGTCGCCCGGCAAGTGTTCGATCTGCCGGAACCGCGGCCGCTGATCGTTATCGAGCACCGCGCACACGGCTGCCGTTGCGCCGCCTGTGGCACGCAGACGCGAGCGGCGTTCCCCGAAGGGGTGACCGCGCCGGTGCAATACGGCAAGCGGATCAGCGCATTCGTGCTGTATCTGCTGCACTACCAGTTGCTGCCGGAAAAGCGTCTCGCGGCACTGATGGCCGACCTGTTCGGGGTCAAGTTGGTCACCGCGACCATCGCGCGGATCAGCCAGGACTGCGCTCAACGGCTCCAAGGGTTCGCCGATGCGGTGCGCGACCAGGTGGCGGCGGCACCGGTCAAGCACATGGATGAGACCGGCTTGCGGAT